>Ga0126313_10000410_pt1 | contig 20169 bp, 16 predicted proteins | sample Plot105A_FD_89954 | JGI IMG/M metagenome (GOLD analysis project Ga0126313, IMG submission 89954) | Serpentine soil microbial communities from UC McLaughlin Reserve, CA, USA - Plot105A | ecosystem: Environmental > Terrestrial > Soil > Grasslands | place: USA: UC McLaughlin Reserve, Lake County...
GATATCGTAGTCTATACTTCTACATGTGTTTGTTATTTTGCCGTATCGTTTGTGTTGTCTCTTCTCCCATGCAGAAGCATTCTCGGATAATCCTTTTATGTACTTAACAACTATTTTTTCCATATGTTCAACATGCCATTCTCTCATCGGAAAACTATTTTGTATCAAAAAGCTCATGTAATATACACTAAACCAATATATAAGATAACGTGATTATAAACGATGCATCATCTATAAGGTAAATTCTTTGGAGCTAGCACTTATTCTCACATAATTTAATGTTAAATTTGAGCATATCTTCATAGATACTATAATAATAAGAGACGCAATACTTTCAGCATCTAGGTGGCCAACCCAATTAACATAAGGCTTGGTTTTTGCGGTGTCACAAGATATTTCTAACAATGTCCGTTAAAAATTTACATTTCTTATTCTATCAATACTTTATTTGTCCTCCTCCTTCTGATCCTGTTATATTATTCAAAGCAAAATAAAAAAATAGCTAATGTAAAATCGCAAGTAGTAATAAAAATATATTTAAAATTTATATAACCAATATAACCAAATCGAGGTTGCTAGATTATGGCTGAAAAGATGACTGCAGTAGTGTTGATAATTCTCACTATGATAGTATGTGCTGCTGTCCCTGCACTAATGATCATGTTAACTACAATACCTAGTGCAAAAGTATTGTTTGGCATCGAAGATTTGAGCAACAACTTAGTATTTTACCATTTGGCAGTTAAATCTTCAATGCAGCAAAATATATTTTTTATAATGTGAGCAACCCCACCCATGTAACTTTTTTATTGCTTTTATTATAATAGGCCATATGATTTTCAATTGTATAATGTGATTTATATTGTCCTTTCCTAGGATAAATTTATGCTTGGCTGAAAATAATCTGCCTACCATGTTACTCTGGCTCGCAGAATTGACAGTGGCTAGTTGGATCCTTTCTTACGGCGCAGAGCACCTTTCAAAAAAATATGGAGGAAAATTTGTTGGTAGGACACTTCTTAGTGTGGCTACTACGCTTCCAGAGATAGCGATAGTCGTTTATGCGGCTGCTGCAGGATCCTACGGTGTTGCCATAGGTGCAGGACTAGGCAGCAATCTTTTGATGATGACTTTGGGATTAGCTATAATGTTGCTTATTGCAACTACCCGCCTTTCAAAAGCTCCACTAAAGGGCGTGGATGTGAGCACATTCAAATTGGATAAAATATTTCTTATCATCACGGCTATAGTAAGTGGTGTCTTATTCATAGACGGATATAACTATATTGACGGAATTGTTTTTGCCCTCATGTTTATCGCCTATCTAGCAATGGCTCTATTTGAAATGAAAGCAGAAAAATCAAAAATAAAGCCTACGGAATTGCTTCATAACATCGGCGACCACGAGATTGTGGAAGTGAAAGAAGAACACAGTCGATATAAAGGATTTGACAGGCAGATTTTAAAAGCATATTTGGCATTTCTAGCAGGGACAATCGGAATCCTGCTAGGAGCTGAACCTTTTATTCATTCATTAGAAGGATTTTCTATAGAGGTCGGAATTTCTGCCGTTATACTGGCAGTCATCATTAGCCCAATAGCTGGAGAGATGCCTGAAAAAGTTTCTATGATGATTTTGGCTAGGAAGGGCGCTGCAGGTGCAGCTATAGCTATAGCAAATGTCTTAGGATCAAAAATATTAAACAACACTCTACTGTTAGCTGTAGCCGTATTTGGAGCAATGTATCACGGTGGCTTTTATGCATCAATAAGTTTGAATAATCTTCTAGCGTATCAAGTTGTACTTGTAACATCAGTAACATTAATAGCATTGATACCCATGTTCAAAAAGGAAATTGGTCTGAAAGTTGGGATTATGTTAGCCGGTATGTATATTATTAGTCTATTCGTGCAGTTTCTTCTACCTCATGAGATTAATGAGACGCATTAACAAAGAAATAATTACCATTCTTAGAAGAAAACATCCTATTTGACCTACATGAATTAGCCATTATAAAAAAGATTTGCTATTGTACTGATTTTGTAATCATGATAACATACCGGTAACGTTAATCAAAGTATTCACAGACATTAGAAGAAGGAAGAATAATAGATAATCCGTTGACGATGAATGTTGATGTTGAAGGGCGATATTATCAATACTTGAGATTTAGGTTTGACATATTATTTTGAATAATTTATTCAAAAAAGTTATCGTATTATGGGTGCTAGATTAATTTTTAGCACGTGAAATTTAATTTGTTCTTTGCTGTGATGATATTAAAAATTCTTGGTTTTTCATTAGTTCAAGAGTTATCGATATTTGATAGTTTTCTTATGATGTCAATACAAACCACGAAAATATCACATCAGAGAATCATATAGAGTGCTCAAATACCTTCTTTTACCTCCTAGACACACTTTGGATTAGCAAAAATATGATATATAATTAGAGTAGTATATCTTGACCGATAGTCTTTTTTATAACCTTAATTCTACTGACTAAATTGTCAAAATTAATTTGACAAGTAATAAATAAATGAAAGCTAGTACTTCCCTTAGTTGAGAGATGACAGCTGAATTAAAGATACATCCATCTTTCTTTAGAGAATTTGCAACCAAAACATGGGTTTCTCCTAATGAAATTGTGAAGGAGTTAGTAGAGAATGCTTTTGATGAAGATGCTACAAAGGTTCTTGTTACTCTTTTGAAAAATGGTACAGTTATCATTGAAGACGACGCTGGAATGGATCCAGATTCCATGGAAAAGTTTTTGATCTTAGGTTCTCCACATAAAAAGCATGACGCTATTTCTCCCAAACTAAAGCGAATTAGGACAGGAAGGTACGGTACAGGTAGATTATCATTCCTTACTTCTTTTGATAGCATGAGAATTAGAACGAGGCGTGATGATTTCAGTAAATCTATTTTAATAGATGGTGATACTCTTGATAAACTTTTCAGAGGGAACGTCGAATTAGAAGAAATTAAGGAACCTACGCTTGACCGCAATGGTACTGAACTTACTATGAAAAATCCAAAGGTTGTTATTGATATCTTCAGGTTAACAAAAGAAATTCGTAAGCTGGCGATTTTGAGACATCCTATGTTTGAGGTATATGTCAAAGAAGCCGAGAATTTTGTAGAATGGAACTTTGATAGTGCTCAGATGATTAAAGCACCCGATATCCAGGGTCACAAAATTCCCGTAAATATTGATAACGGTCGCATCAGTGGCGAAATAGTAATTGCACGGAGGCCTCTTTCTGAGGATGAAAGAGGAATAGCCGTAATGGTAGGAAACCATATTGTTACACGTAACAACTTTGGTTTTGACACCAAATTAAACAGAGTGACGGGATATATCCGATGTGACACCTTAACGTCAAGGTTTGCAGATAAATCTGCTTTAATCGAAGATGAAGAATATTTAAGATTCAACCAAGCAATGAAGACATTTATAATAGACATAGTCCTTCCGAGTTTGACAGAATATGAAGATGTTTTGATTACTCGTGAGGAGTCCAAGATATATAGAGAGATAGACAAAGTACTAGGGCAGGCCATTATCGAAAACATTGAATCTCAAGAAGAATTGCAAGGATATGAGGTTGTTGATATGAAAGAAATCATAAAAGGAGGAGATGTTCTCGATCCCAATAGAGACAAAGTCGAAGAAATCCCTTCTGAATTTATAACTTCACCGAAAGACGAATCTTCTAATTATAGTATATCATCACATACCTCTGAGCAAGCCCAAGATTTTACGGAGGTACAACAAGCAACTCCAAATGAAAACTCTTCAAATGTATCACAAATTGATTTAGAAGAACAGCAACAAAAGGCGGCTCAGCGGACATCTCCAGAACAACTATTGGAGCAAGGCTCAAGCAACACTATTTCTCAACAAGCAGAATTAGTACAAGTAGTAGAGCAAAAGGATATAAATGGAATGGTGATACGGACAAGGAAAGTCAGAAAACCGATAGTCAAAAAGACATTTGCATTAAAGAAAATTGGCTACAAGGTAATTCCTTATGAGGATGAATCAGATTCAAGATATAGTTTTACTAATGAAACTGTGGTATTCGTAAATAAGGCCAATTCGACTTATCGCGCAGAAGCAGCTAGAGGAGATGAATTTCTGTTAAGACATATAATCAACATTGTTGCCGAGACTATAGCCGAATCTAAACATCCTGAAGGAAAGCATGCCTTAGAACTTCAAAATAGATTGGTGGCAGAAGCAATTAGAATGCATGATTATTCTGTGATAAAAAAATGACTTCCTATAACCACAATTAGTAAGAATTTTTAACTATATTATTTTTTGTATATTGTAACATTTTGCCAAATGAATTAAAGAATAGAAACGACTAAATTTAACTACTATCGGATATATCCTGGAAATCTATGGCATTTCAATTTATGCCGGGTGCTACGGCTGTGGGAATATCATACGAAGGAGGTGTCCTTTTGGCTGCTGAAAAGCGTGTTGCATTCGGTAACTTTGTTGTAAACAAGAATACAAAGAAGACTTTTCCTGTTACTGATCTTGTTGGTGCTGCGTGTGCAGGAATGATAGCTGATATGCAGGTATTGGTAAGACAAGTAGGTGCTCTTGCTAAAATTAGAAAACTCGAGACTAAACGTAATGTTGCACCAAATTCGGTTGCGAAGTTAATGTCTGTCATAATGTTTGAAAGAAGGTTCTTTCCATTGTTAACTCAGGTAATAGTTGGAGGTGTTGAAGCAAAACCTCAGATCTATACACTAGATCCCCTTGGATCCCTTCTTCCCGACGAATATGCAGCTGTAGGAACAGGAGCTGAAATGGCACTCGGTGTTATGGACGCAGAATACAAAAAAGAAATTTCAGAGGAAAAAGCCAAAGAGCTTGCAATAAAAGCGATAAAATCATCGATACAAAGAGATTCGTCGAGTGGGGACGGTATAGATCTATTAATGATAACTAATAAAGGTCATCGAGAAGAATCGATAAGCTTTTGAACAATAGCTTTATGATAGGATATATAAACAAAATGAATGGAAATAGCCTAAATTTTAGGGATGATTCCTAAATTTGTATCGCTTTTTCTAATCATTTGAGAGATATCCCTTGAACCTAAATCTTCAAGTTGGCTATTTATTTGTATCTAACTACTAAATTCTTTGCGTGCTTCCCAGAATTTGTCGCTGATATAATGTAAATTATCTATTACATAACCTTTTGAATTATTACTGGCTGTTTCGCTATCCTCAAGAGCGATTCCGACTGCCAATGTTTTTTCGTGTATTTGATCTTTTACACCAACAATATCGCCTTTGTGAAAGATGTCAAACTTTGTGATGCCTGGTCTCATTATTTTGGCTCCATTGCACACAAACCTAACAGCTCCCATATCTACGTTTACAGAAGGAAATCTCTCAATGATTTTTTTTCTTCCTAGAAAGGGCAGGATAGTATTTTTATTCACTTGAACCGCCATAAAATCTTCATATTCAAGTATGCGTTTGTCTTCTTCTATCTCATAGACCTTGAAATTTTTTATTTTTGGTAGCATATCATTAGGCCATTTTTTCTGAATGATTTGAACTAAATAAGAGCTATCACTCTTTGAAAGAACATATACTTTCAATATCCCTATAATCTAGAATATCTCCTTGCTTATAATTACTATTGTTTCTGAAATTTTTTTATTATTGATACTTAGTTATGCTCTATATGCCGAGAGCCTGAGATAACAAAAAAATCGCATAATGAGAAGAATGAAATCCTAAATGTTATCCTAATGAATAGCAGAGAAGAGTATCAAATCCTCTAAGGATCTACTAATGAATGAACGATGAATGCACTCATATACCAAGAGAGACTATTTTACAGCAAGCAATAGGCACATTTCAGTTATATAATATTCTTTACGAATAAAAAAATTTAAAGATTTTGACGACTTTCTGATATATATATATATATATATCAATATAATGGATTTATCTAATGTTAAAAACAAAGATGCGAATCATATAAGAAATGCTTTCTTCTAGTTGTAACTATCCCATTATATCAAGATTTGATTATACAAAGAAGATACATTCTTAATATTCTAGACAATAATGCTTTGCTCTTGTCATCCGCAGAATCTAATCGTTATTTTCATTGACTATTATTTTGCCTTGCATTGTTGTTGGATGTAAGGAGCAATAGTATTTATATATACCAGGCTCTTTTGATGCAATTGCAGTTGTAAAATCCTGCTCAGAAGACAAATAAGCTGTATTTATCTTTAATTCATCTACAACAAGGTCATGTCTTACAAAATCCTTATTGACGACTACTAATTTCTTGGGAACATTTACAGCAGCATAGATATCAGGATTTGTCTTATTAAATGCATTATTTTGAGCGATTAAGAATACGCCTGAAATATTTTTTATCGATGATTCTTCTGGATGGTTAATTAGATTGCCTACTCCCCACAAAGTGCCGACCACAACAAAAGAGATGACGATTATAGCAATGATATTGTTAAGCACTCCATATATTAATAGACAGAGCACGTCTAAATCTCTATTGATTTAGTATTGAATTGAATTGCGCTTAACTGATTATTCTGATATTCTACTAAATCAATATACTTCTGTGCTCTTTTTTTATATGAATGTCTCTGCTGCAATCGATATAGATCATTGTAAATTTTTTGCTGTCATATACGGTCAGCCTTTTCCTTTCAATTATTATCAATTTAAGTCAAGGACTAGGTTAACCATTGTCCTAATACACAATTTTTCTACAAAAAAATTGACAAAAGCTCAAGATTAACAGGAAGAATAGGATTTCTAGACAATTAAGGAGATATCTTGTATTTAGCTGGCTGATTGCATAATATATATGAAATTATTGTCTATTTTGTAGGGGAGTGTATTCGCATCCCATAGGCCCACAATATTTCCCTACATACACAGCTTTGGGTCGATAGAGGGCAGGCTTGGGAGCGGCTTCTGCAAACTTCTCTTCAATTATGTGTGCACACCAACCTGCTATTCTTGAAATTGCAAAGATCGGGGTATTGAAATCCATGGGAATGCCCATACTATAATAAAGCGATGCGCTATATAGATCCACATTGGGATAAATAGCTTGTTTCTTATTTTCTAGCATGTATCTTTTTGTGAAGTTTTCAACACGTTCTGTAATTTCAAACCATTTTGTGCCTGTTTCCTTTGACATTGCTCTTGAGAGTCTTGACAGTATTTCGGCCCGTGGATCAGTAGTCCTGTATACAGCATGACCCATCCCCATAATTCTGCCTCCTTGCTGCAACCTAGCCTCTACCCATTTCTCTACATTTGCAATCTCAGCAATTTCGAGCAACATTTTCATTACTTGTATGTTCGCCCCTCCATGTAATTCGCCGGATAAAGCACCGACAGCACCACCTATACAAGCGTACATATGCGCTCTGGTTGAGGCTATTTCTCTAGCTGCAAAAGTCGAGGCATTGAAGCTATGCTCTGCATGTAAGATGAGACAGATGTCAAATACTTTTGCTTCTTCTGGAGTCGGTATTGTTCCGCGAAGCATGTAAAGAAAGTTTGAAGCATGGGAACCTTCCTCCAATGAATCGAGAACATGATGACCTTTGCGAATTCTATTCCACGCCGCTACAATTGCAGGAATTTTCGCGATTAGGATGATAGCTCGTCTAATATTGGCTTCTTTTGAATCATCTTCCATATTCAAATCATAGTCGGCCAATTCCGAGACACATGATTGAAGCACATCCATAGGGTGAGCTCTCTTTGGGTGGTTTTTTAAATTTCTAAGAATTGGCTCTGAAATACCGCGGGCTTCTCTTAATCTGCTTGAAAAATCTTCTAAATCATCTGGACTTGGCAATTCGCCGAATAATAAAAGATAAGCCGTTTCTTCAAAGGTAGAATGACTAACTAAATCTAAGATGTCATAGCCACGGTAAATCAGTTTACCGTTTTCTCCATCAATAGAACAAATACGGGTATCAGCCACCTCGATATTTCTTAAGCCAATGTTCCTAGCGTCCATCGAACGATCCTAATTCTAAATTTGTATATTAAAGTAATGTTTTGTTTTTATTGTGATATAATAATTTATTATTATATTATTATTGTTTCGACCAGTAAGATAGCATATCACCTTAATTGATCAAACAGCAGGAATATTGTAATTGATCGTTCATTTTATGATTCTTACATTTTTCCTAACTACTTATACAATCTGAAAAACATAAATTGGTCGGCCGAAGATCTATGATGATTAAATTGTGTTTTATTTCATGATAATTATTAAAAATAGTATCTTTTACGAGACATCAATTTATGCAAAACGTAACCTTTATCTCATTCTATTTAATATAATCAATTACTATTGTTGTTCTACTATTCTCTACAGAAATATGCCAGAAAGTTACTAAAAAGAAGACAGAATATTGTAAGAATATCAAAACAGCTAAATAAGATTTAAAGTATCTTCTTCAAAGCATGCTAAAGTGTTTGCTATCTTACATTAAATTTCACATCTTATCGCTAAATCCATTATGCCATACCATTTAGCAGAATCATATGCGTACTGGATAGTCATAATTATATTATAAAAAGAAAGGCCTCTAGGCATCCTGACAAGAAGTTGATTGTATAACTCTAATTATGTATTATCAATAGCTTTCTCCTATATAGGGTATTTTTAGGCTAATGAAATTACATAATACTAAGCGAGCAAATAGTTATTAGATAATGATATATACGATAATTAAATTCTCTGCAAATCCTTTATGATTTACTTTTTTATGTAAGTAGGTAGGAAGTAATTAGGACAATAGTGATAAAATATAGAACTATTTACTTATGTTAGCAATTCTTCCATCAAATACATTACCTATCGAACCTGAATTAACTCAGCATAGTATTGTATCTAATGGACTATATTAGGTATTATAAAAGAAGAACAGACAGACTGAAAATAGGCTAAAATATTATTATGTCTAAGGTAGTGTCATCCAATAAAGAGTATCAAATTGGAGATTGCCATTATAAAACAGAGATAAAGAAGATATATCAATTATCTTAAATCTAAAATCACTTAAGTATTTGTATTATATGAGTATAAAAATTGATCCTGTGCAACCAAGAAAATGAATTTTAAGATATCATTATTTGCATTCGCTTATCCGATGAAAAATTGATAATAATATACATATGACTATAATCTTATAATTGTCTGGCTTCTTTTTTGATATTCATTAAGGAAAAGTGAAGTATATAGCAAGATCATAATTACGAACCAAGTTGAAGCGTTAGTTGATCATCCAACTCTTTTCATCTTTGAACCGCATTTAGGGCAGGCGACTTCATTATGTTTTGTTCCGCAGCTCATACAATAGTAATTTATTGAACCTGAACCAAACATAGAGAAGTTGCCCATTCCAAAACCCATCTTTCGCATCATTCTTTTTCTTACGTAAAAACTTAGCAATAAGACAACTCCTATTATAGCAATGAGAGAAAATGGAAACGGTACTATAATTGAAATAGCAAGGCTGATAGCAAAATATATAGCAATCCACATTAATTGCTGCAAGAGAAATTGCTTGTTATTACTCAAATTATATTCTCATCTGTCATATAAATTCTCTAAGATTTAAAATTATGTGATCTAGAAAAGAGGTATAACAAAGATATCCTTATTAATAAATAAACATCTTTAAACATTGTTATATTTCAGAATAAATTTGGCAGTTTAAAGAAAAACATGCATAGTTATTAGTAATTGTTATCTCATGTAAAACCAATACAACATGATAATATGCGAAGTTGACATAGATGTTCTAAGACATAATTGACGTCACAGCAAGGATCTGTCTAGTTACCATGGTCTTGTCTGACCACATCCTCGTGATAAATTCGCATATGAAATAACTATAAAGTAATTTATAATAAAATGTAACATACGGTTGTTATAATAACCATCAATTTATAATAATGAGCAATCGGAAGACTCTTCTCTGTTGGACGCAATCATTAAGATGATCATTAAATAATTCTCTGTCTTACTAATTATAATGTCTAGTGACAAGTCAATTCAATATGACGGAGAATTTATAAAAGTTGTAATAATTCCAGGCTTCAAAGAAGACGAACCCTGGGCTAAAATCGATGAGATGTTACGAGAAGGATTTACTATCAAAAGTGTAGTCAGTTACAATACTAATATGTCAAGAGTGATATTAGAGAAAATAAGATAATTATAGAATTGATGTCATTTTGTTAATATATTTGGCTATCGATCGTTGCTTCTTGTAGCCGTCCTTCAATTACCATCATAGTATGTATACGTTTGACTCTTCTATTTATTCTGATGCGCTAATTAATGATTCCTTTTAAAATGTTTATTCTATCTACTCTATTTGTATATGATTATTATAATGAAATAACCATATTTGCTAAGCTTCAAAATAAACGATAATGTTCAAGTTCATTTATAATTACCATTTCGTTCCTAGTTGTACTTGAGTAAGACAATGCTGTTGCATATTATAGTATACATCTATATGTGTTAGTAACAAAAACATCATTACAGTTCTGGGTATAAATCTATCCTGTTGCTTAGCAATTTAGCCAATTAAGAATTAAAAACTGTAAATAAGAGATGCTTCTGATCAGGCTCTACATCATGTATGTGTCGTTATAATAATGGTATTTTAAATTCTTGAATTTAGAAGGAGCCCGTTGCTGGGGGCCAGTGTGTTTTACGCATATAATTCCTTGTCATAGTCCAAATTTGAATTTTCCATCAATACATACAACGGAAGTAGAAGCATTGGGTGCTAGTTAAGAGACATAATGATCCAAATCAGTTACAGATTTTACATTTGTATGAATCGTTTCTCTGCATATTTAATAAGTTTTATTGTATCGCGCTCCTTTAAGCTTTGCCTGTTTTCAATAATGTAACTGCGAAACGATTTCAGATCATCTGATATTGTAGGATATTGCTTTTCTGTCTGTTCGAGTATGTCGGTATAATTCCTATAGGGAAAATAAATCCTTTTGGCGATTTTAGCTATTGTTTTTTTAGTCATATCATTAATTATTCCCCTTCTATATGCTAAAAACAAATTAAATCGAATATCGATCATTGCTTCCGATTGGAGATGATGTTCACCTTCTACAAAAGTAACTGCAACTTCGTCATCAGCCGTTAATTTGCCTTTCTTATAAAGTTCAAAAATTTTTCCAATTCCAATCATTCCGAATTTCTCAAGCTCTACAGCACGCAATGCGCCAAGGCTAGCTGCACCAAGTAGAATTATATTTTTATTTAACATAAGTTGGTAGACTTCTATTGGCGAAGGAGGATAATCTTGGAGAAATAATGCATCTACTAGACCTACTATCGTTGTATCATCTACAATACTTGAGAGTCTCAAGAGATCACCTTTTTTTGCGGGGCCTCTAAAATCTGCTTCAAAAATTTTTCTTGCTTTGTCGTGGCTTAGGCTGGGACCTAGAAATATTATTGGTTTATTAATTTTTAAAGTACCTCCTTGCTCGCCAACCCATGACGGACTTGGTAATTTTAAAAGTTTCAAGACCAGGCACTATGGCCCGCACAACAGGTATTTCAATGCGATCATTGGTTAAATTCACTATGATCGCTCTACGTAATCCAGCCTGCTTTAGATGTTCTAAAATTAGTTTTATATCATCGAGAATATCGTAGTTAGAATAGGTAGTAATATCAGAAAATTTTATTGTTCTACTTGATTGCATAAATTGCCATGCACGTTTATCATCTGTATCGTTTTCTCTGTATTTGATTTTTCGTAGATCATCTCTAGCGCCTTGAATGTTGGCTGCTCTAGTTTGTGATACCTCCGTTATAGCGCGCATTACAGCAATGCGTTTATCAGGATGGGTTCCATGCCCTTCGGCAAGATAACCATAATCGTGAGTTATCCATTCGATACTGCTAGCATTAAATGTTGGAATTCCAATGTCCGATGTAATATCTTTAATACTCAAAGGAATGTTCGCTTCTGCAAATTTTTTCACTAAAAATTCAACTGGTTGAAATTCAATTTGCGAGATATTTACATCAGGAAATACACTAGGATCGTCTACATATTTATCTATAAAATTAGAATTTAACGGATATCCATTTGACTTCAATACATTTATCATGTGCCGTAAAAAATGAAATGGTATAGCACTTGCACGCAATTCAGCGAGACTCATTGCATCACGCTCTATCACTTCGCATAACGCATGACAAATCGCTTCTTCCATTACGTTGCCAGATGCAAGTCCATTTGTATGATGAAACGCAAATGGATTAAGAAAAGGAGGGACAGGTGAATAACGAAATAATGCTAGTGACGCTGGAACCATTATCTGTTCATTCGTAAATAGATCAAAGCCAGGTAGAAAATCCATTAACATATCGTTCTTATATTGAAATCTAACAGGTTCTACTATTTCGTCTGGATGAAGAACATGAAATGACTTTGATAATTGATCATAGCTACCTTTGATAAAATTTTTTGGGCCACCACTTGGAAGCGAGGAATACCGCTCTATGCATTCCATTAAAGCACTTGCTTTAGCATGAACCTTTGTAGGGCCTTTGCCGCTATAAACCCATATGTAATCTTCTGTACCTGGTAGAACGGCTGAATAATTCGGAATGCCTAGTATATCCATATTGGTAATATCAGCAAGCCTGGTGACTCCGATTTTTTGTGATACGGAAGTGACTCTTTCCAGTGTTTCTTGAGCAGGCATTATTCTAGATGTACCATTAACTGTCCACTTTTGTCTAGACTGAAGATGTAGCTGCTCTATGCTCATAAATGAGAGCGATAGATTAGTTCATATCAAGTTTACGGATTTTACATTAAGATTATATAGCAGATTTTGTAATTAATTTAATAGTTGGATACACGACAGAAGGACGCTGAGGTCATTAGCGAAATTCTGCTAAAAGCTGCTAGTGAACCAGAGTTTAGGAATGTACTTGTGAAGGATCCTACAAAAGTACTTGAGCAGTATAATATTTCGCCTGAAGCAAAATTAATTATCAAAAAGAGCATAATTGATCTTACTCAGTAGTCCAATGCAACTAATTGACGAATTATGATTATTGTGCATTCTATCTCCTTATGCAATTCATAAATTGTAACTAGATGACAGATAAGAAGTTAATCCATTATATATATAACACTAATTTATAGAATTATATGATCTAAAAATCAGATATCGTAATGTCAACAATTTTAATTGGATAGAACTATTATTATTGATTTAGCAATTGGCCCATATCCATAACGTTTTTAATATAATTCTTATTACGACTACGACCAAAGGCTATCTTGCCAATTCTTATAACATATCTAGGTTGATCTACTCCTCCTCCTCCGCCTCCTCAATTCAGTATCGTACCAGATGCTTATTGTACTTAATCGGTCAGATACCTTTAGTCCAGGTTCTGCCTCTCGTTTAGGGGTTTAACAAAGTTGATGTATGTGTCTCTGCGCAAATATCTATAAATATGTATTATATTTCAGGTTTCGAATTTCTCTGTTGCACCGCTCTTGCTTCCCGCCTCATCAGCAAGCCTTCTAATTTCTTCTGGTGTTGGCTCTGTTTCTCTTTCAAATTTAGCGCTTATTAATCCACTAGGAGAGTTTATCCATAGCGAACTGCCATCATAATTGTTGATGTATTTTTTTGGAATATAATAGATATGAACCTTGGAAACACCCTCTCGTACTACAATATACTCGTTTCCTACTCTATCGACATCTCCTATATCTACATTATCGCTTGTTCTTACATGCTTGTGGATAACCTCCTCCCATGGAATATTTAGCGAATCACCTGAATATTCTCCACGAAGCTCAAGCCCTGGTTCCTTAGCCATCAATGGCACCCCCTCAACAGACTTTGGAGCAGCATACCCCTCTCGACGCTTTTGTTCATCAGTCTCTTGCTTCTGAATTTCTGATGCTGACGGCGGAGATTCTCTTTCATAACGACTTTTTACTTCATCCTTAGTCAATGCCGCATGCAGATTCTCACCGTCGAACCCTTGAATGTAATGCTTAGGTATATAGTAGCGCTTCTTGCTTACTACGCCCTCTTGTGATTCGACGTAATTAGCAGCAACACTTTGTACCTTACCCAAATCTTGGTCGTCACTTGATTTGACTTTTTTATCGATAATTTTATCCCAAGGCATACTAACACTGTCTTCTGCAACAGAAGTCGAAGTACTTGAAGGCGAGGTAGTGGCGGTGGTGGTAGTAGCAGCAGAAGCATATTGCGGAATATTATTGTCAAAATCAGGATACTGTTTAGTGATTGTTGTTCTTCTCTCTTTATACTCCGGAGTTTCTAATTCGCCTGGCTCCGGTTCTTTTTCCTTTTCAAATTTGGATTTTATTTCATCTTTAGTTAATGAAACCCATAGACTATCACCGTCATATCCTTGAAAATAATACTTGGGAATAAAATAGTAATTTTTGGACACCAATCCTTCCTTTGTTTGAATATATTCCTTTGTAATACTTTGAACTTTGCCTATATCTTGGTCATCACTTGACTTTACCTTTTTGTCAATAGCTTTATCCCATGATATAATATCTGCCATCTTCTATACACAAACTAATTTTGAACATACAATTTAAAGGTTTAGACAAATTTTAAATTAGTTTGAGCATCTTATTCTATTATTTATAATACATTGTTTGGGTCTACGTTTTCGATTTTTATTCTAAAAAGTAATAAGCTTTAGCAATTACTTGGAGCTGTTATAGAAAACCATAATGCAGAAGAACTTTTCTTGTTTCATTACAGAGTCGATCGAGAATTTCCAATAAAAGTGCGATATTTTTAGTAGTAGAGTATTCTTGTACAGTTATCTTTCATTTCATTCACAGCCATTGTTCCCACGAAACATCAATGATAAATGCATTAGATAGTCTTTCTATATAATAAAAATTGTTCCGAGTTGTGCACATCCAACTCTTTTATAAGAGATGACATCTGTCTTATTTGGGGACTAAATATTTGTATTCTCTTGTACCGATCATTAGCTGAATGTACAAATGATAGCACAAATCCTATCAGATCATATAATGAAGAAATACTCGCAGCATCAAGGTAAACTATTTGGAAGACATCATTCTTATTCCAATATCCATCTTTATTGATTATTGCTATTCCTTCAATAACATCATTTCCAGATATAAGCAATTTCCCATCTTTAATAATACTTGATAATGTCTCAGAATCAAACGAGTACCATCGCCACGAATTAACATATCTCTTTCCTGATGATTTGTAGATTTGTGATTGTTTTAAATAATCCCATACTTTCTTGATGTCGCTAAAGGCTGCCGTTCTAACATTATCCTTCTCAAATTCTTGAGCTTTATCAGTACTATAATAGTTCCATTTTGATATTACATTAAAACCATTATTCTCCATCATTAATTGTGAGGGAAGATTGTTTACCCCTACTATTGCAGATGCCTCTTTTGCTCCTTGTAGCTTTCCGTATGACAACATTTTACTTAATAATTCTGTTGCAATCGATCTTCGTCTATAATCTGGATTTACCCTAATGCCTTCAAGCCAGATGTTTTTTCTATTAGGACACAAAGAGACATGCGAAACTGCTATTACAGATCCCTTGGTGTGGCGTATTTCATTCTCTGCTACGATTAAAGCTCCGTTCGATTCAGAAAACCACAAGTCCCATACTTGGTCTATATAATCTCCCCATTCAAACGTATTAACACAGAATTTTAGAATATCTTCTTTGTCTGATTTTTTTGCAAATCTGAACTTCAATGTAATAAAATAATTTAATCTAGAATGGTTTTAAAATTTTCTTCACTCTAACTCAACATTTTTTTTCTTCTTACGAATATCTATGCTTATAAATTTAATAGAAAAATTCACTCATCAAATGGAGTTCCGCAAATGCAAACAGATGACAGTGGAGCAAGTTATTGTAGAAAATAAGATATTGGTCCTATGTATTCAGATAAATTGATTATCGCATGATCAAAACTTCTATTGCAGATTCTTTAACCAAATTTACAAGAGAATAAGATCTCTTCGGCTTATGACTGAGGGTACAATGAAAATTTGTGTCCTTAGGAGAACTATACAGATATCAATGAGACAAATGGGGAGATAACGATGGGCCAATTGGCTAAATTTGGAATTTGCAATTTATGATCTTAAGACACAAGTTGTCATAATAAGGAAGAAAAAGAGAATAGGAATAGCAGAAGTGTAAAATATCAGTTTGTTAGTTTGATGCATGCTTGTATTATTTGGTCAGTGGCAGCAATTCTTGGCTAATGATGATTGCGTTATATCATATTAGCAGCAACAACTTTTCTTGTTTGTAAAGACATATTGATAAAGGATTACCATCGACGACAGTAATATATGTTCTGCTCATTAATATTTTATACCGACAATAACTTGAGCATCGTACTTCTGATGTTATTATTAAGGAACTCTAGTCGTTTTCTTTCCATGTGCTTCTATTTTTAAAGATCAATAGCAGATGTAAAGATACTTACAACATTTTATTATATTCTAACAACCAAGCAACAATGGTGAATTATAAAGTCATCTTAGACATGGACCCTGGCATAGATGATGCAATAGCTATTATGATAGCATTACAATCTTTAGATATTGAAGTTCTAGGAATCAGTACTGTAAATGGAAATATTGGTTCAAGACTTGGTGCGCTTAATACTCTAAAAATATTACATGCATTAGGTAGGTCAGACATCCCGGTTTTACAGGGAGCAACAAAACCTCTTATCAAAAGAAGAATAGTACGTCCAGAATATTTCCATGGCAAAGGAGGCCTTGGAGGACTAGAGCTAGAATTGCCTGAAGATAAAAAAATACTTTCAAAATTAAAACTATCAGATTTCATAGAATATACTTTAAAGAATTATAGAAAAGGTGAAGTTTCAATAATTGCTACGGGACCATTAACTAATATTGCAAAGCTGTTTACAGATGACAATTCCTCCTCCTCCTCTGTATTGAGTAACCTAGGGGAAATTTCTATCATGGGTGGTGCCTTTGGATTAGATAACAAAACTTTTGGTGGTTTCACCAAGTATGCAGAATTTAATTTCTATTGTGATCCAGAGGCAGCAAAAATAGTGCTTGATCAAAATCCTAACCAGATTCTAAATAGAAGGCTCATTGGTTTAGATGTCACGTCTAATCCCTTATGTGCAGTCGGTCCTGAACTTGTCAGGAAGATAAAAAAAATTAAAAGTACAACGGTAAAAACAAAAATTACTGCTTCATTGCTAGGTTTCGCAGTTTCTATACGTAATACTTGTAATTTACATGATGTTTTTGCTGTAGCAATGTTAGAAAAACCATCTTTATTTAAATTAAAAAAAGGACGCATTGAAGTAATTTTAAATGGGACGATGCGTGGACACTCAAAGTTTATAGAAGATAATGCTTCTTCCAATGCTATTTTGGTTGCTGCAGATGTTAATGAAAAGGAATTCAATAACTTTTTGTTTCCTCGTCTTTTGAAAAATTGATAAGTACATGGTCGAGATCACTATTTAATAAACCGTCATATTTTGCTTTTCATAAAACCACTATCACATAAATTTTTTCCTTGGATCATCTAATATATACCTGCATAAAGGGACAATAACTGTAAAATGGTAAGGATTAGTATTCAAGCAGCTCATGAACAGACTAACCCTCTTGATCTATTAAATGATGTTATAAAAATGGATAAAAAAGGTGTTGAAAAGTGCTGGTCTAGCGATCACTACATGCCTTGGTGGCATACAGGTTCGTCTGGCGGTGCCGCCTGGCCTTGGATTGGGGCCGCTCTAGCTAAGACGACTAAAATAATTCTAGGTACAGGAGTAACGCCGCCGATATTGAGATATCATCCTGCTATTGTTGCTCAAGTGTTTGCCACATTGGGTTTTATGTTTCCAAATAGAGTATTTCTAGGAGTCGGAAGGGGTGAAGCACTTAATGAAGTACCAGCAGGTAATTCATGGCCGTCTAATCTTGAAAGATTTCAAAGATTAAAAGAAGCAATACATTTAATCAAAAAATTATGGACTGAAGAGTGGGTCAACTTCAGGGGGCAATATTACTGGGTAAAGGATTCTAATCTTTACACTAAACCTGAAAAGCCAATTCCATTATATATTGCTGGACTTAAGCCACAATCCGCCCAATTAGCGGGTGAAGAAGGAGATGGATTTATTACCAATGAACTAGATGTTGAATCTATAAAAAATAAATTATTGCCTGCAGTCAAAGAAGGCATAAGAAGGTCGGGAAAAGATTACGATTCTCTTGAAAAAATACTATTTATTCCAGCTTCATATGATGAGGATCTGCAAAAGGCATTGCAATCAATTAGATTCTGGAGAGGTGCCATGATAAAGGCTTTCTTTGAAGTAGATATACACGATCCAAGAATAATTGAAGAGAATGCTCAGGTTATTGGAGATGATACATTACAGGAGATGTTGCTTGTAATTTCAAATGCCGAAGAAGGAATAAAGAAATTGAAGAAGTATACCGATTTGGGATTTACTGAAATTGTGCTGACAAACTCAAGCCCCAATAGAGAAAAGTTAATAAATTTAATTGCAGAAAGCATAGCTCCCGAGTTTAAGAATGTAGATAAATAAATTTTTACAAAATGCTAATATATAAAACAGAAATTTTGTTTTTTAATTTATCATAGCTGTTGTTTGGTTTATTGATTAAGACAAAATCTTTGGATGTTTAAAATGACTAACAAACAATAGTAGATGTCATCATCATTATCATTGCTGAAGATATCTAAATGCAACAGCCATAGGAACATGAACTGTTATCTTATCGATATTTCTATTATATATAGCATAAATTGATCCAAGATCAATTTCATTAAAATCCAAGTTAATTATTCCATTGCTTACTTTGACATTCTTTGCTAGCATCAATGGAATATCAATCCTTGTCTGTGTTTGGTCAATTTCTGTAGGATTAGCATGTATTTTAATATCTGAAGCAATTATTTTAAAACCTATCAACTCATATTCTAAGTTAGCAATATTGTATTTAGCTGACTTGTATTTGCTTACCATATCTTGCTTTATTTTCTCATTTGGAAAAATTTGATTTGCATCAAGGTCAACTGTGAATTCAAAATTTCCTAACTGTTTTATTAAATAGCCATAAGTATTAGCTGCAATATATGAAGGATTAATCTGATTGATCTTGGTGTAGGCTTCTTGTTCTGTTCCTGCTGCGTATACCGATGACGCACTATTAATACAAGAAAATGAAGAAACAAATATTATAAAGCACAGTAAGAACGGGATGGCAATTACTTGCATTATTCTATAAAAATATAGAACATATTAACTAATTAAAAGTTTTTTATGATTGTATTAAAGACATCTAACCAACAATGTCAATTCCAATGGCAGCATGACATGATATTTCTACTGATAATGACACAATTGAACTTGTTATGTGAACCCACATATGAAAATGGTTCAAGCATACAAGAGCGTATTTAATTGCGTGGTTATAGATCTTTCTTGTCTTGCCACGTTCAGTCTTTTTCATTCTCAAAGTTGATTTTGTTATTAGAGCCATCACAAAAGGTTGATTCTTGGATCAACCACATCTACGCAGAGCAATGCCAAATATATTTGAAAGTCGTTCATCTTTAGAATTTTGAAAATTGTCATCAAGAACAAGTATTGTATGAAATGTAAAATTCACTAATGATATTAGGAATAGCAGGCGCAAGAACATAGTCTGTCCGTACATTGTAATGAAAAGAGAAGAACATAAATCGCAAGTGTTATCAATGCAGAAGTAGAAATCTTTATAGAAGAAGTAATTTGCTAATATTGCTGCCAGGGTATGATGATGATGATAATTGTTCTGCCATGTATATATAGAAACCTCTCTTAACAACTCTATTAGACAATGATGTCAATCATACTGTCGATTTATGATTTGGCAGTATTAAGTAAAGTAGCAATATAAGTATAATAGTTGTTTGTTGCTAGTATGTTAGATATTCCAAGCATCATTTCA
>Ga0126313_10000411_pt1 | contig 20136 bp, 18 predicted proteins | sample Plot105A_FD_89954 | JGI IMG/M metagenome (GOLD analysis project Ga0126313, IMG submission 89954) | Serpentine soil microbial communities from UC McLaughlin Reserve, CA, USA - Plot105A | ecosystem: Environmental > Terrestrial > Soil > Grasslands | place: USA: UC McLaughlin Reserve, Lake County...
GATGGACTCCGAGCCGTTCCCGGGAGGCTACGAGCAAGTTCGGGACCGCATGGTCCACGTCCACCTCAAGGACGCAGACGAGAACGGCAACTGGACGAAAATGGGGACCGGGATCATAGATTACACGGGCCAGTTCCGCGCGCTGGCCGAAGACGGCTACGCGGGCCTCCTCTCGCTGGAGACGCACTACGAGGTCCCGGACGGTGGCGCCGAGAAGGCCACCCGGGAGTCGCTGGCCGCGATCCGGGAGTTTTGCGAAGAGGCCGGTATACGGCTCCAGGACTAGAAGATGTCTCGACGCGTGGGGATAATAATGAACGGGGTGACGGGGAGGATGGGGACCCACCAGCACCTCGTCCGCTCCATCGCGGCGATACGCGATCAGGGCGGTGTCCCGTTGCCCAGTGGAGAGACACTCGTGCCCAACCCGATACTCGTGGGCCGCAACGAGGAGAAGCTGCGCTCTCTGGCCGAGGCGCACGGCGTCAGGCGCTGGAGCACCGACCTCGAAGAATGCCTGGCCGACCCGAGCGACGAGATCTACTTCGACTCCCAGACCACCACGCGCAGGGCTGAGGCGGTGCGCACGGCCACAGCTGCCGGGAAGCACGTCTACTGCGAGAAGCCGACGGCGACCAATCTCGAAGAAGCACTCGACCTCGCCCGTCTCGCCCGGGAGAGGGGCGTGAAGAACGGTGTGGTGCAGGACAAGCTGTTCCTGCCTGGCCTCGTCAAGCTCAAACGCCTCGTCGGTAGTGGCTACTTCGGCCGCATCCTCTCGGTGCGCGGCGAGTTCGGCTACTGGGTGTTCGAGGGCGACTGGCGCCCCGCGCAGAGGCCGTCCTGGAACTACCGCAAGGAAGAGGGAGGCGGGATCATCGTGGACATGCTCTCCCACTGGCGCTACGTCCTGGACAACCTCTTCGGAGAAGTGAGGGCCGTCTCCTGCCTCGGGGCCACGCACGTCCCGGAACGTTGGGACGAGGCCGGCGAGCCCTACGAGGCGACCGCAGAGGACGCCGCCTACGCGACCTTCGAGCTCGAGGGCGGCATCGTCGCGCACATCAACTCCTCGTGGTGCGTCAGGGTCAACCGCGACGAGCTCTTCGAGCTTCAGGTCGACGGCACGATGGGGAGCGCGGTCGCGGGGTTGCGCAACTGCAAGGCACAGCACCGGGCCAACACGCCGGAAGCCGTCTGGAACCCCGACATCCCGGACCCCAACGACTACCGGGCGCAGTGGCTCGGGGTGCCGCCCGGCGAGGAGCCGGAGAACGCCTTCAAGGCGCAGTGGGAGATGTTCCTCAGGCACGTCGCCACAGGCGAGGCGTTCCCTCACGATCTGCTCGAGGGCGCCAGGGGCGTCCAGCTCGCCGAGCTGGGCCTCGAGTCCTGGAAGGAGCGGCGCTGGATCGACGTGCCCGAGCTGGAGCAGCGGACCCCGCAGAAGGAAGCCGGGCGTGCTTGAGGAGCTCCTTCTCCCGCGCGCCGACGGCAACCTCTCGCCCTACGTCCCGAGCGGCGAGGCGCTGCCCGTGGAGCCCGCGGACCCGCCGAAGAGCCGCGTCGCATACGCAGCGGCCCACGTCGTAGCCGACCCGCTCGCCGACATCGACCCCACTACAGAGACGGCCCTGGACTGGGACGCGACGCTCGCCTACCGGCGCCACCTCTGGTCTCTCGGGCTCTCCGTCGCCGAGGCGATGGACACCGCCCAGCGCGGGATGGGGCTCGACTGGAAGACGACGAGGGAGTTGATCCGGCGCTCCGTCGCCGAGGCCCGCGAGCTAGACGCCGGGGTCGTCTGCGGGGCGGGTACCGACCACCTCGGACACTCGCCGGCCACCTCGCTCGACGACGTGAGGGCCGCCTACGAGGAGCAGTGCGCGTTCGTGGAGGGCGAAGGCGGGCGGATCGTCCTGATAGCGAGTCGGGCGCTGGCGGCCGTCGCAAAGGGTCCTGATGACTATGCCGAGGTCTACGGTAGCATCCTCTCGCAGGTGTCGGAGCCGGTGATCCTGCACTGGCTCGGGGAGATGTTCGACCCGGCGCTCCGGGGCTACTGGGGACACGACGACCTGGACCCGGCGACGGACGCCTTCCTCGGGATCGTGAGGACTCACGCAGACCGGGTGGACGGCGTCAAGGTCTCGCTCCTCGACAAAGACCGCGAGATAGAGTTGCGCCGCGTCCTCCCGGAGGCCGTCAGGGTGTATTCCGGGGACGACTTCGACTACCCGGAGTTGATCCGGGGCGACGGGGAGAACTACAGCCACGCCCTCCTGGGCATCTTCGACGCCATCGCCCCCGCCGCGTCGGCCGCCCTGCACGCCCTCGACGCCGGGGACGGTGAGCGCTACGAGGAGATCCTGGCCCCCACCGTCCCCCTCAGCAGACACATCTTCAAAAGGCCCACCCGCTTCTACAAGACCGGCATCGTCTTCCTGGCGTACCTCAACGGCCACCAGACGCACTTCCGGATGGTCGGGGGGCTGGAGGCCGCCCGCTCGGTGGTCCACCTCTCAGAGCTCTTCGTCCTGGCCGACCGGGCGGGGCTGCTCCCCGACGTAGAGTTCGCCGCGGAGAGGATGCGGCGGGTCCTGGCAGTCGCGGGGGTCTTGTGAGCGTGGACCTCGCACGCCTGAGCCTGAACCAGAAGACCACCAATCTCTGGGGTGTGCGGGAGGCTGTAGAGGGCTGCGCGCGGGCCGGGATACCCTGGATCGGCCTCTGGCGGGACAAGGTGGCCGAGGCCGGCCAGAAAGAGAGCGCGCGCATCGTTCGCGACACCGGGCTGAAGGTTTCGAGCCTCTGCCGCGGCGGCATATTCCCCGCCGCCACTAAAGCCGAGCGGGCGGCCCGCATCGACGACAACCGCCGCGCCGTGGACGAGGCCGCCGTTCTGGGCACCGACGTGCTGGTGCTCGTGTGCGGGGCGGCCCCGGACCGCGACATAGACGCCGCCCGCAGGATTGTCGAAGAAGGCATCGAGCGGGTGTTGCCGTATGCAGAGCAGGCCGGCGTGAGGCTGGGTATAGAGCCCTTGCACCCGGCGTTCGCCGCCGACCGGTCCGTGATAGTGACGCTAGGAGAAGCAAACGACATCGTGGAGCGACTGGACTCCCCGCAGGTGGGCGTGGTCATAGACGTCTACCACGTCTGGTGGGACCCGGAGCTTTACCGGGAGGTAGAGAGATCTGCGGGGCACATCCTCGGGTTCCACGTCGACGACTGGCTCAGAGGAGGAGGGGACCCTTTGACGTCGCGCGGCATTATGGGTGATGGGGTGATCGAGCTTCGAAGAGTGCGGGAGGCAGTGGAAGCCGCCGGCTATGACGGACCGATAGAGGTGGAGATATTCAACGAAGAAGTGTGGGCCATGCCGGGAGACGATGTCCTGGAGCTGATCGCGGCCCGATACCATGAGCACGTTCTCTGAATCGTCCGTTTCCTCCGGAAGACCGATAGAGAGGAGACTTCAGACCATATGGATGACGGATCCACCCGGCGGTTGCGGTACGCGGTGATCGGCGCGGGTGCCGGGGTCCTGAAGGCCCACATGCCCGCGCTGACATCGCAGGGCGTGGACCTCGTAGCCGTCACGGACACCAACGAGGAGCCCGGACGGAGTCGGGCAGTAGAGTTGGGATGTGATTTTTACGCAGATCATCGGGACATGCTCGCCGACGAGCTCCCCGAAGTCTGTGTGATCCTCGCGCCGCAGCCGTTTCACGCCCGCATCGCCATAGACTGTCTGGAGGCCAGTTCGCACGTGCTGGTCGAGAAGCCGATGGCCGTCCGCCTCGACGACGCCGACGCCATGGTCGAGGCTGCGCGGGAAGCAGGGCGGCTGCTCGCCGTCAACTTCCAGCAACGCTTCCGCCCCGAAGTGCGCGCGGCAAAGCGCCTGATCGAAGCCGGAGAACTGGGAGACATCCAGCGCGTCAACATGACGCACTACTGGACGCGGCCGGCCGCGTACTATGCAACGGCCCCCTGGCGGGCCGCCCCCGCCATCCAAGGTGGCGGGCTCTTGATGAACCAGGCGTCTCACGACCTGGACTTGCTCTGCCACCTCTTCGGGATGCCCGAGCTGGTAATCGCCTGGACCGGCACGGTCCTGCACGACGTCGAGGTCGAGGACACAGTGCAGGCCATGCTCCGGTGGTCCGGCGGCGTTTTCGGGTCGTTCTACACCAGCACGGCCGGCGCGGGAGATGAGCCGAATCTCGTTATCTACGGTACGGCCGGTCGGCTCGGGGTCTTCGAGGGCAGGCTGGAGTTCGAGAGGTTCGAGATGGACCTCGAGGAGTACGCCGCCACGGAGCCGGAGCCCTTCGGGCCGCCTCCGGAATTGGAACCGGTGGACGTGGACCTGAAGACGGGTCTCGACGGCCATCTCCCTGTCTACCAGGATCTTCACGAAGCTATCCTGAGCGGTTCGCCGCTCACGGTGGACGGTGTCGAGGGGCGCAAGTCGCTGGAGCTGGCGAACGCCATGCTCTACTCGAACCTCACTCGTGAAGAGGTGTCGCTGCCCCTGGATCGGAGGAGGTACGCCTCTATGCTCGAAGGGCTTCGGGCCGCGAGGAAGAGGACGTGAGATGAAGGTAGGAGTCTTTACGGTCGGTCTGCCGGACCTGACGCCTGAAGAGGCGACCCGGGAGATCCAGGCCGCCGGATACGATGGCGTGGAGTGGCGTGTAGCCCGCATCCCCGAAGAGTTCAGGCGAGAGAAACCTTCGTTCTGGCGCAACAACCTGTGCACGCTGGAACCGACCGAAGAGGAGGCGCGCCGGGCGAGGTCTTTGTGCGGAGGCTCGGGGCTGGAGGTCGCGGGTCTCGGTACTTACATAGGCGTCGGAGACCTCGATGGCGTGGATGAAGCCATGAACTTCGCACGGGTGGCGGGTGCGCCGCAGATCCGGGTGGGATCCGGCAGCCTCGAAGGAGCCTCCTACGCGCGGCGGTTCGAGGAGGCGCGGCGGTTCCTCGCCGGGGTCGAGGAACTGGCCGGTCGATACGGCGTCAAGGCGCTCGTCGAGATCCACCACGGCACCATCTGTCCCAGCGCATCGCTCGCACACCGGCTGGTGTCGGACTTCAGCCCGGAGAGGATCGGCGTGATCTTCGACCCCGGCAACATGGTCTTCGAAGGCTTCGAGGACTACCGCATCGGCACGGAGCTCCTGGGACCGTACCTCGCCCACGTCCACCTCAAGAACGCCGCGTTCGACCGGCCCGAGGGCGGCGGTACCTGGAGACCAAGCTGGGCGCCGCTGGAGGACGGGGTCGTGGACTTCGAGCGGCTGTTCGAGGCCCTTCGGCTGTCGGGCTACGACGGGTGGCTCGTGATGGAGGATTTCAGCGCCGCCCGCCCGAGCCGGGAATCCCTGAGGCACAACCTCGAGTTCGTCCGCGGTCTCGCGCAGCGTGTCCCCGCCAGCTCTTGACGAAAAGGAGGAGAGACGTGTCCAGAACTTTCGGCGTCGGCATCGTCGGAGCCGGGACGATCGGGAAGGTCCACGCCGCGGAGCTCGCCGGCATCGATGGGGCGGAGCTGGTCGCGATCGCCAACCGCGGCGAGGAGGCCGGCCGCGAGCTCGCCGGGTCTCATGGCGTCGAGTGGCATCCCGACCTGGAAGGGCTCCTCGCGCGCGACGACGTGGACGTGGTGGTGCTCTGCACACCCTCGGGGATACACGCGGACGGCGCCGTAGCCGCCGCGAGGGCCGGCAAGCACGTCATCTCCGAGAAGCCGATGGCGATCACGCTCGACGGGGTCGGCCGTATGGTCCGGGCCTGCCGCGAGGCCGGCGTCACCCTCTCCGTCATCTTCCAATACCGCTTCAACCGCGACGCCCTGCGCATGAAGCGGGCGCTCGACGCGGGCCTCTTCGGACGGCCCGTTCTCTGCAACGCCCTCGTCCACTGGCACCGCACGCAGGCCTACTACGACGAGAAGGGCGGCTGGCGCGGCACCTGGGAGCTCGACGGCGGCGGGGCGCTAATGAACCAGAGCGTCCACGCCGTCGACCTTCTGCAGTGGTTGCTGGGGCCCGTAGAGAGCCTCTGTGCCAATACCGACACCCTGACGCACGACATAGAGACGGAGGACCTCGCTACCGCCGCCCTTCGCTTCGAGAGCGGGGCGATGGGCGTGGTCCAGGGCACGACCTGCAACCACCGGGACTATCCACTGAGGGTAGAGTTGCGGGGCACCGAGGGCAGCGCCACGTTCGAGGGGACGCGGCTGACCGGCTGGTACCCGAGCCGAGATGAAGAGGTCCTCTCCGAGGAGGAGCTCGCGCTGTTCCCCGAGTCGGTGGACGAGCCCCTCGGGCCGGCACACGGGCGGCAGTTGCGCGACATCTTCGAGGCGATCCGGGAGGGACGCGAGCCGCCCATACCGGGCGAGGAGGCACGCAAGGCCGTCGAGATCATCCTCGGCATCTACCGCGCCGCGCGTTCGGGGGAGCGGGTGTCCTTGCGGACCGTGCCGACCGTCGAAGGGTAAGGTTTCGAGACGAGCGAGACGCGGAGCGGCGGATGATCAGCGGGGTATACCGGGTGCTGGAGGTCTTCACCGACCTCGTCTACCTCAACCTGCTCTGGATGGTCACCTGCCTGCCGGTGGTTACGATCGCGCCCGCCACCGCCGCGATGTTCGGCGTGGTGCGCGGGTGGATAAAGGGAAAAGATGTCCCCACGACGGGGGAGTTCTTCTCCCTCTTCAGGGAAAACTTTGGCCGATCCCTCGCGGCAGGTCTCGTGTGGGCCGTGCTCGGGGTGGTGCTCGCGGCGGACTTCTTGCTGGTCGGAGAGATGGGGTCTTTCAGGCGTCCCCTGTACATGATCTTCTTCGCGTTCGCCTTTCTCTACGTCTCGACCGCGGTTTACCTGTTCCCCGTCATGGTCAACTACGAGCTGGGCTGGAAGGGTGTGATCAAGAACTCCTTTCTCTTCTCCATCGCCCGGCCGCTGACCACCTTGCAGTGTCTGCTGACGGTCGCCGTCGCCCTCTTCGTCGTCGCCTCCCTGTGGATAACCATCTTCATAGCCGCCAGCGTCACGGCGTACGCCCTTTACTTCCTGTGCGATCGCGCCTTCAGGAAAGTGGAGTCTCTGAAGGGCGCGACACCGGAGCCGCGGGCCGAAGAACGGGAAAGGGACCCGTAGCGTGGCGGACTGGGCCCCTGCAGAACTAAAGGAGGATCCTTGGACGGCTCGAACACTTTGAGCGCCGGACTTCCGGGCGTGAATAGCCCGGAGGTGCGCAAAACGTCGCTGGTCTCTGCCGGGGACGCGGAGTTCGGGATGACACGCGAGGAAATGCCGCGCTTGGCCATACTGGCACAGAGAGGCTCTCGGTCCCTCGCCAGCTTCGAAGGGGAGGCGAGTGCCCGCGGCAACGGTACGCTACTGCTCTGCCCGACGAGCGCACGCAACGCGGCGGCGCTGAGAGAGTCTTTCCCCTGGCTCGAGCCGCGCACGCTGGGCGTCGGGACGTCGGCGGGGCTCGGTGACCGGCTGGGGCTCGCCACGCCCGGGCACGTACGGGCAGTGCGGGCGGCGGGCGGGAACCTGGCCCCGATCTTCGCCCAGCAGTCCATCCGCGAGATGGAGCCTACCGGACGCACCCCCCAGCAGGTCATGGACGACGCGACCTGGGGTGTGTTCGCCGAGGGCTGGCGGAGTGGCTTCGGCGCCGATGCCGACCACCTCAAGACCCCCGCCGACGTGGACGCCTGCGTCGCGGCCGGTTACACCTTCTTCACCTTCGACCCAGGCGACCACGTGGATGACGCCGCCGAGGGAGCCGACGCTACCGGACTGCGCGCCATGCTCGACCGTCTGCCCTGGGAACTTCTGGAAGACACCGAGAAGGACCTGTTTGATCGGTATGCGAAAAGACGTTTCGAGCTCGACGGACGCGACCTCGCGCTGGACGAAGCCGTCGTTGCGCTGGCCGCGGCCAAGTACGGCCGAGCGGTGGCGCATGCGGCGACGCTGTTCCGTCACCTGGAGGGGACGATGGGCGACAGGCCTTTTGAGGTGGAGGTCTCCGTGGACGAGACCACCTCACCTACGACGCACGCCCAGCACCTTTACATCGCGAACGAGCTCTCGCGCTTGGGCGTCAGGTGGGTGAGCCTCGCGCCGCGCTACGTCGGGCGTTTCGAGAAGGGCGTGGACTACATAGGCGACGTCGCCCGCTTCGAGGAGGACTTCGCGGTGCACGCGGCCATCGCCCGCCGCTTCGGACTGTACAAGTTGAGCCTGCACTCCGGCTCGGACAAGTTCTCCATCTACCCGGCAGCCGCTCGGCAGGCCCGCGGTCTCGTTCACCTCAAGACCGCCGGCACGAGCTATCTCGAAGCTTTGCGAACCGTTGCCGCGCTGGATGCGGACCTTTTCCGTGGGATCTACGCCTTCGCCCTCGAGCGCTACGGGGAGGATCGCGCAAGCTACCACGTCTCGGCGAGCCTCGAGAAGGCGGCCGAACCCGGGGATATAGCCGGCAAAGACCTCTCCGCGCTCCTGGATCGGTTCGACGAGCGAGAGATACTGCACGTGACCTTTGGATCCGTGCTCACGCGAGAGGATCTACGTGATCGTCTCATGGTCGTGCTGACTGCTCATCCCGAGGACTACGCTGAGAATCTGGAGAAGCACTTCCTTAGACACCTGAAACCGTTTGCAAAAGGAGCAAGCGTGTGAGAAACCGCTTCGAGCATCTGGGAGCGTTCTCTAACTGGGTCGACGAGGCGCATCGGCAGACATCGCTTCACCCCGTCACCGCACCGTCGGAGCAGACTCGGCAGGCGATACGGGACGTGCTGGGCTTCTCCGAGGACTCCAGGGCCGCAGAAGAGGTCCAGGTGGGGCGAGTCTGGGAGAGCGACGGCTTGACAGGCGAAGAGTTGTCCTGGTCCGTGGGCTACGGACCGCGCACGCGCGCGTGGGTCTTGAGGCCCGCCGCGGCGAGTAATCCTCTGCCAGGCGTGCTCGCCCTCCACGGCCACGACGGATTCAAGTTTTTCGGCAAAGAGAAGGTGGCGGACGGGCCGGATGATCCCCCGGCCAGCGTGACGGAAGTGAGGGAGGAGCTTTACCACGGGCGAGCCTTTGCCAACGCGCTGGCGAAGAGGGGCTTCGTGGTCCTGGTACACGACGCGTTCTTGTGGGGAAGCCGCCGGTTCCCGTTCGAGGTCATGCCCGAGTCCGTGCGCCGTGCGGTCGAGGACTTCCGGACGGCGCACGAAGGTCATCCCGACGAGGCGGAGCTCTACAACGTAGCGGCCCGACATCACGAGCACCTCGTCGCAAAGTACTGCTCCGTGCTGGGGACGACGCTCGCCGGCGTGGTCGCCCGCGAGGACCGCGCCGCGGCGGACTATCTCCGGTCGCGTCCCGACGTTATCCCAGAGCGAATCGGCTGCGTCGGCCTCTCCGGTGGCGGCTGCCGGGCCGCCCTATTGCAGGCGACCTGTGACGACGTGCGTGCCGCGGTGGTCGTGGGCATGATGACGACTCACGAGCATCTGCTGGACCACCATGTGGACCAGCACACGTGGATGTTCTTCCCGCCGGGGCTGGCGCGCCTGTGCGACTGGCCCGACCTGGCGGCGTCTCGGGCGCCCTCGCCGCTTCTGGTGCAGTACAACCGCGACGACCACCTCTTTACCCCGGAGGGTATGCAAGCGGCCCACGAGCGCATAGCCTCCCACTACCGGAGCACGGGCCACGCCGGGGCCTACTCAGGCGAGTTCTACGACGGGCCGCACAAGTTCGATGTGGATATGCAGGAGTCGGCCTTCGGTTGGTTGGAGAGAGAACTCTCGCGACGAAGAGTCGCGTGAGCGATACCAAGCTGCAAGGAGGCAAAGAGTGATCGAGACCTGGACCCTAAACCCCGACCGGCTCTTCGACCCGGACCCTTCCCGGCGCTCCGTGGCGCGGGAGCTCTACAACTCGGTGAAGGATCTTCCGCTGGTGTGCCCCCACGGGCATGTCCCACCCGCCCTCCTGGCGGACCGGGACGCGACCCTGGGCACGCCCGCCGAGCTCTTCGTCATCCCCGACCACTACGTCTTCCGGATGCTCTGCAGCCGGGGTATCCCGATGGAGTACCTCGGCGTGCCGACCCTCGACGGCACCCCGGTCGAGACGGACCACCGGCGTGTCTGGCAGCGCTTCTGCGAGAACTTCCACCTCTTCCGCGGTACCCCCACGGGCCTCTGGCTCTCCGACGAGCTCATAAACGTCTTCGGCGTCCCCGAGAAGCCCTCCGCCGAGAGCGCGCAAAGACTATACGACCACCTGGAAGAGCGCCTTTCCAGCCCCGAATACAGCCCCCGCTCCCTCTTCGAGCGATTCGACATCGAGGTTCTGTGCACCACCGACGCTGCCGAAGACACCCTGGAGCACCACCGGGCATTGACTGAGCAGGGCTGGGGAGGCACCGTGCGCCCAACTTTCCGTCCGGACGCCGTGACAAACCTCGCCACGCCGGGCTGGCGCAACTACATCGAGCGGCTCTCCGAGGTCTCAGGGGTGGAAGTCGTGGACTACGGCTCCTTCGTCCGGGCCCTGGAGGAGCGGCGGGCCTTCTTCAAGGACATGGGCGCCCTGGCTACCGACCACAGCGCCGTCTCGCCGCTGGTCGAGCGTCTCCCGCGGGGCGAGGCGGAGGCAATCTTCGCCCGCGCCTTGCGTGGCGAGGTCGGCGAGCACGACGCGGAGCGCTTCACCGCCCACGTGCTGGCGGAGATGGCGCGCATGAGCGCCGAGGACGGACTCGTAATGCAGCTGCACGTCGGTAGCCTGAGGAACCACAACGAGAGCGTCTACGCCCGCTTCGGGCCGGACACGGGGGCCGACATCCCCGTCCGGACCGACTGGACGAGGGGCTTACGCGCGCTCCTGAACGAATTTGGGAGCGATCCGCGCTTCAGGCTGATCGTGTTCACCCTCGATGAGGGTACCTACTCCCGGGAGCTCGCGCCCCTGGCCGGTCACTACCCTGCGCTACTCCTCGGAGCGCCGTGGTGGTTCTACGACAGCCCGCTGGGGATGCGCCGCTACCTGGACCGGGTGGTGGAGACGGCGGGCATCTACAACACTGGGGGCTTTAACGACGACACCCGGGCGTTCGCCTCCATACCGGCGCGCCACGACGTGTGGCGGCGGGTCACCTGCGACTGGCTGGCGGGCATGGTCGTCACCGGAGTCCTCGACGAGGAGGACGCCTCCGAGATGGCCTACCAGTTCGCCTACGGCCTGGCGAAAAGCGCCTACCGCCTCGAAGCCGGGCAGGTGAGGAGCGTGCGATGAGTGGGCCGCAGACCGGCGGCGTCCTGGAGCAGCTCTTCGACCTCTCGGGCAAAGTCGCCGTGGTCACCGGCGCCACCGGAGTCCTGGGCGGTGCGATGGCCCGTGGCCTGGCCGGCGCCGGTGCCAGGGTCGGCGTTCTGGGACGGAGGAGGGAGCGGGCCGAGGAGGTGGCGCGGGAGATCTCGGACTCCGCCAGGGAGGCCATGGCCCTGCCTGCCGACGTTCTGGACGGTGAGCAGCTCGAGGCCGCCCGGGACGCGGTGTTGGGGCGCTGGGGACGGCTCGACATCCTGGTCAATGCCGCCGGGGGCAACGTGCCGGCGGCCACGACCGGCGGCGACGCGAAGATCTTCGACCTTCCCCGGGAGGCCTTACGAGAGGTTCTGGACCTGAACTTCCTGGGAACCGTAGTGCCGTGCCAGGTCTTCGGTGAGGCGATGACGCGCCCTGAGAGGCGCGAAACGGAGGGCGTGATCGTCAACGTCTCCTCGATGGCCGCGAGCCGGCCCCTCACGAAGGTCGTGGGCTACTCGGCGGCCAAGTCCGCGGTCGAGAACTTTACCCGGTGGCTCGCGGTCGAACTCGCGCGCAGGCATGGCGCCGGCCTACGGGTGAACGCCATAGCCCCCGGGTTCTTCCTCGGGGAACAGAACCGGGCGATGCTCGTGCAAGAAGACGGCACGCTGACCGAACGAGGCCGGACGATCATCGAGCACACCCCGGCCGGGCGGTTCGGCGAGCCGGAGGAGCTCGTGGGAACCCTCATCTGGCTGTGCTCGCCCGCCGCAAAGTTCGTGACCGGCATAGTGGTGCCGGTGGACGGTGGTTTCGGCGCCTTCGGCGGGGTCTAGACCTCCTGGCCCATCGGATGGCCAGACTCCGCGCTGCGGGCGCCCGCACACCAACTTGCCCGGCCTCCTCTAGCCGCCATAGATGTGATGAAACGGCAAGGTGACCCGCGACTCCAGCGGCGTCTACGCCGGCACCAAGTTCACCATGGGTCGCGTGTTTGGTCGTGCAGATCTTTGTGGTCGGGCTGGATAGCCCCGGGCCAGCTTTGCGCGAGAAGCCCTCATGAGGAAAGAGGAGCTAACCGTCCAGCACCAGGAGATCTTACTCGCTGGAGCGATCGAGGGCCTTGGAAACGTTAAAGGTCTTGCCTCTCGGGTCCGACATCTGTGTTGACGAAGGTGGAGATCGCTGAAAGGGGTGGGAATCGATGCAGCAAACGGATGGGCACTCCGGCGGGGGACGCAAGCTGGTGCTCGGCTTCGACGCCGGGTGCCTTACGTGTAGCGAACTGGCGAGGAGGATCGAAGAGCGCGTCGGAGGCAAGATAGAGGTCCGTAGCCTCAACGATCCTTTGATGGAGCATTGGCGCAGGGAGGTCCTGGGAGAGGCCGCGCCCCGGGTCCCCACGCTCGTCGAGCTCGACGGTGGTGACGTCAGGGCCTGGACCGGCGTCCGGATGGGCGTACGTCTGAGCCGGGCCCTCGGTCCTCTTGCGACGTGGAGGGTCATGCAGGCTTTGGGCGAGGCTAACGCCGGTCTTGACCTCGCAGACTCGGCCGCCGCCAGTGCAATGACGGGGCTCACCCGCGGACAGTTCCTCAAGGGCGTGGGCGGCGCCGTAGTCGCGATGTCCGTCCTGGCAGGCACGGGAAAGCTCACTTCCCCCGCCGCAGCCGCCACTCCGGTTCGGTACGAAGAGATACGTGGCGAAGAGCTGGTCCACGTGGCCCGACTCATGGCGAGGCGTAAAGACGTTGCGAACGTGACGAGCCAGAAGTGGCGGGACAAGCTTCAAAGCGGTCGGGCCATCGAAGCAATGGTCACCGAGGCGCAGAACAACAGCACGACCCTCGAAGCGATCGATCTGGACGGCGGCAGCATCTCATCGGCCGGCGGCCGACCCGTCCTCTCCGGCGATCTGGCAGTTCTCAAAGCCGCCAGGCACGTTCTCTCGGATGGGAACAGTATGCTGGCGATCTCCTACGCCATGCCGAAGAGCGATCGGTTCGTGGTCTACTTCGAGTACGAGAAGCCGACTTTCCTGCCGCAAGAGCAGGTGAAGACCAAGACGGAGGCGCTGCTCTACAAGCGTGACGGCGAAGGGTTCGTCGTGGAGAAGGCAAGCTCGAACAGGCGCTCCCAGATCCTGGTGCAACAGGAAGCAACGTTCTCAGCCTCGGGCAGTGATGGGTGCCTCCCCGACAGGAGGTGCAGCAGTCCGTGCGATATCGCGTACGGGTACAGCGCATGCCACAGGATCACGTCGATACGGTGCATCGCCTATCAATGCAGGGCCTGTGCGCTCACGTGCATTGGTGGTCCCCTCCTCTGCGCGGCGTGCGCGCTGGTGGTATGTACGATCGGCGTCATACACGAGTGCTGTAGGGGTGGTTATGGCTGCAAGCGGTGCGGGTGGTGCCACTAGAGATGAATACTATGTAGTGTTGCTTACCCGTCGACGTGCCTTGTGAGGTCAGGCGGATCCAGGGATAATCCGCAGCGTACAGAGGGGCGCGAGGAGGGGCGAAGGATGACGCAGAAGATTTTTAGGGAACCAGAAGGCAGCCGACGGGCATGGGTCTTCGTGCTGATAGGATGTTACTTCTTTGTCGAGACCATCTTCCTCAGGGAAGAGTTCCTCGACCGGCTCACGTTTTTGGCCTTCGGACTCGCGGTCTTGGGTTTCGGGTTGGCGGATCTTCTGCCACGCAACCGTACAAGGCATGCCGGGCTGCTACGACTCGGCGCCGTCGCGCTCATGGTCGTAGCTCTCTCCATACGGGCCATACAACTGGCCGCTTGGGCCGTCTAAGGATGCCGAGAAGCAACCTGTAGGATTCCCAAGTCGCCGCGGTCGGCGGGCAGGCTAAGACCTCGCGGGAACCCGGACGGGGGTTCCGGCCGCGTGCTCCTCTTCCGCGCGGAGGAGCCGCCTCAAGGATTCGACCGCGACCTCCAGCTCGGCGCGGCCGGGCTCGGTTGTGGTGAAGTAACGCTGTAAGAAGTTGCCGACGGCGATAGACGGACGCGTATTGCCTAAGACGAACCAGGCCTCGGAGATGAGTATGAACTGCACGATGGCGTAGCCCCACCAGTCGATGAGCGGGTCGAGCAGACCGGCGAGGACTATATAGCCCAGGATGTTCGTCCCGCAGCGAGGATGGATGCGGCTCGCCTGGCTGGCGCCTTCGAGCGTGACCTCCCCGTGCTCCTCGTAGGTGGCGACGGCCTTGTGCTCGGCCCCGTGGTAGCGCCCGATGGAGGTGAACTTCATCGCCGCGAAGAAGAGGAGGAGGATCGGCAAGATGGGAAACAGCGCGAAGAAATTGAAGACGCCGCCAAGAAAGCCCTCCCCGCTCCCGAACTGCATCAGGCGCACGAAGAGCCAGAGCGCGGCCAGCGCGGCCGCGAAGAAGAAGAGCGCCCAGAAGGAGCCGACGACCTGCAAGAGGAGGCGGCCCCAGAAGAAGAACGAACGGAGTATCGGCCAGCGGGAGAGGCGCTGGACTGTGGGGTTCTTCGGTTTCTTCAGGTTGGAAGGTTCGACGCGGACGTGGATCTCGCCCTTGCTGCGGTACGCCACGCTCATGTAGGTCGGGCCGAAGAGGTCCAGGCCGTCCCAGCGGGCCATCCCGCCGAAGATCAGGCGCTCCTTTCTCTCCCGTCCGGGCTCCTGCCCTGGGGCGGCGTCGCTCGCCAAAACGCTCCCTCGTCTCGCCGAAACCAAAGGATAAAAGATAGCACGCCGGACAAGCCAGGATAGAGGCACGATGGCGGCGCGGGACGGACCTTGCGGCTTGGACCGGTTCTGCGGCGGGTAGAATGAGTGCGACGAGCGAGCTCTCGGGGGAGATTTCGTGCAGCGGTCGGACGGGGCCTCAGCGGAACGCATGGTGTATGTGGGGATCGGGCTGGTCGTTGCACTCCTGCTCGCCGGCTACCTCATCTACAAGATCGCGGTCGTCGTGCTGGTCTTGCTGCTGACGATCCTCTTCTCGGTCATCATCAGCGCCCCCGTGGACTACCTGAACCAGCGGGGCATCGGCCGCGGATGGGGCACGTTCATGGTCTTTGGGGTCCTCGTCCTCGTCCTGGTGATCGCCGGGGCGGCCCTGGTCCCGGCCATAGAGGACCAGGCAACAGAGCTCGTGGAGACGTTTCCGGCGCTCCTGGAGAACGCCCAGCAGATCGTCTTGCGGCTGCAAAGCGCTCTGGGCCTCGAGGCTTCGTTCAGCCTGGACCCGCAGAGGTTGCTCGGATCGGCGCGGAGCTTCCTTACGGGCGGCACGCTCACGACGGTCGCCAGCGTCGGCGCGAGCGTGGCGACCGTCCTCTCCTTCGGGGTCGTGGTCCTCATAGCGACCGTCTACACGGTCGCGCAACCGGCGCCACTGGTGAAGGGGTTCGTCGCCCTCTTCCCGGCCGCCCGCCGGCAGAGGGTCCGGGAGATCCTGGGCGAGATGTACGGGGCGGTCCAGAGGTGGTTTCTGGGGCAGCTCGCGTCCATGATCATCATCGGGTTCCTCTGCACCGTGGCCCTGTTCATCATCGGGATACCGTTCGCGCTCCTCCTCGGGATCCTTTCCGGCCTAGTCTCCTTCGTACCGTACGTCGGGCCGGTGATCTCGGTGCTCCCCCCGGTGCTCCTGGCGCTGACCGTCGAACCGATAGATGCCCTGTGGGTGATCCTTGCCTACGTGATCATCCAGGCGGTCGAGTCGAACCTGATACAGCCCATCGTGATGAGCCGGGCGGTCTCCCTCCACCCGGCGGTCGTGGTGTACGCGGTGCTCATAATGGGCACCCTCTTCGGGTTCGTGGGCGTGTTCCTGGCCGTCCCCCTGGTTGCCGCGCTGCACGTCCTCCTGCGCGAGCTGTGGATCGAACGCATGGACCGGATGGGTACGGACCCGAGCCCGCCCGAAGAGGAGTCGTACGAGCCTAAACGGAGGATGCGCCGGCTGCGGCGAGCCGCAAGAGACCTTTTTCGCTCCTGAGCTCCCTCTCGGCCAAGAAGGTAGTATGGACCCCGCCACGCCGGAACTCCTCGTCTTCGAGCACGGCCAGGTGCAGCGGCAGGGTCGTCTCGAAACCCACGAGGCCGAACTCGTCGAGGGCCCTCGCGCCGCGCCGGATGGCGCCCTCCCGGTCTCTGGCGTGGACGATGAGCTTCGCCAGGAGCGAGTCGTAGTGCGGGGGAACTCTGTAGCCGGCGTACAGGTGCGAGTCCACCCGGACGCCGGGACCGCCAGGCGGGTTGTAGAACTCGACGGGCCCGGACTGGGGCAGGAAGTTACGCCGGGGGTCCTCGGCGTTGATCCTGAACTCTATCGCGTGCCCGCTCGGGGTCGAGGCGTCCTCGGGGACCTCGAGGCGCTCGCCGGAGGCGACCTTCAACTGCTCCGCCACCAGGTCCACCCCGCACACCACCTCGGTGACGGGGTGCTCCACCTGTAACCGCAGGTTCATCTCGATAAAGTAGAACTCGCCCCCCGAGTAGATGAACTCGACCGTCCCCGCACCCTCGTAGTCTAAAGAGTCGGCCAGGGCGGCGGCGGCGGACAAAAGGCCCTCCCGGACCTCCCCCGGCAACCCCGGCGCCGGAGACTCCTCGATGAGCTTCTGGTAGCGGCGCTGTACGGAGCAGTCCCTCTCAGGGAAGGTGACCGTCGTGCCGAAAGCGTCGGCGAGCACCTGTACCTCGACGTGCCTCAGCTTCTCGAGGTAGCGCTCGACGTAGACCGAGCCGTCCCCGAAGTTGGCCGCGGCCTCCCGGCTCGCCTCCAGGTAGGCATCCTCGACCTCGGCCTCTTCGTGGACCACGCGCATGCCCTTGCCCCCGCCCCCGGCGCTCGCCTTGATGACTACCGGGTAGCCGACCTCCGCCCCCACCCTCTTGACCTCGGCGGCGCTCTCGCAAGTGCCGACGGAGCCGGGGGTCACGGGGACGCCGGCCTCCGTGGCCACCCTGCGGGCCACCGCCTTGTCGCCCATGGTGGCTATGGTGCGGGAGGCTGGGCCGACGAACTTCAGCCTGACCCTCTCGCAGATCTCGGCGAAGCGGGCATTCTCGGCGAGGAACCCGTAGCCGGGGTGGATGGCGTCCGCCCCGGTGAGCTCGGCGGCGGAGATGATCGCGGGGACGTTCAGGTAGCTGCTGGCCGCCGGGGGCGGGCCTATGCAGATGGCCTCGTCGGCGAGCATCCGGTGCAGCGAGTCGGAGTCCGCGGTGGAGTAGACCGCGACGCTCCTTATTCCGAGCTCGCGGCAGGCCCGGATGACGCGCAGGGCGATCTCCCCGCGGTTCGCGACGAGGACCTTCCCGATCATTGGCCTACTCTTCTGGCCGGAGGTGGAAGAGCGGCTGGTCGTACTCGACGCCCGCGGTGTTCTCGGCCAGAACCTCGACCACCTCGCCCGAGACGTCCGCAGGGATCTCGTTCATCAGCTTCATCGCCTCGACGATGCACAGCGTCTGCCCCACCGTGACCCTGTCCCCCACCTCGACGTAGGCGTCCTCGCCCGGCGCCGGCGCCCGGTAGAAGGTCCCGACCAGGGGCGAACGTACCGCGTGCAACCCGTCTCTCTCCGGCGAAGGCTCCAGGATCTCCCCGGGGATCCCCGCTTCGGGAGCGGCAACCAGGGCCTCGGGCCCGGCCTTGACCGTGATCTCGACCTCCCCCTGCCTGACCCGGATCTCGCCGACCCCGCTCTCGCGCACGAGGTCCACGAGCCGCTCGACGTCCTCCATCGGCAACGGACTCTGCCGGCCCTCGCCCTGCCGGGCTTCGTCCTGCCGAATCTCGTCCTGTTTTGTCTCTTCCACCTCGTGCATAGCAGTGGATTCTACACGTCCGGCCGTGGGAAAACCCGCCCCCGGTTGTACAATTGCCCATATCCATGATCTCGTTTGATACCGAAGTCCTGTGAGCATCCGCGTCCTGGACCCCCGGGTGGCCCAGCAGGTCGCGGCCGGGGAGGTCGTCGACCGCCCGGCCTCCGTGGTCAAGGAGCTCGTCGAGAACGCCCTCGACGCCGGGGCGTCCCGCGTGGAGGTCGAGCTGGAGAGCGGCGGGACCTCCCACATCCTGGTGCGCGACGACGGCTCGGGCATGACCCCCGAGGACGCCCGCCTCGCGGTCCTGCGCCACGCCACGAGCAAGATACGTTCGGTCAAAGACATAGAGTCCGTGACCACTCTAGGCTTCCGGGGCGAGGCCCTGCCCTCGATCGCGAGCGTCTCATCCTTCACTTTAACCACCTCGACCGGCGAGGGAGCCGGAACTAAGGTCACCGTGGAGGGTGGTGCTGACGCGGAGGTCTCCCCCGCCTCGCACCCCAAAGGGACCACCGTCCTCGTCGACAGGCTCTTCTACAACGTTCCCGCCCGGAGGGCTTTTCTCAAAGGCTCCCGGGCGGAGCGGGCGGCGATATCGGAGGTCCTCACCCACCTCGCCATCGCCCACCCGAACGTGGCCTTCCGCCTGACGGAGAAGGGCAGGGACTATTTGTCTCTGCCGATAGCCGGCGACCTCCTGGAGCGTCTCGCCCAGACATTTGGCGTCGCCAAGGCCCGCGCCCTGCGTAGAGTGGAGTACGAATCGGGGGCGTTCGAGATCTCCGGCTACGCCGCCCTCCCGAGCCTCACCGAAGGTAGCCGCGCCCACCAGACGATCTCCGTGAACGGCCGCTTCGTGAAGGCGGAGAACCTCCATCGCGGGCTCGACGACGCCTACAGGGCGACCGTCCCCGGGGGCCGCTACCCGCCCGTCGCCCTCGATATAAAGGTGGACCCCCGCCGGGTGGACGTGAACGTGCACCCCACCAAGCAAATAGTGCGCTTCTCCGAAGACCGGGCCGCCCGCGACGCCCTCTCCGCCGCCGTCCGCACCGCCATAGAGTGGCGCCCTCCTGCTCCCGTCGCCTCACCCCGCCCGGCCGACCGCGCCTTCACCCAGGAACGCCTCGCTCCCCGCCCGCCGCGCGCCTACCCGCCGTTCACTACCGAGAGCAGGCCCGTCTATCCCGCCCCGCCGGAAGGGAGCCTGCAAGAAGCGCGCGAGCGCATCACCGAGGCCTCGCGTCCGCTCGCCGAAGGGCGCGGACCGTACGAGGAGTTGCCCGAGCGCGGCGCGCTGCCGCCGCTCGAAGACCTGAGGGTCATAGGCCAGCTCGCTGCGGGCTACATCCTCGTCGAGGAGCCCGAATCGCTCTGGGTGGTAGACCAGCACGTCGCCCACGAGCGGGCGATCCTCGACCGTCTCACCGACTCCGACAGCCCGGCCACGGTGCAGAGCCTCCTCGTCCCCGAGGTCGTCGAGCTCTCGCCCGTCGAGGCAGAGCGCGCCGCCGAGAGCCTGGAGGAGCTCTCCGTCTACGGCTTCGAGGCCGAGCCCTTCGGCCCCCGATCCGTCCGGGTGACCGCGGTGATCTCGACTCTGGCCGACAAGGACGTCGCCGGGGCCTTCAAGGACGCTCTGGGTGCCATCTCCGGCACAGACCCGGGCCACCGCCGCGAGGACCATATCCTCGCCACCATCGCCTGCCACTCGGCGGTGAAGATGGGCGACAGGCTCTCCCAGCCCGAGATGGAAGCCCTCGTCCGGGACTGGCTCACCAGCCGCCTCCCCGCCACCTGCCCGCACGGACGCTCCATCTGCTTCCGCATCGGCCTGGGCGAGGTCGCCCGCAAGCTCGACCGGCACTAAGTAGATAGACACAAGTAGTTGGATTCCGCTACACTCATCCCCCGGTATCTTGGAGAAGAGAGGTACGTATGGCGTTGAC
>Ga0126313_10000412_pt1 | contig 20124 bp, 16 predicted proteins | sample Plot105A_FD_89954 | JGI IMG/M metagenome (GOLD analysis project Ga0126313, IMG submission 89954) | Serpentine soil microbial communities from UC McLaughlin Reserve, CA, USA - Plot105A | ecosystem: Environmental > Terrestrial > Soil > Grasslands | place: USA: UC McLaughlin Reserve, Lake County...
GGTACCGCAACCAGATCCGTGCGCCCCAAGAGCAGTTCTTCTTCGAGGGCTACGAAGAGTTGCGGGCCTCGATGCGAAATGGCTTCGGAAACCTGGGCTGGTGGTTTGACACCTCCGACCTCAGCGCTGAGCAGACCGTTGAGCGGATCCTGCGCGAGGCTCCTCGGCGCGCCGTGGTGACGAACTGAACCGGTGGTCGGCGGCTGTAGGTTCCCGCCCTTCCTGCCGCCGGGTCGCTGACCTGCGGCGCATCCTCGGCTATGGGCCGGGTAGGGCGACGGCGGCCAGGCCGCGGAGGACGTAGAGGCCCAGGGTGCGCAGTGGGCTCCACCGCACGCAGAGAACCAGGACCTGGGCGGTGCCGGTGATCGCGAAGGCGGCGGGGGCGCCAGCCTGCTGAGGGTGTTGTCGCAGCCGGAGCTGATTCGTCGCAGCCGGTCGTCGGGTTCCAGGTGGCTTCCGTCCACTCGATGCCGCTGCCGTCCGCCATGGCATCAAGGTATGTCACCTGCCACCGCCTACCGGGGCCGAGCTCCGAGGAACGTACCTCACACCTGGGGACTGGCCGCGAGGCCATGGAGCTGGTCAAGCTTCAGAGGCGCCTCGAATGTGGCGCCAACCCGCCGAACTGAGAGCAGGGTTCACTGACCATCCTGTAGCCGACTTCATTGACGATCATGTGTCGCCGATAGGTCAGGCGGAGTTGTCGATCGCCGAGATTGCGAACCGCAACAGCGACCGCCAGCCGGTCGGAAACAACTTCGGGGAGTGTGGAGTCGGCCACAGGTGCTGCCCCCACAGCACGGGTTATCAACAGGTCGGAAGCCTCACTGGCACTTCGGGCGGACAGTGTGGCCAACTGGAGCATCAGTAGGAGCTGGAGAACACGGATGGAGAAGTTGCTGCTGACCGTTCGCGAGGCCGCAGACGTGCTCAGCGTCAGTCGGTCACGGGTGTATGAGTTGATCTACGCCGAGCAGCTGGACTCGTGAAACTCGGTCGATCTCGGCGGGTGTCACTGGCATCTGTGCGGCGCTTGGCGGAAGGCCAGTCGGTGTCATGAACTCTCGCCGGCCTCAGGGTGAAGGCTCGGTTTACCGGTTGCCAAACGGCCGTTGGCGCGGCGTTGTGAACCTCGGCTGGCACGATGGCAAGCGGCGGCGCAAGTACGTCACGCGCAGTGCGCAGGCGGAGGTGGTGCGCGAGCTTCGTCGACTGACGGCTGCGTCTGATGCCGGGCGACTGCCCATTGAGCGGGCTCCGACCGTCGGCCAGTGGCTCGAGCGGTATCTCAATGAGGTCGCGGCGCTTTCCGTGCGTCCATCAACTCTGCGGCGTTATCGACAGGAGCTAAGGCTGTACATCGCACCCGCCCTCGGCAAGGTGCCGTTAGACAAGCTGAAGCCATCACAGGTGTCGGACTTTTACAGCTCACAGCTGCTGCGCCTGTCGCCCGGGAGCGTCCGGCGGCTGCACGCGCTTCTCCGCCGATCGCTTGGCGTCGCAGTGCGGTGGCAGCTAATTCCGTGGAACCCGGTAGCCGCCGTCGATCCACCGTCGCTTTCGTCCATCGAGGTTCATCCGTTCGACACCAATGAAGCTCGGCTGTTTCTGGCTGCTGCGTCGGGTGATCGATTCGAGGCGCGCTGGTTGATCGCGATTTCATTGGGCTTGCGTCAGGGAGAGGTGTTGGGACTCGCCTGGCGCGATGTTGATCTTGATCAACGCGTTCTAGCTGTGCGTCAGACGCTGCAATACCGGCCGGGCGAAGGCTTCCATCTCGTGCCGCCGAAGACGGCAAGATCGCGGCGGATTGTTCCGCTCACGAATGCAATCGTGGATGCCTTGAAGTTGCGGCGTGAGCAGCAGGAGACCGATCGGCTCGCAGCGGGCGTTGAGTTCTGGGAGGACTGGGACCTGGTCTTTACGACACGTTTCGGCACGCCCCTGTCTCCACGCAATGACTATCGGGACTTCCTACGGCTGGTCGCCGCCGCGGGCTTGCGCCGTGTTCGGCTGCATGACCTGCGACACACCGCTGCTTCGCTCATGTTGGCCCAGGGCGTGAACCCTCGTGTCGTGATGGAGATTCTCGGGCATTCCCAAATCAGCGTGACGATGAACACTTACAGCCATGTCACGTCGGCCTCGTCGCGGGAAGCTGTGGCCCGGGTGGATAGCTTGCTGTTCGAGGGTCGTTCTGAGCTCGAGTGATGATGTCTAGGCTGCTCGATAGGCTGCTTTGGCGGGCGGATCAGTCCACAGTCGGCGACCGGGGGCGCAGAACTGGCCGCTGACTAGGCCGAACAGTGGAGCCGCCTATCGGAATCGAACCGATGACCTACGCATTACGAGTGCGTTGCTCTGCCGGCTGAGCTAAGGCGGCGCTGCGGAGTCGCCTCTTGAGGCGCCGCGCACGGTGGCCAACTATATCGGGATCAGCGACCGTGGATCGAAGGTTAGTTTGGCCGCTAGACACTGAAATGGCATCCAGGACCGAGCGAGCTTCGACGGGAAGCCCCACCGAGCCGGTCAGGCTAAAAGCGCATGGGCTTGGCGGGCTCAAGGTCGCGATTCAGCAGGTGGTTCTGTTGCGGGGCACGACGTTGTTGATCAAGTAGTCATGAACGATCCGCTGAATGCAAGCGCTCTGGCTATAGGCGAGGTGGCCATAGCCGCGGAATGTGATCAAGACACCGGAATCGAGCTGTCTGGCCATGCTGACGGCGTACTCGACCGGGGTAGCGGGGTCTCCGGTGGTGCCGATCACCAAGATCGGTTCGGCTCCACGCGCGGTGATCTTGGGCCGTTTTCCTGCCGGAGCAACCGGCCAAAGCGGACAGATCAGATCTGAGCCCCAGAACTTTCCAAAGGTGGGCGCCTTCTTGATCTTTTTCGCATCCTCCTTGAGCTCTTTGCTGACGCTCACCTTCTGTGAATCCAGGCAGCGGATCGCCGGATTCGCTGAGATGTCCTGGTCGTAACTGCCGTCCTTCGATCGGCCAAGATACGTGTCGGCGAGGTGGAGCAGGATGCCGCCGTTGCCATTTTGAATGGCTGCGACAAGACCCTGGCGCAGGGCGTCCCAGGAGTCCTCCTGCCCGTACAGGGGGAAGATGATGCCAACCATGGCCAGCGACTGGGTCAGTGCCCGCTGGCCCACCTTGATCGGCTGGCTGTCCAGTCGAGTCAGGAAGTCTCTGATTGTCCCGAGCACTTGCGCCCGGCTCTTGCCGAGTGTGCACTGCCGTTCGGCGCACCAGCTGGCGAAGTTGCCGATGGCCCGCTCGAATCCGTCGAGCTGAGTGACAGGACTATCGGTAATGTTGACCGCTCCGTCGAGCACCATCCGCCCGACCCGCTTCGGATACGTGTGTGCATACAGCGATCCGATCGAGGTGCCGTACGAGAAACCCAGGTAGTTGAGCTGGTTGTCCCCCACCAAGCCACGAAGCAGATCAAGATCATGTACGGTCTCCGCCGTCGACACGTGCTCGAGCAGGGAGCCGGACCCGTAGAGACAGGCCTGGCCGAAGGTTCGGTCCTGTGAAATTTGTATTCCCAGTTCTTGATCATTGTCCGGCGAGTCGTCCGCGGCAGTGTAGCGATCGAAGTCCTCCCCGCGGGAGAAGCACTGCACTGGCGTCGAGTCGTCTGTACCACGCGGATCCCAGCCGAGCAGGTCGTAGCGTTCTAATCCTCTAGGGTCGAAGCCGGCCACTAGATCCCGGCCTGAGGCTCCCGGTCCGCCGGGATTGAGAAAGAGCGTGCCCAACCGCGGATTGGCGGTCGCCTTACGTCTGACCATCGACAACGTGATCGCCTGCCCATTGGGGTCGGCGTAGTCGAGTGGTGCAAGTACTCCGGCGCATTCCAGCCCGTTCAGACATGCCGTCCAGTTGAGCCTTTGTGATTGATAGCGACTCAGGCCCTCACCGGGTGGAGGATCCTTGTAGCCGTACGGCGTCACCGAAGGGACCGGAAGAATGGGGCGGCCGTCCGGTGGGATCAGCGGATCACCCGACGCCGATGATCCTGGTGACTCGGCCGCTGCGGGGGGCGATGTGATCGCCGGGCCCTGGCCAGAGCTGCGCGTCGAGCAGGCGCCGGCAAGGAGCACCGCGCACGCTACCGGGGCTGCGCCAAGCCGGGCGAGCCGGAACATCTCAATTTCGGCGACGACGCCGCAGCTTGATGACGGGTTCCTCAGCAATCGGAGCCCGTGATTCATATGAATGACGGGAGCCGCAGACGCTTGCGCGGGAGCAACTTGTGACTGCGCCCGATCCGGACATCCGTACCACCACAGAGTCGGCCGGTACCTGGTGGGCGAGCACCGTGCCCTCACCCTCGTCGGTCGTCACGCGCTGTCCCACTGCCGGCACCTGACGGACGAAGTCTGCATACAGCGGGTGCTCGTACTTGATGCAGCACAGCAGACGTCCGCAGGCGCCAGAGATCTTCAACGGGTTCGGCGGTAGGTCCTGAAGCTTGGCCATGCGGAGGCTGACCGGTTCGAAGTCTTTCAGGAAGGTTGCGCAGCATAGGTCGCGGCCACAGTTGCCGAGCCCGCCGGTGAGCTGCGCCGCCTCACGTGAGCCAATCTGTCGCAGATCGATCCGCGCTCGCAGGCTGCGGGCCAACTCCCCAACCAGAGCACGGAAATCGACTCGATGCGGCGCACTGAAGTAGATCACGACCAGCTGGTCAAAGTCCTCCCCTGCATCGAGATAGTCGACTGCGACAACCTTCATCGGCAGCTCGTTCTTCTTGATCAACTTCTTGGCGACGAGCTTCGCCTCGGCCCGTCGGCGACGGTTCACCGCGTCGCGGTCGAGCTCTGCCTGACCAGCTTTACCGGCACAGACCGGTAGGTCGGCGAAACCCTGATCATCATCGACCCACTCCGGCGACCAGACACACTCGGCGACCTCGGACCCGGAATCTGTTGGGACCAGGACCTTGTCGCCGACGCTGTACGTCCCATCGCCGGGATCGAGATAGTAGAGCCGCCCGTACCGCTCGAACGACACCGCCATCACCCGCGCCATGGCCCAAGCGTAATGCCGTCGTCGCCTTGCCCATCCCGCCCACATTCCCTGGCTCTGCTCTGCGCCGCGTATTCGCGGTCTGCATACGTTGCACAACGCGTGCAGACCGACAGGCTCGAACGTTCACGTGAGGTCCTGCAAGCAAGCCGAGTTGGAGCGAGCAATCAGATACAGCGCGACCGGACAAGCCCCCAAACGCGACCGGACAAGCCCCCAAACAAAGCCGGAAGCCCGGCAGATGCGGGTCTGCCGGGCCTCCACGGGTGGGCGTTCTGGGGGGCAGGGGCCCACCCGCGCCAATAGGTCTAGAGAAATCCCGATGAGCCTGTCCGATCGTGGCAACGTTGTTCCGAGCCCACAGAGGGTGGCGCGTCGTTACCATTTCGTGACACATAACCAGGTCTGGAATAACGAACCGGATACGAGCCGGGATAAACGTAGAGCAGACTGCGCTGACGCGCAACTGCCAGTCTCAGGTAGTTGTGACTCGCGAGTTCACACAAAAAGAAGCCCAAGCCTGTCGGCCCGGGCTACCACCTTGCTGACCCTGAAAATAGTTGGAGGTTGTCGGAGAGAACGCTCGGGGGTTCGTCCCCTCCGGCAACCCGAGACACACATTACTAAAAGAGGTGGGAGAAATGGAACCTTCGAAACTGAGAATCGGGTGAACAGTTGCCATATTGACGATCGGCTCGAAGGAGGGGACAATTAGTCCTCCACCAGTCCAATGAGCGCCGCCTCTACCGCGAGCAACGGCGCGACGTTTCCCTCCAGGGCGACGCGGCAAGCAAGCAGGGTATCGATTCGCCGCAGCGTTGCTTCAGGCCCGGATTTCCTTGCCAGGACAGCGATCTGAGGTTCTAGATCGGCGTTCACAAGGGCCGCACCCGACCCGGTCTGGATGCTCAACACATCCCGGTAGAAGCCGGTCAGCTCAGTCAGCGCGCGGTCGATCGCGTCGCGTTGAAGGCGCTTCGCCCGCGCCCGTTGCTGATCTTCGAGTTCCTTAATGGCAGCTTGAGCCTGCCGTGGTCTCGCCCCCCGCGTGCCGAAACCCAAAGCCTCCTCCAGTGCCGATCTTTCCTGCACATCCATTGCAGCGGTGGCTGTTGCGGCTTCCTCGGCGCAGGTACCTACCAGCTCCGCCGCAGCCGAAAGGCAAGCGCCAAGGCCGTTGAGCTGCATCGGGACCTGCAGCACGCGGGCACGACGCTTGCGGGCGCTCTCATCCCGCGCCAACAGCAGTGCACGGCCGATGTGCCCCTGCGCAACCCGCGCCGCGTACCCGGCGAGAGCCGGTTCGACCTCGTCCCGGGTTTGTAGCAACTCGGCGATGGCTGCCTCGCTCGGGGTCTGCAGATTCAGCAGCCGGCAGCGGGAACGGATTGTTGCCACCACATCGTCTGGAGTCGGCGTGCACAGAATCCAGACCGTGCGGGGGGCTGGCTCCTCGATGCTTTTCAACATGGCGTCAGCCCCGCGCTCTGTGACCCGGTCCGCGTCTTCGATCACGATCACCTGATAGCGGCCGAGCGTGGGCCTCATCGCGGCCCGACGTACCAGCTCGCGAACTTCCTCAACGCCGATGGAGAGCTGTTCGGTGCGAACCAGCGTCACGTCCGGATGGGCTCCGCTCAGCGCGGACCGACAGTCGGCGCATTGTCCGCAGCCGCCGCGCTGGCACTGCAGCGCCGCAGCGAACGCACGTGCGGCGTTAGAACGTCCGGAGCCGGGAGGGCCAGTGAACAGCCAGGCGTGACTCATCGCGTGCGGTTCACCGCTGACTGCACGCCGCAGCGTCGCCACTGCACGGTCCTGACCGATCAGTTCACGCCAGACACCGGCGGGCTCCGGTGTGGCCGATCCTGGGCTTGCCGATGCCTCCCGGCCAGTCGCGTCCTCGGTTATCATGCCGGTCCCCATTACGGGGACACGATGCCAGGCGTCTCTGACAACTCAGAATCTGTTGGATGGACCGGCACGTCTTTGAGCAGCGGCTGCAACCGTTCCAGGATCTGTGCAGTGATGACTTCCCGCTGCTGCCGAGCGTCCAGCACCGTGTAACGCGCTGGATCACGGCCGGCCAAATCAAGGAAGAAGTGGCGTGCTCGGGCATGGAACTCATCGCCGGCAGCCTCCACTCGATCCTGCTGGAGCTTCTCTCGGACCGCCAACGCAGGATCCATATCGAGGACGACTGTCAGGTGGGCTCGGACGTCGTGGGTCGCCCAGCGAGCCATCGCTTCGACCTCGCTCAGCTTGAGCACCCGTCCAGCACCCTGGTAGGCCAGCATTGAATCGACGTAGCGGTCGCACACCACGACTGCGCCGCGCTCAAGCGCCGGCCGGACCACTTCTGCGACGTGTTGTGCCTTGTCTGCGGCGTACAGCAGCGCCTCCGCACGCGGCGCCAGATCGCCGGTCTTGGGGCTGAGCACGATGTCGCGGATTCTCCGCCCGGCAGCCGTGTCGCCCGGCTCGTAGGTACGCACGAAGTCATAGCCTCGGGTGGCCAGCCAGTCGCAAAGCCGGGTGGCCTGGGTCGTCTTGCCGACCCCGTCACCGCCCTCGAAAACGACGAACACCCCGCGACCCAGGCGCTGCTCGGTGGTGTTCACGGTTCCAGCTTTCGCGCTGTCTTCGACCACAGAGCTAGGAACTCGGTCTTCAGGCCGTGTACCTCCTCCGCTTTCCGCTCGAACGCACGGCCCGCCTCGAACGCCTCCCGTGGGGTCATCCCGGCCGCTGATTCGACGGCTTCGTCGGCTTCCAGGTGATACTCGTGGATCTGGTCGAGCAACCGCTGAGACTTAGCCAGACGCCGCTGGATCCGGTCGGTCTCGGCCGCCATGACATGGGTGGAGATGTCGGCTACCCATTGCAGCTGGCCGAGCGAGCGCCACGCATCCTCCCACGTTTGCTGTGGAGAGTCCGGGCTCAATCGATCCACAACCCGCCGAATTCTGTTCACCACCGAGACGAGTAGGTCGCTGAGCACCTTACCTGTGTCCAGGATGCTGGCATCGCCCAGCTTGGGTGCCCGGGTGGCGGTTACCAGCCGGTCGAGCAACGCCAGGTAGCGCTCCGAATGCAACCGGCCGACCAGACTCTCCCGGGCTTTGGCCGCCACAGCGGGATCGGTACTGCGCGGGTCGTCATCCAAGATGATCCAGTCCAACTCGTCGTACAGGTCCTCCACCCAGTCCGGGTCAAGCACGAAAGACAGACCCTTGAGCTCCATTCGCAGCCGGGCGGCCTGCGCAGCCAGTTGTTCAGCCGCTTCGAGATTTCCACCACGGATGGCGAGGTCAGCCTCGACGATCTGCCGCAGCCGCAGACCCAACAGCTGTGAGACGAACATTGCGAACGGGACATCTGCCTCGAACGCCCGGGGAACCGGAAAGTCGGTCAAGCCGGTGGCTGGTGCGCCGAGCCGATTGACCAGCCTCGGGAATTTCTGCACCGATGCGGCACCCACTTGGGTGATCGCCCGGTCGAGCCATGCGTCCTGCTGCTCGGTCAGTCCTGGACCGATCGGTGTGATCATCACCTCGCGGTAGCGAGCCGTGGTCAGTCCGCCGCGTCGAACGGTCACCTTGTCGTCGCGGAGCAATGCCAGGGTCTGTCCTTCGTCGTCGCGCAGAGCGAATTCCCTGCGATCGCAGCGAAGGGCGGCTACGGGGCCGAGAGTTGCCCGGCGGCGCAGCGGACGGATCAGATCCGCAAACTCCTCGGGCAGGTCCGTGTGCCCCATGGTTTCGATCCGGTCCTTCGGCAGCAGTGGATACCAATCGGGGGCGGTCAGAAACCACTCCCCTCGGCCTTCCAATATTCGGTGCGCCAACAGGACGCCCGACCGCGTCAGCCGGTAGTCCGGGGCATCCAGAAGGGTGACGTCGATCTCATACCCGGCGTTGTGCCCCGCCCGAGCGACCAGATTGTGCAGACCGATCGCCGGATTGATCAACCTTGGTGCCGGCGTGCTGTACGGCATGTCATAGAGCCGCTGGCCAGGGGGCCTGGTGGATCCATTTCCCGAGGGCCCCGGTAGCGCGACCTGGGCGGGCGCAACCAAGGTGGCTTTGCTGCGGCGGCGCGCCGACCGCGACTTGCTGGCTTTGCCCTTGGCCACGTTCTAACCCTGCCATGTCCGGCATGCCAGTGGCATCGCTTATCCAGCCCTCGCTTGTTCTGGCACCTTTGCCGGCGACTTTTTGACCGAAGCCGATCCTGCGGCCGAAGGGGTTCGGGATCCACCTCGTTTGCCGGTGGCCGTCTTCTTCGTGGTCCTGCGACCCGTACCTTTTTGCGTCGGACCCTTCGCCCGTTTGTCGGCCAGCAACTCAGCGGCGCGGTCCGCGGTGATCGTCTCTGGGTCGTCGTGCCGGCGCAGCGTCGCGTTGGTTTCTCCGTCGGTAACGTAGGCGCCGAACCGGCCGTCCTTGATGATCATGGAACGGCCGGACGCCGGGTCACTGCCGAGCTCCCGCAGTGGCGGTCTCGCCGCTGCGCGGCCCCGCTGCTTGGGCTGAGCGTAGATCTCGTTCGCCTCCTCCAGCGTGATGGTGAAAATCTGGTCCTGGCTCCCCAACGAGCGCGAATCGGTGCCCTTTTTCAGGTATGGCCCGTAACGGCCGTTCTGCGCGGTGATCTCATTGCCCTCAGTATCGACGCCGACCACCCGCGGCAGGCTCATCAATCGCAGTGCTTCGTCGAGTGTGACGGTATCGATGGACATGAATGAGAACAATGAGGCAGTGCGCGGCTTGGCGTTCTTCGGTGCCTGCTCGCCGAGCACGTCGGTCACGTACGGGCCGAAGCGGCCGTTCTTGGCGATCACCGTAGTACCGGTCTGCGGATCTGTACCCAGCACTCTTTCTTCACCGGCGGGCTGGTCCAGCAGCTGCCGGGCAAGATCAACTGTGAGCTCGTCCGGCGGCAGATCGTCGGGCACGTTAGCCCTTCGGCCTTCCTCATCCTCGACGTAGGTGCCGTAGCGGCCAACTCGGACGACGATGTCGGTGTCGGGATCGCCGATGCCGAATGTGGACAGCTTCCGGGCGTCGATCTCGCCGAGTTCGGAGACCAACCGCTGCAGACCTTCCCGGCCGCTGCCGCCGAAGTAGAACTCAGTCAGCACCTGCAGCCGTTCGGCGTGGCCGTCGGCAATCTGATCGAGCACTTCCTCCATCTCCGCGGTGAAGGCGTAGTCGACCAGCTTAGGGAAGTGCTCTTCCAGCAGCCGGGTCACGGCGAAGGCAAGCCAGGTTGGGATCAGCGCCGACCCCTTCTTGAATACGTAGTCGCGCGCGGTGATAGTCCGGATGATCGAGGCATAGGTGGACGGCCGGCCAATCTCCAGTTCCTCCAGCTTGGCCACTAGCGACGGCTCGGTGTAACGCGCCGGCGGGCGGGTTTCGTGCCCGGCCGCGGTCACCGCCTCCGGCCGAAGTGGCTGACCGGTGACCAGGCGCGGCAGTCTGGTCTGCGCGTCGTCGGACTGGCCTTCCGCTGCCTCGTCCAGCGCCTCGACATAAGCCTTGAGGAAACCGTAGAACGTGATCGTCCGGCCCGATGCGACGAATGTGCACCCGGCCTCCTGAGCCTGGAGAAGGACCTCGTTGACGGTCTCCCGCCCGTCAGCAAGTTCTGGACGCGGTTGGGCGTTGATCTTGACCGAGATCGTGTGGCCCTCCGCGTCCTTCATCTGCGAAGCGATGGTGCGCATCCAGATCAGCTCATACAGCCGGAATTGATCACCCTTGAGGCCGGTTTGAGCTGGTGTCGGAAAGACTTCGCCGGCCGGCCGGATGGCCTCGTGGGCCTCCTGAGCGTTCTTGACCTTGCTCGAATAGATTCGCGGTTTGTCAGGAAGGTAGTCCGGGCCGAAGAGCTGACGCACTTGATTGCGCGCCGCGGTGATCGCGCTGTCAGACAGCGTCACCGAGTCGGTCCGCATATAGGTGATGAAGCCTGCCTCGTACAGGTCCTGGGCAACGGACATGGTGCGCTGGGTCGAGAAGCCGAGCTTGCGGCCTGCCTCCTGCTGCAGCGTCGTGGTTCGGAAGGGTGCGTACGGCCGACGCGTGTAGGGCTTGGAATCGATCGAGGAGACCTCGAATGGGGCGTTGCGCAGCGACTCGGCTAGCGCCTCTGCCTCCGGCTGATCGAGGTGGATGAGTTGGCCGGACCCCTTGTCGATCAGCCGCCCCTGGCTGTCGAAGTCTCGGCCCGAAGCGATCTTCCGCGCTCCGAGCTGAGTGAGCCGCGCCGGGAACGTCGGCGGTTCGGCGTCCTCACCGGCGTGGAGAACCGCATTGAGGTCCCAATATGAGGCACCGCGGAAAGCCATCCGATCCCGTTCGCGATCGACCACCAGCCGGGTTGCCACCGACTGGACCCGACCAGCGGATAGCCGCGGCATGACCTTCTTCCACAACACCGGGGAGACCTCGTATCCATAGAGGCGGTCGAGGATACGGCGGGTTTCCTGAGCGTCCACCAGATCCTCGTCGAGGTCACGCGGATGGGATACCGCCTCGGCAATGGCATGGGGGGTGATCTCATGGAAGACCATCCGCTTGGCCGGCACCGTGGGCTTCAACTCCTGGAGCAGATGCCAGGCGATCGCCTCGCCTTCCCGATCACCGTCGGTGGCCAGCAGTAGCTCCTCGGCACGGGACAGCGCATCCTTCAGCGATCGCAGCGTCGCCTTTTTGTCAGGATTGACGACATAGAGCGGCGCGAAGCCGTTGTCGACATCTACGCCGGTCCGAGCCCACTTCTCTCCCTTGTACTTGGCAGGCACCTCAGCTGCGCCGGTTGGCAGATCTCGGACGTGGCCAAGACTTGACGCGACGACGTAATCGTCGCCCAAGAAGCTCGCGATCTTGTTCGCCTTGGTCGGCGACTCGACGATCACGAGCCGTTTGCCCGCCTTCGCTGCCACTGAATTCCCTTGTCTCGTACTTCGGCACTATGCTGCTCCAACGCCTGCGGACCGGCATCGATTCCAGCCCGATGCCGTACGCCGGCTCGCATACTCTACGTGCCACCCTTACCCAGCAGCCGAATCTCAGCATTACGAAAACGGCGTCACCTCGAGCCGGATCAGAGCAGGAAGCCGTCCCGAATGCACTGCCGGATGTGCGGAAGCGCGGCCTCCGACAGCGCGTCGACACTCAGCCCGAGAATGCCGGCCACCGTCGTGATGATCGTGTTGAGGTCAAGATCACCATCACAGGCGCCCAGAATCGCCGCCAGCGCGGTGTCGGCCTGCAGGGCGCGCCGGAATCCGTGCTGCTGTCGGAAGATGATGGAGGCTGGGTCGGCAGCGCCTGGTGCTCCTCTGGTCTCCTCGATCACATCGGGTCCGAGGCGCCATGCGTGGGCAAGCAGCTCGAATTCGGCACTACCCGCAAGATCGACCGCTTGGAACCCCTGCTCGAACGTCGCTCCGATCGGCTGCTCGACGGGATAGGGCCAGTCCTCGATCGTTATCTCGGGCTCCGCTCGATCGCTCCGCCTCAGGACGATCCACCCCAAGCCGACCGCCTTGATGCCCAACTTGTCGAGGTAGTCCAGCCACTCTCGATAGCGGTCGACGTAGCCTGGCGAACCAGCGAGTCCGGCATCGGCGAGCCAGAGTTCGACATACTCACTCCGATCAAGCGTTTCGCGCTGCACAACATGGGCGTCGCAACCTGTCTCGGCGATCCAACTTCGAAGCCGATCAGACCACTGTGTGCCGTCGACGTGGGCCCAATTGCCCAGCAATTGAAGAGCGCCGCCCGGCGCCAGGTGATCGGCGCCGGCTTGCACCAGGTGCTTGACCAGGCTGTCGGCTGGCCGGCCGGCCTCTCGATAGGTCAGCCGCTCGCCTACTGTTCGCTGCGGTGATATCACATACGGTGGATTGGTGATGATCAGGTCGAAGGTCTCATCGGCGACCGGTGAGAAGAGATCACCCAGGCGGAGGTCAACCTCGATCGAGTTGATCTTCGCGTTCATCCTGGCCAGCTCGATGGCGCGGGGGTTGAGATCTGTTGCAACGACCGTCTTCGCATGCTCCACCAGGTGCAGGCTTTGCACTCCGCAACCGGTGCCAAGATCAAGAGCACGATCGATCGGGCGGCGGATGGTCAACTGCGCCAGTGAGATGGAGGCGGATGAGGGGCCGAGCACGAAGTCCGGCCTGACCGGGGTGATCTTGGTGTCCAGGTGGGGTATGAGATCTGAGGCCAGCCAGCCACTCCGGCCGTCATGGCCGCCGTACGGCCGGATGGCCAGTAGCGCCACAACCTCTCCAGCCGACTCACACAGGATCCCCGCGCCAATCAGCGGGTCGACCAAACCAGGCAGCGCACGATCAAGCACCGCCCGCGAAACGGAGCGCTGCAGCACCCAGACCGATGTCATCACCGCCAGTGGGTCGTCCCGCCCGGCCAGGGCGCGCACGGCCGGTACGGTGCTGTTGCGGCCGAGCGCCCGGTGTGCCTCCTCCCCGATCAATTCGACCACCGCGTCGACGGTGTAGTCGTGCTCGGCGAAGCTGGACGCCAAACTCTCGCACTTGAGGTCGTTCAGCACTCAGCCATGGTGCCAGCGCTTGGTACTCTCACGCACATGTCGATCACTCTGCTGGACAAGGGCAGAGCCGGCCTGGCAAAGGCGGTACGCGATCGGATCGCAGGGTCGGACTTCGAGAACATACACGCCCGCATCTGGTACACACCTGGTGAGCGCTGGTTCACCGAGAGCGACGCGATTTGGCGAGTGCATGCGGACACCTCAATGTTCATCGGCGGAATCCGCGCGCTGTTGCTGCAATCGCTGCATCCGGTCGCCATGTTGGCGGTCAGTGAACACTCCGGCTTCCGCGGCGACCCGTGGGGCAGGCTCCAGCGAACCAGCAAGTTCCTAGCCACGACCACGTACGGCTGCGTCGCCGATGCCGAACAGAGCATTCGAGTGGTTCAGGCGATTCACAAGCGAGTAACTGGACAGACCCCCGACGGGATGCCTTATAAGGCCGACGATGCCAGGCTGCTGGGCTGGATCCACCTAGCCGAGGTCGACAGCTTTCTCGCCAGCTATCAGACTTTCGGGGCATCCACGCTGGAGGCCGAGGAAGCCGACCAGTACGTGCGTCAATCCGGCTTCGTGGCCCAGAAATTGGGAGTTCTGGATCCGCCGCAAAGTGTTGCCGAGTTGCAGGACCTTCTTGATGGCTATCGTCCCGACCTGGCGATTTCGGCGGCAGCTAAGGAGGCCGCGGACATGTTGCTCAAGGATCCGCCATTGAGCGGCCCGGGTCGCATCGGCTACGCCGTTCTGGCGGCGGGCGCCATCTCGATCCTTCCGTCATGGGCCCGTGCTGAGCTGTCCCTTCCCACCCTGCCGGTCGCTGATCGGTTGGTGGTGCGCCCGCTCGCCCGCTCTGCCATGACTACGCTCCGGTGGGCTCTCACCGGCGACGCGCCCCATGAGTCAGGGTCGGCCGATGGGTCAGCTCGCCCGCGCGGAGATGTGGGCGCTTGAGTTACCTGGACTGCCAGCCAAGGACTGGGGCAGGGGGAGAACCTTCGATCGGATACGGCGGCCGAGGGTTGGGCTGGTAGAGCCACTGGACCCGATGGCGCTTGGCCTGCCACAAGATCAACGCCAATGCAGATCCGTGCACGATCAGCGCGAGAACGAAGACGGCCGGACTCGCGCTTTTCGTCGGAGTGATGAAGGACTCCTGCCAGCCACCGAACAAGATAACGGCCGTGAGAGCCGTGACGTTGTTGACTGTGTGCATCGCAATGCCGGCCTCAAGCCCGCCGGTACGCCAGGCGGCAATCCCTGACGCGAACGTAAGGCAGGCGAGGCTGCCGACGATCCAGGGGTCGGGGCTGCCGTGCCCGGCAGCGAACAAACCTGTCGACACGACGAGCGAGATCACCAGTCCGAGGATCGGCCGAGCGAACCATGAGCCGATGTTCTGCATGATCCAGCCACGGAAGACGTACTCCTCTGCAGCAGCCTGGAACGGTGTGAGCGTCAAGACCATGATCAACAACAGCGGCCAGTCGTTGGGTCGCGCTGCCTGCGGAGCATTGAAGATCACCGAGATCCCGAAGTAGAGCAGCCAGATAGGCAGGAGCACAACCATGCACCGCAGCAGCCAGCGCCAACGAATACCACCAGCCACCGACGACAGGTACCGTGGCCGGATTTGATGCCCGATCCAGATCGAGAGGAAAGCAGCCGGGATCAGCGCGATCAGCGACAGATTGACGTAAAGGAAAGTGACCGGACCGATGTTGTTGACATTCGCGATGGAGGTGAGGCTCCACTGCAATGGGTTGGACACCCGCGAGATGACACCGATGATCAGCACCGGAATCAGTGCCGCGAACATGATCGGCAGTGCGATGGAAACCAGAAGAAGCAGCGAGAACAGCGGCGACCACCAGCGATGCAAAGGTCCGCGCAACATCTGCTGGTAGGGCCGTGGCTCTAGTGGCAACGCGCTCGGACGTGGGCTGGGCCACTGCTGCTGGACAGGAAGTTGATATTGACCGGTCATTGCAAGCTAGTGTGCCACCGACCTGAATCTCCGCTCGGAGACAACCTCCGCGAGCGTCGTTTGATCGCGCGCCCCTCGGCGGACGATTGAGCGAGCAGGACACGCATTTCGTCCTGCGAACGAATGAGGAAGCAAGGGGCTTTAAGAGCGCCGATCGCGCGTAGCGGAGACAAAGGGGACACTGCTAGCGGCCTTTGCGAAGTTCTCGTGGCTCAGGCTGCGGCTCGGGGATCGGTACGGCGTCGGCGGGGGTCGGCAGCACAGTTTCTTCACGTGGCGGCGCGGGCGGCAAGGCAGTCGGGGGCTCGGGCTCGCTGGCGATGGCCACGTGGCGGCGGGTGCTGATGGTCACGGCGACGATGATGACCCCAAGAGCAACTCCGGCGATCGGGAACCGCAGCGCCGACGGAGTTGTCGACAGCGGGGACATCGCGACGACCGCGGGCGCGATCAGCAGCGAGACCAGGTTCATCACCTTGAGCAACGGGTTGATCGACGGGCCAGCCGTGTCTTTGAACGGGTCGCCGACGGTGTCGCCGATGACCGTTGCAGCATGTGCGTCGGAGCCCTTACCGCCGTGATGGCCGTCCTCGACCAGCTTCTTGGCGTTGTCCCAGGCGCCACCCGAATTGGCTAGGAAGACCGCCATCAACGTGCCGGCGGCAATGGCCCCAGCGAGATATCCGGCGAGCGCGGATGCCCCCAGACCGAAGCCGACGGCAATCGGAGCGCTCAGAGCCAGCAGGCCGGGAGTGGCCAGTTCCCGCAGCGAGTCCTTGGTGCAAATGTCGACGACCCGGCCGTACTCCGGCTTGCCAGAGCCGTCCATGATGCCGGGAATCTCACGGAACTGCCGGCGTACCTCGAACACCACGGCACCGGCCGCACGGCCCACGGCGTTGATGGCCAGGCCGGAGAACAAGAACACGACCGCTGCTCCGAGGATTAGACCCACCAAGGTCTGCGGTGAGAAGACCACCGCCTCCTCGACGAAGCGGCCATAGCGGTCGGCAAGCACGTCGCTGATGGCGTCGGTGTAAGAGCCGAACAGAGCGGTTGCGGCCAGCACCGCCGTGGCGATCGCGATGCCCTTGGTAATCGCCTTGGTCGTGTTGCCGACTGCATCAAGCTCGGTCAAGATCTGGGCGCCGTCGCCATGCACGTCACCGGACATCTCCGCGATCCCCTGCGCGTTGTCCGATACCGGCCCGAAGGTGTCCATAGCCACGATGACACCGACCGTGGTCAGCAGGCCGCAGCCCGCGAGCGCGATGGAGAACAGCGCTATCACCCCGGCGCCGCCAAGCAGGAACGCCCCGAACACGGCTGCCGCGATGACCGCAGCCGTATAGACGGCGGACTCGAGCCCCACCGAGATGCCCGACAGGACCACCGTCGCCGCTCCGGTGAGCGAGGTCTTGCCGATATCGCGTACCGGGCGCTTCTCGGTGCCTGTGTAGTAGCCGGTCAACGACAAGATGATCACGGCCAGGAGGATGCCGATGACCACTGATCCGATGGCGACGATCCGCGGGTCCTTGACTAGCCCGGGCGTCAGCCCTTCGACCCCGAGCGCATCAAAGCTGCCCGGGAGATAGGCAAAGGCGGCGATTGCACAGAGCACGGCCGAAATCGCGGCAGAGAGGTAGAAAGACCGATTGATGGTCCGCAGACCGTTTTCTCCCTGACGCGGCCGGGTCAGATAGACCCCGATGATCGCGGTCACCACGCCGATGGCCGGAACAATCAGTGGGAAGACCAAGCCGTAGGAACCGAAAGCTGCAGTGCCCAGAATGAGGGCGGCTACCAGGGTCACCGCATAGGACTCGAAGAGATCGGCGGCCATGCCGGCACAGTCGCCGACGTTGTCGCCAACGTTGTCTGCGATGGTTGCGGCATTGCGCGGATCGTCCTCTGGGATGTTCTGCTCCACCTTGCCGACCAGGTCCGCTCCGACGTCGGCCGCCTTCGTGAAGATTCCACCGCCGACTCTCATGAACATCGCCAGCATGGCGGCCCCGAAGCCGAATCCTTCCAAAATGGTCGGAGCATCCCCGCGGAAGATCAGCACCACGATCGAGGCGCCGAGCAGGCCCAGGCCAACCGTCGCCATACCGACATGGGCCCCAGTACGGAAGGCGATACGCATGGCCGAATCACGGCGGTTGCTGCGGGCAGCGGAGGCGACGCGCACGTTCGCTCGTACGGCAAGCCACATACCCAGATAGCCGATCAGAGCGGATGACACCGCCCCAACGAGGAAAGCGATGGAGCGGGCGATCTTCAGCGTCCAAGTGTCGGTATCACTGTCGTGATGAACCGGCAGGAGTAAGAGAAGGAAGAAGGCGGCAATCGCGAAGAATGCAAGGGTGCGGAACTGCCGGGCAAGATAAGCCGCGGCCCCCTCCTGGACTCCCTGAGCGATTGTCCGCATCTTCGCGGTACCGTCGCTAGCAGCCAGCACCTCTCGGCGAAACACAAGAGCCATGACCAGTGCAATCACCGCTATTGCACCCACAACGGCAACGACCGTCAGGTTGAACCCGTTCAGGGTGACTTGCAGCGGAGCCGGAGCTACCGGCATATAAAACGTCCTCTCAACATGTGCGCGTAGCACGCCACGATCCCGACCGGGCAGGCACGATCTTGACCGGGCGAAGTTTAATCACAGGAAACGTCGCGCGCACGCTTAGTCTCTCGCGGACAGCCGCAAGTTGATTGTCCAACACCTGGTGACAGGCTGGATCACGTGCCAGCTGTATCCCTTACGGAATGGGTGAATCTGGCCGATTCGCCGCAGGTGCGGCATGTGCATCGGATCGTTGCGCAGCCCGGTGAGGCTGGCGCCTGGCCGTCCTGGCTCCCGCACGTATTGAGGCGTCCGCTCACTGACGCCGGAATCCATGCTCCTTGGTTGCACCAGGTTGCGGCGGCAGAGTCGGCGTGGCGAGGTGACCACGTCGCGCTGGCGAGCGGGACGGCGTCCGGAAAGTCGCTGGGATACCTGTTGCCGATACTGTCCGCCACTGCACCAGGCGCCGGTGACGATCGGAGCTGGCGTTGGGACCGGCGACCTACTTCCGCTCTCTACCTGGCCCCCACTAAGGCGTTGGCCCACGATCAGCTTCGGATTTCGACCGAGCTTGGCCCGCCGGGTTGGCCGATTGCGGCCATCGACGGGGATTCGACAGCAGCCGAGCGCGACTGGGCACGGGACTATGCCTCCTACATTCTGACCAATCCGGACATGCTCCACCTTTCCGTGCTGCCCAACCATCAGCGCTGGTCAGCGTTCTTGCGCACGCTGCGATTTGTGGTGGTGGACGAGTCACACCTCTACCGCGGGTTGTTCGGCGCGCAGGTAGCGGCTGTGCTTCGGCGACTGCGCAGGTTGGCGGGCCACTACGGGGCCGAGCCAGCCTTCGTGGTCGCTTCGGCCACGGTGGGCCACTCCCGGCGGATGGCGGCCGACCTCATCGGCGTGGATTCAAGCGAGGTCGTGCTCATCGATGCCGACCGGTCTGCGCGTGGGTCGGTCGAGGTGTTGCTGTGGCAGCCCGAAGATCACCTCGACGACGAGGCGGCGGCCCTTTTGGCCTCCTCGGTCGCCTCCGGTTCGCAGACGATCGCCTTCGTCGGCTCCCGGCGATCAGCCGAGATCGTGGCGATGCGTGCCCAGCACCAGCTTGGTCAGGCAGGGCACCGTACGATCGAGGCCTACCGAGCCGGCTATCTCGCCCACGATCGGCGGGCACTTGAGCGCGCCCTGCAGGAAGGCCGGCTGCATGGGGTTGCCGCTACAAATGCTCTGGAGCTCGGGATAGATCTAGCCGGGCTGGATGCGGTCATCATCACCGGCTTCCCCGGCACTCGAGCGGCCTTCTGGCAACAGGCCGGCAGAGCCGGGCGGAAGGGACGCGAGGCGACCGTTGTTCTGGTGGGACGGCAGCATCCGATTGACGCCTATCTCTTCGACCATCCGGACCAGCTTTTCGATGCGCCGGTCGAGAGCACCGTGCTCCGCCCCGACAACCCGGCCGTGTTGGGTCCGCAGCTTGCGGCTGCCGCGGACGAACTTCCGCTGACCCCCGGCGACGCGCGCTACTTCGGTGCTGGAATGCTGCCACTGCTCGCCGAGCTCGAGCGCAGCCATACCTTGCGCCGCCGACCTAGTGGTTGGTTCTGGACTCGACCCGAGCGGGCCGTCGATAGGATCGATCTCCGCACCTCGGCTGGCGATGCGGTGGACATCATCGAGATCGGCACCGGACGGCTGCTGGGGCATGTTGATGCGATCTCGGCAGACTCCAGTGTCCATCCAGGTGCCGTCTACTTGCATCGAGGTGACACCTACCTGTTGGAGGAGTTCAATCCTGACGAGGGTGAAGCTCTCGTACGCGCTGCCCGGCCCGGCTATCTGACTCAGGCCCGAGTAAGCGCCACCGTCTCGATCGAACGTGAACTCGGCCAGCGTCCCCTCGGCAGAGGTGCAGTCAGCTA
>Ga0126313_10000413_pt1 | contig 20113 bp, 30 predicted proteins | sample Plot105A_FD_89954 | JGI IMG/M metagenome (GOLD analysis project Ga0126313, IMG submission 89954) | Serpentine soil microbial communities from UC McLaughlin Reserve, CA, USA - Plot105A | ecosystem: Environmental > Terrestrial > Soil > Grasslands | place: USA: UC McLaughlin Reserve, Lake County...
GATTGGCTCAAACGGAGTGCGGATAGAAACGCAGCGCGAAGGGGCTTTGTCTAACCGAGTCGCCTCTGAGGCCACCACGTTGGCCCTTGACAGAATGTACCTTCTCATAGAAACCCCATAGAGGAGGCTTTCAGCAAGATAAAGCGCATCCTCCGCAAGGCGGAGGCCAAGAGTCGGGAGGCGCTGATCGAAGCTATGGGCAAGGCGCTTGACGCGATCACCTCCCAGGATGCGAGAGGCTTTTTCGAGCACTGCGGATACCGAGCACTGGGTCAATCGTTATGATCGACGCTGTAGGCTCATTCTTTGTCGGAAGGATTCATCGCATAAGTCTTTCTCGGGCATGCGAGCGTGGCGAACCCGCTCAACCCTCAACTCTACAAAACAAGTTCTCATGCTCGAAAGCACCGCCGTATTCGGCACCGATTGCGCAGAAGTTCACGTATACTGTGCTTCTCCCCTTCGAGAGGAGTGTAGAGATAGACCAGGAAGGTGCCGACTCCCAACTGCTACGAACACGAACCTTCGACTATCGAGTATGGAGATTACCCCCTCAGCTTTGACGAACGCTTACGTGTAAGATCTGCGCAAGCGTTCACGGTTTGGGGTACGACACCTGGCCCATTCCACTGCAACGCGCTATTAGAGACGTACTTACGTCTTATTTTGGAGTAAAGCCGGTACACTTTGAGCTTTGCTTTAAACCTCAGTAGATGATCCTTCTCCGAGACAGGTATCCGAGGCAGGGTGTACGCGCTATGTTCGGCCTGCGCCTTCACACAACATGCGTAAGCATACTCGCGTTTCACTGCTTGAACCACCGCATTGTCTAGGATTCCGTAAGGATAGGAAAACCCTTCCACCGTTTCGCCTAGAGCCTCACTGAGGACACGACGACTATCGCTCACCTCTCGCTCTAGCAGTTCTGAATCAAGGCCACAGAGCATAACGTGAGTCATAGTGTGAGACCCCACTTCCATACCCCGCGCTGAAATTTCTCTTAGTTCCTCGGCTTCGAGAACTTTTAATCTGGGTATCGGCTCGTACACGCTTTTCCAGCTGCTCTGCTCTCCCAGCATATTTCCTACCACAAATACTGTAGCAGAGAAATCCAATCTCTCCATCACCGGCACAGCGCTGTGCAGAAAATCTTCGTAGCCATCGTCGAAGGTGAGCCCTACAAGTCCCTTAGTGTCTCCTGTGCTCATTGCCTTGCGCAACTCTCGCATGGAAACTCCTCGCAAACCGCACTGGTTGAGGTAGAGCATCTGAGCCTCGAACCGCTTTGGAGAGGTGCACAACTGGTTAGGATCATTCGCCATGCGGCGGATGGAATGGTACATAAGTATTTTAGGTTGCCTACTCATTACCTTAGCCTCTCTTGCGCCCTGAAGAAGACCACGTGGCATTATATTTTGCTATTATAGACCAAGAAGGCCAGGAGGCTGCGGCAGCGCGCGAGGCAATAGGGACCCTTACGAACCATCGACATCTGCACCGCTACCAGTACTCTCCTTGTACAGTTTTTAATGCTACGCGTAATCCTTTAGCAGTCATCTGCTTTAGGAAGCGACTTCCTGTCGACTCAAAAGGCACATAACGACTGCGAATTAAGGCATCCTCCTCATTGCTCCTGTCTCGCAAGCGAGAATTTTTCTGCTCTAATTATGTGCGGAATCGTGACCACATACGGAGAACATGACAGGACGGATGCCAACTGGCTAAATGGTGTTCCTACCGCCATCACTCGACGCTTCCGATTGGCAGCTCTGGCCCCGGCGAGTTGATTGTGGCTTTTCGGCGAACAAACCGACAGTCTCCCTTTATGACTTAACCGCGTTATTAGTAACAGCTGAGCCAGTACTATAGTAGAGAGTGTTCGGTACAACTGGTTCAGATAACTGACTGCGCCTCGGATGACGGTTACGCAGATACGGCACCAAGGCACAATAGAATTGCACAATTTCATAATCTGGGCACGCTTCCCGTTGTTCTCATCACGGCGCAGCGGTTTCATAAATTCTCCTCAGCATCTGATGGTTGCACTCGGCAGAGTACCTGGTCTCAAACTCGACGCGTGCCTCCCTACGCATGCGGGCAAGCTCGGCTGGGTGGCTTAAAGCCCACTCCACCCGCGCAGCCAGATCCTTTGGATCGCCAGGGCGAAAGTGGAGTCCAGTACGATGGTGATCTACCAATTCCGCGATTGCCCCGATCCTGGAAGCAATTACTGGTGTACCCGTAGCAAAGGCCTCGATTGCTACTCGACCAAACGTTTCGTACAACTCGGAAGGGAATACCAAGAAATGTGCCCCCCTCATCAGCCTATACACCTCCTCCAAAGGCTGCTGGCCCAGCCACTCGACTCCTGAATCCCGCCGCGCGACCTCACACACTCGAGAAGCTAGAAACCCATCTCCCACTATTTTAAGGCAAAGTTTTGTTCCGATATACTCCCAAGCTGAGAGCAGAGTTTCCACACCCTTCTCTGGTGATAGGCGGCCTACGAAGAGAGCGTACCCCCCACGCCCCTCGCCCAAGCCGGGATCGGGACGTAAGAAATGAGGTTTGACCGCAACCTTCTCTGCAGGAAGGCCACCTTGGATAAACTTCTGACGTGCAAACTGGGTTAGGGCAATGTACGTATCAACCATCTTGCTCCAGGTCTGCATGGCGCGGTGAGCGGTGAGCATGGCCGCCACTGTCCCGCTTGCTGCTCGGCTATCCCGGTAACAAGAATGAAGCACACCAGGCAAGGGCAGAGTCTTGCCAAAGCAGTCCTCACACACATGTCCGTCGCGGAAGAAATAGGCATTAGGGCAGAGGAGACGGTAGTTATGCAGCGTCTGGATTACTGGCACCCCTTCCGCCTTAACAGCGTAATAGGCCGCCGGAGAGATGAGAGGGAAGGTGTTGTGGAAGTGAACCACTTGTGGTTTCTCCTTGCGGATAAGCTTGCGCAGCTCCCGGTAGGCTTTCCTGCTCCAAATGGTGTCGCACATCAGCCTTAAGGAACTCATGTCCTTTATCCGGTCGTTGTGGTCAACGTAGCGCAGCACGCGGTAACCCCGGTCTTCCAAGAGGCCACGTTCAGCGGCGAAGACTTGGTCCTCACCGCCGGGCCACTGGTAGTGCTCGTGAACTAGAAGAACCGTATTGATTGGTTTCAATTTCCCCCCTTTTGTGCCTTAGGAGTTGCCGTAAGGGTTATCACCGGAATAAGTGATAATAATATCCAGAAGGTAAGACTCGTCGGTGATGCAATAACCATTGTCTCTGAGACAACTCCTAGGACAAGAGTAGTAAGAAAGAGACTTACAACAGCAAACACCTTGGTGTTTGCGCCGTGTAAGATGAACAACCTCACGGCCAGAAATAGCTCGGCTACCAACAGTATGGCAAATACCGAAAAGCTTAGTATACCCCCCCCAGAGAATATCTCTATGTATGCGCTGTGAGAAGTTCCAAGCGCCTCGTTATAAGTGCTTGTTATGGCCCTGTTTGCGTAGAATCCGAGGCCGAGTAAGGGCGACCGATTTAGAGTTTCCGCTGTAACATATTGCCACAAAGGTACTCTGTCACTTAGGTCATGAACAGACGTTTCTTCCCGAATTCCCCAATCGATGATTGGCGAGGCCCAGTCGAACCATATTACAATAGGGACTAATATTAGCATCAAGTACAGAAAAGAACGCAGAGATGTATTTTTTGGAGGCCTGACAAAAGCAAGCAATATGAATAGCAGCATAGCGATAAAAGCAGCCCGCGTCTCAGACAAGACTAAGAGAGTAAAAAAGAGGGCAAAGAGGGCAACTAAAAATAAATAAGAAGTAGCTTGGGCTAGAGCTCTAGTACGCCCGCTCGTTATAGGATAGCTCAAAAGAAGTATAAGACCCATCACTGTGACGGCCCCTGTTTCTGAAATTGAGTCTCCTCGCAAGCGAATTGGTTCCTCTTTTGAATACACCAAGTCTGGTGCGATGATCGCGCCTACTACTATTGCTAGGCTCATTACTACGTATCCTGCTAGTAGATGCCTTAGTGTAGAGTCAATACCAAACCTTCGTACCCAGAAGAACCCGAAAAGCACAGCTATCGGGATCTGGGAGACCCTGTAGAGCGTGAGCAAGGGAGCCGAGGAGAACAGAGTCGAAAGATAGAGACAAATTACCAGCACAAAAGCGAGTATGTGTAGAGGCCCAAAGCGCGGAATCGACTTGCCTTTTAGTAGATAACCGCCAATGTGAAAAAATATCCAGAGGGCGGCGACCCCCCACACGACCACACTCAGAAGTACAGGCCAGTCAACCGCTCCTGATAAGGAAGCCATAGGATCCCTTTCCCTAAACCTAGGGGGACCACTTAGAAGGGCAACAAACAGTAGCGTCTCGTAAATGCGTGGCTTAGAGCGCTGGTAGCTCATCAATTTCCTAAATCTTTCCCTTATATCCATACTAATCGTCAAAGCACTTTATCCGGGAGCGACAAGCGCGTTTCATAGGATCCCCATGCACCAACTTTCGGAGTAAAGTGCCACAGCTCAACCACAAGGCCTTCTACAGAAAGATACTCTGCGTATCTTGCGATGCCTTGATTAACCTCGTTGGTGCTCTCCGGTTTAAAGTTGCCTACGTGTGCTACAGGCATTAGGTATGCTTCCTTTCGCCTTCGGTGCTCGTCGTGTCGAGGCCAGAGGAGAGATATGCTATTGCTCCTGCAGTAGCGGCTGCGTAAGCCACAAGTCCGACAGCCGCGCCAGTAATACCGCAAGCAAACGTTAGTGTTACCCCTAGCGTCAGTCCTAGTATGGCGGAGAACGCGTAACCCTTAAACACCTGGTCGGGTCGCTCGAAGGCTTGCAGGGTCGCGCCAAGGATCATTTGCACACTCATTGCGAGGGGTATCGACCCTAGTAGCCAGAGCAATTGAGCATCTTCTCTGTACTGACCTCCGTAGAGCCAGGCTACTAACGGATCATGAAAGAGACCAAGTAATAGCCAGTACAGAACTGATCCAAAAACGAAAAGCACCAAACTGTTGCGCACGAGGGTACCAAATCTTGCCTCTCCTCTAGCCTGTGTGAGGCTGGGCAGTAAGAAACTATAAAAAGCTACGATACCCATACTCACTGGCATTACAAAGTTCGATAGGGCTTTCAAGGAGGCACTAGCCTCGAGTCCGCCCCACAGAGGTAGGAGTAGAAAGTAAATGTTTCCAGGAGCCCAGGTAGTTGCCTCTTGTGCTACAGACCAGCGCCCATATCTCCAATGATCTACTAGAGCGGCGCGAGACAAACTATCACGCCGAAAGGGGGGAGGTCGCTTTACATGAAGCCGCACAGCCAACCAGAGACTCACTACCAGGCTACTGAAGCCCATGACGCCGAGCGCCGAACCCGTGGTTAGCCACTCCAGCAGATATAAAGCGTACGCTCCTGCCAGCATCAAGGCCATGTACAGCGCGCCCCCCGAAGCAGCCAGGTGAGGCTCAAGATGCATGTAACACGCCCGACGCATCAACCAGAGAAGCAAGATAAAGGGCCCAGCAAGCGTCAGATCCAGCAGCACCATAGAGAGTGAGCTCAAGCCCGCTAGTTTCAACCCTAGGCTAGCGAGCAGAAGAAGAAACCCGCTTAGAATAGCGAAGCTCAGGTGCCCACCCAGAAGGGTCCCCAAATATTCAGAGAGCCGATTCTTGTACTTGCCCGAGCCAAAGACAAGCATCGGCTGGGTGAGCAGTCCGGTGTGGAGGGTGCCTAGAAACAAAAAGACTGCGAACATGACAGCGAAGGCTCCATAATCCTGCGGGGAGAGCCAGCGAGCCAGAAGTATGTTGAGAACAAAGTTAGAGGTAGCAAACAAGCCCTGATCTGTAACAGCCCAAAAACCTTTTACTAGCCAATGTATAAGTGACCGGGTTTGGTGAGTGCCTGCACTTTTGTGACCCTTAATGATGTGTAGAAGCCATGGCAATAGAACACGTATGCCGTGCGCTTGTATCGCTCGTCCTAACTCTTTAGCCACAGGGCATCAGGGTTTCGCAACTTTAATGTAGAGCCTGGTACTTCAACTACTCGGAACGCTTGCCTGGGCAATAGCGACTGTAAGATCAAGGGAGCAGTATCTTCGTTGATCAACAGGAATACGCGCTAGAGGTCTGGGTATTGTTCGTAACCGTACCGATAATGGTAGCCCCAACGTCTCTCAGCCGGCGCGTGGCCTGGCGTACAGCTTCCATAGAGGTTTTCTGCGCATCCAATATCAACAGAACACCGTCCGCTTGAGTAGCCAGGATGGCTGGGTCTGTAACCAAGCCGAGCGGTGGAGAGTCGAGGAGCACGTAATCGAACTCTTCCCGAACCTCGACGAGTAACTGCGAAAGGTGCCAAGAGTCCAAAACCTCGCTGGGGTTGGGGGGCAGATCACCTGCAGGAAGCACCGTCAAATCCAAACCCGACACTGGTTCCTGATATAATTCTTGTATACTGTGCTTTGCCACAATGCAGTCTACTAGTCCTCGTGTGTTAACCAGCCCAAAAATTTTGTGTAGGGTGGCTCTTCGAAAGTCACAATCCAGTATTAGCGTACGCCTGCCCGCCTGCGCGAGCACGACTCCTAGATTGGCGCAGACGGTACTCTTACCTTCGGCAGAGCCAGGACTGGTCACTAGGATCATTTTCGGGGGCGGATGTACCGCGTAGCTAAGACTAGTGCGCAGGGTACGGTAGGCCTCCGCCGCCGCGGCAGCGGGATCTGAAACAGTGATCAGGCCTTCTGAGAAGGCGGAGAGGCTGCCACCCCCCGTTTCTCTCTCAGCCTCGACCGAACTCTTGGAATGAATTGCCTCAGGCACCGTTCCTCCTGCTCCTATAATTCAGTGTCATGGCGTTATAACCTGTCGCCTGGAGAATCATCGTTTCATGTTCTTTGAGCCTTGAACGTTGGGATGGCCGCTAAGTTAGGCGTCCCCGAGACTTCCTCCACCTCCCCTAATGACCTCCAGCTCTTGTCCAGGTAGGCCAACAAGAATACTAGGCCAAAACCAAGTATCAGGCCTAGTGCCAGGCCCACACCAATGTTGCGCTCTGTGGCCGGGCTCACCGGATCATCTGGTAGGGTCGCTTCCTGCTCAACAGTGGCGTGGACAGAGTTGATCTCACCTCCTGGAGCAAGCTCAGTGGCTCGCTCTGCAACCACTTCTGAAGTGGTATTAGCGATTAGCTGCGCCATTACAGGATCAGGATCCTCATACCGAAGTTCAAAATACGAAGTCTTTTCAATGTTGTCGGCCTGCAAGTGTTGCTGAATGGTCTCAGCAGAGACCGGCACGTCTAACCTCTGGGCAACCTCCTCTGCAACCGCGCTGGTTTTAGCTGTCTCTACCATGGTATACGTAAGGTTTTGCAAGCCCTGAAGCGTATTATCAAGGCCGCCGGTCCCTGGTTGGACGTAGTCCTGCTCCACCAATACTTTAGTACCCGCTTGGTACATCGGCGTCTGCATCAAGCTAAACCCTGCGGCAAATCCGCCACACATGATCACCACCAGCACAAGTACCCACAAGTAGCTCTTCACCATCTGGAGGATGTCCCTCAGGGAGAGAACTTGTTCAGCTTCGTACTCTCTTCTAAACTCCTCGTACGTTCTGCCGACAGGCGCTTTATTCCGACTCATTCTGAATCTGAGACTCCCCTGAGTAGCACATCACACCTCATCGCGACCAAAGCCATGAAGTTACCTTTCTTCCTGCCGTTGAATAGTTCTCATCGTAGCCGATCTGTCTCTCGTTACGAACCTCAAAGCCTCACCTACGTACCCTAAATAGCGTTGAACATGGTGGAAACAACCACTCTATCGTGCTAAATGATGTAACTAGATGGAGTCCTCTACATCTGCCATATGGCACATATTGCTATGGGCCGAGTACCTGCGTGCAAGCATCGGAAGGTACGTACTTCATGAAGATAGACAGCAAACCTTCGCCTGTTGGGTGATACTTAGAAGGGTTGAAGAGTTGGTGTCGACTATCCAACACCTATCAGCCAAGACGAATACCAGCTTGAGAAGCTCGAAAAACCACACCGCTAGGCTCACCTGTTTCACCACCCGAAGATGCTTAGACTCCTGAAGCCGAAGATATGACCCAACCTGGGAGAGGCCACCGAGGCTCTGGACTACAGCCACCAGAACCAGAGGCGGTTCAAAACTTATAGGCAGGAGAGTTCGGAGGAGCTGCTGGTGAACAGGGTGCATGAGCATAAGCGTCAAGAGCTGCTCACAGCCGAAGCGTAGGAGGAGCTAGAGGAGGTCGTAGATAAAGGTGAGCACGGTCGCCAAAGCGCATGCGTTCTTGCTGAGCGCGACATAAGCTACGCTGACCAAAACGGCGCAGGCGCCTCGCCCCAGCATTGGTAAGCTGCTAGGGTAAGGTCGGCGTCGGTAGGACTCTTATATTGTATGTATCCCTTTAGCGAGACTGGCAGAACCCCTTCTCCGGTAGCGGATGCCATTCGGTCCACGGTGGGAGGCAGTCTCCGCCATCTTCTGAAGCACCTCTAGCTCTACCGGAGCCCCATAGAAGTCGACGATGCCGCAGATGCCGTTCATCCGTACCTACCTAATGGTGATACCGGCGGTCGAGACGCCGACAGCCTCGGAGGCCCAAGAGAGTTTACCCCAAGAGGGTTTATCTCCAGAGCGAGGCACTGATGCTCGTCGTACACGCGTGTTACAGCACATGCTACAGAATAAGAAGTCTTTGTTCCTTAAGGATAAGGAGAACGACCCTTCGCCGTAGGGTACCGCCGGCATTGTTCATGGCGTTTCTCCGAGGGTAGCCAGCTGAGTATAGCGCTCTAGATCGTGCCCGCCTATAACGACCTTACCCCCACTCTCCACCCACGCGTGGGGCTCAAGATTATCTCCACTTCCTCTGGCAACCCCTGTGCGCAGAATAGCCGGGTGGCCGCGCCGGGCGAGCAGCACCTGCGTGGCCAAAGTCTGGGTGAGGCAGGTTCTAGACCTAGGTGTGTACCGGCTCGCCACCTTCACAGCCTGGGCGGCGCTCTCAGCAGAGATTTCTTGCGTCCCCACGGACCAACGCGCGTCTACCACTCGCGTAAGGAAGCGCCGCAGGGTCTTAAACTGCAGCACTCCCAGCCCTACTCTGGGTACCACCAGCAGGACTGCGACTTTGAGCAATAGCCACTGCTCAGTAAGAGGCAGGCGCACGACCTTACACAGGCGCGTCGAGGCATGTTACCCTTAGCCTCTGCGAGTCCCTTGTCCACAAGTTCCTGAAGCAGCGCGAGCACGTCTTGCTTACCGCGAGCAGAGTCAACCTCGTACTCTTCCAAGACAATAGCTTGGATCTCTTCCACAACCCTTGGCTCTTGAACCAGCTCCCAAATTCGGGCGACTACTTTGTCTAGGCTGTAGTACAGCCCAGCATCTAGATCCAATATTGCCACCGCTCCGCCCAAGTCGCTGGAGACCTGGCTGTGGCCCGCCTTAACGGTGGAATACTCGGACAGTTATACCTTCATCGCCTAAATACTCTCACGTCGTGTACCTCGTCCCATCGGGAGGAATTGAAGGACTCCCCTCAACGACCCGTTTGCTAGAAAACGCTGCTCGTACATGCACCGGTGATCCCGGCCGACGTTTTCTAAAGCCTGCTAACCATGGAAGGCGTCCCAACAACCTTCCTCCGTAACGTCCAGTTAGCCGAATGAACCTAACCACATAGTAGAAAAAAGATAGAAACCGTGGCAACGACACCAGTTCCCAGTCTTCCACAGTCTGGGTCGTTGCTGCGAGGATACAGTAGCGAATCTTGTCCGACGGGCGCTCTCTCATCCTGAGAGACAGGGGGTGAAAGAGGGAACCTTCGAAGAGGTCGGTTTGTCCACCGGCCTCTGAGAAAAGCCGCTTGTAAATCTGCTCGGCGAGCGCTTTTACTGCTTGGTCGGCTCGAACCCTGCGCAAAACCTCTTCCGGAAGAGTAGCTCCCAATAGATCGCTCGCCAGACGAAGGCCGAGTAGCAGCATTCGCTCGCTCCCCAGGGCCCTGGCTTGCGCCACAACCTGCTCCCATACCATGTCTCTATGGACGCGGATCAGCTCCGAGACGTCGCAGATCCACGCTAGCCGTACCCAGAGGTGCTTGGCTCCGTGCACGCAGAGGATCAGGAGCATATCCTCAGGCGAGATGGTCGTGACGGTCTTGTTACCCAGCGAGATCCGTTTGAGGCGTCCCCAAAAATATTCGGGATCGAGCGGGAAAGAGAAGGCACTCTCGGTGATTGCCCAATGAAGCTCCACAATACTCTTCACGCTCTCGTGCGCAAACACGTGCTCTGATTGGGATCGAAGGAATGCCGCCTTTTGTTCAGAAGGCAGCGTATATTGCGGTCGGTACCCCAGCGAAGCCAGTAGTTCTTCGGCTCTTAGGATGTCGTGCCGACGAACTAAGATGTCTAGGTCCCCAAACTGCCGGAGGGTCAGATTACCGTATACGGAAGCGGCCAGAGCCGGTCCTTTGTAAGGGATGGCCGGTATCCTGTGCGCGTCGAATGCGTCCAATAGCCTGAGCAGTTCTTTTGTCAGGAAAAGGTTGTGCAGATTGTTGGCCTGAAAATGACAACGAAGTTGATGCATGGCCCTCGCGGGAACCAGCTCCGGGCAGGCGGTGCCGAGGTGCCAGTACAGGAGCGACGCTACTCCGTGTTCGTGCGCCCTTTGGAGCAGGTACTCCCAGTCCACGTCTCCCCCGAGTAGCGCTCTGACACGGGTGGCCGTCTCTGCGGTCCTGGGAGTCCGGGCGCAGCATAGAAGAAGCCGGTCTTCGGGACGGCTTACCTGCACAGAAGCAAACACGTTACGTGCTCCGGATCAAATCGGCCTCTACCAACTGCGCTATGCGGGGAAGCTGCCAGAGGGACTTCGGCCTCCTCAAGCTACATACGGTCACCGCGTTGACGAGATCCACGCATTTGCGAAAATGAGAAGCGCTTCCTATATCCATAGCAACGTAGGTGTGACGTGCCAGTTCCGCCAAAGCCTCCTGGGGTCCGAGGGGCAAGATTTCCGGAGTATCTCCTTCGTCTAGCACGTAGATTCGCTTCGTGGGCAATGGGGTCGACAAGAAGTTGTGGGCGACCGGGCGAGCGCGCTTCTCGAAATACGGATCACACCGGGGTAGGTTCTCCGGATCGTCTCCCAGAGAAACGAGCGCTTCTGGCCACAGCTTCAGCTGAGGAAAGCCCGGGAACAGCACGGGACTGCTCCCGCCGATCCGAAGCGCTGCCACATCATCAGTTACGAAGCGGTGCCCTCGGGCGTGTAGCGCAGCAGCCATGGTAGATTTACCCCAGCCCGCACTACCCAGAAAAAGCACGGCCTCGTCGTCAACGGCTACCGCGCTGGCGTGTAACAACAAGTATCCTCGCTGGCAGAGCAGCATGGCCAGTACAGGTCCCAGAACGAAGAGACGGAGTATCCTCTCGTCTGCTGCTGGAGACGGATCCACAACGATGGTGCGCCCTCCAAGCACCAAGAACGATCCTACGTTCTGCCAGAAGAGGTAATCCTCCTTAGGAGCAGGGCTAAAATGCCCCCAACCTTCCTCCAAGATCTCCAAGGGCAGATTCCCTACACACCCGAAGCGGATGCTGACTTCTTCTTCCGCCTCCCCGGCCACCAATTCTGGCAGGGGCATAGCAGCGTGGATTCCCAAGCCGTAAGCGAGGTAAGAGAATGTGCTGCTCACTGCAAGGTGCTGTAATACTGGATCTATTGTTACTCCTGCTCAGATAACCAGAGCCCTCTAACCAGAGTCCTCTTGGGGTGCCAGCTGGCTTAGAAGCCCAGCAGGGTGCACCATGCCACGTGCTAACGGTTGAGGTACGGATTCTCCACCCTGGCTTGTTAGCTGAGGTGGGTTTCGCGATCGGGTCCGGACTGCTGTTACTGGCCTCCTTTATCGCCTTTATCAGTGGCGGGCTGCTGCTCCTGCTGCTGTTGCTGGCCTCCTTTATCGCCTTTATCAGTGGCGGGCTGCTGCTCCTGCTGCTGCTGTCGCTCTTGCTGCCGCTGTCGCTCTTGCTGCTGCTGGGCGTTAGGATCTTGCCAAACAGCCTGACCACCATCAGGGTTCACCGGAGCACTTATAGCCGGGGGCCTATCGTTGTTGTTGCCGTTATAAGACGCTGGGTAGAGTGGCGCTGACCCTGTAAGTTGCACGACTAAGCCGTGTTTGGTCAACCGTGGAGCAGAGTAGATCTTTTTCAGCTGTGGAGCTGCGTAGGCCTGCTTCTGAGAATCCAATTTCAGTCTCCTATTTGAGATCGTTGTAAGAACAATAAGGGGTGACGCAGCCCAGTGCGTGGGCCACCTGGCACATTTTGTTGGTGAGACGACGAATCCTGATCTCTGCATCACCCGCTAGGGGATGCTCAGAAGCGAATTGGGAAGCACAGACCGTACTATCTTCGGTAAGAATAAGGAATATAATCTCTTTGGCGCTTTGCCCGAGGAGAAGTCAAAGCATCTTCGAAGTGATCGTTGTAGTCGAGGCTTCTGGTCCTGCAATCCTCTAGAGCCCCTCCCTCTCCAATACTGTTAACGGAGTAAAGCCTCCGAGTTGCGAACCACCGATCACCACCCTGCCCTCGCTCTCCACCCAGGCGTGTGCCTTAAACTGTCCTTGCTCTCCCTTGGCAACGCCGATATGAAGCTGGGAAGGGTAGCCGCCCCTGGTGAGCATCACCTGCGCGGCCAAGGCCTGGTTTAAGCAACTTTTGGCTCCGGGTGTGTGCCGACTTGTCGTCTCTATGACCCAGGCTATCTTGTTGACCGACGGACAGCTCGTGTCCCGCCACCCTGCAAACGTTCCCGCCACTCGATCTAGGAGGCGCCGTAAGGCCCGAAACGGGAGCAGCTGCATACCCAGCTTGATCGCCTCCAAAAGGAGGGTTGCTTTGACCAAGAGCCACAGCTCGGTGGTGGAGATGCGCAGACTCCTACGTAGATGCGCCATCTCTGACCTCTATAAGCGCTTCGTCTGCCAGCCCTTGGAGCAGGGCTATCAGGTCACGTTCGCAGCGATCCTGCTCAACCTCGTATTCGCTCACAAGGATATCCCGTATCTCTTCCACCTTTCTGGGCTCCTGGATCAGGCTCCAGATCCGAGACCCGACGGCATCAAGGCCGTAGTACGTCCCGCCCTTGAGATCCAGGATCGCGACCTCGCCTCCCAGGTCGCTGGAGACCTGGTTTCCGACCACCACCACGCTCGAACTCGCCGATACAACGCTGTTCATACTGCTGATACCTCCAACGCGTGCGTTCTTCCACTGTCCGTGCCACCGCCGCCGGCCTTATACCCCATTCATCTACGATCCAGTACGGGTCCCCGTTGCCATTGGGTGGGGATGTCGAAGATGAACGCAAGTAACGGTTCCATAGAACCGCACCTCACCCTCCGGCAGCTCACTGAAGAGCCGACCAAGAAAGCAATGAGATCGAAGGCCGCCTCAGCGGCCTAGATGTCAACCCATCGCGAGCCACTTGGCTATAAGCGCCCATCGATCCAGTATCCTGGCGCTGTTGTGGGGGTAGTTCTGAGCGTTCCCCGTACCTCATCGTATCGATATCGCCCCCCACTAGAAGCAATCCTTGCTTTAAGATGCCCTGCGGACAAGGGCTTTGCCGCGGATCTGCTCTCCCGGTGGCACTTCGTAATCGGGCCCCACTACGCAATCCTCCAGGTAAGTCCCTTCCCCCACAGAAGCGCCGGCGAGCAAAATGCTCCGCTTGATGGTCGCCCCGGGTTGTACCAAGCAACCGCTTCCCACCGTGACGTCACCGACAAAGGTGGTCCCCCGCCCGACAACCACGTTCCGCCTGATGACCACCTGCCCCTCGAAAGAAGCGGTAGGGTCGAGCTGGGCGTCCCGCTCTACCCAGAAGCCCTTCCCCCACCGCTCTCCCGGAATCTGCACACGGACCTTTCCCAATAGCACGTCTCGCTGTGCGACCCGGTAAGCCTCCAGATTACCGATGTCCGACCAGTAGAAGTCGCCCTCGTAACCGAGGAACTTCTCTCCCGCTTCCAGCAAGCGCGGAAATACGTCCTGGGCGAAATCGAAGAACGTGTTCTCGGGAACGTACTCTAGCACCTCAGGCTCCAAGACGTAGATGCCGGTGTTGGCCAGAGTACTTAAGGCTTCACGAGGATGGGGCTTTTCCTGAAAGCATAGGATGTTCTTCTCGGGATCCAGCCCGACTACCCCGTACTGCGAGGTGTCGTCAACAGGCATGAGCGCCAGCGTCGCAAGCGCCCCCTTCTCCTTATGGAAGGCGACGACCTCGCGCACGTCTATGTCTGTGAGGGCGTCGCCCATGACGACAACGAAGGTCTCATCGAAGCGGTCAGCGAGCCTCTTGACCCCTCCCGCCGTCCCCATGAGCTCTTCCTCACGAGCGAAGTCGACCATCATACCGTTCACTTGGGCTTTCTCGCCATAAGATTGCAGAATGGCCTCGGCCAAGTAGCAGACGTTAACGTGCACCTCCTCGATGCCGCTCCCGGCCAATAGCTCGAAGATGTGCTGGATTATTGGCTTGCCCGCGACCGGGGCCATGGGCTTTGGGACTTCGCCCGTAAGCGGGAGGAGGCGCGTACCCTTGCCTGCCGCTAAAACCATCGCCTTCATCGGTGTGTCCTGCCTTTCTGCTGCTGTCGTGCAGACACTCGAAGGTGCGTGGACGTCGCGAATTTCGCCCAAGCCTTAAGGACGCTCGCTCACCCCGCCTCCTCTTCCGGCATCTCCAGCCGAATCGGCACCGTTGCAGGGGTAGAATCTTCACAGAAGAAAACCTCGGGGTCGATAGGAAAGAGCACCCTTACGTCGCTGCCGGGGTACCGCACCCGCGCTAGGCCTACCGCCTGCACGATACTCTCTGCCCTGACGGCCGCCCTGAAGCTTCCGCCTCCGCTACCCACCTCTACATCGACCTTGATCACGCACCCTCCTTGCCTCTCGCCAGTCCAGGGCTACCTCCATAGGGCAAGGACCACACATCTCCAGCTATCCTGCGCCTCTTTCCACACCCCCGAAAACCTGCCAGCACCTCCTTCTTTTCGTAATCGCTAGGGGGCCTCTTTTTGGGGTAATGATGGGTCGGGAGAAGCCCCTGCGCATCGGCCAAGCGGCACATTTTACGCACCGGTGGGTTCTGTGGCGGCCGTTACAGCGCTTTACAGCGACGTTGGGCCATCCTGCCTTGGGGCGTGTAGGTGCTTCTTTAGAAGGGCTGCTTCGCGGGAAGATAGAGGCACGTCGTTAAGCGCACCACTCTAAAGAAGGTCGTCCGACCTAACGTTTTAGCGATCCGCTATAGGGTTCGCCCGTACAGGGATCGAAACTCCTCAATCCGGTAGCGGGTGTCAAGCGCCTCTTTTACTTTTGCTCTTACTCCCATGATTAGTGGTGAGCGTGTACCCCAGTAATTCGATTAGCTTAGGCTAACTAATAATCCAAACAAGACGTGGACCAGGCGCACCTCAACAATGCCACCAAAATCGGTCAATATATGAACCCATCAAAAAGAACCCGAGGTGAGCGACAGAACACCGTAATCCCGTAATACCCTCTTCCCCATAGTGGCTAGACCGACCCCCGTCAGGCCAACAAACAGCTAAACGAAACATGCCAACAGTAGGGGAGACCATTTCCTCTCAACGACACTATATAAGGGTGACAACAATGGTATATATCCCAGAGACGGTGGGCGACGCATGGTACATAAGAGTTTGTGGCCAGCGAGAACTCATAGATGCCCTCCCAATATCAACTCCGATCACTCACCGAATTTTTCAGTACAGAGAGCGCCTATGCTCGACTTCAATGCTTCGTAGGCATAAGCAAGAGATCGAGGCTGCTCAAAGGGAAGGAGGCTCCACCCTACCCTCTTGCCGGTCCGACCCTGACGTGGCTAGGCTCTCCTGAGACCATACGCCCCAGCTGAGCAAGACATCGCTTGAGGTGGATAGAGGCTGCTTCGCGCGCGAGCGACATCTGCATGATCTTCTTCAGGTACGGCTCCGCCGCCCACAGCTCCGTGTGGAACACGGCGTGAGCGCTCTCACCCTGTTGTTCTATGACACACTGACCCCACCCGCTCAGCAAGCCGTCGTAGGCCCAACGCAGAAGTGCTGGTGATTCTGCCTCCTCCAAAACGCTCAGGAATTTTCTTTTCAGCCCGAGAAAGCAGATCTCCCATTCTGAGACCATACCCGGCTCACCCCATCCTTCGAGCACCTCGACGCGCCGCACTCCGGGTACCCATCTGGGAAAGTTGGGTACGTCAAGCATGACCTGGTAGAGATCATGAGCCGGGGCCGGCACCAAGAGGCTTGCTCCTATGACCGCGCTGGTCGTCCTGCTAAACACTCCAAACACCTCTCTAGTATCATGCTGCCATTGCCTCCGTAGCCCCTCATTAGGGAGAGAAGAAGAGTGGAGACCTTACTTCTTACTCACCTCTTAGAAGGGCTACGCCCAGAGTATTTCAGGGATCAAGGGAGATGGGTATAGGCCAGATAGCACCTTTTTTAGGCCTTTTAGCTGTTCTTTTTGCCAAGTAAACAGCTGGAGCTGGCATCTACCCTGGGGGCTGCTGCCGTTGCCCCTATCGGCCTCATCTCATGGCGATCGGGTACCGAACTCGTCTCGGAAGATAGACACGTAGTCCGTACCACACCCGTCGCAGGCAGTTACTGAATTGGTAAGCGCAGGCCTCTCACCACATTCGCACTGGAGCACGAGGCGCTCAGGGCACCACCTATATATCTCGCCGTATTCTACTTTTCTGGCTTCGTACTGCGCTTTAGTACGTTCGATAATCCACACCATCGCCTTCCTTTCTTTCCGCGACCGGCGGCAACTTGCTATGATGCCTGACTGCCTCCCACCTCACGCCCCCTGCAAGCTGGTCGCCAACCTCATATGTAAATTAGATGGTGCTTTGCTTGCTCGTTAGCCTCTATACATCTATTAGTCCCAATTGTCTGGTACTAGTCGCAGCTCCTTCATACCGGAGACTAGCCTCTGATAAGCTAGCTCGGGGGAGTAGTGGCACGCGGAGATGGTCACGTCGTTGTCGTTCTCGGAGAATGCCACTGCCTTGGCTATCCAGTAGCGTCCCTCCTGTTGAACCCACGTATTGTTGATGTAGACGCTCATTACTTTATTCGACACCGAGCTAAGCCTCCTCCTTCTCCTTTACAAAACCAACCTCGAACTGCTCACGATACAATCATGAAGGAAGACGGGAATTAGCACATGAGCCAGATGACACATATATTACTAAAAACTGGCTTAAGAAGAGGATCATGTTCGGAGAACCTACTCCAAGAACCCCTTACCTTACTTGGTGACCCTATGTGCTCTCGGGAATACGAGAGACCCTAAAGAGCGAGAAGAGAACTGTTTCGCTCGTTTCTTCGCCCCGTCCCTCCTACTCGTCTCAATCCTTCCTCGCCCAGCGCAGCTCTTTCACGCCGGTTCATGCCGGCGAGCAGACGTTGGTACGCCAGGTTGGGAGAGTCCTAGCAAATGGAGAGCGTTACGTGGGTAGCATTCCGTAGAAACGCTACGAGTGTGACTCTATGCTATGGCCTTCCTGGTGATGGACGCGTGTTGTTAGCCGTACACGCTCATCGGTTTCGCCGCATCATCCAAACCTCATCTTTGCGTATAGACTCTCTACGGGGTCCGAGAGGACCAGACACATCGGCCATACGGCATATCCCTTGAAAAAATCGCTAGAACACCTCGAAGTGAATCGATAAAAGGATAAAAGGCTAACGGCGAGGGACGCACCTTAGGACCGCATCCGCTGATGCAAGCCGCCGACCGGGCCGTCGAGCCTGGTCGTTGTAGCAACAGGTCAAAAACATTGACCCGGTTGAGATCCCGGAACAGCATGACAGTGCTCTCCTATAGCATTGCGGTTATGGCACATTGGCTCAACCATTTTGACCAACGCTGTAGATTGTAGACTACCTTGGTGGCGAGCCTCCTGCTAGGGAACACCTACTCGGCAACGGTGCATCCGAGGTGGCCGGGGTACTCAAGGTGTGCCTCCTCAAGCGTTGCGTATGCCTCGTATTCAGAGATGTGCCTCTCCTTCATTCGCCTAACCGCGTGAGGGAGAAAACGCTCTTAAGTTCGCGGGGCTCGCTCAATTTGCGGAAGCTTGCTTGAATCGGGGCTAGTCTGGAGGTCGTTAACTCCAAAGCTTGCACCTATTTCAGTCTTCGAGGAGATCGGCGGGTGACACTCCGAGGGCCTTGGCGAGCTTACCCAACGTTCCGGGGTGCGGGTTCGGCCTGTCACCGCGTTCTATAGCAACTATAGTGCTAGGGCTTACACCGGCTGATTCGGCTAGCTGCGCTTGCGTCATAGCGCTGCCGCGGCGCAGCCTTCTGACCTTTTCGCCCGTCGTCGCCACTGACTACATCATAGCCATTTTTTTGCTTCTTTACTCGTGTTTTGCTTAGTAGTACTAGCATGCCGATACAAAAGGAAAATACAAATAATACAGAAGAAAATAATTGTAAAACCGTAGACAAACGAGATATTTTCTGCTATCCTGGGGCCAAAGAAAAAGGCCCCGGAGTAAGCCGGCAAGCACAACTCCGGAGCCAAGACCACAGACCACGGTGAAAGGAAGATCTGTGATCCAAGCAACTATACACCAGGGTGTTGACGACAACACCCCTGAACCGAAGGTTAGGGACTCCGAACTCGTATGGTGCTTTCGGCACGAGGGAGAGGGGTGTGCTCGCTGCGACGGTAAGGGGTACCGGCCCCATAGCTACTGCGCCGGGTGCGGCGAGCCCGCCGGTCGGCCCAGTCAAGGGGGCAAGGCCCTTTTGGGGCTTCGCAACCGTCGGGGGTGGGACCAGTCCTTTTACTGCCTAGAGTGCCACCCTGAGCTAGGTCGGGGGCCAGCGGTGCTCGAGGGGATGGGCGGCTGATGGCCGCTCCTACCTGCTTGCGGTGCGGTGGCAGGCGCTGGGTCCGCTACTTCTCCGAGACGACTAACGGGGACTTCGAGGAGGCCTTTAGGCTCTGTTCCTGTAATGGTGAGCCGGAAGCGCGGGGCGAAGAGCGTCGCGAGGAGCCCGAGGGCGCGAGGAAGAAGCTGGCTAGACGCCGCATCGCGGTGATCGAGCTTCGTGTGAAGCTGTGGTGAGTGAGGCCTGCCGGAAAAGGTGCCAGCTAGGTGTCGGGAGACGGCGTGGCTTCTTTCCGGTCGGGGACCGACTGCTGGTAGGTTTTAGGTAAAGACGAAGCCCGGGGCCTCCTAAACACTATAGTAGGGGGTTGCTTCTCGAACTGTGGCCCCCTACGGCCTTTGCTAACTGCTCGCAAAGGCATTTCCGGCCTGGGCCGTGGCCCCAATGTCGGCGCCCACGGCGGTGCGACTATCCGGTGGCTCCTCCACCAAGGGGGTGGGCTGCTCAAAGACAACCGGCTCCGCGAAAAAGAGTGGCTCTCCGAAGAAGAAAGGCTCCCCGAAGAAGAAAGGCTCGTAGACAGGGATCGGCTCTGGGACGAGCGGCTCACCCAACAAGACCAGCTTTTGCGGGGGGCGGCGGGATTGGCTCCGGTACACCCGTGCCTACGACGGGGGGAGCCCCTGCGGGATACCTACTACTGCGCCTCCGCCCGGAATCCCTCCAAAGCCCGTGACCGGCCCGACGGGCCCCGCCCCGAGTTCGATGTTCGCCACCCCGACGCCTTCGTCTTCGCCAGCCTCCTCAGAGGTGGCCTCCTCCTCGGAGCGGCTAACGGCGACTTCCTTCCGTTCGGTGATCTCCTCCTGTTTGCGCCGGCGCTTCGGGATCGAGGAGGGGCCCCTGCTAATAGCCGAAGGTAGGGAAGAGGGTATACTCCTCCGCCCCGCTCTGGCGGTGCCCCTGGAGAGCTACAGCCCAGAGAGAAAGGCGGAGTTTTACTCTCAAACGCCGTAAACGGCGAGGATTATGCCCGCGCGGAGGAGGAGGTTCGAAAGTTGGGGCTCGACCCCTCCACGATCCC
>Ga0126313_10000414_pt1 | contig 20089 bp, 18 predicted proteins | sample Plot105A_FD_89954 | JGI IMG/M metagenome (GOLD analysis project Ga0126313, IMG submission 89954) | Serpentine soil microbial communities from UC McLaughlin Reserve, CA, USA - Plot105A | ecosystem: Environmental > Terrestrial > Soil > Grasslands | place: USA: UC McLaughlin Reserve, Lake County...
GAGGAAGAGTGGACGCTCTCGATCGCCCACGAGGACGAGCACCTGCAGCGCTACCTCGACGCGTTCGAGGCCTTCTCGCGCGACGTAACGGCGGCCTAGCCCGTCCTAACCCCGAGATGTAGCAACGGTTGGGGCTCATCTCACGGCTCTTGTCTTTAGGGCGCCGAAGACGATATCCGCGGGCACTCGTCCTTTGGTTAGGCGGCCGGTGTGGGCGCGATTGGTGTTGTAGTCGGTGAGGTACTCGTCGAGGTCGCGCTGGAGGGCGGTCATCTTGGGCACCAGCGAGCGGGCGAAGGCGGGCCGCCAGCACTCCTCGAGGATGGTGAGCTGGAGGCGCTCGACGCAGCCGTTCGAGTTGGGTCTGCCGGCCTTGATGAAGCGCTGGCGGGCACCGAGCTTGTCGACGGCGTCGCCGAACTGCTTGGAGCGGAACTCCGAGCCATTGTCTGTGCCGACCTCGCGCAGGCGCCAGCCGGCCGCCTTGAGTTCGCGGGCGACGCGGTGGAGGAGCTCGCGGGTGTGGCGGGCCCGGGGGTTGCGCTCCGAGGTGCGGAGCTGCGCCCAGGCAAACGACGAGGCGACGTCGATCGCGGTGTATTGCCAGCCGGTGCCTTTGGTGCCGGAGAGCCGGCCGACGTAGAAGCAGTCGAGCTGGACCTTCTCGCCGGGCTCTGTGGCCTCGATGTGGCGCTCGGGCGGCGGCAGCAGCGGCCTTCGCTCGTAGGGGTCGCGGTGCGGGCGACGAGCGCCAGCCGCTTGGAGCGGGTGTTCAGCCCGACGCGGCGCAGCACCCGCCAGACGCCGTGCTCTGAGATCCGGATGCCGCCCACTTCTCGCGTGCCAGCTCGGCCGAGATCCGGCGCGGACCGAGTCCCGGGTTGCCGAGCGCGAAGGCGATCACCGCTGCTCGAGATGGGGGCCGATCTCGTTCGGCATCCGCGGCCGCCGGCGCTCCCTGACCCGCAGCGCCTCGATCCCGAAGCGATCGACCCTCCGCTGGAGCCGGTAATAGGTGGAGCGGTCGACCCCCATCGCTCGGCAGGCCGCCGAGACGTTGCCGAGCTCCTCCGCCAGCGTGACCAGCCGCAGGCGGAATCCGAACAGCACGTCATGCTCTGTCATCCGGCTCCCTTCGAATTGGGTTGTGGTGACCCGGAGACTGAGCCGGCCAGCAGACGGCCTCGGACCGCGGTCCGAGGCCGTCTGACTTCAAGCCTTCGCGGCGGTTCCGCGGAACCGCCCTATCGATCCCGCAGGTGTGGCAGGAACTCGGGGTTAGTCCGCGCTAGGCGCTCGCGGGTCCGTCACGAGCCACGAGGGCGAGCAGGCTCTCGTGCTCCTCCCGGCACGCGGGGCAGCCGTAGAGGTGGCTACGGAGCCCGGGAATGTGCTCGTCGGCGTCGGCACCCTGGAGCTCGAGCTCGACGTACTCGTCGAGCAACTCGAAGCACTCGTCGCAGCTGAGCTCGTAGCCACGGGGTCCGAGTAGCCGCTCGAGCTTCGGGTTGTGCTTGTCGTCCTGCTTCGCCATCGCTTCTCCAGTCATCATCTGCCCTCCGGCAGCACGAGTCCGTCCTCCGCGAGCTTGCGACGGAGCTTATGGCGCGCGTCGTGCAGAGTCTTGTAGAGGGCGTTCCGGTTGGTGTTTAGCCGCTCGGCAAGTACGTCGATCGGCACCTCGTTGAGGGCCAACGCGACGAACACCTGCCGCTGATGCGGCGTGAGCTCGGCCTCGACTGCCAGGCGTAGCGCTTCCAGCAGCTCCGCTTGCTCGAGCTCCTCGTGGGCCGACGAGCGTGGATCGGCAACCGCCGGCCAGCTCTCCGGGTCGAGCACCACCTCCCGATCCTGCCACGCCCGCCGTCGCAGCTTGACGCCCGCCTCGAGCAGCGCGAACTTGTATGCCCACGTCGTGAAGCGGCTCGCGCCGCGGTAGTCGTCGAGCTTTGCGAGGACCGCCATCAAGGCGTCGTCGGCAGCCTGGGTCGCGATGTCCTCGAGTTCGTCGCCCCGCACATACGAGAGCGCCGCGCGGCGCCGGCTGAGCTCGAAACGCGCGGCGCGGAGGAGCAGGTCGTGAAGCCGGGCGATCGCCCGCTCGCGCTCGGCGCCGTCGCCGCGAAGCGCCGTCAGCCAGGCCCGCGACTGCTCGGAGGGCGAGACCTCGCTGCCTTCGAGCGCACGCTCCATGGCACGGTGACGATAGATGACTTCCTCGCGACCCGCCCAAGTAACGGGGGTCACGGACGTTCGCTCGCGCTCGCCGACCAGCATCTTTGGATTAGCGACGGCCGCGACCCATTTCTTACGAGCGAAAGCCTCGCCTCAGCCGCCGACCGCGGCCGGCCCACGACCGCCATCTGTGGTTTGCAGTCGGTCGAGGCGGTTCATGTCGGTTCCGTTCCTGCTGTGGTGAGCTCTTCGAGCGAGATGTCCGGATCCCGGAGCCGCTCCGCCGAGACCTCATGCCGGGAGCGGATCAGCTCCTGGATCGGGGCAACCACATCCCAGACGTTGACGTTCATAGCGGCGACGACGCGGCCCCCCTCGAGCCAGAAGGCGACGAACTCGCGCTCGTCTGGCTGACCGCGGAAGACGACCTCGTCCCACGCCTTGGCGTAGCCCGAGTACTCCATCCCGACGTCGTACTGGTCGGAAAAGAAGTAGGGGAGCCGCTCGTAGCCCGCCGGTTTGCCCAGCATGCCTCGCGCAGCGGCCGACGGCTGGTTGACCGCGTTCGCCCAGTGCTCCACGCGCAGCCGGCGACGGTAGAAGGGGTGGTAGGCGTTGGCCACGTCGCCGGCCGCGAACACGCCGTCGACGCTCGTCTCGAGCCGTTCCGAGACGAGGATGCCGTTGTCAACGGGAATCCGCACCTCCTCGGCCAGCGCGGTGCGCGGCTCGACGCCAATCCCTACGACGACGAAGTCGCTCTCGAGCGTGCGGCCGTCCGCCAGGCGCACACGCTCCACGCCTGCGCCGCCCTCGAAGCTGTCGACGGCAGCGCCGCTGACGATGTCGACGCCGTGGTCGCGGTGGATGTCGGCGTAGACCCGGCCGACCTCGGCTCCAAGCACGCCCTCGAGCGGCACCTTGCCACGCTCGACGATGGTGACGTCGAGGCCCTTCTGGCGGGCGGAGGCCGACACCTCTGCGCCGATCCAGCCCGCCCCGATGACCACCACGCGACCACCCTGATCGAGACGGGCGGCGATCGCGTCCGAGTCGCCTAGATCCCGCAGATAGTGGATCCCGTCGAGGTTCGAGCCGGGGACCGACAGCCGCCGCGGCTCTGCTCCGGTCGTCAAGAGCAACCGGTCGTAACCGATTCGCTCGCCCTCGGCGAGCACCGCCGCGCGGCCGTCGAGGTCGAGTCGCTCGACAATGCTCTCCGTTCGCAGCTCGATCTGGTTGTCGGCGTAGAACCTGTCGGGGTGCACGCGCGCATTCTCGCGCGGCGACTCACCGCGCAGGTAGTCCTTGGAGAGGGGCGGGCGCTCGTAAGGCCGCTCCGCCTCCTGGCCGATCAGCACGATCCGCCCGTCGAAGCCCTCCTCGCGGAGCGCCTCGGCGGCCTTCGCGCCCGCATGGCCAGCGCCGACGATCACGTGGGTCTGGCTGGCTTGGTTCACGACCTCTTAGCGCCTCGCTGCAGGCGACCCTTACCTCGGGCGCATCTCGCCTGAAGGAAGTGGTAAGGCCGGCATCTCGCCTGAGACGGTGGTGACGGCCGGAATCTCGCCTGGATCGGGTGGTAAGGACCGGCCGCTTTGGGTCGCTAAGGGAGGTGACCGTCGTGGCCGCAGGCGCGGCCGGGTCACAACCAGAAACCAACTCGAAAGGAGACTCGACATGAGCACCATCGCGGCCACCCTCAGGCCGATTCCGTTCCCGAAGGTGAACGTGCTGCGCAAGGATCCGGCCGCCCAGGCCTTCCTGCTGCTGCGCGTCGTGTTCACCGTCGCGCCGATCCTGTTCGGGCTCGACAAGTTCGCCGAGGTGATGATCAACGACTGGCCGAAGTACCTGGCCACCGAGTTCAACGACCTGATCCCCGGCAATTCCCAGGACGCGATGCACATCGTCGGCGCCGTTGAGATCGCCGCCGGACTCGTCGTCGCGGTCATACCGCGCTTCGGCGGCCTCCTGGTCGCCGGCTGGCTCGGCGGCATCATCGTCAGCCTGCTCCTCGTGGGCGGCTACGCCGACATCGCCCTGCGCGACTTCGGCCTGCTGATCGGTGCCCTGGCGCTGGCCCGTCTGGCGAGCGCCTTCCCGGCACGCACCGCCGATCAGGCCGACGTTCGGTAGCACCACCCGCCGCGAGGCGGCCGGCGCCCGTCGCCGGCCGCCTCTATCGGGTGCTCCGGCCTACCCTGGTCGGCGGCTTTAGGAGGGGTTAGGTCTCCCAGCGGAAGCCGGCCGCGGCGACGCGCGGCTCGAGCGGGCTCGTCGGCAGCCCGTCCGGCGGCTCGGGATGGTTGTAGGCGGACGGCGCCGTGTCGTTGGGGGTGGCGGGGTGGAAGATCGAGGCCAGGTACTGGATGTGTCCGCGGCCCACGCCGAGCTCGAGCTGGCCGCCGCCGTAGGCGCCTACGTCGTTGGCGTCGCACCAGTCGTAAGCCTCGAAGAGGGCGCCGATCGGGCCGAAGCGCGATGGCTTGATGTTGATCATGCTGGGCGGCCAGGGCCGAGACTGGATGTCCGCCACCGAGTGGATGGGAGCGTCCCAGGTCACCCGGTCGGCGACCGGCTCGAGGAGCGGGCGTGTCTCATCGCTCACGTCCGGGTCCTCGATCCAGGCGTCGGGGAAGGCCTCGATCACCATCCGATAGAGCTCCGGGTCGGTCTCGACGTCCACCGGGGTGCCCGTGTAGAGACCCTTCAGGTCCAGCGAGTCGATCGCGCCGGTGGCCACGAGCTCGTCCACCAGCTGCTGCGACCAGCTGTTGGTGGGATCGAGCTTGAAGCGGGTGGTGGGATAGCGCTCGAGCAGCCGCAGCACTCGATCTGCCCTGTCCGGCTCCCCTGAGTCGGGGGCTGAGAGCCGCATCGAGACCACGAAGTTGACCGGCCGCGGCTCGCGGCCGACCGCCTCCGCCAGCGTCGTGCCGGCCTGCCGCAGCGCCAGGTCGAGCGCCGCCGACTCGTACGCCCAGCGGCGGTAGTTCACCGACGCCTCCCGAACGGCGGGCGAAGGCCAAAGCTCGAGCTCCTCCAACCGCTTCGAGAACGAGTCGAGCGTGAAGGAGCCGGACAGGCCCTCCGGCGGACCCGCGTCCCGCTGCGCGATGTGATCGAGGGCGTCGTAGGTCACGTCCTCTCCGACGCCCTCGTGCCCCCCACCCTGAAGCTTGATCAGGGTCGTGAGCCGAACTAACTCTTTCGACAGCTCGAGCTCGAGCCCATCGAATTCGCAGGACTCGATCTCGAACGGAAGGTCGGCAATGCGGTCGTAGCTGCTCACAGCCGCGGAAGCCTACTCAGGCGACCGGCTCGGGCTCCGGCCTGACCGAGGCCAGCTTCTCGGCGCGGCGCTGCTGCCAGACGGTGAGGATCATCGCGAACACCGTGACCAGGAAGATCATCGCCGCGATCACGTTGATCTGCGGCGGCACCGCCACGCGCGCCGCGCCCCAGATGAAGAGCGGGAACGTGATGGTCGATCCGTTGTTGAAGTTGGTGATCACGAAGTCGTCGATGGAGAGGGCGAACGCCAGCAGTCCAGCCGCGAGGACCGCCGGGAAGATCAACGGCAGCGTCACGCGGAGGAAGGTCTGCACGCTGTTCGCCCCCAGGTCCTGGGCCGCCTCCTCCACGCTGCGGTCGAAGCCGATCAGCCGCGAGCGCACGGTCACCACCACGAACGAGACGTTGAACATGATGTGGGCGATCAGGATCGTCCCGAAGCCGAGCGCCACGCCGAGGTTCAGGAACATGGAGAGCAGCGAGGCGCCCAGCACGATCTCCGGGCTCGCCAGTGGCAGGAAGATGAAGAAGTTGGTGGGAGCGCGGCCGCGGAACTGGTAACGCACGAGCGCCAGCGCCATCAGCGTGCCGAGGATGGTGGCGCCGATCGTGGACAGCGCGGCGATCTCGAGGCTCGTCCTCATCGCGTCGCCCAGCCCCTCGACCGCGAACGGGTGCTTCCAGGCGTCGAGCGTGAAGCCGTGCCAGACGAAGTTGAAGCGTCCCCTCGGATCGTTGAAGGAGAAGAGCAGGATGATCGCGATCGGCAGCAGCAGGTAGACGAGCGCCAGGGCCGCGTAGACGTTCAGCGAGTGGTGAAGCAGCCTGCGCCCGATGCGGATCGCGAGGCCCCGGCCGGCCGCCGGGCGGACGGTGGCGGTTGCGGCCTCCATCAGCGTGGCTCCGAGCCCATCAGGGACTCCGTGCCGGCGAAGCGCGCCCAGGCGAGCACCAGTACCAGGATCAGCCCCATCAGGATGAACGACAGCGCCGCGGCGCTCGGGTAGTCGGCGATCACCTGGAAGCGGCTCTGGATGACGTTTCCGATCATCGCCTGGCGCGGGGTGCCGAGGAGAGTGGCGTTCACGAAGTCGCCGGCGGCGGGGATGAAGGTGAGGAGGACGCCCGCTACGACGCCTGGCATCGACAAGGGCAGCGTCACGCGGGTGAACACGGCCCGCCGCTTTCCATAGAGGTCGTAGGCGGCCTCGAGCAACCGGTGGTCAATCCGTTCGAGGCTCGCGTAGAGCGGCAGGATCATGAAGGGCAGGAAGTTGTATGTGATGCCCGCCACCACGGACGCGGTCGTGTCGAGGACCCGCCCGTCGTTCGACACCAGCCCGGCCGCCTTGAGCGTGTCGACCACCCAGCTCTCGTCGTCCAGGATCGTCTCCCAGGAGAGCGTGCGGATCAGGTAGGTGACGAAGAACGGCAGGATCACTGCGAGCAAGAGCGCGTTGCGCCACTTGCCGCCCCGGAAGGCGATCACGTAGGCCAGCGGGTACCCGATCACCAGCGACAGCAGCGTGGCTAAGCCCGCGTACTCGAAGGAGCGCACGAACTGCTCCTTGTACGTAGAGATCGCGTGCGTGTAGTTGGAGAACTCCCAGCTGAAGCTGAAGCCGGTGTCGATCGTGCCGGCCTTCAGCGACTCGTACGCCATGTAGCCGAGCGGTATGGCGAAGAAGACGAGCAGCCAGCCGAGACCGGGCGCCAGCAGCAGGTAGGGCAGGAGCCCCTTTCTGCGCTGGACGGCCTCCACCGAACTAGGCGCCGATCACCTTCTGGAACGCCTCGTTTACCTTGCGCTCCTCGTCCGGCTTCAGGTCACGGAAGATCTTCGCCCTCTTCAAGGTCTCGCCGCTCGGGAAGATCAGCTGGCTCGAGGCGAGCTCCGGGTCCTGCTTCTCGAGGATCTCCTTGACGCCCTTGACCGGCGTCACGTAGTTCACGTACGCGGCGATCGGCGCCTGGACCTCGGGCCGGTAGACGAAGTCGATGAACTTCTCGCCCGTGAAGGCGTGCGGGGCCCCGACCGGGACCTGCATGTTGTCGTTGGAGTAGATCCAGCCCTCGTCGGGCTGCACGAAGTCGATGTTCGGGTTGTCTGCCTGGAGCTGGATGGCGTCGCCCGACCAGCCGTAGATCAGCCACGAGTCGCCCTTGGTGATGTCCTTCGTGTACTCGTTGCCGGTGAAGCGGCGGACCTGACCTGACTTCGCGGCCTTGTCGATCTTGTCGATGGCCTTGAGGGCCGGGTCCACGCCCGAGAACGTCTCCGGGTCCTCGCCCATCCCCAGCATCACCAGCCCGACGGTGTCGCGCATCTCGGTGAGCATCGTCGTCTTGCCCTTGTAGTCCGGGTCGAAGATGTCGTTGACGCTCTTCGGGGTGCGCTTGACCTTGTCCTTGCGGTAGATGATCCCCGCCTGGATCCCCTGCCATGGCGCCGTGTAGTCGCGGTTGCGATCGAAGCTCGGGTGGCGGAGCTTGTCGAGCAGGTTCTTCTGGACGTTGGGGAGTTGCGACTTGTCGAGCTTCTGCACGTATCCGAGCCGCTGCATGCGCCCGGCCATCCAGTCGGTCACCACGTGCAGGTCGCGCCCACCGGAGCTGCCCCGGTCGTACTGCTGGCGGACCTTGCCGAAGAACTGGTCGTTGTCGTTGATCTCCTCGACGTACTTGACGCTCGCCCCGTACTTCTTCTTGAACTTGCCGAGGGTGCCCTTGTTCGGGTTCTTGCTGTCGATGTAGAGCGGCCAGTTGGCGACGTACAGCGTCTTCGAGAGCTGGCCCTTCGGGATGACCTTCGACTCCTCCTTGCCGCCGCCGGTCTCGCCGCAGGCGGCGAGGTATGCGATGGCGCTCAACGACAAGGCGCCGGCGGCGCCCCGGCGGATGAGATGTCGCCGAGTCATCTCGTCGCGGACGAGCTCCTCGAAGATCCGCTCGAAGTCGTTCGTTGGACGCTGACTCACTCGTCTCCTCCTCAGGCCGCCTCGGCCCTCGCGGGTTCCGGGGCGGGACCGCCGCCCTCCGCCTCTCTCACCATATGGATGTTCTCCATACGCCACGTCAGTTGGGCCCGGTCGCCCGCCGGGGGCAGGCTGCGGCGGATCTGCTCGTCGGAGTTCGGCACCAGCACGGTCATGGCGGTGCCGTCGCCGAGCCTCACCACGACTTGGGTGGCCGTGCCGAGATACAGCGAGCTCTCGATCCTGCATTCGAGGCCCGGCTCCGCCGATGGACGGCCTTCGAGCGCCTGGATTTCCAGCTTCTCCGGCCGCACGACCGCGTAGCAGCGATCTCCCACGGACGTTCCCGCCGACTCGGGGGTGTGGACGGTCACCCCGGCGTCGAGGCGAAGGTCAGCCCCCGCGCCGTTTACCGAGACCACCTGACCCGGCATCAGGTTCGAGACGCCGATGAAGCCGGCCACGAAGGTCGTTCGCGGTCGCTCGTAGACGGTCTCCGGCGCGTCCACCTGCTCGACCACCCCGCGGTTCATCACCGCGATGCGGTCGGACATCGTGAGCGCCTCCTCCTGGTCATGCGTGACGTAGACGAAGGTGATCCCCACGTCGCGCTGGATGCGCTTTAGCTCGAGCTGGAGTTGCTTGCGGAGCTTGAGGTCGAGGGCCCCGAGCGGCTCGTCCAGGAGCAGCACGGCGGGCCGGTTGACCAGCGCGCGCGCCAGCGCCACCCGCTGCTGTTGGCCGCCGGAGAGCTGGGCCGGCTTGCGCTTGGCCTCCGCGGAGAGGCCCACCCGCTCGAGCTCCTCCGTGACCCGTCGCCGGATCTCCTCACGCGGCACCTTCTTGCGCTCGAGGCCGAAGGCGACGTTCTTCTCGACGCTCAGATGCGGGAAGAGCGCGTAGCTCTGGAAGACGGTGTTCGTCGGACGCTTGAACGCCGGCAGGCCGGTCACATCGTCGCCGTCGAGCAGCACCCGGCCGGCGGTCGGATCCTCGAAGCCCGCGACCAGGCGCAGCGTGGTGGTCTTGCCGCAGCCGGACGGGCCGAGCATGGTGAAGAACTCGCCGCGCACGATGTCGAGCGTCAGGTCGCGCACGGCGGTGACATCGCCGAAGCGCTTGGTCACGTCCTCGAGCCTCACGCTCGGGACCCCGTCGCCGGCTCCGAAGGCTGCGGTTTCCGGTCTCGCCGCCACTGGAGACACGCCGGGACGCTATGGCCAAAGCGGCGTATCCGCAAGAGGAGGCCAAAAGGCGGGACGCTTCGTTGGCCAAGATGGCAAAGTGCCAGGCCCCTGCTTTTAACTTCCTGCGTTTCTTGTGCGTATGCCTGAGCGCCGATAGCGTTGTCCACTGCGTCTAGCCGCCCCTACGCCAAGGAGAGCGATGGCGACCACCCCCCAGACGGCCTACGAGCCGCATGCCGGGGCACTCAGCGAGCTGCAGCAAAAGGCCCGGCGCCACCTGTGGATGCACTTCACGCGTATGGGCGCGTACGACGAGCAGCACGAGATCCCCATTCTCGTGAAGGGCGACGGTTGCTACGTCTGGGACGAGCACGGCAACCGCTACCTCGACGGCCTGTCGGCTCTCTTCTGCGTGAACGCCGGGCACGGGCGGGCGGAGCTGGGCGAGGCGGCGGCCCGCCAGGCCGCCGAGCTCGGCTTCTACACGAACTGGAGCTACGCCCACCCGATGGCCGTCGAGCTGGCCGGCCGAATCGCGGCCCTGGCGCCCGGCGACCTCAACCGCGTCTTCTTCACCTCCGGCGGCTCGGAGGCGGTGGAGTCGGCATGGAAGCTGGCGCGCGCGTTCCACAAGCTGCGCGGCGAGCCGCTGCGCACCAAGATCATCGCTCGCGAGGTCGCCTACCACGGCACCACCCTTGGGGCGCTGGCGATCACCGGGATCACGTCACTGCGCACGGCGTTCGAGCCGCTCGTGCCGGGCGCCTGCCACGTGCCCAACACCAACGAGTACCGCTGGCCGGAGGAGCGAGACTGGCTCTGGGCCGCCGATCAGATCGAGGCCCGCATCGAGTTCGAGGGACCGGAGACCGTCGCCGCCGTGATCCTGGAGCCAGTCCAGAACTCGGGCGGCTGCTTCACCCCGCAGGAGGGCTACTTCCAGCGCGTGCGGGAGATCTGCGACAAGCACGGGGTGCTGCTGATCTCGGACGAGGTGATCTGCTCATGGGGCCGGATCGGCCATTACTTCGGCTGCGAGCGCTACGGCTTCCAGCCGGACATCATCACCACCGCCAAGGGCCTCACCTCGGCGTACGCCGCGATGGGCGCCGTCATCGCCTCGGACACGATCGCCGAGCCGTTCCTGGAGGAGCCCAAGCGGATGTTCTCCCACGGCATCACCTTCGGCGGCCACCCCGTCTCGGCGGCGGTGGCGATGGCGAATCTCGACGTCTTCGAGCGCGAGGACCTGTGCGGCCACGTGCGAGCGAAGGAGGGCGAGCTCCGCCAGATGCTCGAGGGCCTGCACGAGGACCTGCCGATCGTGGGCGATGTGCGGGGCGCCGGTTACTTCCAGGCCCTCGAGCTCGTCAAGGACAAGGACACGAAGGAGACGTTCAGCGACGAGGAATCCGAGGAGCTGCTGCGCGGCTTCCTGTCCCGCGAGCTCTACCGCCGCGGTCTGATCTGCCGCGCGGACGACCGCGGCGATCCGGTCGTCCAGCTATCGCCTCCGCTGATCGCAGACAGGCAACAGTTCGACGAGATCGACGTGGTGCTGCGCTCGGTGCTCACGGACGCCTGGGACCGCATCGTGCGGCACTGATCGAGCGATGCTGACGGTCCGCGAGCTCGTCGCCGACATGTCCCTGGAGCTAGCCGCGGGCGGCGATGGCGCCGACGCGCCGGTCCGCTGGGTCCACATCACCGAGCTCCAGGACCCAACCCCGTGGCTCTCCGGGGGCGAGCTGCTGCTCACGACCGGCTTCAGGCTCGAGGGGGCGAAGCGCCAGCGGGAGTTCATCCGGCTGCTCTCCAGGCATCACCTGGCAGGCCTCGGGTTCGGCACGGGGTTCGACCACAAGGAGCTCCCCAGGGCGCTCCTGGACGAGGCCGGCAAGGTGAGCTTTCCGGTGTTCGAGGTGCCTTACGAGGTGCCCTTCATCGCGATCACGGAGAAGGCCTTCACGAGGCTCGTGAACGAGCAGTACGAGGTGCTCCAGCGCGGGATCGCGATCCACAAGCGGCTGGAGCGCCTGGTGCTCGAGGAGCGCGGCCTCGACGAGCTGGTGCGGGCGCTCGCCACGGCGATCGGCGGTGCGGTGGCGGTCCTCAGCGCGCGCGGGGACACCATCACGTCCGCCGCCTTCCGTCGTAGCTTGGCCCTACCGGCGCTCGACGCCGTCCGTGACGAGGTGCGCCGCCGCAGCTCGGCGATCACGGCCGGCGACCTGGCCGAGAGCGCGGAGTTCGCACCCGACCACCCGGAGATCGCCGGCCGCTCGCTCGCCCTGCCGGTGTCCACGCGCGGACGCGGGGCGCCGCAGGCCTGGCTCGTGGCGGTGCGGGACGCGGGTGGTCTGGGCGACTTCGAGCTGCTGATCGTCCAGCAGGCCTCCACCGTGGTTGCGCTCGAGCTGATGCGCCAGCGGGCCATGCGCGACACCGAGCGGCGGCTTGCCGGCGATCTCATCGCCGAGGCCCTCGGCGGGCGTATCGACGAGCGGGAGCTAGCCACGCGGCTCAGGCCCTTCGGGGTGGGCTCGCAGGCTGCCGTGCTGGTCTTCTCGCCGCCCGAGGCGCGCCACGGCGCGGCGGTCGAGGGTGCGCTCGACCGCTTCCTGACCGACGCGGGCGTGGGCGCGCTGGTGGCCAGCCGCGACCGCCTACTGTGCGCGGTGGTCGATGCCGACGACGATCTCGACCCTGTCGCCCTGGCCGGCCGCGCGCGCGAGGCCCTGGCCGCCGAGCACGGTGAGCTGAGGGCTGCAGCCAGCCGGGTGGCGCCCGTCGGCTCCCTGCGGAGGAGCTTCCACGAGGCGCGCTGCGCCCTCGAGGCCTCGGCGCTGGCGAACGGGTCCGTGCCGAAGGTGGCCTGCTATCGCGATCTCGGGGCGTTCAAGCTGCTGCTCTCGCTCCAGGACGACGATGCGCTGCGTCTGTACTGCGACAGCGTGCTCGGGCCGCTGGAGGACGCGAGCGGCGAGTATGGCGACGAGCTGATCCGCTCCCTGGAGACCTTCATCGAGCAGAACGGGCAATGGGAGCGGGCCGCTCGTGAGCTCTACTGCCACCGGCACACGCTCCGCTACCGAATCCGCCGCGTGGAGCAGCTCACCGGCCGCGACCTGGGAAACGCGCGGGACAGGATCGAGTTCTGGCTGGCCCTACGGGGAAGGGAGCTTGTGCAGTGAGGGGAGCCCCTCGCGGCGGACGCGGAGGTCGGGGCAGGTGACGGGCCTGCGGGCGGCCGTGCTGGGAGCGGGGGGCACGATCGCACCGGCGATCGTCCGCGACCTGGCGGAGTCCGAGGAGATCTCGGACCTCTTGCTGCTCGACCTCGACGGGGCGCGGGCCTCGTCCGTCGCCAGGGAGCAGGGCGGCGCAGTGGGCGGGGTGAGCCCCTCCGGCGCACCGCGCGCGGTGGCGCGCCCGCTCGAGGTCGACGCCCGCGATACGGAGGCGCTCGGGGAGGCGCTGGCGGGCTCCGACCTGCTCGTGAACTCGGCTAGCTACCGGGTGAACCTGGAGGCGATGCGGGCCTGCCTCGAGGCCGGCTGCCATTACCTCGATCTCGGCGGGCTGTACTGGATGACCGAGCGCCAGCTCGAGCTGCACGACGAGTTCCGGGAGCGGGGGCTCCTGGCATTGCTCGGCATGGGCTCGAGCCCAGGCAAGACCAATGTGATGGCGGAGCAGGCCGTGCGGGAGCTTGGCGAGGGCCCTTCGCGCGTCGACGTCATCGCCGCGGGCCGAGACCTCGATCCACCCCAGGGCTTCAGCGTTCCGTACGCACTACGCACGCTGATCGACGAGGTGACCATGGCTCCGATCACAGTGCGAGACGGGAAGCCCCGAGAGGTCGAGCCGCTGACGCCCGGGGGCTCCGTGCGCCTTCCGGAGCCGATCGGCGCGGCCGACACGATTCAGACCCTGCACTCGGAGCTGCGCACGTTTCCGGAGAGCTTCGGCTGCACAGAGGCCAGCTTCCGGCTCTCGCTGGCGCCGAAGCTGCTCGAGCGCCTTCGCGAGCTCGCCGCCGCTCCGGACGAGGAGGTCGAGCGCGCCGCCCGCGAGGCGCTGCCGCCATCCGGCCATACGGTGTCCGTGCACGTGGTTGAGGCCGAGGCGAGCGGTCGGGTGGTCCGGGTCACCGCCGTGACGAATCCGATGAAGCAGTGGGGGCTGGGCGGCGGGATCGTGTCCACCGCCGCGCCCGCGGCGGCGGCCGCGCGGCTGCTCGCACGGGGGCGGCTCCAGGCACGGGGCGCGCTGCCGCCCGAGCGCTGCGTGCACCCGGACGACCTCTTCCCCGAGCTCATGAAGCGGGGCTGTGACTTCACGATCGCGAGAGAGGAGGCCGTCGCCACATGAGGGTCGGCGCCCCCACCGAGATCAAGCCGGACGAGTACCGCGTCGCACTGACGCCGGCCGGAACGCGCGAGCTGACCGAGCGCGGGCACGAGGTGCTGATCCAGGCCGGCGCCGGCGAGGGCAGCACCATCTCCGACCGCGAGTATCAAGCTCAGGGCGCGAGGATCGTTCCGGGCGGCACCTCGGTCTTCGAGGAAGCCGAGCTGATACTCGGGGTCAAGGAGCCGCAGCCGGAAGAGGTCGAGATGCTGCGCCCCGAGCACGCGCTCTTCACCTACCTACACCTGGCGCCGGACCCCGAGCTGACGAAGGCGCTCGCCGCCTCCGGGGCCACCTGCATCGCCTACGAGACCGTGGAGGACTCCCGCGGGCGCCTGCCGCTGCTCGCCCCCATGAGCGAGGTCGCGGGCAAGATCGCCACCCAGGCCGGCGCCTTCTTCCTCGAGAAGCCGCTGGGCGGTCGCGGCGTGCTGCTCGGCGGCGTGGCCGGGGTGGCCGCCGCCACTGTGATGATCATCGGCGGCGGCGTGGTCGGGATGAACGCCGCATTCATCGCGATCGGGATGGAAGCGGACGTGTTCGTGTTCGACCGCAGCATCGACCGCCTCCGCGAGCTCGACGTGGCCTTCGGCGGCCGCGCCTCGACCGTGTACTCCTCGACTCTCGCCGTCGAGGAGATGCTGCCCCGCGCCGACCTCGTGATCGGGGCCGTGCTCGTCCATGGGGCCCGGGCGCCCTACGTGGTCCGGCGCAACCAGCTGGAGCTCATGAAGGAGCGGGCGGTGTTGGTGGACGTCTCGATCGATCAGGGCGGCTGCTTCGAGACCTCCCGGCCCACGACGCACTCGGATCCCGTCTTCGAGGTCGACGGTGTCACGCACTACTGCGTCACGAACATGCCCGGCGCGGTTCCCGTCACCTCGACCTTCGCTCTTACGAACGCAACGCTGCCGTATGTGCTCGCGATCGCCGACGAGGGCGTGAAGGGGGCGATCGCCAAAGACCCGGGGCTCCGGCCGGGGGTGAACGTCGCTGCTGGGAAGGTCACGCATCCTGCCGTTGCCGAGAGCACCGGTCTGCCGTTCACGCCATTGGAAGAGTCGCTGGTCGCTAGTCGCTAGTCGCTGGGAAGGAGATTCGAAATGGCCACCGCCACCAAGACCAAGTTGCAGAACTTCATCGACGGCGAGTTCGTGGATCCCGCCGAGGGCGCCACGGAGGAGGTTCTGAACCCCGCCACGGCCGAGCCGATAGCCGAGGCGCCGCTCTCCACGGCCGAGGACGTCGATCGGGCCGTGGCCGCCGCCAAGCGCGCCTTCGACGGCTGGGCCGATACGACGCCGGCGCAGCGCTCGCTGGCGCTCATTCGGTTGGCCGACCGGATCGAGGAGCACGCCGACGAGCTCGCCGACCTGGAGGCCGCCAACGCGGGCAAGCCGCGCCACGCCTTCGTCGAGGACGAGATCCCGTTCATGGTCGACAACCTGCGCTACTTCGCCGGCGCCGCGCGCAACCTCGAGGGCCGCCCTGCTGGCGAGTACACCGAGGGCTACACCTCGATGGTGCGGCGCGAGCCGGTGGGAGTCGTGGGGCAGGTCGCGCCCTGGAACTACCCGCTGATGATGGCGGTCTGGAAGATCGGCCCGGCTCTCGCCGCCGGCAACACCGTGGTGCTCAAGCCCGCGGAGACCACTCCGATCACGACTCTGAAGCTGGCTGAGTTGGCCGGCGACCTTCTTCCCAAGGGCGTGCTGAACGTGATCACGGGGCACGGCCAGCCCGCTGGCTCGACCCTCGTGACCCACCCGGACGTGGAGATGGTCTCCCTGACCGGCTCACCCGAGACCGGCAAGTGGATCGCCAAGGCCGCGTCCGACTCTCTCAAGCGGGTGCACCTCGAGCTCGGGGGCAAGGCGCCGGTGGTGGTGTTCGACGACGCGGACATGGAAGCCGCGATGGAGACGATCGCCGGCACCGGTTACTACAACGCCGGCCAGGACTGCACGGCCGCCACGCGCGTGCTCGCCTCGAGCGGCGTCTACGACGACGTGCTGGGCGGGCTCTCCGAGCAGGCCAAGGGGTTCCACGTTGGCGACACGTTCTCAGTTGACACGACGCTCGGGCCGCTCAACTCGCAGCGGCAGCGCGAGCGGGTCGAGGGTTTCATCGAGCGCAAGCCCGACCGAGCCGAGGTCGCCACCGGCGGCTCGGAGCCCGACCTGCCGGGGTTCTTCCTCGAGGCCACCGTGGTGGGCGGCCTGGAGCAGGACGACGAGATGATCCAGCAGGAGATATTCGGCCCGGTGATCACCGTGCAGCCGTTCGACGACGAGCAGAAGGCCATCGAGTGGGCGAACGGCACACGCTACGGGCTCGCGTCGTCGGTCTGGACCCGGGACGTGGGCCGCGCGCTCCGGGTCGCCAAGGCGCTGCGCTTCGGCTGCGTGTGGATCAACGACCACATCCCGCTCGCCTCCGAGATGCCGCACGGCGGCTACAAGCAGTCCGGCTACGGCAAGGACCTATCGATGTACTCGCTGGAGGACTACACCCAGATCAAGCACGTGATGGCGTCGCTCGGCTGAGTGGCCGAGTACCGCTTCCTAACAAGCTGGCTGCTCGAATGCGAGCGGGAGCGCGCCTGGGAAGTCCTCCAGGACACGGTTCGCTGGCCAGAGTGGTGGCGCGGCGTGATGTCGGTCGACGAGCTCGACCCGGGCGGCGAGAATCACATCGGTGGCCGGTACCGGATCGCGTGGCGAAGCCGCCTGCCGTACCCGCTCGAGTTCGAGTTCGGGGTCGACGAGGTCGAGAGTCCCCGGCTCATGGCGGGCACCGCCCAGGGCGAGCTGGAGGGCAGGGGGCGCTGGCGCCTGTTCGAGCAGGACGGCGTCACCGCGGTGCTCTACGAGTGGAACGTCGCTACCACCAAGCCGTGGATGAACCTGGTGGCGCCCCTGGCCCGGCCGATCTTCGCCTGGAACCACGACGTGGTCATGGGTTGGGGCGGCCGGGGGCTCGCCCGGCGGCTCGGCGCCCGCCTGCTGGCGCACGGCTAGGATCGGCACGTGGGACGCTTGGACCAGCTCGACCTGAGCCTGAAGCTGGGCAAGCAGGAGGAGGCCGAGCGCCTGGGGGTCGGTCACCGGCGGCTGCTGGCCCTGCGGCTCGCGCTAGGAGGGAAGCTGGGCGATGGCAAGATCGGCCCCTGTGTGCGTGCTGTTCGACGCCTCGGGCAAGGGCGGCGCGATCAAGCGGCTCGTGGCCCCGCTCGACCCGCGCCACGTGCGGGTGGCGCAGTTCGCCGCGCCCACCTACGGCGAGAAGCGACACCACTTCCTGTGGCGCTTCTACCCAGTTCTTCCCGGCCGGGGCGGCATGGCCGTGCTCGACCGCTCCTGGTACGGCAGGGTGCTCGTTCGAGCGGGTGGAGGGCTTCGCCACCGTCGATCAGTGGGAGCGCGCTTACGAGGAGATTGTCCAGTTCGAGAAGTCGCGTTGCCTGGAGGGCATGATCCTCGTCAAGTTCTGGCTGCACCTCTCGCCGGAGGAGCAGCTCAAGCGCTTCCAGCACCGGGACAAGGACCCGCTCAAGAAGTGGAAGCTCACCGAGGAGGACTGGCGCAACCGGGAGAAGCGCGAGGCCTACCAGCGGGCCGTCGAGGACATGCTCGAGCGAACCGACCACGAGCTCGCGCGCTGGCAGCTCGTGGAGGGTGACTCCAAGCGCTGGGCCCGCGTGAAGGTCGTCGAGACGGTCATCCGCGAGATGGAGCTAGGCATGCGGAAGCGCGGCTTTGAGCCGCCGCCGGAGGAACTCCGGCCCGCGGCAGCTGTTACCTCTCGGTGAACCGTCCGCGCCCTTCATAGAGTCCGGTCCGTGCCCCGCAAGGTCCTTCGCGTCGCCCTGCCGATCACCGCCGCCGCAGCGGCCATCCTGGCGGTCGTCTCGACCCGATCCGACGGGGAGCGCGCGGGCACCAGCGCGACGCCCACCGCTCCCCCACTGGTCGATCCGAGCGGTCGGCCGGACCGCGTGCCGCGGCGACCGAACGTGGTCCTGATCATCATGGACGAGTTCCCGGGCGACTCGCTGCTCGGCCGCGACCGGCGGATCGACGCCGTGCGCTACCCGAATCTCGCCGCGCTCAGCCGCAACGCCTATTGGTTCCCAAACGCCTTCGCCTCGTACGACTCAACGCCCAAGGCGACACCGCTGATCCTGGACGGCAAGCGGCCGATCAAGGGCAACCCGGCCGACCAGCGCGGGCACCCACGCACGATCTTCGACATGTTCGGCGGGCGCGGCTACCGCATCGTGGACTCGGAGGAGGCAACGGCGATCTGTCCGCGGCGCTACTGCCCCCACGCCCGGACCCGGCGGCCCGGGATCCTGCGCAACCTGAACCGCAATCGACCCGGCCGTCTCGAGCGCTTCTTCAATCAGGTCAAGCCGGGGCGGCCGGGCTTCTACGTCAAGCACGTCCTGCTGCCGCACGGCCCGTACCTGTACCTGCCGTCCGGCGCCGCCACGCGTCGCGGCCCGCAAGACCTCGTACCCGGGATGACCAGCCCGCGCGGCTTCCACGACCGGTTCCTGACCTACCACAACTACCAGCGCTACCTGCTCCAGCTCGGATTCGTGGATCGCGAGCTCGGCAAGCTCTTCGGGAGGCTGATCAGGCTCCGGATGTTCGATCAGACGATGATCGTGCTGACCGCCGACCACGGCTTCTCCTGGGAGATCGGCGTCCGCGACCGGCGCAAGGTCAACGAGCACAACGTCGACGAGATCGCCACGGTGCCGCTGTTCATCAAGGCGCCGGGCCAGCGGCGAGGTCGGATCGTCCGCTCGTACGCGCGGACGATGGACGTCACCCCGACGATCGCGGACATCCTGAACTTCCGGCTTCCCTACAGGCCCGACGGCCGCTCGGCCTTCAGCCGAGCCGTCCGGAAGCGGCGGAGCGTCTTCCTCCCGACTCGTGCGTTCGACCGCGTCATCCGCATCTCCGCTCGCCGCTACGAAGCGCGCCGGCGCCAGAACGTGGCGCGCCGGTTGCAGCTGTTCGGCGCCGGCCCGAGGGGCTTCTACACCGGCATCGGTCCGCGTCCCGAGCTGGTCGGCAGGCCTGTGGCGACGCTGCCGCGCGGCTCCGCGGGGGCCCTGCGAGGTCGCATCGTGACGGCTGGGGCTCTCCGGACGGTGCGCCGGGCGTCGGGGCTGGTGCCCGCACAGATCGCGGGCAACCTGCGCGGCGGGCGCCGCGGCGCGACGCACGACGTCGCCGTGGCGGTCAACGGTCGCATCCAGGCCGTCGGTCGCACCTGGTACCTGCGGCGCGACCGGACCGAGCATTTCGCCGCGATGGTGCCCGAGAGCTCGCTGCGGGAGGGGGACAACGACGTGCAGGTATTCCAGGTCGACCGCCGCGGCGCTCTGAGCCTGATCGCGCGTAACTAGTAGTCGCGGTAGGCGGAGTTCGACTCGGCGCTCTGGTCCTTCCTGACCTGCGCCGGGCGCTTGTTCACGTCGATGAACACGCAGTACGAGCGCCGGCGGTCGTCGAAGGGGATGCAGGAACGGAAATAGCCGTCGCCCAGGCGGGCGGTCTCAACCGCGCCCCGGTCCTGGTTGCGACGGATCTCGGCGGGCGCGTGGGCGCCCACGTACTGGACGAGGGCCCTGGCGGCCCGGTTGCGGTCGTTCGTCTCGCCGTTGATCAGCGGGATGGAGGCGAGCCCGCTGGCCAGCACCCCGAAGAAGCCCACCACCAGCAGCGCGGTGCCGACGCGGTCGGTCGTCACCTCCCGCAGCGCCTCGCGCGAGACGGGAGGCCCGGGCGCCGGACGCTGGCGCTGCACGAGCCTGCGGGCCAGCCAGGGCGCGATCGCCCCGACCAGAACGAGGTTCCCGAAGGTGGCGATCAGGATGCCCGCGACGAGAGTGAGCCCCACCTCCGAGAAGCCGAACCGCAGCGGCGGGAGCTCGTGGAGCACGTACCCATCGACCAGCGTCAGGACCACGAAGGCGGGCCACATCCATGCGCCCCGCAGCCGCCAGCGCAGTCGCGAGGCCCA
>Ga0126313_10000415_pt1 | contig 20071 bp, 18 predicted proteins | sample Plot105A_FD_89954 | JGI IMG/M metagenome (GOLD analysis project Ga0126313, IMG submission 89954) | Serpentine soil microbial communities from UC McLaughlin Reserve, CA, USA - Plot105A | ecosystem: Environmental > Terrestrial > Soil > Grasslands | place: USA: UC McLaughlin Reserve, Lake County...
GCCGGCGTCGGACGACGAGCTGCTCGACGCCTGGGCCCGCCTGAGCTTCGGCCAGCAGCATGCGCATGGGGTCCGCGACGTGCCGGACACGCCGTGGCCCGACGGCGTCCGCCTGGCCACCGAGGACGACATCGACGTGCTCGTCGACCTCTCGCCGCTGCTCGTCGAGCACCAGGCGCAGGCGCCGGTCTTCGGAGTCGGCCTGCCGCGCGAGAGCGAGGAGGAGATCCGCGCCTCGATCCTCGAAGACCTGCCGAACCCGAAGATCGGCGACCTGGTCGCGGAGCAGAACGGCGACATCGTCGGCGCCTACCAGCTGGCGCCGGTCGAGCTCTCCGGCTCCCACACGAGCCTCGCGCGGCCCGCCGGGGCGGTTCTGCTCAGCTGGGCGGCGACGCGGCCCGAGGTCAGAGGGAGCGGCGCCGGCTTGGCGCTCATGGAAGCGTCGCTCGCCTGGGCGCGGGAGCAGGGCTACACGACGATGGTCACGGACTGGCGCGAGACGAACCTGCTCTCGTCGCGGTTCTGGCCCCGGCGGGGCTTCCGGCGCTCCTTCATCCGCCTCTATCGCTCGATCCCTTAGGCGTTGAAGATCCCGCTGCTCGCCGGCTCGCGCCTCCACGTCGTCGAGCCGCCCGACGATGCCGTGGTGCTGCGGGCGCCGCCGCCGTCGGAGCCGCTCACCGACGTCGGGGCGGCGGTGCGCGAGGCGCTTCGATTCCCACTCGCAGGCCCGTCGCTCGAGGAGCTCGTGCCGAGGGGTGGTCGCGTGACGATCGTCGTCGAGCCGCCGGCGCTGCCAATCCCGAGCGCACCGCGCGATCCTCGCCAGCTCGCACTCGGCGCCGCCGTGGAGGAGCTCGAGCGGCTGGGAGTCCCGCTCGAGCGGCAGACACTTCTCGTCGCCGGCGGCCTCGCCCGTCGCGCGGGCCAGAGCGAGCTCGAAAGCATCGTCCTCCCCGGCCTCGCGCGGCGTTTCTCCGGCCGCGTCGACATCCACGACGTGGAACGGGAGGACCTCGTGGAGCTCGCGCACGAGAGCGGGGTGCCGCTGCGGGTCAACCCTGCGCTCGTGGAGACCGACGCGGTGGTCGTCGTCTCAGCCGCCGAGACGCTTCTCCACGGCGGGCCGGCCACATTGATGGCCGCCGCCGGACCGGAAGCGCTTCGCGCCGCCGGGGCCTATTCGCTGCTCGAGACGTCAGCCTCGCCGGGCTGGCGGATCTCGAGCGCGCTCGAGCGCGAGGTCGCGCAGCGAGTGCCCATGATTGCCGCAGCGCTCACGCTCAATCCCCCGGCGGTCAGCGGCGCCTTCCACGGCTACCCGCACGACGCGCGCGCCCTCGAGCGCATCGCCGCGTCTCCGGTGCGGCTGCTCTTTCGGGCCGCGCCGGGCTTCGTCCGCAGCCGCCTGCTGGGGTCGATCCCACGGGAGCTCACCGCGACGGCGGTCTTCGGCGGCGCACCGTCGGTCGCGCACGTCGAAGCCTTGCTCCGCGGTGTGGAGGCGCGCTCCACGACGCTCGACGGGCCCGTCGACGTTGTCGTGATCGGCGTGCCCGCGACGACGCCGTACCTCCCCCGCGAGCAGCCGAACCCGGTGCTAGCCGCGTACCTGGCACTCGGCCTCGCGCTTCGGCTCTGGCGGGATGGCTTCCCACTCACCGAGCGCGGGACGGCCATCCTGCTCTCGCCGTTCGACCGCCGGTTTCCGCATCCGACGCAGACGCCGTACCGGACGTTCTTCAACGCGTTGCGAACGCTCGGCACCCGGGCCGCCCACGAGCCACGGGCCTGGGCGGATGCCGAGCGAGCCGCGTCCGCGGACCCCCGAGCGCTGCGGGCCTACCGCGAAGGTCGTTCGTGCCACCCGCTGCTGCCGTTTGCCGACTGGGCTGCCTGCCTGCCGCTCGTCGAGCGGCTCGGAGCGGTGCTCGTCGCGGGCTGCCGCGACGCGCTGGCGGCACGGCAGTTCGGATTCGTCCCGACGCGGAGCCTGAGCGCCGCGCTCGCGATGGCGCAGGCGCGCGCCGGCGGCGACGCGCGGGTCGCCTACGTCGTCGCGCCACCCTACTTCCCGATCCGCGTCGTGCGCGGCGAGCGCTAGTCCACGCCGAGATAGGTCTTCTGCACCTGCTCGTTCTCGCGCAGGTCCTTGGCGTCGTCCGCGAGCGCGATCCGTCCGGTCTCCATCACGTAGCCGCGGTGCGCGGTCTCGAGCGCCATGGACGCGTTCTGCTCGACGAGGAGGATCGGCGTTCCCTGCTCGTTGATCTCCCGGACGATCTCGAAGATCTTCTCGACGAAGATGGGCGCGAGGCCCATCGACGGCTCGTCGAGGAGGAGGAGCTTCGGATGCGCCATCAGTGCGCGCCCGATCGCGCACATCTGCTGCTCGCCGCCCGAGAGCGTCCCGGCCTTCTGGTGCTTTCGCTCCTCGAGCCGCGGGAAGAGCGAGTAGACGCGCTCGAGGTCCTCTCTCATCGTCGAGCGGTCGTCGCGCTGGAAGGCGCCCATCTCGAGGTTCTCGAGCACGCTCATGCGCGGAAACAGCTTCCGTCCCTCGGGAGATTGAGCGATTCCCAGCTTGACCACCTTGTGCGGGACGAGGTTCGTGATGTCCCGGTCCTGAAACGAGATCCGGCCCTTGCGCGGGTGGTTGAGGCCGTTAATCGATCGCAGCGTCGTCGACTTGCCCGCGCCGTTCGCGCCGATCAACGTGACGATCTCGCCCTCGCGCACCTGCAGGGAGACGCCCTTGAGCGCGTGGATCGAGCCGTAATACGTGTGGATGTCCTTGAGGTCGAGGACGACCTGCGGTTCGGCTGTGCTCATGCCGCACCCCTTCCGAGATACGCCTCGATGACGCGCTCGTCCGTCTGGACCTCCTGCGGCGACCCCTCGGCGATCTTCTCGCCGTAGTCGAGAACAGTCACCCGGTCCGAGATGCCCATGACGACGCGCATGTCGTGCTCGATCAGCAACACCGTGAGCTTCTCCTCGCTGCGGAGCTTCCCGACGAAGCCGGTGAACGCCGCGGTCTCTTGGGGGTTCATGCCCGCTGTGGGCTCGTCGAGGAGCAGCAGCTTCGGGTTTGTCGCGAGGGCCCGAGCAACCTCCAGCCGGCGCTGATCGCCGTAGGGCAGGTTGCGCGCGAGGTCGTCGTCGCGCCCGCGCAGCCCGCTGAAGTGCAGGAGCTCCCGTGCGCGCTTCCGCGCCTCTCGCTCCTCCCGCCGCACCCGCGGCAGTCCTACGATCGAGGTGACGATCCCGCCCTTCAGGCGCGCATGCATCCCAACCAGGACGTTCTCGAGCGCGGTCATCTGCTCGAACAGCCGGATGTTCTGAAACGTGCGTCCGACGCCGAGAGCGGTGATCGCGTGCGGCGGCTTGTGCGTCACATCCGTCCCTTCGAAGAGGATCCGTCCGGAGGTCGCGGGGTACATGCCGGTCAGCATGTTGAAGAACGTCGTCTTGCCGGCGCCGTTGGGACCGATCAGGCTGACGATCGACTCGCGCGGCACGGTGAAGTCCACGTCGTTGACCGCGATCAGGCCCCCGAACTCCTTGCGCAGGGTTTCGACGACGAGCACATCGTCCACGGCGTTCAATGGGACACGTCGAAGAACGTCTCGTCGTGGACGCCCTCTTCCAACTCGCGTTTGCGCCGGCGCTCGGGGATCAGGCCGGTCGGACGGAAAAGCATCATCAGCACGATGATCGTCCCGTAGATCCCGAACTGGTACTTCGCGATCTCGAAGTTCCTGCCGCTGGCCTCGTTGAACTTGTCGCCGATCACGGCGAGGCCTTGGATGTTCAACCACGAGAGCATCAGGCCGCCCGCGAGCACGCCCCAGATGCTCCCCATTCCTCCGAGGATGACCATGCAGAGCAGGAAGACGGAGATGTTGAAGTAGAAGTCGCTCGGGAAAGCGCCGCTCTTGAAGCTCGCGTAGTACGCGCCCGCGACGCCGCCGAAGAACGCCCCGATCGCATACGCCCAGGTCTTCGTCCGCATCAGTGGGACACCCATCGCCGCGGCCGCGGTCTCGTCCTCCCTGATCGCGATCCAGGCCCGCCCGAGCCGCGAGTCGCGCAGCCGCCAGGAGCAGAAGACCGTGATCAGGAGCAGGGCGAGGATCCCCCAGTAGAAGAGGCGGAACTTGTCGAACGACTGCTGGAAGTTGACCGGCAGGCCGACGGCGTCGTTCAGCGAGTCGCCGAACCCCGGCGAGTCGATCGGGTTGATCCCGAAGGTGCCGTTCGTGACGTTGAAACCCCCGAAGCTGTCGCCGTTGCGGACGACCTGCGGGATGATCTCGCCGAAGCCGAGCGTGACGATCGCCAGGTAGTCGCCGCGCAGCCGCAGCGTCGGCAGGCCGATGAGAATGCCGACGATCGCGGTGAAGCTCCCGGCAATCAGGAGCACGAGCCAGACCGAAACGTGGATGCCCTCGGTGTCGCGCTGGATGCCGACCGAGCCGAAGTGGAAGCTGACCTGCTGGAACTGCCCCGAGGCCAGCCAGCCGGCGGTGTAGGCGCCCGCCGCGTAGAAGGCGACGTAGCCGAGGTCGAGCAGGCCGCTGTAGCCCACGACGATGTTGAGCCCGAGCGCCATCATCGTGAAGACGAGGATGTAGACGGCCGAGTCGAGCTCCGGGAAGAAGTCGCCGATTGTCGAGAGGGACTTCAAGTCGGAGACCATGTAGGGGTAGAGCAGGGCGATCGCGAGCACGATCGCGAGCGGCAGCCAACCCCGCACGCGCTCGGGGATCCGCTGCCAGGGGCCGGTGATGAAGTCGAACGTGCCGCCGCGTGGATGTCGCGCCCGGCTCGGTTGCTCCGTGCTCGACCCCTCACTCATGCTCTGTCAGCCACCTGTTCGCCAAGGATGCCTTGCGGCCGGAAGACGAGGATCGCGATCAGCACCCCGAAGATGATCGACCTGGTCCAGTCGCTTCCGGGTGTGAACCAGGTGAGGCCTTCGTTGAAGGCCTGGATCAGGCCGATCACGACGGCGCCGAGCACGGCGCCGGTCAGGTTCCCGATCCCGCCGAGCACAGCTGCGGTGAACGCGATCAAGCCGAGCTCGAAGCCACTGTCGTAGCGGATGTTGAACTGGAGTAGGAAGAGCAGCCCGCCGACTCCGGCCAGGCCGCCGGCCAGGGCGAACGTGAACGAGATCGTCCGGTTCACGTCGATGCCGACCATCGCGGCGGCGTCCGGATCCTGTGCTGTCGCCCGCATCCCCTTCCCCTGGCGCGTGGAACGTACGAGCCACGTGAGCATGAGGAGGACCGGGATCGTGATCAGGACGACCGAGAGCTTGTTCCACTGGTAGTGGACGCCGCCGATCGAGAAGACGTCGCTACGCGGAATCAGCTCCGGGACGCGCCGGAAGTTCACGTCGTAGATCGCGAGCGCGACGTTCTGGACAATGAACGACATCCCGACCGCCGTGATGAGCAGGGCGAGGCGTGGCGCTCTCAAGAGCCGGTGGTAGGCCACCCGTTCGATGACCGTGTTCAGCGTCGCACCGAACGCGACCACCGCGACGAGGGTGCCGAGCAGGCCCAAGACGATCACAGCGGCCGAGTCCTGCTCAGTCAGGTCGAACACAGTGAGGATCATGGTGCTCGCGAACAAGCCCGTGAATGCGAACACGTCGCCGTGGGCGAAGTTGATCAGCTGGAGGATGCCGTAGACGAGCGTGTAGCCCAACGCGACGAGCGCGTAGACCAGGCCGGTCGTCACTCCGATCAGGAGCACGGTGAAGAAGCGCTGCGGGTCCTTGACCAGGTTGACCAGCAGCCAGATCCCGAGCAGGCCGAGGAAGCCGAACCCTATGAGGTCGAGGGCGCGAGGCCTCGGACGACGGAGGAGAGCCGCCATCGTCGACGCCCACTCTGTCGTCGTCCGAGACGCCACGCGCTGAGTGGGTGTCCCGGGAGCTCAGGCCCCCGGGACACCCAGGTTCGTCGTTACCCTCCTGCGGCCTTCCGCGCCGCGTCGATCAGGTCAGTCTCCGGAGTCATCGTCTTGAAGCTCGTCAGCTTGTCGGTCCCCTTGTAGACGCTGTACGTGAGGACGGCACCCGAGGCGCCGGTCACATCGCCGTTCTCGTTGAAGGAGAAGCCGCCGATATAGCCGTCGTCGACCTTGGTCTCGAAGACCTTCTTGATCACGTCGGCCCTGGTGCCGTCGGACTTCTCGATCGCGTTCAGGACGACGTCCATCGCCTGCACGGCCAGGATCGCGTACGGGTCGACCGGCTTGCCCTTCAGCACTTGGTCCTGGAAGCGCTTCGCGAACTCGCCGCCCTTGCCCTTGTACTGGTCGATCGGCGCACCGGCGACCGTGAAGAACGCGTCCTTGGACTTCGTCGTGCCGCCCTCCTTCGGCTGGAAGACGGCGTCCGTCGCGAAGCCGTCCGGCAAGAAGAGCTTGACGGCGCCGTTGTTCGGACCGAGCACGGCCACCTTGTCGTTGATCAGCTGGCCGCTGTTCTCGTCGACCAAGCCGCCGACGAACACGGCATCGGGGTTCGTGCCCTTGATCTTCTGGAAGAGCGCCTCGAAGTTGGCCGACGTCGGCGTGTAGGCCGCGAAGCCCATGACCTTGATGCCGGCTGACTCAGCGGCGCCCTTGACGTTCTTCGCGACGCCGAGGCCGTACGCCTCCTTGTCGTTGAGGATGTAGACGCTCTTGACGCCCTGCTCGCCCATCAGCTGAGCGACGACGGCGCCCTGGTTCGGGTCGCTCGGCGCCACGCGGGCGTAGCTGCGCTTGCCCGTCGGGTAGTACTTCTCCGGCTCGTTCCCCGCGCAGGGCTCGGTGAGGCAGCCGTACGTGTTGGCGGGCGAGAGCAGGAGCAGCCCGCCGCCCGGGGCGTTGTTCAGCACAGGGATCTCGATCGCCGCGCAGCCCGAGTTGAACGTCCCGATGACCGCGATCACGCTCTCGTTGGACGCGTACGCGTTCGCGTTCTGGCTGCACTTACCGGAGTCCCACTTGCCCGCCTGCGCCGTTGCGTCGTCGCAGTCCTGGTAGGCGATGTTGTAGTCGCCGGCCTTCCAGTCTCGGTCGTCCAGCAGCAACCGCATGGCTCCGGTCATCTGCGTGGTCTGTAGCCGCGAACCGCCCTGGCGCGGCAGGTCGCTCGCGATCAGGAGGTCCGGGTCGCCGTCAGCCTTCGACTCGAGGGCACGACATGAGGAAGACGGAAGCTCGGTGACCTCGCCGCCCCCTCCACCACCGCCGTCGTCGTCCCCGCCGCAGCTCGCCGCGGCCAGGCCCAAGACGGCAAGCAGCAAGATCCAAAAACCTAGTAAGCCACGCTTCTTCAAAATGCCTCCCATCGCCGTTCTCTCGTTGCGGAAGAGACGGGGTGCCGCCGTCGATCCGCAGATCCGGCCGGAAAGTATCCGCGCTTGCGGACGCAGCCGCAAGCGGGAACCCTCACGGCGCGGCGACGGCGATGATGGTCGCGTGATCGAGGTGCGCACGCTCAACGACGGCGGCCAGCGCGCACTCGCCGTCGCGGGCTGGATCGCGGACTTCGTCGGCTCGGCCGAGCACACGCTCGAGCTCGCGCAATACGACTTCCATTTGAAACCCGAAACCGCCTCTGTCGTGGTGGGCGCAATCCGCGAGGCCGCGGCCCGCGGCGTCGCAGTTCGGATCCTCTACAACGTCGATCATCGGAACCCGATCCCCGTCCCGCCCCCTCCGGAGCCGGACGCGAAGCTGATCGGCTCGCTGGGCGTGCCCGCGAAGGCGATCGCCGGAGTACCCGACCTGATGCACCACAAGTACGCGATCCGCGACAGCGGCGCAGTCTGGACGGGGTCCATGAACTGGACCGACGATTCGTTCTCGATCCAGGAGAACGTCGTCGCGACCGTCGGTTCCACCGAGGTCGCTTCGCGCTACCGGACGGCGTTCGAGCAGCTCTGGACGACAGGAGACGTCGAGCGCAGCGGGGCCGTCGAGCCGCTGCCGCTGTCGGTGAACGGGACGTCGGTGCGGGCGTGGTTCACCCCCGGGTACGGCGAAGCGCTCTCCGCTCGGATCGCGAAGCAGATCGCGAGCTCCCGCCGTCGCGTGCGAATCTGCTCGCCAGTCCTCACCGCCGCACCGGTGCTCGCCACGCTCGCCCACCGCGTCTCCGACGGCAGGCTCGACATCGCCGGTTGCCTCGACGCACCGCAGTTGCGGGGCGTGATCCACCAATGGAACGAGAACGGCAACGTCTTCTGGAAGCTCCCGCTGCTCCAGCGAGTGCTGGACGCGCCATTCTCGGGCAAGCCGTCAACGCCGTGGGAGCCGGAAGGCGTTCCCCACGACTTCATGCACGCGAAGGTGACCGTCGCCGACGACGTCGTCTTCGTCGGCAGCTTCAACCTCTCGCACTCGGGTGAGCAGAACGCCGAGGACATGCTCGAGATCCACGACACGCAGCTCGCTGATCGCCTCGCGGCGTACGTCGACGAGGTTCGTGCGCGCTACCCGCGCTTCGTGCCCTGAATCAGGTGCCGAAGGTGGGACGAGTCCGGCGCTTCTCGACACGGGGGAAACCATGTTTCCCCCGTGAGCCCCCTTCTTCGGCTACCGGAGAGCCGTAGCGGCGGCGGCCGAGTGAATCGGCCGCCGCGGCGAGGAACTGTGCCGAAGGTGGGACTCGAACCCACACGGGGTTTCCCCCACCGGATTTTGAGTCCGGCGCGTCTGCCAGTTCCGCCACTTCGGCCGGCCGCACTAGGGTAGCCGTGTGGCCGAACGGATCGCGATCCTCACCGGGGGCGGCGACTGTCCGGGCCTGAACGCGGTCATCCGCGCGGTGACACGGCGGTCGCTCGACCGCGGCGCCGAGGTGATCGGCGTGCGCGAGGGGTGGCGCGGGCTCATCGAGGGGCGCCTGCAACCGCTCGGCTACCGCGAGATCTCCGGGATCCTTCCCCGCGGCGGCACGATCCTCGGCACTACGCGCACGAACCCGTACAAGACCGACGGCGGCGTCCAACGTGTGCTCACGACGTTCGCCGAGCAGCGCCTGGACGCCCTGGTCGCGATCGGCGGCGAGGACACCCTCGGGGTCGCGGCGAGGCTCTACGAGGAGCACGACTTCCGCGTCGTCGGTGTCCCGAAGACGATCGACAACGACCTTTCGGCCACGGACTACACCTTCGGCTTCGACACTGCCGTCTGGATCGCGACCGAGGCAATCGACCGCCTGCACACGACCGCCGAGTCGCACAACCGCGTGATGGTCGTCGAGGTGATGGGGCGGCATACCGGCTGGATCGCCGTGATGAGCGGGATTGCGGGCGGCGCGGACATGATCCTGATCCCGGAGCAGCCCGCCACGGTCGAGCAGGCGTGCGCCGAGCTCAGGCGCCGCCACGAGCGGGGCAAGGACTTCTCCATTGTCGTCGTCAGCGAGGGCTACGAGCTCACGTACGAGTCGGGCGAGCGCCGGACCGTCACCCAGGAGGCCGAGACCGATCAGTTCGGCCATGTCCGGCTGGGGGGAGTCGGCGAGGCGCTGGCGCGAGACATCGAGGAGCGCACCGGCTACGAGACGCGCGTGACGGTGCTCGGCCACGTCCAGCGCGGCGGCTCGCCGACTCCGCGCGACCGGATCCTCGCGACTCGGTTCGGGCTCAAGGCCGCCGACCTCGTGCGGGACGGGGCATTCGGGCGCATGGCCTCGCTCCAGGGAGATTCGATCGTCGATGTCGCGATTGCCGACGCGACGAAGGAGCTGAAGAAGGTGCCGCCGCAGGTCTACGACGTGGCCACAGCCTTCTTCGGCTGATTAGTCGATCAGCAGCAGAGCGTCGGTCGGCGCGTACTGGTCGGTAAGCGTCGGAACGCCGTCGAGCGGGATCGGCTTGTCGTGGCGCTGCGCGATGCGACGCCGGAGGTCCGGCGCGGTGGGCGTGCGGGCCTTGACCTGCGCCCATCGCTCCTCCAGGAACGCCTTCGACGGAGCGGCCTGGTCGCCCGCGACGAGGATCAGGTTGCGGAGCTCGGTGTCGTCGCCGGCGTCCGAGCCGACGAGGGTGGGATGGACGAGCACCGTCGGGAACACCGAGCGATAGGTCCGGTAAATCGACCTGAAGAGCCGCGATTGCTCGCCGGCGATCGACCCGATCGTGTTCGTGAGAATCACGCCCCCCGGGTTGAGGCGGGACTGGGCGAGCTCGAGGAATTCCGTCGTGAAGAGGTGGAACGGGATTGCGTCCGAGAAGAAGGCGTCGATGAGGATGGCGTCCCAGCGCTCGTCGTTGCGGGCCAGGTAGCGGCGCCCGTCGTCGACGGCGATCTTCAGCCGGGGGTCGCGGGGGACGGCGAAGAAGCGGTACGCGACGTCGCGGACGACCGGGTCGAGCTCGACCCCCTGGAGGCGCAGGTCGGGGTAGTCGCGCCAGAGCCGCTTGGGGGCTGAGCCCCCGCCGAGCCCGATGAAGAGCACGTCGCGCGCCTTCGGGTTGTACGCCTTCAGCAGGTGAAACTGGTCGACGTAGTCGAACGCCGTGGCGAACGGGCGGCCGAGGATCATGCCGCTCTGGAAGCTGTTGTCGAAGCGCAGGTAGCGCCTGCCGCCGCCGTCCGTCACGGAGAGGTGGTGGTAGCGCGTGTCCTTCGTGTACCGGACGCGCAGGCCCTCACCCGTCGGCGGGCCCTGCCCGCGCACGTAGCCGACGCGGCGGTAGAGAGGCGACCAGTTCTGCGCCTGCGCCGCGCTCAGCGTGCCGCCCGTTTCGGGCGCGAGCTGCACCGCGGCGTAGCCGGCGAGCGCCACGCCGGCGACCGTCAGCGCGGCGATCACGATGCGCCGCTCGGCGAGCGCGACGAGCGCCGCGGCTGCGAACAGCACTGCGGCGGCGAGGCCGAGTAGCTGATCGGTCCCGAACTCGGGGATCAGCCAGAAGGCGGTTGCGAAGGTGCCCGCGATCGAGCCGGCGGTCGAGATCGCGAACAGGCGTCCCGCCGTCTGCCCCATCGTCGTCACCGACCTGGCGTTGAGGCGGACGGCGATCGGCGCGACGCCCGCGAGAATCACGCTCGGCGCGCCGAAGAGGGCGATCGCGGCGAAGAGCGGGTTGAGGCGCGGACCCGGGTCCCAGCGGACGATCGCCTCGAGAATCGGCTCGTCGAGTGCCGGGATCGCAAGCACGGCGAGGGCGCCGAGCCCCATCACGGCGGCGAGGAGGGCCGGCGTCGGCAGCCGGTCGGCGAGCCAGCCGCCCGCCCAGTACCCCAGCGCGAGCCCCGCGAGGACGACGCCGATCAACGCGCCCCAGACGAACAGCGAGTTGCCGAAGAAGGGCGCGAGAACGCGGGACGCCGCGATCTCCATTCCCAGCACGACCGCACCGGAGACGAACACCGCCCCGGCAACGATCAGCACGCGCCGAGCGGCGGCAGGCGCCGCGGCAACCTCTACAGCTCGTACACCGCTACCCAAGGCCCAGCCAGTTTGCCGACACCCCTCCGGTAGAAGCGCCGGTTCCCCTGACGCGCAAGCTCCTCGTAGAAGCGGTTCTCGTACGGGTAGTGCTCCCGGGCCCTACGCACGCGGTCGGCGACGGCGCCGGTGACGAGTACGTAACCGACGTGCCGGCGGCGGAGGCGACGGACGTCGCGCTCCGGGTCTCTCGGGCGGCGTGGCCCCGGTAGAGCCAGCCGCAGCACGCGCACGTCGTCGGGTGCCGCGGTCGAGGGATCGGCCGCAACGAGCACGCCCGGACTCAGGTGCTGCTCCATCCAGTCGTGCGCGACCACGCGCGTATCGGTGCGGACGAGCGGCCTCGTCTCTCGGATCGACCAGACCAGCGGGATCACGAGCAGGAGCAGGGTGACCGGTGCGAGCGCGCGGAAGCGGCCGGCAAGCGCGCCGAGCGCCGGTACGAGCGGGAGCACGTAGCGGTCGAAGTGCGCGTCCAGCGGCAGGAGCGTCAGGAAGTACGCGCCGACGAACGCGGCCAGAACGCGGTCGGCGAGCGAGCGTCGCGCCAGCGCGATCGCGAGACCGCCGAGGGCGATCAGCAGCGCCGGCCCCATGCCTTCCCACAGCCGGTCGAGGAACGCGATCGGTGTCCACAGGTCGTTCTCGAAGCCGAGCCAGCCGCGACGGCCGTCGCGCTGCACGCGGAGGACGTCGTCGACGGCGGCGCCGAGGTGGACGACGAAGTACGGGCTTGCGGCGACGAACGCCGCCACGGCCGCCGCCGCCGAGATCGCGACGCTTCGCCAACGTCCCCATCCGGCGACGAGCAGCGGCACGAGCAGGACGAAGCCGGGGTACTTGAACGCAGCCGTCAGCCCGATCGCGATCCCGGCGGGGAGCAGCTGCCTGCGGACGAGCAGGGCGAGCGTGACCGCGACGCCAAGCATCAGCGGCACGTCGGTCACGGCCATGCGCGAGTACTCGACCGCGACCGTGGCGACGGCAGTCACCGCGGCGGCAACGAAGCCCGCGAGGAACCCATACGCGCGGTGCCCGAGCCACCACGACGCGGCAACGGCGGCGACGCCGAGCGCCGCAACGACGAGCCTGGCGGCCAGGTAGCTGGGCTCGTCCGACCAGTTCTGGAACGGCGCGAGCACGTACATGAGCAGGGTCGGGTAGTCGAACCAGCCCGGGTCGAGGCCGCCGCCGTGCGCCATCCGCCACGCGCGCGGGACGATGTTCTCCTCGTCGGGGTTGAGCAGCGGGTAGGGAAGCCCGTACTGGATCCCGACCAGGCGCAGCACCGCGGCGCCCACGAGGAGCACGGCCAGGGCGAGCCACGGGCTCCCCCAGCGAGAATCTCTAGACGTCGGGTGGCTCAGCGTCGACGAGCGCCTGCACGCTCGCAGTGCGTACGAGCACCGCGTCCACGCCGACGCGTTGGAGCTCGAGCACCTCGTCGCGCGTCGGCTCGTCGAGCTCAGCGATCACGAGCTTCCCGGCAGGAACCTCGGACAGGAGCTCGAGGAGGTTCTCGAGCGCGTCGTCGTGGGGCCCGCCGCCGTTCAGGAGCAGCACCTCCGGATCGACCGACTCGAGCACCCGCTCGAGGCTGTCGGAGCTCCCGATCTCGAAAACACACTCGAGCCCGGTCTCCTGGGCGGCGCGGAATCGATTCTGCAGATAGCCCTCCTCCCCCTCCTCGAAGGGTGGGACGGCGACCACGTAGGCGTCGGCGCCGTCGGCCCTGGCATCGTGCACGTCGCCGTAGACGCCCCACACGATCGGGAGCCGCGTGGACTCACGCAGGCCGCCGACCGGGGTGCGTACGGCGACCGCGTCTGCCCCTTGCTGTTCAGCGGAGCGGGCGGCTTCCAGACCGTCGACGCGAGCGATGAGCGAGATGCCCTCGCCTTCGGAGATCGCCTGACTGAGTCGTCTCGGGGTCACGGAGAGATGTTCACTCATCTGGCACGGACTCGTGACCCACGCGTGCGCCGCTCGGCGCTACGGTCACATCGGGGAGGAGGCTGGGTGAACCTATCAATGCTCGCGCGCGGCGCTCAGACGCCGATGGGGTGCCAGACGGTCTTCAACTCGAGAAAGTTCGCGATCTCGTACGGGCTCTGGCGATCCGGGTGCCCGCGCACGACCCGCTTCACGTTCTCCGCCGCGAGCCGCTCGAGCTCCGGCAGGTCTCCATCGGCGCCGCCCACGTCGAGCGCGTTCACGTCCATGTGGCCCGCGAGCCAGGGCGCGAGCTCGGACCGATAGCCGGTGAGGATGTTGACGGCGCCTCCGGGTACGTCCGCCGTGGCGATCGCCTCCGCGAGCTCGATCGACGCCAGCGGCTCCGGCTCCGAGGCGAGGACGACCGCGGTGTTTCCGCCGACGATGACCGGCGCGAGCCGGGCGACGAGGCCGTCGAGCGCGGGCCGTTCGGGCGCCATCACGCCCACGACGCCGGTCGGCTCCGGCACCGTGAAGTTGAAGTACGGCGCGGCCACCGGATTCGACGAGCCCAACACCTGTGCGTACTTGTCGGCCCAGCCCGCGTACCAGACCCAGCGGTCGATCGCCGTCTCCACCTCCGCTCGGCCCGACGACAGCTCGGCGAACTCCGCCGCGCGCGCCTCCATCATCTCCGCGATCCGATACAGCACCTGGCCGCGGTTGTACGCCGTCATCCCCGACCACTTGCCGAAAGCGCCGCGCGCGGCGCGCACCGCGTCGCGAAGATCCTTTCTGGACGCGCGCGCGACGTTCTGCCCCCGCGCCTCGTAGGTCCGACCCGACTCGGAGCGCGGGAACTCGCCGCCGACGAAGAGCTTGTACGTCTTGCGGACCGGGAGCCGGCTCATCCGCCGCGCGCCTCCGACTCGTCGAGGTCGAGGTACGACTCGAGGCCATGCAGCCCGCCCTCGCGGCCGAAGCCCGACTCCTTGTAGCCGCCGAACGGCGAGGTCGGATCGAAGCGGTTGTAGGTGTTCGCCCAGACCACGCCCGCCTTCAGCTTCTGCGCCATCGACAGGATGCGCGAGCCCTTCTCGGTCCAGACACCTGCGGACAATCCGTACGGCGTGTTGTTCGCTTTCTCCACCGCCTCGTCAGGCGTCCGGAACGTCAGCACCGAGAGCACCGGCCCGAAGATCTCCTCCTGCGCGATCCGGTAGCTCTGCGCGACGTTCGTGAAGACCGTCGGCACGAACCAGTAGCCCTTGTCCGGGAGGCGACACGGCGGCTGGTAGATCTCCGCGCCCTCCTCCTCACCGCTCTTGACGAGGTGCCTGATCTTCTCGAGCTGCTGCTTGGAGTTGATCGCTCCGACATCGGTGTTCTTGTCCAGCGGGTCGCCCACTCGGAGCGTCTTCAGGCGGAGCTTCAGCTTCTCGATCACCGGCTCGTAGATGGACTCCTGGACGAGCAGGCGCGAGCCGGCGCAGCACACATGCCCCTGGTTGAAATAGATCCCGTTGATGATCCCCTCGACCGCCTGGTCGAGTGCGGCGTCGTCGAAGACGATGTTCGCGGCCTTGCCGCCGAGCTCGAGCGTGAGCTTCTTACCGGTACCGGCGAGCTCGCGCTGGATCGCCTTCCCGACCTCGGTCGAGCCCGTGAACGCGATCTTGTCCACGCCTTCGTGCTTGACGAGCTCGGCGCCGGCCCGCCCGTCGCCCGTGACGATGTTGACGACGCCCGGCGGCAGCTCGGCCTGGCGGAGGACGTCGGTGAAGAGCAGCGCGGTCAGCGGCGTCGTCTCCGCCGGCTTGAGCACGACCGTGTTCCCCGCGGCGAGGGCCGGCGCGATCTTCCAGGCCAGCATCAGGAGCGGGAAGTTCCAGGGAATGATCTGACCCGCGACGCCGATCGCCTTCGGACGCCGGTTCGGGAACGCGTACTCGAGCTTGTCGGCCCAGCCTGCGTAGTAGAAGAAGTGCGCCGCCGAGAGCGGCAGGTCCACGTCGCGGGACTCCTTGATCGGCTTGCCGCCGTTCAGGGACTCCAGGACGGCGAACTCCCGCGAGCGCTCCTGGAGGATGCGCGCGATGCGGTAGAGGTACTTGGCGCGCTCCGCCGGCGAGATGTCGGACCAGCCGTTTTCGAAGGCGTCGCGTGCGGCGCGGACGGCGAGGTCGACGTCCTCCTTCCCGGCCTGTGCGACCTCGGCCAGCGGCTCCTCCGACGAGGGATCGATCGTCGGGAAGTACTCGCCGCTGCCGGGCTCGACCAGCTCCCCGCCGATGAAGAGCCCATACCGCTCCTCCAGCGTGAGGATGTCACGTGCCTCCGGCGCAGGCGCGTAGTCCCAGCCCGAGGGGACGGGCGAGCGGTCTTGACGTCGCTCCAGGTCAGTCAATCGTGAAGTAGTCCGGGCTTTGGTAGCGGCCCGTCTTCTCCTTCCGGATCTGCATCAGCACATCGTTCAGGAGCGTCGACGCGCCGAGCCGGTACAGGTCGGGCGTCAGCCACTCCGCGCCCAGCGTCTCGTACAGCTGCACGAGGTACTGGACGGCCTGCTTCGCCTGCCGGATGCCGCCGGCTGGCTTCATCCCGACCCTCCGCCCGGTCTCGTGGTGGACGTCCCGGATCGCCTCGAGCATCACGAGCGTCACGGGCAGCGTCGCAGCCTGCGGCAGCTTCCCGGTGGAGGTCTTGATGAAGTCGGCGCCGGCCGCCATGGCGAGCAGCGACGCGCGGCGCACGTTGTCATACGTGCCGAGCTCGCCGACCTCGAGGATGACCTTCAGGTGCGCCTGGCCCGCGGCCTCCTTCACCTGGACGATCTCGTCGTAGACCTTCGCGTAGCGACCGGCGAGGAAGGCTCCGCGGTCGATGACCATGTCGACTTCGTCCGCGCCCAGGTCGACGACGTCGCGGACCTCGGCGACCTTCAGGTGCGTCGGCGACTGGCCGGAAGGGAACGCGGTCGCGACCGACGCGACCTTGACGCTCGAGCCCTTCACTCGCTCGACTGCGGCCGGAACCAGGTTGGGGTAGACGCAGACGGCGGCGACCGACGGCACCGACGCGTCCGAGGGATCAGGCCTGATCGCCTTCGAGGTCAGCGCGGCGATCTTCCCCGGCGTGTCCTGGCCCTCGAGAGTCGTGAGATCCATCATCCGGACGGCGAGGTCGAGGGCGAAGAGCTTCGCCTCACGCTTGATCGAGCGCCGCGCCAGCGAGGCGGCGCGCTCCTCGACTGCGACCTGGTCGACTGAGCCGATTCGCGGCAGCCGGGGCTCAAGCGGAAGCTCGAAACCGGACGGCAACGCGGGCGCCTTGGCCATGAAGTGAGTGTAGCCCCGTCTAGATTCCCCACCGACTCGAGCGACGGGAGGTGGTGGATGCAGGGCGTCGACCCCAACAGGGTGGCGATCATGGTGCTGGGCGAGTGGACGTAAGAGTCGCGAACTGGAGCGAGCTGCACGAGCAGCTCTACGGGGACGCCTGGCAGGAAGACCTCGGCCGGCACCGCTCGAACTTCGCCTTCCGCGGGCGCGCCGATGCAGCCGAGGGCCTCGAGACAAGCCTTGCGCGGCTGGGCGGCGACTCGCGCAGCGTCGAGGTCTACCTGCTCCGGAACTTTCGAAAGTACGCGCACCGGCGAGACGTGCCGTCAGACTCAGTCTGGGACTGGCTCGCGCTCGGCCAGCACCACGGCCTGCCCACACGCCTGTTCGACTGGACGTACTCGCCGTACGTCGCGCTCCACTTCGCCACGACGAGGCAGGACCTCTATGGGCGCGACGGCGTCGTGTGGTGCCTGGACTACGTGCGGGCCAAGGAGCTCCTGCCGGACCCCCTCCGCGACGTGCTCGAGCACGAGGGAGCAAACGTCTTCACCCCCGAGCTGCTCGGGCGGGCGGCGCCGGGGCTGCGCGAGCTGGGCGATCTCGGACGGGACCCGTTCTGCCTCTTCCTCGAGCCGCCCTCGCTCGACGAGCGCATCGTCAACCAATACGCGCTCTTCTCATTGCTCTCCGACCCGACTGCCCGGCTCGACGACTGGGTCGATCAGCACGGGGATCTCGCGCGCAGGCTCGTGATTCCCGCAGAGCTCAAGTGGGAGATCCGCGACAAGCTCGACCAAGCGAACATCACGGAGCGGGTCCTGTTTCCGGGCCTCGACGGCCTCACCGCCTGGTTGACGCGCTACTACCGGCCGCGCAGCGGCGAGGCGTAAGCCGCACCGGCGGAACACTTGGGGCTACCCCGGACCACCACCCGATTCGATCGTAATCGGGCTTGGCGTGCGTGTCTGTGCCGCCTTCGTGCCAGAAGCGTCACAGGCCGAGCCGCTCGAGCATCCGCTCGTCGCGACGCCACTTCGGGCGGACCTTCACCTGGAGGTCGAGGAACACCGGGTGCCCGACGAGCGCTTCGACCTCGGGGCGGGCCCGTGTCCCGATCTCCCTCACCATCGCGCCGCCCTTGCCGACGAGGATCTGTTTCTGCGAGTCCGTCTCCACGTAGAGCGCCACTCGCACCACCTTCTCCTCGAGCTCCTCGACCTCAGCCGTGATCGCATGCGGCACCTCCTCGCGCGTGAGCTGAATCGCCTTCTCGCGCACGAGCTCGGCGACCTGCTCTTCGAGCGAGAGATCGGTCCGCTGCTCGGGCGGGAAGTACTGCGGCCCGTCGGGGAGCAGCTCCACGAGCTCCTGCCGCAGCTCCTCGATCCCGTCGCCGGTCTTGGCGCTGACGGGATGCAGCGCGTGGAAGTCGCCCAACCGCGACGCCGTCGCCATCTGCGTGGCGATGTGGCCCGGCTTCAGGCGGTCGACCTTGTTCAGCGCGATCACGACCGGCACGCCGAGCGAGAAGATCCGCTGAGCGATGAACCGGTCGCCCGCGCCGATGCGGTCACGGGCGTCGAGGACGAAGAGCACCGCGTCGACGTCCTCGAACGACGAGTCGACCGTCCGCTGCATGTGCTCCGTCAGCGGGTCCCGCGGCCGCTGGAAGCCGGGAAGGTCGGCGAGCACGAGCTGGTAACCGTCGCCGTTCGCGATCCCGAAGATGCGCCGGCGCGTCGTCTGCGGCTTGTCCGAGACGATCGCCACCTTGCCGCCGGCGAGCGCATTGACGAGTGTCGACTTGCCGACGTTCGGCCGCCCCGCCACGGCGACGAACCCCGACTTCACAGCTCGAACGTGTCGGGCAGGAGCTCCGCCGGGGTCGCGACGGTGACGTCGCCGTTCGCGCGCCGGTAGATCACGCGCTCGACGCCGAACTCGTGCAGCCACTGTCGACAGCCGCCGCACGGAGACGCGGTCACCGCCAGCGCCTCGACCTCGCCCGGCTTGACCCCCTCGGACACCGCCCTCGCGAGTGCCGTCTTCTCCGCGCAGACCCCGAGCGGGTAGGCGGCATTCTCGACGTTGACGCCCTCGAAGACCCTGCCGTCCTTCGTGCGCACCGCGGCGCCGACGAAGAACTTCGAGTACGGCGCGTAGGCGCGGCCAGCGACGGCGCCTGCCTGCTCGAGCAGCTTTCGGTCGGCGTCGGTCACGACCAGAAGAGCTGGAAGAGGACGAGCGAGACGAGGGCGCCGAGCACGCCGCCGGAGAGGACCTCGAGGAACGAGTGGATGCCGGCCTCGATCCGGGTCTGCGCCACGAGGAGCGCCATGATGAACGTCAGCGAGGAGACGAGGAACCAGTGCGTGGAGTCGCCCAGGATGTAGGTCGCTGCCATCCAGCCGGCGAAGGCCACCGCCGCATGGCCCGAGGGCAGGCCGCCGCGCAGCGGGCGGCCACGGCCCGTATAGGCCTTGACCCCGATCACGAGGAAGATCGTCAACACGAGCGCGATCAGCGTCAGCTCCGTCGGCGCGTCGCGCAGGCGGTCGAGAGCGCGGGAGCTCGGGTCGGCGATCCGCTCCACGAAGACGAGGTACCCGACGGCGACGGCGTTGACGGTCGCGATCAGCACCGCGCCGGCGGCGATGTCCTTGGCGAGCTTCGCCAGCGGGTCGAACGACGTGGTCGCAACGTCGATTCCGGCCTCCAGGGCGGTGTTGAGCATCTCGGCGATCAGCACGAACGAGATCGCGAGCAGGAGGGCGACGAGTTCCATGCGCCGCACCCCGACAGCCATCGCCGCGATCAGGACGCCGATCGCGATCACGAAGTGGATGCGCATGTTCCGCTGCGTCCGGAGGACGTGGATGATCCCCTCGAAGGCGAAGTTGAAGCTCTGGAAGACCGAGGGACTGCGGCCGACGTTCACCGCGCGCTCGCCTCCCGCTCCGCCATCTCCGGCCCGTGGTCGTAGCCGAGCAGGTGGAGGACTCCATGGACGAGGGCGTCGCGCCAGTCCTCTCCGACGACGTCGGGGCAGAGGACTACGTCGCCCAGCTGTCTTGGCACTCCGCCGAGGAGCTCCTCGCGGCCGTCGATCGGGAACGCGAGCACGTCGGGCGTCTCGGCGACGCCGAGGTGCTCCTGCTTCAGCCGCCGGGCCTCGTCGGCGCCGACGAACGCGACCCCGATCTCGCCGTCAGCGACTCCCTCGGCGTCGAGCACACGCCGCACCACGTCCGCCGCCGCCTGCTCGTCGACGGCGACGCCGCTGCGGTTCGCCACCTCGACCTCGATCATCTCGCGGCTA
>Ga0126313_10000416_pt1 | contig 20052 bp, 7 predicted proteins | sample Plot105A_FD_89954 | JGI IMG/M metagenome (GOLD analysis project Ga0126313, IMG submission 89954) | Serpentine soil microbial communities from UC McLaughlin Reserve, CA, USA - Plot105A | ecosystem: Environmental > Terrestrial > Soil > Grasslands | place: USA: UC McLaughlin Reserve, Lake County...
CTGGACCGTCGTCATCCCCACTTCGGCCGCTCCTTGCACATCCTCGACGAGCCGGTCGCCGACATGGAGCGCGTCGAGCGGGTCGACGCCGAGCGTCTCGAGTGCGTGCAGGAAGATCCGCGGATCGGGCTTGCGCACGCCGAGGTCCGTCGAGAACACGGCGGCGTCGAGGCGCTCCGCGAGCCCGAAGTCGGCGAGGTCGCGGCGCAGGACGCGACCGGGCTCGGGCCACGCGTTCGCGACGACCGCCGTCTTCAGGCCGCGCTCACGCAGCGCGTCGAGCAGCGCGTGCGCGGTACCCAGCAGGGCGTGCGCCGGCCGCCACGCCTCATGCTCGGCGTCCACGAACCGGTCGACCTGCTCGTCCGTCAGCGGGCCGAGGAGGCCGCGCAGCAGCTCGCCGTAATCGTCCGCCGGCGTCATCCGCGACAGCACCTCGTCGCGGAAGCGGGCCGTGAACGCGTCGGCCTCGTCGCCTCGCCCCAGCTCCACCAGCCCCGCGCGGTGCCCCGCCTCGAGCAGCTCGTCGTCCCACGTGAACCGGACGAGGGTGTTGTTCCAGTCGAAGAGGACGGCCGCGGACACCGTCACGCTAGGGTAATCGGAGGTGGCACGGAGGATCCTCTTGGCGCTGCTCGCGCTGGCGCCAATCGTGATCGTCCTCCGTTTCGCGACCGACGCCGGCGACGTCCTGCTCTTCGTCGTCGCGGCGGCCGCCCTGCTCCCGCTCGCGTGGCTGATCGGCGAGTCGACCGAGCACGCCGCGGAGCACACGGGCGCGGGTGTCGGCGGGTTCCTGAACGCGAGCTTCGGCAACGCGCCCGAGCTGATCATCGCCCTGCTCGCAGTCCGGGAGGGGCTCCCTGACGTGGTGCGCGGGTCGATCACGGGGTCGGTCGTCTCGAACATCCTGCTCGTGCTCGGCTTCGCGATGATCGTCGGCGGACGCGGCGAGCTCGACCGCCGCTCGCTGATCCTGCAACTCGGAATCGTCGCGTTCGCCGTGGCGGTGATGCTCGTGCCGTCGATTGCCGGCTGGGTGAGCGGCGACCGAAACTCGGACCGGCTCGCGCTGCTGAGCATCCCGGTCTCGATCGTGCTGCTCGCGGTCTACGTGTTCGTGACGGCGCAAAACCTGCGGCGACACCGCGCGAGCCACGTCGCAGACGCGAGCGCGCACGCGTGGACGCTGCGGACGTCGCTCGCCGTGCTCGCCGTCGCGACGCTGGCGACGGCGCTCGTGAGCGAGGTGCTCGTGCACTCCCTCGAGGGCTTCGGCCACGCCGTCGGGCTCTCCGAGTTCTTCATCGCAGTCGTGATCGTCGCGATCGTCGGCAACGCGGCCGAGCACGGCGGCGCCGTCGTGATCGCGCACGGCGGGAACATGAAGCTCGCCTCGGAGATTGCGATCTCCTCCAGCGCCCAGGTGGCGGTCTTCGTCGCTCCGGTGATCGCGCTCCTGTCCTGGCTCGTCGGCGGCGGTCTCGCGCTGTCGTTCCGCCCGATCGAGATCGCGACGATGGGCCTCGCCGCCCTGGGCGTCGCGTATACGGTCCGGGACGGCATCTCGAAGCGCTGGGAGGGCTGGATGCTCGTCGGCGTCTACGTGGCGGCTGCCGCGGCCTACTTCGTAGCCGGCGACCCCTGACGCGGCCGCGCGACCGCGAGCGTCCCGAGCGCGCGTGGAACGAGCTCGAGCGCGCGCTCGACGTCGTCGTCGGTGATGTCGAGGTGCGTCACCGCGCGCAACCGCTCCGGTCCGGTCGGCGACAGCGCGACTCCCAGCTCGGCGAGCCGCGCAACGGCGTCCCGCGGCGTCAGCCCGAGCGCGGCGACGTCGACCTGCACGAAGTTCGTCTCGACCCGGTCGAGGTCGACGGGGACGCCGACGGCGTCCCATCCCTCCGCGAGCCGCCTCGCGCGCGCGTGGTCGTCGGCGAGGCGCTCGACGTTGTGCTCGAGCGCGTAGACGCCGGCCGCAGCGACGATCCCGGCCTGGCGCATCGCGCCGCCGAAGCGGTGCTTCTCGACCCGCGCGCGCACCATCGACTCCTGCGGGCCTGCGATCAGCGCGCCGAGCGGACAGCCGAGCCCCTTCGAGAGGCAGATCTGCACGGTGTCGAACCTCGCCGCGATCTGCGCGGCCGGCACGCCGAGCGCGACCGCCGCGTTGAAGAGCCGGGCGCCGTCGAGGTGGACGCGCAGCCCCAGCTCGCGCGCCGTCCCGACGACCGCCGCCAGCTCGTCCAGCGGCCACACCGTCCCGCCCGACCGGTTGTGCGTGTTCTCGACCGCGACCACGGACGCGAGCGGCATGTGGAAGTTCGGGGTGACGGACGCCGCGGCCCGAATCTGCTCGGGCGACATCCGGCCGCGGTAGCCGGGGAGCCCCCGCGTCTGGAGTCCCGTGTGGACGGCGGCGCCGCCGAGCTCGGCGACCATGATGTGCGCCGCCTCCTCGACGATCAGCTCCGTCCCGCGGCCGCCGAGGATCGAGAGCGCGATCTGGTTCGCCATCGTCGCGGTCGGGACGTACACCGCCGCCTCGTGCCCGAGCAGCGCGGCGGCGCGCCGCTCGAGCTCGGTCACCGTCGGGTCCTCGAACCATTGCTCGTCGCCGACCTCGGCGCTCGCCATCGCCTCGCGCATCCCCGGCGAGGGCCGGGTCATCGTGTCGGAGCGAAGGTCGATCATCCCTCGACAGTAGACGGTCGCGCCGTGGGCATGAACCATCAGCTTCTGTGAGTGTTTCTTGCGAACCTCTTGTACAAAAAGGAAAGCCGGTGTAGGGTCGTCGTGGGGTCGAACGGTCAGGTCCAGGAGGAAAATATGCGGCGTCATGCTTTGGCTGTGGTACTTGCGGCTGCGTTTCTCGCGGTCGCCGGCGGATCCTCCGCGGCGGGAGGACTCGCGCGGCCGGCTGCGGCCGACCTGTCCTCGCGGCACGGCGCGGTGAGCTATCTGCGGTCGCTCGGGCTCAACCCCGACGGCTTCGTGATCCAGCGCGGGAAGCGCAACTACGCGGGATCGAAGTGCCCCGGCAGGGGCTGGACGTGCACGACGTCGACGCGCGTCCTCCAGATCTCCACCGCCGGCACGAACGTCGGCAACTGCAACGGGACCAACCTCTCGGGGAGCGGCGCAAGTTATTCGTGCGAGATCGTGCAGGAGACGGGTGGATCGAACGCCGCCACCTGCGCGCTCACGACCGACGACTCCGGCGACGGAACGCCGACCGGCCCGATCACACAGAGCTGCACGATCAAGCAGAAGGTTCTCTCGACCGGGAAGAAGACCGGGAAGAACACGGCGACAATCACGCAGCGGATCAGCTCGCAGCGCGCGGGCACCGGGTGCACGTCGCTCACGCTCCTCGCCAGCGACCTGCAGTGCGTCAACGGCCAGAGCGCGTCGATCGCGCAGACGAACAGCAGCGGCCCGAACGAGGCCTACATCACGCAGTCGGTGGCGCAGAGCCTCGTGGCGACGGGAGCGGTCGCGCGCCAGGCCCAGGCGAGCAACATGACCTTCGACGTCCGCCAGAACTACGCGGCGAGCAACCTCGACTACCCCTCCGACGGGTTCGACCCCGCGTCGTGCTCGGCGATTCAGGGATCCGCCACCGCGGTCGTGTCGCAGTCGGTGGCCCAGACGGAGGACGCAGGCGCGGCGACGACCGGCGTCCAGCTCCAGAACTCGAACCTGGACGGGCACGTCAACCAGTGCTCGAACGCCAACTCGACGTTCTCGGTCACCCAGGACGAGCGCCAGACCCAGCTCCCGAACGTCGTCGTCCCCGGGATCAAGCGCACGCAGCTCGGGCCGTCGCAGATGGGTTGCTGCAGCTTCCAGGGGACGAACCCGGGCGACAAGTGCACGATCGACCAGACCGCGAATCAGCAGTCCCCGGGCGCGGTGCAGATCGAGAGCATCCTCTCGCGCGCGCAGAGCTCCGGGAGCTGCGACGCGACCGCGACCGTCACGCAGAACGACGCCGCCCCGACATCGGTCACGTCGAGCGGCGGCGGCGCGAGCGGCGTCGGCGTCTCGTGCTTCGGCGGCCAGCGGCCGTGCAACAACGACCGACCCGGTTCGATCGCGACGCAGTTCCGTGCCGGCTCGGTGACCGTGACGCCTGTGGCGCCCGAGACGATCGTCGAGTACAGCGACGCGGCGACGCTGAACGCGACCCTCGAGCGAGTCGACACCAACGCCGCCGTCGGCGCCGGGATCCCGGTCACGCTCGCGGTGAGCGGCACTGCGGGCGAGACGTGCGCCGCGTTCACGGACGCGAACGGCACCGCTTCCTGCACGATCGCGGTGCTGTCCGACACGCCGCCGTCGCACGCGCTCGACGCGACGTTCGACGGCGCAGGGCCCTACGCCGCTGCGAGCGGCAGCGCGTCGTTCCCGATCGCGAAGGAGCCGACGTCGCTCGCCTACGAGCCGTCAGGCGCGACGACGGTCTTCAAGGACAGCAAGGGGTACGTGACGCTCGCGGCGAAGCTGACGGAGGACGGAGCGCCGCTCGCCGGGAAGACGATCGCGTTCACGACGAACGGCAGCTCGGCCGTCTGCGTTTCCCCGACGACGGCGGTGACGGCCGCGGACGGCGTCGCCACCTGCAAGACGAAGCCGTCGCCGGGCAACGACGTCGTCGTCTCGGCCGAGTTCGTCACCGACGGCCTCTACGGCGGCTCGGGCTTCGGGCCGCTCACGCTGGGATTCACGCACTAGCGGCCGCGTCGCCGGTCAGCTCGCGCAGCGTCGCCTCGACGCTCGCGAGCGGGCCGGCGGCGGCCACGCGCTCGAAGGTCTCACGCGCGCGCAGGAGTTCCTCGAGCGCCTCCGAGATTCGTCCCGCGGCGCGGAGGGCCTGCGAGTACCCGACCCGCACCTCGCCGAGGTCGATCCACGCCTCGTTGTCCTCGAACAGCCGGATCGACGTCCCGTAGAGCGCGGCCGCGCGCTCCACGTCGCCTTCGGCGCCCGCCACGATCGCCTGCGTCCAGCTCGCGACCGCCGTCGCGAGCGGGTCCTCCGCGAGCGCCGCTCCGACGGCCATCTCCGCGACCCGCTGGGCATCCTCGAGGCGGTGCTGACGGGTGAGCGTGTCCGCGAGCGTGCAGCAGATCGCGCCCACCCAGTAGCCGCCGAAGCCGGTCGCCAGGGGCATCGCCTGCTGGAGGTACGCCTCGGCGGCGTCGAGCTTCCCGACCTCGAGCGCGATCGAGGCGAGCGCGTGCAGGTTCTGGATCTGGAAGAACGTGTCGCCCGTGCGTTCGAGCCAGTCGCGCGCCTGGAGCTGGAGCAGCCCCGCCTCGTCGCTGTCCCCGGCGTAGCGCCGGAGAGTGCCGAGGGCGTACGTCGCGCGGGCGGAGTACCGAACGCTTCCCATCTCGCGCGCGAGCGCGAGGCAGCGCTCGAACGGCTCCGTCGCGTCCGGGAGCCGCGCCGAGTTGAAGAGCAGGACGCCGAGCCGCATGTTCCCCTCGATCTGGAGCGCGAGGTCGCCGGCCTCCTCCGCGAGGAGAAGGCTGGCCCGGATGTTCTCGACGGGGCCGTCGACGGATTTGCCGAACCAGCTCTCCCACTGCGCGCCCTCGTACCCCGCGCGGATCATCAGGCGCGGGTCCCCGAGCATCGCCGCGAGCGCCTGCGCCTGCTGGACGTAGATCGTGACCTCGCGCGCCTCGCCGCGCTTGCCCGCCACATTCGCGAGCCAGATGAGCGCGTCGCAGCGGAGGTCGGGCCGGCGGCCGGCCGCGGCGGCGTCCGCGACCCGCTGCAGCTCCTCGGCTCCGCGCTGGAGCTCGCCGATCCCGATCAGGGTGCGTGCGAGGCGCAGCCGCAGCTCGAGGCGCATCTCCTCCGCCTCCTCGGGCGCGAGCTCGAGCGCGCGCTCGTAGTAGCGGTGGGCCTCGCGGACGCCCTCGCGGCTCTCGGCCTTCTCGCCGGCCTGCTGAAGCGCAGCGACGGCGCGGTCGACCGGCGGCGGCGCGTCGAGCCGCCCGACCTCGCGCGCGAGCAGGCACGCCTGCTCGAGGTGGTAGGCGGCGATCTCGACGAACTCCGTCTCCGCGCCCGCCGCCGCCTCCAGCCAGTCGGCGAAGAGGACGTGCAGTCCGACGCGCCGGCGCTTGGGGAGGCGCCCGTACGCGACGTCGCGGATGAGGGCGTGGCGGAACTCCCACTCGCGCTCGCCGGCGACGGTCGTCGTCTCGTGCCCTCGCACTACCTCCCGCTCCGCGAGCGCCTCGAGCAGAGGATCCGGATCGTCGGTCGACGCGGACAGGGCCTTCGCAGCGCCCGACCAGAAGATGCTCCCGGCGACCGCCGTCCGCTGCCCGAGCCGCTTCTCGGACGCCGGCAGCGCGTCGAGGCGGGCGCCGATCAGAGCCTGGACGTTCGACGGAACCTGCATCGTCTCGACATCGATCGGCTGGCCCAGCCGCGCGGCGTCGACGAGCATCCGCGCCGATTCCTCCAGGAAGAGCGGGTTGCCGCCCGCGTTCTCGAGCAGTGGACGGACCGCGGCAGGATCGATCCCGGCGGCGACCAGCAGCTCGCCCGCGAGCGCGGAGCTCTCCGACGCGTCCAACGCGTCGAGCTCGATCACGACGGTGCAGTCGTCCTCGTGCAGAAGCGCCGGTGCGCGCTCGCGGATCTCGCGGCGCGCCGTCGCCACGACGAGCAGAGGCGACCGCACAGTCGACAGCGACTCCAGCAGCTCGACGAGCGTCGGCTCGGCCCAGTGCACGTCCTCGAAGACGAGCACGGACGGCCTGTCACTCGTGAGCAGCTCGAAGATCCGGCGGACGCCCCAGTGCAGCTCCGCCTGCGACAGCTCGGTCACGACGTACGTTCCGCGTGGCGTCACCGCGGCTCCGACGAGGTTGGCGACCGCAGCCGCGATCGTCCGGAGCTCGTCGAGGTTGTCCGTCGGGAGCGAGCCTAGCAGCGCCTCGAGCTTCGCCGCGACATCGGCCGGGTCGTCGCCCGCCGAGATCCCCGCCGCGTCGCGGATCACCTCCGCGATCGGCCAGTAGGTGATCCCCTCGCCGTACGAAAGGCACCGCCCCTGGTAAACGGCGTCTGCCCCCATCCGCGCGAGCGCCTCCGTGACGAGGCGGCTCTTGCCGATCCCGGGCTCGCCGACGATCACCGCCCGGCCGGCACCTGACGCGCGCACGCCGTCCCAGAGAGCGCCGAGTCGCTCGAGCTCCGCGCCGCGCCCGACGAACGGCCCGTCGGCGGCCGCGCGACCGGCGGTGGCGTCGATGCCGGTCGCGACCCACACCGGCACGGGTTCGGTCTTGCCCTTGGCCGTGATCGGCTCGTGCTCCTCGAAGGTGATCGCGTGGCGGCTCGCGCGGTACGTGCGCTCGTCGACGAGGACGCCGCCGACCGGCGCCGCCGACTGGACGCGTGCGGCGGTGTTCATGGCGTCGCCCCACGCCATCCCCTGGCCCTCGGCGACCTTGGCCCCGAGCGCGACGATCACCTCCCCCGTCACGATCCCGATGCGGACGCTCAGCCGGCTGTCGGGATCCTCGACGTTCAGCGCAGCGATCTCGTCGAGGATCGCGAGGCCGGAGCGGACCGCACGCTCGGGGTCGTCTTCGTGCGCGAGCGGCGCGCCGAACAGCGCCACGACGGCATCGCCGATGAACTTCTCCACGGTTCCTCCGTGGCGCTCCAGCACGGCGCGAAGGCGCGCGTAGTAGGGGTCGAGCAGGGCCAGCACGTCCTCCGGGTCGAGCCCCTCGGCACGGCTCGTCGACCCGACGATGTCCACGAACAGGGCCGTGATCGGCTTGCGCTCCTCCTCGGCCGGCGCGGCCGGCGGCGGCGCGGCGGCCAGCGGGGTTCCGCACGCGAGGCAGAATCTCGCGATGTCGGGGTTCTGGGTGCCGCAGCTGATGCAGAACGGCATCCACCGATCTTAGTGCGGTGAGCGGCGTTTTCCCGCTCTCTCGCCCGACGGCGAGCAGCTCACGCGCGCGCGAGGACGCCGAGCGCGCGCGGGACGAGAACGAGCGCGCGCTCGACGTCGTCGTCGGTGACGTCGAGGTGCGTCACCGCCCGCAGCCGCCGCGGCCCCGTCGGCGACAGCTTGACTCCCACCTCGGCGAGCCGCGCGACGGCCTCGCGCGGCGTCAGCCCGAGCGCCGCCACGTCGACCTGCACGAAGTTCGTCTGGACGCGGTGGAGGTCGATGGGACACCCGCGGCGTCCCATCCCTCGGCGAGCCGCCGCGCCCGCGCGTGGTCGTCCGCGAGCCGCTCGACGTTGTGCTCGAGCGCGTAGACGCCCGCCGCGCCGACGATCCCCGCCTGGCGCATCGCGCCGCCGAAGCGGTGCTTCTCGACCCGCGCGCGCAGCATCGACTCCTGCGACCCCGCGATCAGCGCGCCGAGCGGGCAGCCGAGCCCCTTCGAGAGGCAGATCTGCACCGTGTCGAACCCGGCCGCGATCTCGGCGACCGGGACGCCGAGGGCGACCGCCGCGTCGACCGGTTGTGCGTGTTCTCGACCGCGACCACGGACGCGAGCGGCACGTGGAAGTTCGGCGCGACACAGGACGCCGCGCGGATCTGCTCCGGCGAGATCCGGCCGCGGTACCCCGGGAGCCCGCGCGTCTGGAGCCTGGTGTGCGCGGCGGCGCCGCGAGCTCGGCGACCATGATGTGCGCCGCCTCCTCGACGATCAGCTCCGTCCCGCGCGCGCCGAGGATCGAGAGCGCGATCTGGTTCGCATCGTCGCGGTCGGGACGTACACCGCCGCCTCGCGACCGAGGAGCGCGGCGGCACGGAGCTCCAGCTTGATGACGGTCGGGTCCTCGCCCCACTGCTCGTCGCCGACCTCGGCGCTCGCCATCGCCTCGCGCATCCCCGGCGAGGGCCGGGTCGTCGTGTCGGAGCGAAGGTCGATCACGCCGCGGGCCCTAGCGCCGGCCGCTGCGCCGCCGGCCGCCGCCTCCGCGCTCGGCGCTCGGCCCTAGTGCAGGCGGGGGATGGGGGCGTGACCGACGCCGAGCCGCTCGAAGATCGCTGCGGCCTCGACGTCGTCCGCGAGGTCGAGCTCCGCGAGAGTCCGCAACGCGAGCGCCGCCTCGTAGTCGACCTGGTCGCGGCGGGCGATCTCGACGGCCCGCCGCAGCGCGGCCCGCGCCGCCTCCGCGTCGTTGCTCTGTGCAAAGGCCGAGCCGCGGATCCGCTCGAGAAGCGCTTCGAGCGCCGGCGGGACGCTGCCGCGCGCCAGCGCTTCGTCTACGAGTCGGACGGCCTCCGCAGGCGAGTCCGCCCGCAGCGCCAGGAGCTCCGCCCGCCGGACGTCGAGCTCGAGGACGAACGGCGTCGAGCCGATGTCGGACATCGTCAGGGCCGCCTCCGACAGCAGCGTCTCGGCCTCGTCGTACCTCCCCGCGCGCGCGGCGGCGCGCCCGAGATTCCCACGCGCGACCGCACCGATCAGCCGGTGCCCGGCCGCATCGGCAATCGCGAGCGCCTCCCGGAAGCGCGCCTCGGCATCGGCGTACCGGCCCTGGTCGCAGTCGATCTCGCCCATGTTGTTCGCGGTCGTCGCGACGTTGATCTGGTCTCCGATCCGCTCGCGCAGCCGGCGGCTGCGCTCGTAGAGGTCGCGAGCCTCGTCCCAGCGCCCCTCGTAGTAGGCCTCGATGCCGAGGTTGTTGAGGACGCTCGCCTGGCCGACGAGGTCGCCGATCTCCTCGTAGATCGGGAGCGCCAGGCCGCGGAACGCGCTGCGCCGGGGGTCGCCGCGCATCGTGTGGATCACGTGGGTGAGGTAGTACGCGTGCGCGAGGTCGCTCAGATCGCCGAGGTCGAGAGCGCGCTCGGTCACCTCTCCCGCAAGGTCGAGTGCCTCGTCGTAGCGGCCCTGGCGGAACCGCGCCTGCGCCCGCGCGCGCGTCACGGCGACGGCGAGCCTCGCGCGCTCGTCGTCGTCGGGGATGCCGGCAAGCGCCTTCACCGCGCGGCCGTACCAGCGCAGAGCGCCGCTGTAGTCGCCCGTCTCCTCGCGTACGAGCCCGTCCTTCAGCATCAGCGACGCCTGCGCCGCCGGGGGGGCGAGCCTGCGCGCGTTCGCGAGCGCTTCGACGGCGTCGGCGAGCCGGCCGGCGAGCGTCGACACCTCTGCCAGCGACTCCCATACCGTCGCGCGCTCGGCCGCGTCGATCTCGAGCCGATGGGCGGCTTCGAGCGCGCGCCGGTAGAACGCTGCGGCCTCCGTGTTCGCGAACTTCGACTTCGCGCGAGCGCCGGCGACGAGCGAGTGCTGCCACGTGCGCGGGGCGTCGCCGCCGAGCGAGAAGTGGAGCGAGAGCAGCTCCGCGATCTCCGTGGGATCCGACGCGCGCCGTTCGTACGCCTCGCCCACCCGCGCGTGCAGCTCGCGGCGTCGCCTGAACGGCAGCCCCTCGTACGCAGCGTCGCGGATCAGCGCATGCCGGAACCGGAAGCCTCCGGGGACGTGCGGGTCGCGCGCGATGTACTCCGACAGGCGCTCCCACGCGTCGTCGTCCGATGCCGCCGACGGATCTGCGGCGAGTACCTCGTCCAGGAGCGCGCCCTCGAACGCGACCCCGACCACCGACGCCCACCGCAGCAGCGCGCGGTCGGTCGGCACGAGTTTGTCGATGCGGGCGGCAACGACCGCGTCCACGGTCTCCGGCAGCTCGTCCGCCTCGGCGCCGGTCGTCGCGACGAGCTCCTGGAGGAAGAGCGGGTTGCCGCCGGCGCGATCGACGATCGCCGTCACGTCAGCGTCGACGAGCGAGCGCTCCGCGGACGCGGCGACGAGTTCGCGTGCCTCGTCCGCGTGCAGCGGCTCGAGGTGGATCGTCATCGCCGCGACCGGCGGCGTTCCGGCCGCGGCCACGAATCCCGCGTCGCCCGGCCGGCGCGTGCAGAACAGCGCCCACGGCCGCTTCGCGCACTGCGTACCGAGGTGGCGCAGGAGCTCGCTCGACGCCTCGTCGATCCAGTGCACGTCCTCGAGCACGACGAGCGACGGCGACGGGAGCAGCTTGTCGAGCAGCGACTCGACGACGCCGTGGAGCCGCGCCCGCCGGAACGCCGGTTGCAGGTCGTCGACCTCGCGCGTCGGCTCGACCGCGATGTCGAGCGGCAGCGCGAGCAGCGGGATCCACGGGATCAGCTCGGGCGCGATCGCCTCGAGCCGCCGCGAAAGCGCCGCCGTGTTCTCGGCGGGCGAACCGTCCGCCTCCACCTCGACGAGCTCACGGAGGATCGAGCGGAAGACGAAGTACGCGGTGCCCTGCTCGTACTGGTCGCACTGCGCGCCGAGCACGATCAGGTCGGCCGCTGCCTCACGCACCTCGGCGACGAGGCGCGACTTGCCGACGCCGGCCTCGCCGACGAGCTCGACGAAGGTTCCGAAGCTCATGCGAACGGGAGCGAGCGACGCGGTCAGCACCGCGAGCTCGCGCTGGCGGCCGACGAGCGGGACGCGGCGCGCGGGGCGCGTCTCGACCGTACCGGCGATCGCGCCGAGGTCGGCAGCCTCGACCGGCTCGTCGCGGCCCTTGACGAGGAACGGCTCGAGCGCCCGCGTCTCGAACGTGGTCCGTGACCGCTCCACGACGTCTGCGGCGGCGAGGACCTGGCGCGGCTCGGCGCGTGCCATCAGGCGCGCAGCGAGCGCTGCGGTCTTGCCGAGGATCGTGTACGTCCGCCGGAACGAAGCGCCGACCTCACCCGCGAAGACGCGCCCGCGGCTGACGCCGATGGAGACGGGAAGCCGTGTCCCGCGTTCGACGACGGCGCGAACCGTCCGCAGCATCCGCTCCTCGTCGGCCTCCGTCGTCCGCGGCGCGCCCGCGACGAGCACGATCCGCGCGCCGTCGCGATCGATGTCGCTCTCCAGAAAGCAGACCCCGTGCGCGTCGGCGGCCGCCTGGACGGCCTCGACGAGCTCCGCGACGGCCTCGGCGGCGGCGGAGGCGCCCTCCGCGGCGACGATCGCGTCTGCGCCGGAGAAGCGCACGAATGCGACCGTCGCCTGCCGGTGCTCGGGCTCCGCCACGCCCGCGACCTCGCGCAACGTCGGCGGCACGCACGCCTCGACCGGAAGTGCGGTGGTGTCCTCGAGCAGCTCGAGGCGACGCGGCGCGCGCGGAGCCGCCACGAGCAAGCGACCGCCTGCGCGCCCCTCGCCGAGCGTGGCCGCGGGCAGCAGCGCCGCGGTAGCCGCGCTCACGACGATCTCGCCCGCCTCGGCGGCCGCCTCCATCTCGACCGTGGCCGTCGCCGCCGGCCCGCACACGATCAGCTCTCGGTGCGCGCCGCCGACGAGGAAGAACGAGAAGGCGCCGGAGTGGATGCCGACGTGCATCCGCAGCGTTACCGCGCCGGCGGTCGTGCGCGGCCGGAGCGAGCGCAGCGTCCGCCGCATCGCGTGTGCGGCATGGGCCGCACGCACGGCGTGGCGAGGGCCGTCGAAGAAAAGCAGGAGCGCGTCTCCGCCGAACTTGAGCAGCCCGCCGCCGGCGGCGTACGCGACCTCGAGCAGCGCTTCGAACGTCCCGTTCATCACGTCCGTCACCTGCTCGGCGCCCGCCTTGCCCTCGCGTGCGAGCCGCTCGGAGAGCGCCGTGAAGCCGGAGATGTCGACGAACGCCATCGTCCCGTCGACGTTGCGCCAATCCGCCTCAGGGTTGCTTCGGAGCCATTCGACGACGAGGCGCGGGACGTACGGCGTCAGGTCGCGCGTGGACATGACGCCGTCCGTCCGGGGCGCGCCGTGGGCCTCGGCGATTCCCATTTGCACATTGTGCTCCTATTGGCATGGAACGCCAAGTGCGGATCCGATCGACTATCGCTTGGAAACCTTCGTTCTCCCTCTTGAAAGTCCAGTTCAACCGTCCTATGTTGGTGCGCGGCACCAGACGGGGGTGGCTCTTGAGAAGAATCCCGCTGTGGCGGGTCGGGATGGGCGTGGCCATCGGGCTGGGATTGGCGCTGCCGGCTACCGCGTGGGGTCACGGCGGCGGTTCGTACGTTTCGGCGCCCACGAACACGCCGCCGACGCTCGACGGCGTCGTCACCGGGCCCGAGTGGTCCGGCGCGCCCGTCTACACCGTCACGCTTTCGAGCGCGACCGGCATCCGCTCGGCGACCGTGCGCTTCGTCCACACCGCGACCGACCTCTACGTCGGCGCCGTCGTTCAGGACACCCTCGCCGTGTCGGCGAGCTTCGACGTCTACTTCGACAACACACACAACGGCCTGAAGGATCCCGGAGACGACGCGTGGCTCCAGTTCCCCGGGCTGTCACAGGACTTCTTCTTCGATCCCGCGGCGTCCGGCGGGCAGGGGAGCCACGTCAACGACCTCAACAACGCCGGCACCGTCGAAACGACGGGCGCCACAGCCGCATCCGGTGGCGCGGTCACGTTCGAGATCAAGCACCCGCTGTGCTCGAACGACGTCGCCCATGACATCTGCGCGCGCGCCCGGGCCGACCTCGGCGTCGACTTCGGGTACGACCCCGGGACCACACCCGCCACCTTCTTCACCGGCCCCGGTGTGGACACGCTCGATCCGAGCCTGAACTGGGCCGACCTCAGCATCGGTGACATCACGGCGCCCAGCGTGACGATCACGAACCCGGCGCCGGGGCTACTGAGCGGCAACGTCAACGTCACGGCAGACGCAACCGACGATGTCGGCGTCGACCACGTCACGTTCGAGTACTACGACCCACTCGCGACGACAGGCCCCCACTTCTACACGCTCGGAACGGACTCCTCGCCGCCGTACTCGGCGACGTTCGACACGACCCGTTTCCCGGATCGGCCCTCGGGCGCGGCGACCGTCTACGCCCAGGCCTTCGACGCAGCAGGGAACGCGTCGAAGGTCGGGATCGGCGTCGGGATCAACAACGGGACCTCGCCGAGCCTCGGGTCGGTGCACGGCGCGCTCGACGTCGAGATCGTGTTCCTGCAGAACTTCTGGCCGAATACGAGCGTCGCCATGAACGTCGGCGGCACCGCGTTCACGGCGACCACCGATGCCGCAGGCGACGCCGCGATCCCGTCCCCGGTGAACCTCGTGCCCGGCGTCGTCATCACCGCCGACGACGGGCGCGGCCAGAAGACGCTCACGCTCGAGTCGATCTCGATCACGAGCATCAACACCACTACCGACGTCGCCACCGGAACCGCACCACCCGACCGGACTGTCGGGGTCGTTCTGTTCGACCTCAGCGGGAACGTGATCGCGAACGTGACGACGCCGTCCGACGCAGCGGGCGCCTGGTCCACGCAGATCGCGGGCGCCGACGCGGGGATGTACGTGTACGCCGACGTGGCGGACGCCGACGGCGACCGGTCGCGCGCCGACTTCCCGATCCCGCCCCTCCAGTCGGGGTCGACGTTCACCGTCAACTCGGCCGGCGACGGCTCCGACGGGTGCACGACCGACGACTGCACGCTGCGGGAAGCGATCCTCGCCGCGAACGCCGCGGCCGGGCCGAACACGATCGCCTTCGCGATCCCCGGCGGCGGGACGCAGACGATCGTTCCGCTCACGCCGCTCCCGGCGCTTACGGACCGGGTGACGATCGACGGCTACACGCAGCCGGGTGCGACGCCGAACACACTCGCAGTCGGCGACAACGCCGTCCTGCGGGTCGTGCTGTCGGGGGCGGCGTTCGCGGGCGTCAGCGCGCCCCCGGTTGCGGCACTCGACGTCGAGACGTCGGGCGCGATCGTCCGCGGGCTGGTGATCAACGGCGGGTTCGAGTACGGCGTCGCGATCGGCTCCGGCACGGGCAACATCGTCGCCGGGAACTTCGTCGGGACAGATCCGACCGGCACGTCCGCCGTCGGCGTCGACCAGTACGGCGTGTTTGTCACCGGCGGCGCTTCCGGGAACACGATCGGCGGCGCCACTCCCGACGCGCGTAACGTCCTATCGGGCACGACGGGGATCAGCTTCGGCGGTGGAGCCGGAGTCGCGATCGCGCTCGGCGCCGCGAACAACGACGTCGTCGGCAACCTCATCGGCACGACCGCGAGCGGCCGTCAGCCGCTGCCGAACGGAACCGGGATCATCGTCCTGAGCGGCGCGCACGACAACCGCGTGACGGGCAACGTCGCCTCGGGCAACGTCCGCTGGGGGATCGAGATCCAGCAGGGCGGTTCGACCGGCAACGTCGTCGCCGCCAACTTCGTCGGAACGGACACCGCCGGCGCCGCCGCGCTCGGGAACGGCTTCGACGGGATCCGCATCGACACGGCCAACGGCAACACGGTCGGCGGGACCACGGTCGGGGCGCGGAACGTCGTCGGCGGGAACAGCGGCCACGGCATCTTCGTCTTCAACTCCACCGGGAACGTCGTGCAGGGCAACTACTCGGGTCTCGACGCGACCGGCTCGTACGCGCTCGCGAATCACATCGACGGCATCGCCGTCGACGGCGGCGGCGGCGGGAACACGATCGGCGGCACCGCGCCCGGCGCCGGCAACCTCTCGTCGGGCAACCGCAACCAGGGCATCTCGATCTTCCAGGTCGGCTCGGCGGCCGCAGCGACCGGCAACATCGTGCAGGGCAACTTCGCCGGCATGAACGCCGCGGGCACCGCCGCCGTCCCGAACCAAGGCAACGGCATCCGCATGTGCGGCGCCTCGAACACGACCGTCGGTGTCCCGACGGGCAGCGCCGGGCCCGACGGCGCCGGCAACACGGTCTGGGGCAACGGCTCCGACGGCATCGCGGTGTACAGGGACGGGTCATGCTTCGGCGCGGCAGCGACACAGAACACGATCCGCCGCAACTCGGTCCACGACAACGGCGGGCTCGGGATCGCGCTCTACGGCGAAGCGAACAATTCACAGGCCGCACCCGTTCTGACCGCCGCGACGGTGACGGCGACCGGTGAGCGCATCACGGGGACGATGAGGGGACTCGCGAACACGCCGTACACGATCGACTACTACGCGAGCGACAGCTGCGACGCGGGCGGCGCCGGCGAGGGCGCACGCTGGCTCGGCTGGTCACTCGTCTCGACCGATGCAAACGGCCTCGCGCAGATCGACACGCAGGCCGGTCTCACGGCGCCGATCACCGCGGGCGACGCCGTGACCGCGACGTCCACCAACGCTTCGGGCAGCACCTCCCAGTTCTCGACCTGCGTGACCGCGAGCGAGACGACGGTGGAGGTCGGCCTCTCGCTGACGGCCGACGAGCTCGCCGTGCCGGCAGGCGCCGGCGACGTTCCGCTCTCGCGTGTGCCCGCGAGCACGTTCGGCCTCTTCGCAGGCGCGCCGATCCCGAACAGCCCGATCCCGAACTCGCCGGTCGGGGCGGCGCCGATCCCGAACAGCCCGATTCCCAACTCGCCGATCCCGAACAGCCCGATCCCGAACTCGCCGATCCCGAACAGCCCGATTCCCAACAGCGGCCTCGACGGGATCCCGGCTTCGCTGCTCGAGAACGTCCAGCTGTCGAGCATTCCGATCGACTGGGCGCCGATCTTCGCGGGGACGACGAGGGCCGGCCTGCCGCCCGCGACGCTGACGCTGCGCGACGTGTTCGCCGATCAGACGGCGAAGGCGCGGTTCGACGCGCTCACGCTCGGCCGGTTGCACCTCGAGGACTCGCTGCTCCGCGGCGTGCGGTTCGTGTCCGTGCTGCTCGGCGGAACTCGGCTCCGGTACATCCCGCCCTACACGCAGGCGGCGTGGTGCGCCAAGTTCCAGAGCTGCGCCGGAATCGACGTGACGACGACCACCGTCCTCGGCCTCGACGTCGCGGGGCTGTTGCCGGCAGCGGGCCTCGCCAACGTCACCATCGGCGAGATCACAGACCCGGGGCCGCCGACGGTGCCGATCCCGAACTCGCCGATCCCGAACTCGCCGATCCCGAACAGCCCGATCCCGAACAGCCCGATCCCGAATTCGCCGATCCCCAACAGCCCGATCCCCAACAGTGCGTTCACGCTCACGACGATCGGCTCGATCGTGGTCGGGAGCCTCGCCGACTACCGGCCCGTCGTCGACTGCACGAAGCTGACGACCTGCCAGACGCGGACGCTCGCCGACGCGCAGGCGGCGGGCGCGATCCTGTCGACTGCGCGGTACGTCGACCTCCTGCTGCCGAACCCGACGACGGGCCGGTCGCCGATCGCGGACGTGAAGCTGAGCGAGCTCGTGATCGCCCTGATCGGCCTCGACAACATGCCCTGGGAGTCGTGGCCGATCGACGGCTTCCAGGAGTTCGCAGGCACCGGCGACGTCGTCCACTACCACCTCACGGCCTCCGTCCCGTGCGGGTCGCCGTACCAGCTGCGCGCCGTGCTCCCGGTCGGCTTCCTCGTCAAGCGCGGCACGAGCGCGCTCGCCGTCGGCAACGCGACGGCCGCGCCCGTCGCCGATCCGGCGACCGACTCGAGGCTCGGCGCCACCTGGAGCCTGCCCGCGATCACGTGCCCCGGGACGCAGAGCGTCCGCCTCGACTTCTCGGGGCTCGCCGGCTTCCGTCTCGGCCGCCAGTCCGGCGCGGCGAAGCTGATCGTCGGCGGAGCGATCACGACGGCGCCGGGGCAGGCGCCCGTGACGGTGCAGCAGAACTCGGAGCCCGACGACAACGCGGCGACCGCGCCGTCGGTCGCGCCCGGGCACATCGCGATCGGCCACGTCGCGACGAGCGGCGACCTCGACTGGCGGCGGCTCGCGCTTCCGAGCACCGGGCGGGGGACACGCATCCTCGTCTACCTGAGGCCTCCGGCTGGAACGGACCTCGACCTCTACCTCGAGAAGCCCGGTGCGCCGACGCTCCTGTCGAGCCCGATCCCGAACAGCCCGATCCCGAACTCGCCGATTCCGAACAGCCCGCTGCCCGACAACGGCGGCACGCTCAACCAGACGGCGCAGAACCTCCAGCCGGAGGGACTCCAGGACGCGCCGATCCCGAACAGCGAGATCGCGGCTGCCGGGATCACGCGCGGTGACGGCGTCGAGGTCGCGCAGGTCGAGCTCGCCGGCGGCGAGGTGGGCGACGTCAAGATCGTCGTCGACGGCTACAACGGCGCGCACAGCGACGACGCCTACACGTTGCGGGTGAAGGTGATCCCGCCGCCCAACCCCCCCGCGTGCAACCCGCGCTCGTTCAGGTTCTCCACCGGCGTCGTCGGCACGCTGCCCGTCGGCGTCGCGTCCGGTACGAAGACGCTCTTCCTCGTGAATCGCGGCGCGACCTTCAATACCTTCGACACGACGGCGGCGAGCCAGATGATGAGCAAGCTCGCGCTCGTCGCCGGCCGCAGCGAGGTCAAGGGGCAAATCCTCGAGGTTGACGGCGACGCCGACGTCCGCACGGCGAAAAGCGCGTGGGACGCGAGCCCGTGCTCCGTCGACAAGGCGAACGCCGTCGTGCGCGCGATCAACGCCGTCGTCGCGCGCTACCGCACATCGCTCTCGGCGCTCGAGAACATCGTCATCGTCGGCGGCGACGAGCTGATGCCGATGGCCCGCGTGCCGGACCTCACAACCGACGCGAACGAGTCGACCGCCGTCGGCGACCTCCAGTTCACCGCGGCGAACGGCGCCAACGCGACCTACGCGTCGCTGTACTTCGGCAACGTCCTAACCGACGACGCGTATTTCGCCTCGACGACGATCCCGTGGTTCGGGCGCGAGCTGTACCTGCCGCAGGTCGCCGGCGGCCGGCTCGTCGAGACCGCGGACGAGATCAGCGGCCAGCTCGACCAGTACGTCGCCTCGGGCGGGACGCTCAACCCGGCGTCGGCGCTCGTCACGGGCTACGACTTCATGGCGGACGAAGCTGCCGCCGTCCGCGACAGCCTCGCCGCGCGGCCGAATCTCACGGTCGATGCAACCGCGAGCGCGGGAACGATCCCGTTCGTCGGCGACCTGTGGACGAAGTCCGACGTCGAGCGCTACTTCGGCGTCCTGCCCGCCGTTCAGCGGGACGTGCTCTCCGTCAACGGCCACTACAACCACTGGGAGCTCGCACCCGCCTCGCCGACGCCGCTGACGACTGCGACGCTCGTGCCGACGAGCGTGCTGCCCGCGTTCGGGGCGACGGCGCCGCAGTTCCCGTCGTCGCTCCTGTTCACGATCGGCTGCCATGCCGGGCTGAGCGTCTCCGACACGTTCCCGAGTGGGCCGACGCCCGAGCGGCTGCGCGACTGGGCGCAGGCGCTGGCGCAGAACCGCGCCGCCGCCTACGTCGCGAACACGGGCTACGGCTACGGCGACTACAAGACGATCGCCCTCTCGGAGCGGCTGCTCGCGATCTTCGCGTCGAACCTGCGCGCGAACGGGTCGATCGGACGGAAGTTCGTGGCCGCGAAGCAGGAGTACTTCAACTCGATCGCCACGTACGACCCGTACGCGGAGAAGGCTCTGACGGAGGCCACGTTCTACGGGCTGCCGTTCTATCGCCTCGGGACGGGCGAGACGCAGGCGCCCGCGCCTGTCGTGCCGATCGCCGACTCGGGCAACGTGCAGAAGGCATCGTTCACCTTCGACCCGGTGCTGACGCCGAAGGTCGACCCCGCGCGCGGCACCGTTTTCCTTCCGCCTGACGGCGCCGTCGAGTACGCGAAGGATCGCCCGATCGAGCCGCGGCTGTCGAAGGACGTCACGGCGGGCGCGGGGCTGCGCGCACACGGCGTCCGGATCAATGCGTTGACGACGCATGACGCCGGTGACTTCGATCCGGTGATCGCGACGCCGACGATCGACCTCGGCGCGCGTGAGCCCGAGCACCGAGCCGCGTCGTTGGCGTTTCCGGCGAGCTTCGTCTCGTTGAACCGGTCGACGCTGCTGGGGACGCCGCGCGACACGGTCGTTCTCGTCGCCGGGCAGTCGCGGCCGGCGGCCGGAGCGAAGGAGACGCAGCGCCTCGTCGACCACATAGCGATGGACGTCCTCTACTCGACGAGCTCCGACTTCGAGCCGCCGGTCTTCACGCAGGTCGGCTCCGTCGTCGCGAACGGCGTCGCGACGCTCTTCGCGCGCACGAGCGACGCGGGATC
>Ga0126313_10000417_pt1 | contig 19955 bp, 17 predicted proteins | sample Plot105A_FD_89954 | JGI IMG/M metagenome (GOLD analysis project Ga0126313, IMG submission 89954) | Serpentine soil microbial communities from UC McLaughlin Reserve, CA, USA - Plot105A | ecosystem: Environmental > Terrestrial > Soil > Grasslands | place: USA: UC McLaughlin Reserve, Lake County...
ATCATCATCATCATCATCATCATCATCCAGTAATACAGTCAGTAACCATGATGCTAGTGATAAAAACATCCTAAACTCTTCAGACTGATTAAGGTAAATAATATAATACGGTTAGAAAGAAAAAAAGGTAATATAATAGTAAATAATCTATGAAAAGAAATTTAATCCTGATTATATCATATCAGTTTAAATTTATGAAGTTTAGTATAATATTTTATAAAAAAATAGTTCCGTCTTTGGCTATTATATTATTTTCTATAATCATTATTCTAATACCTACTGAGTCATACGCAGAATTTCCAATTTCTATTGTAGACCAAAAAATTTTCAAAGATTTAAATGGAGAGTTGAATTTGGTAGGAGTAGTACAGAATAATGCAGGTAAGCCTATAGAAGTTAAAATAGGTGTAAATGTAACTCAAACAGATAAACAATCTTCAATTTTAACAAGCAATACATTTACTAATGTAATATATCCATATGTCGCTGCTCCATTTAAGTTCACTATTGGTGGTAATGAATTATTTAATGGGTTTGCCTATCCTATTGAGACAAAAGAAGTAACAAAACCATTTTTCACGGACTTAACACAGAATTATTCAAATCTTGCTACTGGCGATGAAAAGGCTCTAGTTGGTACAATCAAAAATACCGGTCCTAATATCATTAAAAATATTGCAGTATATGCTTCTGTTCATTCTATTAATGGAACTCAAATTGATTCTGTAAAAAGCTTCATTATTCCCATTATTTATCCAGGGGAAGATATTGGATACAAAATTCTTCCTGATCCTGCAATACAAGATGGTGTTTATTATTATAGTTGTGCAGGATTGGATGTCAATGCTCCTATATCTACAATGGATATTGGGGAAGGAGAATTTCTTGTTTTTAATTTAGAAAGTGCTTCTATGATTAGCGATTTTAGATACGAGAATTCATCAGATAGTATTATTTTTGAGGTTAAGCCATATAATCCATATGGAGGAACTACGAATTTTAAAATTCCACAAGTTTCTTCAAACCAAAATATAGAAATTTTATTGGATGGTAAACAATATGAAAATAAATTAGTTACTACGAATGGCAAAACAATTAGTATCGATATATTCATTCCAAAAGACAAACACATAGTAAAAATATCAGGAATTAGAAATCAACTTTAAATTGATATTGAAAAAATGTTATATAATACTATTATATAACTTTTCTCAATAACTCTCTTATATTGAATTCTCTTTATACAATTAGACACTGTCTACACTCAATTCGACGCTAATAACAACACTGTTGAATGATGTGATGTGGTATCAGCTGACTTGTGCAGGAAGGCTATACCAAAGCTGAAAAATCAATGGGTAACGATAAGCTATGTCAGAATCGATATAGCTTATCGTATTTAATATAATAAATAAATAAATAAATAAATTTATTTTCTAATAGAAAAAGTAGTAGATTTCAAACTTTTATAGTTTTAATAAAGAGATACTTCAAGCTGTTACTACAGATATATATTCATCAACTATATACTTAATTAGGAATCATCAAGAAATACTAATATTTTTTAAAAATAAATAAAAAAATAATTAATTAATTAAAAAATATTTCATAAAAGATATAGTTTAGTAGATATATATTATAAATAGACAAAAATTTGAAATCTTCCAGAATAACACGCAAGGAAGAAAAACGATTTTTTAATCATGAATATCTAAGAGATAGTCTTTTGCCTCGATATAAAGAATGTGAGTCGTGTAAAATTAGAACACGACTTACATGTTTAATATGCAACTTCTGTTGGAGTTGCCATTGGAAGATAGAAGAATTAGCTAAAATTCCAGATTATCTATAAAAAAAAATAATAAAATTGTATTGATTCAATTACTTTAAATTTTTTAAAAATAGATTGTAAAGTTCTATAAACTATTAATATTTGTATTTTTGAATATAGTGGTATGGATTATGTTAACCTCTGTAAAGCTGTAATGGATATTGACGCTAAAATAAGATTTGCAGGAATATGTGATGAAACTGGAGAGATAAAATATGGAGGTCAAAGAGAAGGAGTCGAAGATATGCTAAGTAGTGAAGAAACAAGGAAATCAAATTTACAGGCTTTAGCGAGATGGGGATTGAGAAATTCTTTGTCTTCCAAAATAGGAAAAGGAAAATATGCCATGGCAGAATATGAAAAAATTAAAAGAATTACGATTCCATTAGACGATGATCACCTACTGCTTATTACTACAGAAGTACAAGCAGATCATGGTAAAATTATTAGTAATACGCTGAAGTTACTAAGTGCAAATTATTAATGGCAGAAGCCTATATTTTAATAACTTGTGAAGAAGGTCATGAAGAAAAAATAATAAATGAATTAACCAAAATAAATGACATTTTAACAACAAATAGGATTAGAGGTCCATACAATATACTTGTCAAGATAAAAGGAGAAACAATCGACACGGTAATAAAGACAATTACATCAGACATCAAGACCATTGACAAAATTCAATATACTTTAACATTGAAAGTCAAGCAAGCATAATATCTATAGAATAACAAACAGAAAAGACTTTTTATATTTTTATTATCCAAATCAATTGTTATTAACAAGAGTCAAAATAAAATAAAACCATAATATAGTACGTCTCGAAAGTGAAGAATATTTCTATTATATTAATTTTTCAGATTTAACAATCCATTTACCAGATTTCTTGTCTAAAATGAGAGTACCAATTATACCTCCTTTTTTATAGACTTTTGCCATTTCTTTATTAGCACCAATTAAAGAGAGAAAAAATGAATTTTTCTGATGATATCCAGATTCAACTACTTTTGTTGATAATTTCCTGCTGACCTTAATTATCAAGCTTCTAGCAAAGGACCAATCTCCTTTCCATGAGATAATTTCGAAATTACCGAAATTCTTGGTTGTTAATAAATAGCCTTCTAATTTCGCTTCAAATTTTTTACTATTATCTAAGGCATAGGAATTCATCCACTCAACTGCTTCTGCTGCCTTTCGATCCTCTATGCCAAAGTTATCTGCTATTGCCAAGTTATACAAATTAATCTGTATAGTATTAAATAGTATCATTTTAAATCAACAACAACATTATCAACAACAAGTTCACTATCTAAAAATAATAATAAAGAAAAAATTTTATAATGGAAAGAAATTGGTGTCTAAAACTAAACTTGCTAATCATCAAATTTAAGTTATTTTTTGGTAAATTCAAAATTAATTATTCTAATTCTTTTAGGATCTCCACTAAATTCTTGAAGAAAAGATGTCATATAATTTTCTTGATACCCTTCAAAAGCATTTACTACAATAAATCCTATTGATTGAAAAATCTGTTTTAAATTCTCTACTGCTTTATAAAATTTATTATTTGATACGGGTTGGAGTAACTCATCAGTTATTTCTGTTATTAAAATGAATTTCCCTTGTTTTACTAACTTTTTATAAATAATTTTGTATAAGATTTCCCAGTTACTCTTATAATTCATATCTATATACTTTGGATCAGGTAAAACTGATATAACTTTATAAATTGAATTATCTTCAAATAGAGGTAAAACTGATTCAAATAAGGTATTAAGTATCTTAACATTTTGTGATTTAATGCTATATTTAGCTTTATTAAAATAACTTTCATTTTTTTCTATACCAATAAAATAATAATCCTGATCCTCCTTTTCTGAGAGTAATTTTATTAAATTCCCATCACCCATTCCCAGCTCTAACACTAATCTCTTATCTTTTGGAATATCATCAAGGAATTCTTTATACATGTACGTACATAAATAAATAAATAAATAATGGATTTATATTTAGATTGATTTTTTATTTGTAACCTTTTAGTCAAGAACCATACTTAAGAATTTCTTCAAACAAAGAAAAATTTTAATTTATTTACTGCAACTATTTGCTCTATATATAAATTGAAATTTAATAATAATGTATTTGTCCTCTCATTTCACCGTCAGGATGATCCCGACTTTGAACATATACATAAGATTGACCCGATTTAAAGAATTCAATTAGTTCGTTAAATGACGAACCTTTTAATGGCCCTGTCAAATCTATTTCCTCTACTACTCCTTCAACTGATAAGCCTGGTCCTTCTCTACAATGACCTTCTTTTATTTTTTCATTACACAATGATAAAATACTAGGTCCGTTTTGACCGTATGTTCCTAAATGTATCTGAATGATTTCTACATCATCGCCATCGAGATAACTCATTCCTTCCACAAATACCTTATACGACAATGTACTAAAGGAATAATCAAATGATAAATATACTATACCGTGTGAATCCAGGTAATAGTATCCACTATCAGATATCACCGGATAGGGGTCTAACGGGGCAACAAATTCACTTCTATAATCATAGTGATTGTTATATGCATAATCATTTAAATAATTAGTTCTATATTGTGAATAACCAAAAGATGATTGTGCATTAGGATTAACATTAAGTATAGAAGGTCCACTACTATATTCAATAGGATTATAATTATTGTCTTGGTTAATAGTATCATATGCGTATGAGACAAAAGAATTATCATCATCCACTGTAAGGTGTGAGTTCTTGAAGATGGGTTTATTTATTTCTTCGAATGCATCAACATTTTGATTTGTAATGTACATTGCTCCAGAGAAAAGGAAAAAAACGACGAAAAGCAAAGTAAAACATATTGTATTAGAATTCATACTCACTTACTAATCTATTTCTAAATATTTCAAGAATTTGGAAGATCATATAGTATATGCTATAGTAGGATTTGCATACCTAAAATTGTCATATATTAAAATAAATAATTAAGTGTACTTAAAAGAAAAGGATTTTTATAAATGAAAAATATTATATATTTATAATAAGAATTTTTTATTAAATTAACTATAGTAAATGTTTTTCTTTATAAGACTAAACTTATATTATAACACACACATACATATATATATATATTATCTCTCAGTAATTTAACATTTAATTTAATCGCTTTATTATTAAATATCAATTAATGTTAATATTACAAAATGAACAATAGATCTTAACAAATAAGTGACTATAGTTCAGCATCATTATATCGATATCCTTTAGAAAAATCAATATTATTCAAAAAAAAATGATTTGTTAAATTAAATATTTGATTTGATTTAGTTATGGAGTTAGTTATAATTATAGAGTTAGTTATGGAGTTTAAAATTTAAAATCCCTTTTTTGTTATATTTTTCATATAGATGTTGAAATTTTAAGACTTTTTCTTGGATAAGATTACCATTAAGATCATAGAGTTTTGAAAAATTAGCACGAAAAATCAGGTTTTCAGATGAATCAAAAAAACGAATACTAAAGCTTTCACGATTGTGAGAATTATTGAATTCTCTAACAAATTTTGCAGTGGTAACTTCTTTTATATTAAGATGAATATGCCAGGGGGAGATTTCATCTCCTATAGTAGCCCACTCATCTCTGATTTTGAATTTCATGTTTTCTTGTAATCGTGCTTCACAAATTCCTCCAGAATTTTTAATAGAAAAAGTTATATCAGATTGTAGAAGAATATCACAAATTAGATTTTCGAAAGATTTAGCAATCACAAATCACAGATAATCAAATCCATTAATAAACATAATTTTAAAAAAAAATAATTAATTAATTAATTAATTAATTAATGGTAAATTATGACTCGCGACTAAAGATATATACAATGTTATAACTTCATTTGAGTATCTCAAGTGAAAAGTTACATGCATGACTTAATTTTAAAAGAAGAACAAAAAAGTCATTTCTTTTTATTTATAAACATTACATGCTATATTTTATAGAGTTTTCTTGATATCTTGTAGGGAATCTAAGAAACAATAATAATAATAATAATAATAATAATAATAATAATAATTAACATTTTAGCATGCTACTGCTATGATAACTAATAAAATAAAAAACTCATATCTAATAATAGATTTACATTTATTTGGGGTCAAGAAAAATATTTAGAATAAACTACCATGTCTAAGCAGCAACAGAACAAACACTTTCCTAGAAAAATGTTATTACTATCTTTTACCTCACTGGCTTTGGTATATACAATAATGTTGATAGGAGTTTATATCACTTCATCTAACCAAGGACTATCATGTCCTGATTGGCCATTATGCCCTAACGGTTTAGGTATTCCAAGTTCAGATTACCTGTTTGAACATATCCATCGGATGTTAGTCATAATTACCAGTGGTTTTATTGTTACAACAGCTATTTATGCATATATTAACGCAAGATCCGTAAGTACAACTGCAATCTTGGCAGCAGTCATAGTTATTATTCAGATAGTTTTAGGTATGATAATGGTATATTCAAAATTGCATGCCTTACTAGTAGCAACACATCTTGCAACTGGAATTTTATTATTTGCAATGTTATTATTAACTTTTATTTCATCATATAGAGAAAGAAAAAATTCATTAGTTAACTCGGATATACAAAAATTATAGAACAAATAAATCCAATACAAAAATGAATTATATTTTACATGATTAAGAAAAAATAATAGAAATTTTATTCAATAACTGTTAAATAAGTTACTATTCAATAAAAACGTAATAAAATTTTAATTCTTTATAATATAATAAACTGATAAAAGAGTTACTTGAGATATCAAGAATTTTAAAAATAGTAGAGTATTTGCTTTATTATCAAATAAATAATGTAGTCTGATAAAATTATCTAAAAGGTTTGAAAACAATTTATAATAGTAAAATAATAACTATCGCAATAATTTATATTACTTATTTATATTTTCAGAATTTTCATTATGTAAATTTATAAGTTCGTTGTAACCTTCGTTAAAGTCCTTATGTAAATTCTTTAATAAAGCAATAAATTGGGAGTCCTTTGATAATTGTATTTTCATTTTATTTTCATATTCATAAAGTGTAACTTTGACATCATCATTTAGATTTGGATTAATTGATAGTAAATTAGTATCATTATACATAACTGTTAATTTAAAACACAATCTTCGTATTAACCATTCCAAATCAAACTTCAACTTATCAAAAATTTTGACTTTTTCTTCTTCTGTTTCAGCTGATTTAATATCATCTATAGCATTTAAGCTTACTTTACAACATTCTTCTAGATAACTAACAATTTGGGAATAAAATCTTCCGGTCCCTGTCTTAATTGTTTTCTCATTAAAGAATTTGTATACTAATGTTTGCAAAATTATATTATCTTGATACTTTATCAAAAATTGCGGAGGATAAATGGAAATATTTTGAAACACATAAAATAACCCATAGGTAGTAAATTTATAATTTTTGACATTACTCAGAAACTTGCCTTTTGTAACTTCTATAAATCCAATATCTTCTAAGCGTTTTGAAATCAAAGATGAGACATCACTATTATCTGGAGACGGACTTCTTAATTTAAAGTAAGATGAAATTTTAAATGATGGATCATGACCTCGAATAAATTTCATTATAAATGATCGCTCCTCTTGTGTCAAATTGGTTTTTGGATAAGATAACAAGGAAGATATATAATCTGAGTAAGCCATAATCAGTATAGTAATTGTATCACAGATTTATAAGTTATATAAATTTTCTATTAAATTTATAATTAAATGTTATGTTCATATTAAATTTAATATATTATTATGTCAATTTCTATAATAACAACAATAACAACAATAACAACACCCAATACAAAGTTATATGTGTCTTATTAATTGAACAAACAAATAAAAATAATTGAACGACTATTTAATTAATTAATTAATTAATAAATAAATAAATTAATTAAGTGGAAATTCCAATGTTGTATTTTCTAATTCCAGAATTGGTATATATATAGAATGAGAATCATTTCCTACATCATCAATATATTTATATTCTCCACTTTGTTTATTTAACTGAACAAATTTGGTTGAGGGTTTTTCTGACACTATATTATAATGTATTAAACTACTTCCTATTGAACTATTATATATAAACATAAGATTTTGGTTCTTATAATTTAGAAAATAAAGCAATGAGCTAATACCTAACGCAGATTGAGCTGAGGACAGTATTATCTTGAACATATCTTCAAGAGAACTATACTTCATATATCTGAAATTGAAATTATTATTATTATTTTCTGACACGCTAATCAATAAATAATTACCCATTATTAGACCTTGCTAATAAAATTAAATAAATGGAGAATAAAGGGAAAGATCAGTTTTATGAATTTCTTGTTATAAATTAATAGTAAATTATAGATTATATATTCATTTATTATAATACAGTCTCTCAAAAATCTAATCCACAAATCTTATAAGTTAATCAGTTGCAATCCACGAACGAACTAGGATCAAATGATTCATGTAAATAAAATTTATAATATTGATTGTGTAGAATTTATGAACCAATTAAAAAAAGAGAATTTTATAAAAATTGATGCAATAGTAACATCACCTCCTTATAACATCAACAAGCCATATTCGAGATATAATGATAAAAGAGATAAAAATGAATATCTCTTATGGTTACAAAAAATTGCTCATAAAAGCTTACAGATTTTAAAAGAAGATGGATCATTTTTCCTCAATGTGGGGGGAAGACCTGCAGACTATATGCTTCCTTTTGAAATTTGTAATAAATTTCTAGAAGCAGGATATAAATTGCAAAATACAATCCATTGGATCAAATCAATATCAATTGAAGTAGAGGATATAGGAAAAAATAATTTTATAAAAACTGATTCATCTATTGGACATTTTAAACCTATAATTAGTCAGAGGTTTCTTAGCGATCTTCATGAATACATATTTCACTTTACCAAGAAAGGAGATATAGCGATTGATAAACTGGCTGTAGGGGTAACATACCAGGACAAATCAAATATAAAAAGGTGGAAATCTGCGAAAATAGATAAGAGAGATAGAGGAAATATCTGGTTTATCCCTTATAATACAATTCAAGAAAAAAGACCTCATCCTGCAACATTTCCTGAAAAACTACCGCACTTGTGCATTAAATTACATGGTATAAGAAAAAATACAGTTATTTATGATCCATTTATTGGAATAGGTACTACGGCTTTGGCATGTATTAATTTAAACGTAGAATTTTTAGGTACTGAAATAGATAACAAATATATAGAAATTGCCAATGAAAATATCAAACTTAGATATATAAAAAAAAATGAAAGATCCTAATTTATTGATATACTTATTTCTCTTCCATCAATTTCAATGGTCTTATATTCAATATCCTCCTTCTTTTTTTGAGATAAAACTAGAGATTGAACTCTAACTAAATAAGTTAAATCAGTTGTATGTAAAGATAAAGAGGAGACTTCATCTTGTTCTAAGTCAGCAATATATGCAGTTGATAGAATTTCAGTCGGGTTATATGATTTTTCTTTACGTAATTGTTGCAAGTTTCTAGCCAAATCACGGACTAGACCTTGTGTAATTAAGTTTTGATCTCGATTTGTAGACATGAATATTATTAAATTTTCTTTTTCGGCATAAACGTAACCTTCCTTAACTGAAAATGAGATTTCCAAATCTTTCTCAAATAAATCAATAAAAGAGGAAGAGGAAGAAGCCTCATCATAAATTAGGCGAAATTTTTTAGCTGTTTTTAGAGTATGAAGAACCTCTACTTTGTCAAGTTTTTCAAATTCTGTTATAACCTTACCTATATCAGATTTAACTTGTGGTGCTACACTTTTTCGAATAATGCTAACTAAAGGTAAAATAGGAAGATGGGCATTGATCATTTCTAGAACTTTTTCCACTGTATTTGGTGCATGAACTTGTTTGACCTTATAGGATTGTACGTTCAATTGATTTTTCAATATTTCAGATATATCACTTTTAGACAACTGGGTATCAAGTTGATTATGATCGTTAAAGTTTTGTATATTATTATTAATATTATTATTATTATTATTATTATTATTATTATTATTAGTATTAGTATTGGATTGTGTTACTGTTTCTTTATCTAAAATAGAACATATCGCTATTTCAGTTACAGGCCATCTTCGCTTAATTTTTGCTTTCATTCTTGCAGAATTTGCTAAAGAGATGATTGTCTTTATTTTTTCAAAAATATTCTCAAGATCTTGATCAATTAAAGATATTTCTAACTCAGGCCATTTAGAAAGAAGTATACTATCTTTAAAAGAACTACCATCTCTTACATTTTTTACTTTGCTAAAGCAATTCAAATAAAGATATTCTGTAAGAAATGGAGATATAGGATGAAGTATAATATCAATCTTCTCAAGTACATAATCTAGAATTGAAAAAATTGTAAGTCTTCTGTTTATTTCCTCCACATTATCGTTCCAAATATAATTTCGTGTAAGTGGTATGTATGTTTGACTGACATTATTTATAATAAATTCTTCAATAGCTTTTGTTGCTTCATGAAATCTGCAATTTTCAAATAAGAAATTTATATTTTTTATTAAATTTTGCAATACTGAAAGAAGCCATTTTTCAGGAGTCTCTAATAAATTATTATTAATTACCCATTTGAGGTCATGAATGCTTCTGTCAAAATTATCGAGAACGCTGTTTTGTTTTAAATATATATGCAAATTGTAAAGCGTACTCAGGATTTGATATGGTCTTGAAGTCATTTCTTTGAGACTGAAATTCAATGCTTCTATCGATGACGATTTCCAGATAAAATAAAATCTAACGAGATCTACAGAGTTCTTTTCGAGCATTAAATTGGCTTCTATTACATTTCCAGCACTTTTACTCATTTTATTACCTTTTTCATCTAATACATGTCCTTGAAATAGAAAAGATTTGAATGGTGCAATAGATTCATTCTTTAATATTACATTTTGCATTAATAGAGAATAGGACCAACCTCTGGTTTGATCTATTCCTTCAGTTAAAAATAATGCAGGAATCAATTTTTTATAATCATTATCGTTAAATGATGCAAAAGGAGCAGCACCGCTATTATGCCAAGTGTCTAGTACATATGGTTCTCTTGTCATTAATGAGTTACATTTAGAACAGTTTATCTTTATTTGATCTATCCATGGTCTATGTAGTTCGAAATGTCCTTTATTGTTGGTAAAAGAAATATCGTCGTTAACTTTTTTTGCAATTTTATTAGATTGATCGTTGTCAAGTTTTAAAATTAAATTATTGTTGTTATTTTTATCTCTAACAAGATTAGAAGATCTATTTACTAGCTCATTTTTATCTGATAGTAACTCTTTATGTTTGCAATTGGAACAGATCCAAATAGGAATAGGAGTACCCCAAATCCGCTCTCTGGATATACACCATGGCACTTTTTCTTTGATAATTTCGATAAATCGGTTTTTAGGAGCTTCAAAAAAATACTCTACATCTTTTGCAGCCTTGATAGGTTTATCTCCCAATTTATCGATCATGTAAAAATATTCTCGTCGGGCCAACCAAACAAGTTTGTGATGAGAACGCCAACATGTTGGATACTGATGCTTTATCTTTCCAATTTTAATACTAGCCTTTAAATCTTTCATTATTTGCACTATCTTCTCATCAGTATCACGAACAAAATATCCACTAAATATTCCTGCTTGATCGGTAAAGACTACTCTATCATCAATCGGAACAAAAATAGGAATATTTTTCTTTTTTGCGATATTGAAGTCTTCTTCCCCATTAGCTGGAGATAAATGAACTATCCCACTTCCTGTTGTTATATCTACGAAATCTTCTGATACCACAAAATGAATTGATTTGGAATCTGCTAGCTTTTTAAGTTCTGGAATTAAGTCTAATAATGGATGTATGTAATACTTTCCATTTAGGTCTTTACCTTTTATAATCTTTTTAATTTTATAGAATTCTATATGAAGCTCATTCATAAGCTGTTCTAATCTGGTTTCCCCCACAATCCAAAGTTGGTTGTCTATTTCTACGTACACATAATTAGCATCAGGGTTTATACCTACAAGTTCATCTGTAATTAAGGTAAATGGCATTGTAGTCCAAACTATTAGATATGCATCTTCGTCGGCTAATCGTACCTTATAATAAAATGAAGGATCTTCAACCGTTGTATATCCTTGATTCACTTCAGAATTACTAAGGGATGTTTGACATGATGGACAAAATGCAACCACTCTAAATCCTTCTTGTAAAATTCCAGTATTCCAAGCAGTTTTGAGATATGACCATTCTCTTTCTATATAATCGTCGTGAAAAGTCCAATACCCATTCTCATAATCAAAAGACATTCCAAGCAATTCATCTACTTCAATCCATTTTTTGTTGTATTTCTTTACAATGGATTTACATGTTTCAACAATTTTTTGTATCCCCACTTTGTTAATATTTTCTGTTTTATTTCCTGTTAATCCTAATTCTTTTTCTGCCTGTAATTCTACTGGTAAACCTTGAGTATCCCATCCAGGTCTAAAAATTATTTTGTTATGTTTTAACGTCTCAAATCGAAACCATAAATCTTTTATTATTCGTCCTCTTAAGTGACCTACATGTGGTTCTCCATTCATAGTTGGAGGACCATCCACATATCCGATGATTTCTTTATTTTGTCGAATATCTATTTCTTTTTTAAAAAACTCATCATATCGGATTAATTTCTTGTAGCCACGTATCTCATTTTCGATGATCTTGGGATCGAATTGTCCATAAAGTTCCATAAATATATAAGAAGATGATGCTATCGAACCATCCTTTATGTTTTTGGATAATGATATATATGCTCAAGTTTTAGCAAATAAAATAAAGGACGTTATAAAATAAGAAAGAGTTTTGATTTCGATATTAATTCATTATTTTGATAGAGTCTATTATTTTTTCTACCATTGGTAAGTCTTTATCAAAATTTTCTATTGTAGATTGATAAGTTAATGTGAATAATTTTTTATCAATAAGAGAAAAAATTTCCATAAGTTTACCTTCTAACTCTTTACCTTGGTATTTATATTTGATAATATGAGAAGATGAAGGATTAGTATCTATATTGTACTTGTTGAGGTTTTTTTGTAAAACTTCATAAATCTTATAGCCAGAAGAGGATGCAGACCTACCAAAATTTTCGGCCTCATCTAAAATTATTTCATTTGTAAGCTTATCAGAATCCGCAAGTGAAGAAAATGAGATTCCAATAAAAGAGAATGGATTATTTTTAATTAATTTAAAATCAAGTACATGAAATTTTGAGAGTTTCTTTTCTGCCATCCAATCATGAGGAGGATATTTAAGTTCAAATTTATTATTGGAAAAAGTCAACCAATCATCTGTTGTATTTGCTGCTGCTGTTGTTGTTGCTGTACCTTCTTCTTGTTGTTGTTCTTCTGTTGTTGCTGTTTCAATATTACTACTGTTGATGCCACTGCTGCTGCTGTTACTGTTGCTAATAACATTGTTACCATCACTAAAATTAGAGGTTTGACCAAAAGAAATTTTATAACTAGAAGTATATTCCAAATCAAGTGAAACAATGATAAGAAAAATTACTGAAAATGATAACATTATACCTATTATTGTGTAATTGAACATATCTTTGTTAAACAAAGATTGTTAATAATAGTATTTATTTTAGATATGCGAATTAGAAGGTAAATAGATAATCCTTATAACTAGGTAAAATTAGAATAAAAATTTAGTTTAAGTTATGTCGGTAGATTTAAAAAATAATTATTATTATCTAGCTAACTAATTAACTAATTAACTAACTAATGTATCCCATGTTAGACTTTCTATTTTGAGGGAACATTAATTCCTCTTCTTGTTCTTCAGTAGGAACATTTTGTGGAAATTGTCCTGACTTAGCCATCATCTGCTGTTCTAAATTTTTAATAAGTATTTCGGTATCTTTAGACCTTTTATTCATTTCATCCATGTTGATATGTATTCCCAATACATTATTCAAAATTTCTAAAAGATGTTTTGATGCTTTTGCATCAATTACATATCCAGAAGTTTCACCTAACAAACAGATACCTTCTATTCCGCGAAGTTTTCCCAATCCAAGTATTAGTCCATTCATTCCTGTAATATTTCCATTGTCAAGGGTTGAAATGTTAAAGGATCTAAAGGATTTTACCATTTCTGGATTAGTAGCCGTTCCATAAATTTTTGGATCATTAACAAAGGTGCCGGTAACATATGATGCTAATGAATAGATATTTGAAATCTTGAATTTTGTAATTAGGTCTAATATTTGTTCAGATAATACATATTCTGAACCCGGGACTACTGGCTGGGAATCACCGGTGAGAAGAATTAGATCATTTTTAGATGATAAGGGATCATGAGTACTAGTACTAGTACTAGTACTAGCAATAGTAGTACTGGTACTAGCAGCAGCAGTAGTAGTAGTAGTAGTATTAGTAGATTTTGAGGAGGAGGAGGAGGAGTCTATTGATTGAGTAAGACTATTATTTGATTGATCTGATGAGACAGTTGGTTTGCTAATAGCTTTAATTTCTTTTTTGTTTTTACTAGTTGTTTTATTAATATTATTATCAGTTTTGTTATTATTCTTGACATAATAAAGACTATTTTTGACTATATTGGTGGTGCCATCTGCCTGTATCACTACCTGAGGTGAAAAATAAGATGAAAAGACATCAGCCATATGAATAGCACCAAGTTCCTTTATCAAATAATCAACTGCTAATTTACCTACTAATCCAGTTCCAGGAAATCCACAGATTAAATAGGGTGAATTTAAAGACGGTGTTTTTTTTTCAGAAAAAACTATCTCGATAGGTTTTGACATAGAAAACATTGTTCAAAAGATAATCTATTCTTTCTTTCTTTAAATGTTCCGGGTTAGTACAATAGAACCGCATAACCAATAATACAAGACCAGTTCTATTATAAAATAGTGATATCCCAAACACTCAAGTAAGGTTTATTGATTATGATCATTTTTAATAAAATATTGGAATCTCCAGAATTAGTGACGGTCAATGATGATAGGATAAAAAAATTATTAGTGCCAAGAAAAAATTCATCAAGAAAGGGAGATAATGGAATTGTCCTAGTCGTAGGAGGAAGTAGAATTTATCATGGAGCACCAGTATTGGCATCAATAGCCGCTTTACGGTCTGGTATAGATCTGGTATATACAGCAGTTCCTAGCATTAATGTAGAATCAACAAGATCATATTCACCTAATCTCATAGTAATACCTTTAGTTGATCAAAGATTAACAATGGGTTCAGCAGCACGATTAATTAAAACACTTCCAAAAAAAGTAGATGTAGCAACAATTGGTATGGGTATGAATATAGCTAAAAAAGAAGCACTATTGAGTTTGATTGAGAAATTATTAAAAAATGGAACCAAACTAGTACTTGACGCATCTGCATTAATTCCTGAAATATTGCCCAAAATAAAGGGTTCAGGTTGTATTATTACTCCTCATGGAGGAGAATATATGAGAATTTTTGGAACAGAATTAAAAAACTATAACAATAATAACAATAATAATAATAATGAAAATGAACAAATTTTAGACGTTTTAAACAATGCAAAAAAATATGGAATTACAATTATCCTCAAGGGATGGAAAAATATTATTTCAAATGGAGAACTAACTACAGTAATTGAAAGAAGCACACCTGCTATGACAGTTGGTGGAACAGGTGATGTCCTAGCTGGACTTGTTGCAGGGTTCTGTAGTAAATTGAATTCGTCATTTGATGCTTCATGCTCAGCTGTTTATCTTAATGGAATTGCAGGATTTATGGCATACCAAAAGTTAGGATTACATATCGTAGCAAGCGATCTCCTAGATAATCTTCCACAAGTGTTGAAAAATTTTGATGAAATAGAAAATAACTAGCGTTATGATGATTGATGATGATAATCTTTTGAAGTTATAAGTTTACAAAAAGATAGAATTTAAAAATTAAAAAAATTATTATTGTATCATAATAATAATAATAATAATAAAATAAATAATATCACCAGTATTAATTGAGCGATTTAGAATATTTAATATGAAATGTATTAATGGTAATCTCGTCCGATATTTCAGATATTTTTGGTGTAATATCGATCTCGTATTTTAAATTTATAAAATATAAACTCAATAATATTGTCAATATTATTAAGGATTTATTTTTGTCTTTCGAATGTATACTTAAAATATTATTATTTCTGTCAAACTTTAATTCTCCTGAATAGTTCATTTTCAGAATTAAATCGACCGTTTGAATAAGTTCTTCAATAGTGAAATCAGTGAGATTTATACCGTATCTTTCCAAAGAATTAAGAAAGGAAATATGAGTTTTATTAAAATTAAATTTAGAATTATAACCATAAATCAGTTCTCTATTATCTTTTTTGTTGTTACTCAACATCATTGTGTTTTCATCATTGTCATATTCTTCTTTTTCATTTTCATTTTCATTTTCATTTTCTCTTTCTTGTTGTTGACTATAATGATAAGAAGGAAGTGGAGAATTGTGATAAAGAATAGGAGGAGGAGGAGTAGTAGTAGTAGGAAGAAGATCTGAAGGAGAAGAAGAAGGAGAAGGAGATACAGAACTATTAGATCTATTATTAATGGCTAATGAAGATAAAATTGAAAGATAGATAGAATATAAATATTCAAAGGTTGAAAAGCAGGAGAGATCCTCAATAAATCTTATAAGTTGAACGGCTTTTAGTTGAGTCACAGATTCGGTTTTATTTAAATTTTTGATTTCAATTGCTTTTTTCCATTCTTCTTCAAAAATTTTCATATAAGAAAATCCTAGTATATCAATGGATGGAAATAATGCCGCCTTACCATTTCCTCCATCTATATTTATTATATTACCTGAATCCAGTATAATAATATTTGAAGAAACGTTTCCAACCTTTATGAAAATTTCATTTGGTAAAAATGATAAATCTTCACTGTTGATACATTGATTTGAGATTAAAAGTTTGATCTTTACTCCCTTGGTCATTGCTTTAATTAATAAAGATTTACATTGAGAAATCAATCTTAAACCCCAAATGTCAAGAATTGCTATAATACTGGTTCGAGAATTTTCTATTAAGGTGGATAATTTTTGAAAAGTAGATTTTGGATCTAATATAAAATATCTTTTTTCTTCCAGACCTTTCAAATAATTGCTTTTCTCATTAATCTTTTGCAATTTATCAATAACTTTTTTCATATTCATCAAGCGTTTTTCTTGTATTATTAGACTCTCTTCAAAAGCTTCTGTTGGATTTATTGCACTACATATTAGAGGTTTTTGTTGAGAAATTACAGATAAGCCTTTTTTTTCTAATTTTTTTAAGGTGAGATAAATTTTTGTTCTTGGTAAATGAGAATAATACGCTATTTCACTAGCTGAGAGAGAACCCTTACCTATCATCGTTAAATAAGCCCGAGCTTCATATTGTGAGAGACCAAATTCTTCTAAATTTCCAATTAGGTCATTATTTTCAATACCGATATTATTGACACATCTAATAGTATCATCAACATCATCACTATTATTATTATTATTATCATTATTGTTATTATTGTTATTATTTTGAATGCTGTTACTGCTGCTGCTGCTGCTGCTGGTATCGTCGGCGTGTGAGAAATAATGTGTTTTCGTTCCTGAATCCTTTTTATTATTTTTTAAATTCTTAAATAGGGGATCTTTAAAGGCATAGTCCTCGTCTTGGATGTGTCTCTGATTCATTACTATTGACTTAAGATAATATATAAAATAAAATACCTTTGTCAATTAGATTATGTCAAAACAAAAAAAATACTGAGCTAAAAATTAGAATTGTAACTTTGGACTATTGTTACTATAGTTACTGCCAAACATTGAACATGACGATATTATATATACATATACTAAAAGAAAAGGTGAGCAAGTTTTATGCAAGAAAATGATAATTCCGAAATCCTGAAGAATAATTCTTCTGTGAGGGTAACAGCAACAGCAGCATTATATAAAGATATAAAAATGGATAATTTTAATTTAAATTCATCATTAAATTCACAAACTGATATTAAGAATTGTCATAGTTCTCAATCGTCATCATCATCATCATCATCACGGGAGAGTGATAATGAATTTCATTTAATTAAATATAGTATACCGTTAAGACCAAAGATAAAACAAATACAATACAGAATTAGCAATGAAATAATAAAGCTTCAAAATATATTCAATGACTTAAAAACTCAAGATGATGATTTAATAAAGAAATTAAATATTTCTCTAAAAGAGAACAACATTCAATATTCATTGTTAATTTCTTCAGAATTAAATGGTAATAGAAAATCAATAAGAGCTATATGGACTTCCAAAATTGTTTTAGATACTTTGCATAATCAAATTTGTAATATCTCTAGTTTTAAAGATCTAGTTGAGAATATTACCCCGTCATTGACAGTATTGAAAAGTATTAGATCATTATTAATTTCCCATATTAGGGAATCTGACCACGAGTTTAAGAATATATCAGATTTACTATGTGATGTTCTTTTTAATGCAGGTCAATTAGGAGGATATTTGATCAATTTTAAAATAGCAAACAATGCAGCAGTAGATATTACAGATGACGCCATATTTAAGGCCGAAAATAAAATAAAAATAGAATTTTTACCTATTCCTAAAGTAACGTCATAAAAAAAGAAACAGATAGTCAAAATAGTAATAGTAGTAGTCGTGGCCACCTAGTCGTCTCAGTAAAGCCGTCGTCTTCTAATTATTTTTCTTTTTTGTTCCCTCATCAATATAGAAAATGGATTCATTTTTATTTAATGAAGACCCAGCAATTAAATTTAAAACAGAAGTTGTAACATTCTCTATATTTGATTCAATCCCTTCAACGTTTCCAGCCAGAATTAAGTTTAATTTTATTTTTGATCCTAACACATCTGATAATTCTTGATTCACCGTAGCTGTATATGGTCTAAGAGCACCTCTAAATACTTCAGATCTTGCCCTTGACAAGCCAGAGATCTTCTTTCCTGATGGAGAATCAGGACCGAGAATAACTATTACTCCATGTGAATCTTTAAATTGAGAGGGTTTTTGAATAGCATCAGCTGGCGACATAAATTTTACTGCTTCCCTTGTTATCAATGCCGGAATGTGGATAAAATTCTCTACTAAAAGATCCCATTCCTCTCTGGACAAAGATGATAAACTGCGATTATAATCATATTCGCCTGTAACATGAATGACAGAATCAATACTTCCAAATTTTGTTTTGGCAGTATTAAAAATTCTCTTTACTTTCTCTTCATCTGCAAGGTCCAATGAATGACTATGAAAATCTTTATAAAATTTTGTATCATCATAGTTTTTACTCAGGATTATGACTTGTTTTACACCAGTATCATTCAATTTGTTTGCTAGACTAATGACTCGCTGTACATCTTTTTCCTGCGAAGATGTCGTTGTGATAATTACTACTTTTTCTTTTAAATTTTGTAAGCTACTTTCATCGATAGAAGTTCCTACAATAGGTTTGACAGGATAAAATACTCTATCATTGGGAATAATTCTACCGTTGATTAATTTACTGATAGTATCATCAGACAAAGTCAAGACCATATCCGCTACTTCTTCTTGACTCAAAAATTCATTATCTACTATCATTTTACTGGTATTTTGTTGGATTTTTTCTGCTATCTCTTGTATCTTTATCAACATTCCTTCAATCGTTTTATTTAGATCACCACCTTGAGTGGGAGTAAGATGAGGAGGAGGAGTAGTTGCAGCAGCAGTAGCTGTAGTAGTAGTAGCAGCATTATCACTATCTGTAATAGAAGTATTACTAGGAGGAGTAGTAGTAGTAGTATTTGTTGTTTTTGAAGGGGAAGATGGCTGCGATGAAGAATGAGGAGAAGATGAGGAGGAGGAAGGAGATGATCGAGAATTAGATATTTGCTGTGCTATTTCCATAATACCCTTTGAAAATACCTCAGG
>Ga0126313_10000418_pt1 | contig 19924 bp, 17 predicted proteins | sample Plot105A_FD_89954 | JGI IMG/M metagenome (GOLD analysis project Ga0126313, IMG submission 89954) | Serpentine soil microbial communities from UC McLaughlin Reserve, CA, USA - Plot105A | ecosystem: Environmental > Terrestrial > Soil > Grasslands | place: USA: UC McLaughlin Reserve, Lake County...
CGCGGGTTCATCTTCTCGGCGCCGATGGCGTACCAGCTGGACACGGGGCTCGTCCCCGTCCGCAAGCTGGGCAAGCTCCCGGCCGAGACGCTCACCGTCGAGTACGCGCTCGAGTACGGGTCGAACACGCTCGAGGTCCACCGTGACGCCGTCGCGCCGGGCCAGAAGGTCCTCATCGTCGACGACCTGCTCGCGACGGGGGGCACCGTGCGCGGGACGATCGAGCTCGTGGAGCGCCTGAAGGGCGAGGTCGTCGGCCTCGCCTTCCTCGTCGAGCTCGACTTCCTTCGCGGCCGTGACCGCCTCGAGGGTCGCCGCGTCACGAGCGTCATCCAGTACTGACCGCCGCGCCGCGACGGCGCTCCCGGTCGGACCATCGGTCATGAGCGATTCCGTCCAGCCGCCCGATCCGGGCCGCCGCCGCTTCTTCCGCCAGTTCGCGGGCGAGGTCGCCACGTCGGTCGGCTCGGTCATCGGGGCGGCGCAGGTTCTCCAGCAGCAGTCCGCGGACGCGGCCCGCGAGCTCCTCGGCGGCGAGGAGGCGACGGGTGCCGCCGATGCGGAGGCCTCCGCCAGGCCCGCCGGCTCCGGCGCCCGTCGCGAGGTCGACGCGACGACGGCCGGGTACCGCGCCCCGTTCCGCTGGGACGGGGACGTGTGCTGGGTCGTCGACCAGCGGCGGCTGCCGGACCGGCTCGCCGACATCGAGGTCCGCGGCGCCGCGGATGCCGTGACCGCGATCAACGACGGCGCCATCACCGGCGGCGCGGTCCACGCGCAGCTCGCGGCCGTCACGCTCGCGCTCGTCGCCGCGCGATCGATCAGCTCCCGGGCGTTCGCCCGCCGCGCGACGCTCCGCGGCGCCGCAAACGCCCTTCGCCAGACGCGTCCCGGCTCCGCGGCGGTCGCACTCGCCCTCGACCGGATGCTCGCGCTGCTCGAGTCGTACGACAACGACGTGCCGGGCGAGGCGGTCGAGGCGGCGCTCCGTGGCGAGGCAGAGGCGATCATCGCCGAGGCGTCCGCCGACCATGGCGCGCTCGTGGGGCACGCGCTGTCGGCGCTGGCGTCGCTCGATGGCACGGAGCTGCGCGTGCTCACGCTCGGCAGCACCGGCGCGATGGGGAGCGGCCAGTTCGGCACGGCCCTGTCGGCGATCATCACCGCGCATCACGGCGACCGGCCGATCCATGCGCTCGTCGCCGAGACCCGGCCCACGCTCGAGGGGGCCCGGGTGGCCACGTGGGAGCTGGCGCAGGCGGGGGTTCCGCACGCGCTCGTGACGGACGCCGGCGCTGCCGCGGCGATCGAGGCGGGCGAGGTGGACGCGGTGCTCGTCACCGCCGAACGGGTCTGCGCGAACGGCGATGTCCTCGGGGTCACGGGCACGTACCCGCTGGCACTGGCGGCCGCCGCGGCCGGCGTCCCGTTCGTCGTGCTCGTTGCGACCACCGGCATCGACCTCGGCACCCCGGACGCCTCCACCGCTCCGCTCGAGGACGGCCGCCCGGGTCCCGTGCTCACGGCCGGCGGCACGAGGATCGCGCCCGAGGGTACGTCGGTCCGCAACCCGCGCCTCGACCGGACGCCGGCCTCGCTGCTGTCGGCGATCGTCACGGAGGAGGGCGTGATCCAGGCGCCGCTCGACGAGGCGCTCGCGACGCACGTCAGGCTGGCGGTCGAGCGCCGCATCGTCGCGCCCGGGTTCGCCGCGATGGTCGCCCGGCGCCTCGAGACGACGGCCTGATGGCGACGGTCGCGGCGGGCGTCCGGCCCGGCCTCGCCGCCCGCTCGACCACCGATCGCGCGCTCCTTCGCCAGTTCCTGGAGCGAGACCGGCGGCTTGCCGCGTACGCGATCTGCGACCTCGAGGACCGCGAGTTCGCCCGGACACGGTGGGGGATCGCGACCCAGGGAGCCGAGCTGATCGCGGTGGGGATGGAGTACGGCGGCCTGACGCCGCAGCCGATGTTCCTCATGGGCGACAACGACGGGATCGGCGCCATCCTGCGTGACGTGGTGCGCCCGCGGGCCGCGTACGTCGCAGCCCGGATCGACGCGATGCCGGCCGTCGCGGAGCACTACCGCATCGAGGCCGGCCCGCCGATGATCCGGATGTGGGTTGACCGGTCGGCTTTCCAGCCCGCCCCCGCGCGCGTCGAGCGGCTGCTGCCCGTCGAGGTGGGCGAGCTCAACCGGCTGTACCAGCTGGGGTTCGCCGCGTGGCTGCCGGCCAACGCCATCGCCGAGGGCGTGTACTACGGGATCCGGGTCAACGGCCGCCTCGTCGCCGCTGCGGGGACCCACGTGATCTCGCGCAGCGCACGACTCGCGGTCGTGGGCAACGTGCTCACCCACACCGACCATCGCGGCCGCGGGTATGCGAAGACGGTGACGTCGGCGGTCACGGCCGAGCTCCTCCGGTACTGTGACGAGGTCGTGCTCAACGTCCGCTCCGACAACCCACCCGCCATCCAGGCGTACCTGCGCCTCGGCTATGCCGAGCACGCCCGATTCGAGGAGCGGCTCGTCCGCCGTCTCGCCTCACCATGGGCCGACCTGACCGCGCCGTTCCGCCGCCTGTTCACACGGGGCAGCGTCAGGACCGCGGCCGCACGCACGACCCCGGCCGGGACGTCCGTCACGGGCGATGGGCCCGAGCGCTTCGAACAGGCGCATCCGATCGATCCTTCGCCCACCACGCCGTCTCCCGTCGACGGCACCACCGAGGACCGCCCATGAGCACCGCCGCCGCCATTCCCCATGACGTCACCGACCTCGGCCTTGCCGCCGACGGCGTCCGCCGCATCGAGTGGGCGGAGCGGGAGATGCCCGTCCTGCGCCTGATCCGGGAGCGGTTCGAGCGCGAGCGACCCCTGGAGGGCCTGCGGATCGGTGCCTGCCTGCACGTCACGACCGAGACGGCGAACCTGATGCGCACGCTCAAGGCGGGGGGCGCCGACGTCCACCTGGCGGCGTCGAACCCCCTGTCGACGCAGGACGTGACGGCCGCAGCGCTCGTGGCGGAGTACGGGATTGCGACGTACGCGCGCCGTGGCGAGGACAACGACACGTACTACGCGCACCTCCGGACGGTCGCCGACACGCATCCCCAGATCACGATGGACGACGGCTGCGACCTCGTCTCGCTGCTCCACACCGAGCGCCGCGACCAGCTGCCCGAGATCCTCGCCGGGACCGAGGAGACCACGACCGGCGTCATCCGCCTCCGCGCGATGGCCGCCGACGGCGCCCTCACGTTCCCGGTCGTGGCGGTCAACGAGGCAGAGACCAAGCACCTGTTCGACAACCGCTACGGGACGGGCCAGTCGACGATCGACGGGCTCCTGCGCGCGACGAACGTGCTCATCGCCGGCAAGAACGTCGTGATCGCGGGATACGGCTGGGTCGGCAAGGGCATCTCGTCGCGCATGGCCGGGCACGGCGCCCACGTCGCGGTCATCGAGGTCAACCCCGTGCGCGCGATCGAGGCGCTGATGGACGGGTACCAGGTGATGACCGCGGGGGAGGCGGCGGGCTGGGGCGACCTGTTCGTCACGGCGACCGGGAACGTCAACGTGTTCCGGCGCGAGCACTTCGCCTCGATGAAGGACGGCGCGATCATGGCCAACTCGGGCCACTTCGACGCGGAGCTCGACCTCAAGGCGCTGCGCGAGATGGCCGAGGGTCACGTCCGCGACGTGCGCCCCAACGTCCAGGAGTTCGACCTCGGCGGGAAGCGGGTCAACCTCGTCGCCGAGGGCCGCCTCGTCAACCTCGGCGCCGCCGAGGGCCACCCGGCAGCGGTCATGGACATGAGCTTCGCGAACCAGGCCCTCGCGGCCGAGTACGTTGCCAGGCATCACGAGGAGCTCGAGGCGCGGGTGTACGGCGTCCCCGAGGCGATCGACGCCGAGGTGGCGCGGCTCAAGCTCGCCGCGATGGGGATCACGCTCGACCCGATGACGCCCGAGCAGCTCGAGTACGTCTCGAGCTGGCAGCACGGCACCTAGGAACCGGGTCTTGGCGCAGGACCGGGACGAGCCGGCGGTGGACGAGCCGCCGGTCCCCACCGTCGCACCCTACGGAAGCTGGGCGTCGCCGATCGCGATCGAGACCCTCGCGAGCTCGTCGCGCAGCCTGTCGGAGGCCGGCGTCGACGGTACCGACGTCTACTGGCTCGAGGGCCGGTCAGCCGAGGGAGGCAGGAGGACGGTCGTCCGGCGCGGCCTGGACGGGGCGACCCGCGAGCTCACGCCGGCACCCTTCTACGTCCGCTCACGCGTCCACGAGTACGGCGGCGGCGCATACGCCGTCGACGGCCGCCGGGTCTTCGCCTCGGGGGCCGACAACCGCCTGTACCGGGTCGACCCCGACGGACACGAGCCCCCGGAGCCGTTCACGCCCGAGGGGCCGTGGCGCTACGCGGATCTGCGTTTCGACCCCATCCGGGACCGGCTGTACGCCGTCCGTGAGACGCACGACCTGGAGCGGCCGCTCGACCCGCTGCTCGTCAGGAACGAGCTCGTGGCGCTCGACCTCGACGGGTCGTCGGGGGCGGGCTCGGTGCTCGTCGCCGGCGTCGACTTCGTGGCCGCGCCGCGACCGGCACCCGATGGATCCGGCCTCGCCTGGCTCGAGTGGGACCACCCCGACATGCCCTGGGACTCGGTGCGTCTGCGTCTCGCCGACGTCCGCGAGGATGGCATCCTCGGCAACGCGCGGACGGTCGCCGGTGGCCCGGGGATCTCGATCGTCCAGCCCTCGTGGAGCCCGTCGGGCGTGCTCCATTTCGTCTCCGACGAGACCGACTGGTGGAACCTGTACGCGTTCGACGGCCCGCGGGGGACGGACGGCCCGGCGCGCAACCTCGCGCCGATGGACGCGGAGCTGGGCGACCCCGCCTGGACGTTCGGGCGCGCCACGTACGGCTTCCTCGACGATGGCGCGATCCTGGCCGTGGCGCGTGCCGGTGGCCGGGATCGCTACATCGTCATCGAGCCCGACGGCGCCGTCACCACGCTGGCCACGCCGTTCAGCGAGGTCGAGAGCCTGCACGTCTCGGGCGACGAGGCGGTCACGATCGCCGCAGGCCCGGCGACGAGCGCGCTTGCCGTGCGACTCGATCCTGCGAGCGGCGCGGTCCGCGGCGTCCTCGCCCGCGCGCGGGACCATGACCTCGACCCCGACGTGCTTCCCGTGGCGGAGGCGATCACGTTCCCGACCGGCGGCGGGTCGACGGCCAGGGCGCTCTACTTCCCTCCGACGAACGCCCGGTTCCGCGCGCCGGACGGGCAGCTGCCGCCGCTCATCGTCGAGTCGCACGGCGGGCCGACGTCCGCGGCCGCGTCCTCGCTCTCGCTCGACCGTGCGTTCTTCACCTCCCGCGGGATCGCCGTCGTCGACGTGGATTACCGCGGCTCGTCGGGCTACGGGCGTCCGTACCGCGATGCGCTCCGCGGCCAGTGGGGAATCGCGGACGTCGAGGATTGCGTCGCGGCTGCGCAGTACCTCGTGGCCCGCGGGGACGTCGACCCGGAGCGGCTGGCGATCCGCGGCGGCAGCGCCGGCGGGTACACGACGCTCGCGGCGCTCGCGTTCAAGCCCGAGGTGTTCGCCGCTGGCCTCAGCCACTTCGGCATCGCCGACCTCGAGCTGATCCACAAGGACGGTCACAAGTTCGAGTCGCGCTACGACGAGGGGCTGCTCGCGCCGTACGACACCGACGACGGCCGACGGATCTTCCAAGAGCGCTCGCCGATCCATTTCTTCGACCGCGTCCGCGCACCACTGCTGATCCTCCAGGGCCTCGACGACCGGGTCGTGCCGCCGTCACAGGTCGACGCGATGGAGGCCGCTCTCGCGCCGCGCGGAATCCCGTACGTCGCGCTCCGGTTCGAGGGTGAGGGTCACGGGTTCCGGCGGGCCGAGACGCGTCGGGCCGCGTACGAGGCCGAGCTCGCGTTCCTCGGGCGGGTGTTCGCGTTCGAGCCCGCAGACGACGTCCCGTCGCTCCAGATCCCGGGACTGGACGCGTTTCGGGCTGCGCCGCGTACTTCCCGCAGCCCGGCGTCCGGCGGCATCCGCTGACCCCTCGCGCGCTTCGCCCGCGATGAGGAACATCGAGGTCGTCCTCGGGCTGCTCGTGCTCGCGACGGTCCTCGCCGGGGTCGCGCGTCGCCTCCGGCTGCCGGAGCCGATCGTGCTCGTCGTCGCGGGGCTCGCCGTCGGGCTGCTCCCCGGGGCCCCGGCGTTCGAGCTCGACCCGTCGCTCGTGTTCCTGTTCTTCCTGCCACCGATCCTGTACGGTGCCGGGTACTTCACCTCGATCCGCGACTTCAAGGCGAACCTCCGGCCGATCCTGCTTCTCTCGGTCGGGCTGGTGATCTTCACGACCGTGATCGTGGCCGCGGTCGTGAAGTACTTCGTTCCGGACCTGCCGTGGGCGGCGGCGTTCGCCTTCGGCGCGATCGTCTCACCGCCGGACGCGGTCGCGGCCACGTCCGTGTTCCGGCGGCTCGGCGTCCCGCGGCGGCTCGTCACCATCCTCGAAGGCGAGAGCCTGGTGAACGATGCGACGGCACTCGTCCTCCTCCGGACGTCGGTGCTCGCCGTCGGCGGGACGTTCAGCGCGGTCAACACGGGCGGCGACTTCGTCATCGTCGCGGTCGGGGGGATCCTCGTCGGGCTCGTGGTCGCGCGCATCGCGGGCATCTTCATGACCCGGATCCAGGACGCCGACCTCGGCATCGTGTTCTCGCTGCTCGTGCCGGCGATCGCGTACATCCCCGCCGAGTACCTCCACGTGAGCGGCGTGCTGTCGGTGGTCGTCGCGGGGATCTACGCCGGCCGGATCGCGGCACGCTCGCTCAGCTCCGAGCAGCGGGTCGAGGGGGCTGCGGCGTGGAAGGTCGTGATCTTCCTCATCAACGGGCTCGTGTTCATCGTCATCGGGCTCCAGCTGCCGGTCGTGCTCGCCGACCTCGACGGGACCGCGCCGCAGCTGCTCGGCCTCGCGACCGTGATCGGGGTGACGGTCATCGCCGCCCGCTTCGTGTGGGTGTTCCCCGCGACGTACCTCCCGCGGGCGCTGTCGGCGAGGATCCGCGAGCGCGACCCGTATCCCGGCTGGCGGTACGTCGTGATCGTGAGCTGGGCCGGGATGCGCGGCGTCGTGTCGCTCGCCGCGGCGCTTGCCCTGCCGGTCGACTTCCCCGAGCGGAGCCTCCTCCAGTTCCTCACCTTCACGGTGATCATCGCGACGCTCGTCCTCCAGGGCGTGACGCTGCCGCTGGTCATCCGGGCGCTCGGGATCACCGCCGGCGACGCCGCCCTCGAGGAGGAGCGGAACGCGCGCCTCGCGGCGGGACAGGCCGCTGTCGACCGGATCGACCAGCTCGAGCGCGAGCACCCGGGCCACAAGGAGCTGATCGACCACCTCCGCGAGACCTATGTGCACCGCGTCGAGCATGTCGACATCTCGGACGGGACGCCGCGCGGCGAGGCGGAGCAGGAGCTGCTGGAGCACCGCCAGATCCGGCGCAAGGTCATCGACGCCGAGCGCGAGGCCGTGATCGCGATGCGCGACCGGGGCGAGCTGAGCGACGACGTGATGCGGAGGCTGGAGCGTGACCTCGACCTCGAGGAGCTGCGCGAGGAGGCGTAGGTCCGAAGGCCCGGTGGTACAGTCGCCGTCATTCACCCGGACGCCAGCGGGAGCCCGATGAGCATCGTCGACGCCGAGCACTACCTGTTCACCTCCGAGTCGGTCACCGAGGGCCACCCGGACAAGATGTGCGACCAGATCTCGGACGCCATCCTCGACGCGATCCTGCGCGAGGATCCCGAGGCGCGCGTCGCGTGCGAGACGGCGACGACGACCGGGCTCGTGCTCGTCCTCGGCGAGATCTCGACCTCGACCTACGTCGACTTCCAGACAGTGGTCCGCGACACTGTCCGCGACATCGGCTACACGAAGGCGGACTACGGGTTCGACTACCTGACCTGCGGGACGCTCGTGTCGGTGAAGGAGCAGTCCAAGGACATCGCGATGGGGGTCGACGCCGCCCTCGAGGTGCGCTCGGATTCGGCGCCGGCGCACGAGCTCGGCGCCGGCGACCAGGGGATGATGTTCGGGTTCGCCTGCCGCGAGACGCCCGAGCTGATGCCGCTGCCGATCGCGCTCGCACACCGGATGGCCCGTCGCCTCGCCGAGGTGCGGAAGAGCGGCCAGCTCCCGTACCTCCGCCCCGACGGCAAGACCCAGGTGACGGTCGAATACGAGCGCGGCGTGCCGAAGCGCGTGCGGACGGTCGTCGTCTCGTCACAGCACGACCCTGACGCGCGCACCGAGCGGATCCGCAACGACATCGTCCAGGCCGTCATTCTCCCGGTGATCCCCGACGCGCTGCGCCCGGTCGACCCGGTGATGCACGTCAATCCCACGGGGCGCTTCGTCACCGGCGGCCCGATGGGCGACGCCGGGCTGACCGGCCGCAAGATCATCGTCGACTCGTACGGCGGCATGGCGCGGCACGGCGGCGGGGCGTTCAGCGGCAAGGACCCGACGAAGGTCGACCGGTCGGCCGCGTACGCGGCTCGCTGGGTCGCGAAGAACGTGGTCGCGGCAGGGCTCGCCGACCGGTTCGAGATCGAGGTCGCGTACGGGATCGGGATCGCGCGCCCCATCTCGGTGTCGATCGAGACGTTCGGGACGGGCGTCGTCGATGACGCCCGCATCCAGCAGCTCGTCGAGCGGCACTTCGACCTCCGGCCGGCCTCGATCATCGAGGCCCTCGACCTGCGCCGGCCGATCTACCGCCAGACCGCGGCATACGGGCATTTCGGCCGCGCGGACCTCGACCTGCCGTGGGAACGGACCGACAAGGCCGCCGCGCTCGCCGCTGATGCCGGGCTTCCCGAGCCGGACCTCGTCGAGGCGACCTCGGCGGCCTGACGCGCGGCGCCGTCACCCACCGCCCGGCGCCGCCCGGCCCTGCGCGCCGACCGTCCCGCCGACGGTCGCGGGCGCGCGGAGCAGCCACAGGGCGGCGAGGCCGCACCCGACGTAGATCAGCGCCTGGACGTCGAGGATCGGCGCCACCCCGACGCGGTCCGCCAGCGCGCCGGCGACGAGCACGCCGACCGCCTGGAGCGCCCCGCTCGACGTCTCGTAGGCCGCGAACACCCGCCCCAGATGCGTGGGCGGGGCGAGTCGCTGGACGGCCGTCACCATCCCGACCGACGCGGCGACGCCGGGCAGGCCGACGAGCGCGAACAGCGCCGCATAGACCGGGACCGACGTCGTCACGAGCACGGCGTTCCAGATGACGAGGGACAGCAGGCCGAAGGCGATGAAGCCCCACCCGATCAGCGTTCGCGTTCCGATCCGCGCGGCGATCGCTCCGACCGCCAGCCCGGCAACGATCCCGCCGACAGCCTGCATGCCGCGGATGAGGCCCACGGCCCCGCCATCGGCACCGAGCACCTCGAGCACGAACACGACGTAGAGGACAACGAAGATCCCCTGCGCGAGCTGGCCCGCCGCTCCGATGGCGACGAGGGCCGCGAGGCCACGGACGCTCGCGATCATCCGCCAGCCGTTGAGCCAGTCACGCGCGAATCGGCCGGCCGCGGAGCTCGCCGGGACTCCGGCAACGTCCTGGTCGTGCGCGCCCGATGCCCCGCGGGAGCGGGCCGCCGCCGCCGGGATTGCCGCGACGAGCCCTGCGGCAACCAGGAACGTGACGGCGTCGGCCGCCACGACGCCGCCGAGACCGAGCAGCTGGATCGCGAGGCCCCCCACCGGCGCGCCGATCAGCCGGGCGAGGCTCCCCGCGAGCGCCGCAAGCCCGTTCGCGCTCGCGAGCTCCTCGCCGGGCACGAGGAGCGGCACGAGCGCCGCCGTCGCCGGCGCGCACAGCCTCGCCAGGCCGGATTGCGCGGCCGCGACGAGGTAGACGATCCACAGGCGGTCGGGATGGTCGACGGCGAGCAGCGGGACGAGGAGGACCGCCTGGAGGACGCTCGCCGTGACGAGGATCCGCCGCTTGTCCCAGCGGTCCACGAGGACGCCGCCGACCTGCCCCACGACGAGCGCGGGAACGAGCTCGGCGACGAACACGGTCGAGGTCGTGAGCGCCGAGCCGGTGAGCTGGAACACGAACACCGGGAGCCCGATGAGCAGCGTCCAGTCACCGAGGTCGCTGACGAGGCCGCCGGCCCAGAGGAGGGCGAAGGCCCGGCGCCGGAGCGGGGAGCGAGGGCGCGTCCGCGGCGCCTCCAGCGTCACGGGAGCGGGTGCCGGAACGCCGTGAGCGAGACGTGGACCGGTTGCGCATCGGCCGGCGCATCGTGGCGGGTCAGCCCGATGTACGGGCGGATGAGGCTGTCGATCGCGGTGCCGAGCGCGACGAGCTCGTCGGCGGTCAGGCGAAGGCCGTACGTCTGGCCGAGGATCGCGTCCCGCCACCGCTCGTCCAGCACGTCCATCCGGTCGATCGCGGCATGGGCGATGCGGGCCTCCTCGTCGACCCCCGCGTGCTGCAGTCGTCGGTTGGCATCAGCTGCGACGGGATCGGCCCCGGTGTCGTCGCCGGCCCGGAACTCCCAGCCCGTCGCGGTCGAGCGCCACGGCCGTTCACGCCCATCGGCCGGGGCATCGTCGACCCGCTCCACCAGCCCGAACCGGGCGAGCTCCCGGAGGTGATAGCTGCAGTTGGACGGTGTCTCCCCGACGACCGCTGCGCACTCGCTCGCGGTCTGCGGCCCGACGGCCATGAGGTGGCCGAGGATGCGGTATCGCACGGGATGGGCGAGTGTCCGGAGCGCGTCGATGTCGCTGACGCGCCGCCGGTCCGCTGCTGCCATCGTCGTCTCCCGCCAATGCCTGAAGGATTGCCTTCAGTGTACGTGGCCGAGGCGAGATGTCAAGGCGAGCCTTCATGGTTCTGTGGGCACGGCCCCCGAGTCGCACGTAGGGCACGTTGGTCGCCGCGAGGGTCTCGTCGCCGTCACTCGGAGTCGCCGGACGCGAAGCGCTACCCGTTCGTCTCCGCGATCATCCCGGCCATGCCGCCCGCCTGACGGCCTCCCGACCGACGGGCGTTCCGGGTCAGCGCGGCCTGGCCGAGGGCGAGCATCGCGAGCGTGAACACCAGCATCATCGTGGCGACGGCGTTGGTCTCCGGGCTCACGCCGCGCTTCACCTGGCCGAAGATGAAGATCGGCAGCGTGGACGAGCCGGGACCCGACACGAACGACGTGATGACGTAGTCGTCGAACGAGAACGTGAATGCGAGGAGGAACCCGGCGACGATCGCGGGCAGCAGCTGGGGGAGCGTGATCTGCCGGAACGTGCGCCACGGCGACGCATACAGGTCGTACGAGGCCTCGACCATCGTGCGGTCCATCCCGGACAGCCGCGCGCGGACCAGCAGCAGCACGATCGAGATGTTGAACAGCATGTGGGCGGCGATGATCGTCGGGATGCCCAGCTGGATGCGTGTCCCGAGGGTGTCGTTGATGAACGAGAACGAGGACGCGAACAGGACGAGCGTCGACAGCGCGATGACGATCTCGGGGACGATGATCGAGATGTAGGTCAGGGCGTCGAACGTCGTCCGCAGCTTGCGACCGACCCGCTGCAGGCCGAGCGCCGCCATCGTCCCGAACGCGGTCGCGAGGACCGCGTTGGGCAGGGCGACCGAGAAGCTGTTGAGGAGCGCAGCCTGGACAACCTCGTCACCAAGCGCGGTCGTGTACCACTCGAGCGAGAAGCCCGTCCAGATCGTCGCCAGCCGGTTGGCGTTGAAGCTGAACAGCACGACGATCACGATCGGCAGGTACAGGAACGCGTAGACGATCGCGGTGTGGGCGCGAAGCCACAGCTCGATCACGCCACCCCACCGGTCGACCCCGGCCTTCGTCCCCCGCCCCAGCGTTGCCGGTCCGGCGACGGGGACGGCAGGCGCGCTCACGAGGGCACGCTCACGAGGGGAGCGGCGCGCGGGCTCACAGGACGCTCACCTCGCGGCCGTGCCGGCCGCGGTTCACGAACCACACGTAGAACGTGATCGTGATCAGCATCACGAGGATCAGCAGCACGGCCATCGCGGACCCGAACGGCCAGTTGCGCGTCTGGACGAACGCGTCCACGAGCGCGTTGCCCACGAGGAACGTCCGGCCATAGCCCAGGATCTGGGGGATGACGTACTCGCCCATCATCGGGATGAACACGAGGATCGAGCCGGTGATGAGCCCGGGAAGCGCGATCGGCAGGGTGATCTGGCGGAACGTCGCCCATCGCCCGGCGCCGAGGTCCTTCGATGCCTCGACCAGCGTCCGGTCCATGCGCTCCAGCGTGACGTACAGCGGGAACACCATCAGCGGCAGGTACCCGTAGACGAGGCCGACGAGGACCGCCGCCGGGGTGCCGAGGATGCGGAAGTCGGCATCACCGATGAGGCTGCCGATGAACCCGCCGACGTTCTCGCGGCCGAGCACGATGAGCCAGGCGTAGGTGCGGATGAGGAAGCTCGTCCAGAACGGGATGACGAGCAGCAGGATGAACAGGCCCTTGTGGCGCGTCGTCCGGGTCGCGATGAAGTAGGCGAGCGGGAGGCCGACGAGCAGGCACCCGATCGTCCCGGCGACCGCCATCCAGAGCGACGTGAAGAACGGCTCCATCCGCTGGGTCTGCGTCAGCAGGCGGACGTAGTTGTCGAACGTGAACGCGGCCTCGTAGCCGCCGTTCTTCGCCCGGTTTCCGAAGCTGAAGATCGTGACGATGATGAGCGGCGCCACCAGCAGCAGGACGTACCACAGGCCCGCCGGGAAGATCAGGGCCGTCGTCAGGAGCGCGGACGAGCCGCGCCCCCGGATGCCCTTCGCCTCCTCGGGAGTCTGGACGGCAGTTGCCACGTCAGGCGCCGCTCATCGCTTGGGTCAGTGGAACGGCGTCAGCCGCCGATCGCCGACTTGAACTCCTGCCAGATGTCGATCCGCTGCTCGTTGCTCGAGGTGTCGACGGCGCCCTCGAGGTTGGCCATCGCGTCCTCGGGCGGGAAGAAGACCGGGTCGTTGAGGATCTCGGGATCGATGAACTTCTTGGCCTCGTCGTTCGGGGTCCCGTAGCCGTTGAAGTTCGTCTCCTCGGCCTGGACCTCCGGCTCGTGGATGAAGTTCAGGAATGCGTACGCCGCATTCGGGTTCGGCGCGTCGTTCAGCATCACCCACGTGTCGAGCCAGAACAGCGTGCCGTCGGTCGGGACGCTGTACGCGATGTCCGCCGTGTCCGGGTTCTCCCGGAGCTCGACGATCGGGCCGGTCCAGCCGAGGCACAGGACGGCCTCCTCGCTGGCGAGCTTGTCCTGGTACGTGTCGGAGTCGAGCGCCAGGATGTGCGGGGCCAGCTTGAGCAAAATGTCGCGCGCGGCATCGAGGTCCGCCGGCTCGACCGAGTTGATCGACTTGCCGAGCATCTTGAGCGGCATCACGAAGATGTCGCCCATCGAGTCCACGAACACGGTCTTCCCGGAGTACTTCCCGACGATCAGGTCGTAGAACTCCTGCCAGGTCGTCACCGGCTCCTTGACGACCTTGCTCCGGTAGAGGATGCCCGTCGTCCCGAAGTCCTTCGGCAGCTGGTACTCGTCGTTGGGGTCCCACGCGAGGCCCTTGAACGCCGCGTTGATGTACTTCTGGTTCGGGATCCGCGACCAGTCGAGCTTCTGGATGTAGCCACCCTCGACCATCGACGGCACGTACTCGGCGGTCGGGGCCGCGATGTCGTAGCCCGACGCGCCGGCCTGGAGCTTTGCGAGCAGCTCCTCGTTGTTGGCGTAGGTGTCGTACTGGAACTTCTCGACGCCGAACTTGGCCTTGAACGCGTCGATGTTCTTCGGGCTGGTGTAGTCGGACCAGTTGTACATGAACAGCTGCTTCTCGACGTCCCCCGCCGGGGACGCCGAGGCGTCGGTGCCTGCGCTGGCACCGGCGCTGGCTGCGCCGCTCGCCGCCGGCGCGGTCGTCGCGCCGCCCGTGGAGCCGGTGCTGCACGCAGCCAGTGCCGCGCTGCCGCCGAGCAGCCCGGCGGCCGCGAGGAAGCTCCGCCGCGGGACCTTCGTGTCCGCCGCGCGGCGCAGGATGTCGTCCAGGTTGTCCGCCATGGTCTCCTCCTCCAGGATCAGGCGGTGCGGCCGCTCGTGCCGCACCCGTGCGGGTTCGTCAGGCGACGAGGATCAGGTTGGCCGAATCCTCCCAGCGGATGACGACGGGATCACCCGGGCCGAGGCCCGAGACGCCCCCGGCGCCTGTTGCGTTCTGGCGTCGCGCGACGACCTCGCCGGCGACGTCGGTAGTGATCCGGAACTCCGTCTGGTCGCCGAGGTACGTTCCCTGATGGATCCGTCCCTCGATGCGCGTCCAGCCGGCGCCCCCCGGATCAACGCTCCCGGCGGGGTCGACGCGCAGCCGCTCGGGTCGCACGGCGACCACGACCTGCTCGCCGGCCGCCGGCCGGGCGTCGGGATCCGTCACCACCCCCGTCAGGCGGAGTCCCGTATCCGACTCCACGACCGCCCGCCCGCTCGCCGGCTCGTGCTCCATGAGCCGGCCGGTGATCGGATTCGAGACGCCGATGAAGTTGGCCACGAATCGGTTGACCGGTCGCTCGTAGAGCTCGGTCGGCTTGCCCTGCTGCTGGATTCGGCCGTGCTGCATGACGACGATCACGTCGCTCATCGTCAGGGCCTCTTCCTGGTCGTGGGTGACGTACACGAACGTGATCCCCACCTCGCGCTGGAGCTGCTTGAGCTCGAGCTGCATCTCCTTGCGCAGCTTGAGGTCGAGCGCGCCCAGCGGCTCATCGAGGAGGAGCACGGTCGGATGGTTGATGAGCGCCCGCGCGAGGGCGACGCGCTGCTGCTGCCCGCCCGACAGCTCCCACGTCCGCCGGGTGGCGTACCCGGAGAGGCGCACGAGCTCGAGGGCCTCCCCGACGCGGTGCCCCTCGTCGTGCTTGCTGATCCCCTTCTGGCGCAGTCCGTACCCGACGTTCTGGGCGACGTTCATGTGCGGAAACAGCGCGTAGTGCTGGAACACGGTGTTCACGTGGCGTCGATACGGGGGCACGCCCGCGACCGGCTCGCCCGCGAGGTAGATCTCGCCGGACGTCGGCTGCTCGAAGCCCGCGATCATCCGCAGGGTCGTGGTCTTGCCGCAGCCCGATGGACCGAGGAACGAGTAGAACGAGCCCCGCGCGACGAGGAGGTCCATGTTGTCGACAGCCACGACATCGCCGAACCGCTTGGTGACGGCGTTGATGTGGACGTCGGCGACGTCCGACCCGACCGCATGGGTCGCGGCATGATCCCGCAGCCCCTCGGCGGTGATCGCCGGCCCCGCGATCTCGTGGTCGTGGCGGTGCGCGTCGTGGGCGCTCTCCGGCGTCGCGGACGTGGTCAAGCGGACAACCCTCGACTCCTGGCGGCGGGACATCGCCCGTGCCCCGCGGTTCGCGGATCGTACGGACCCCGAGCCCGCGCGTCAACGCGGTTTCAAGTTGCGAGGGTGCGAATCTCGCAACGCGGAACCGCGCCCGCCGCGAATCGCGTCGATCCTGCCGACCTCAATGCCGCATTCCGGTCTGAGGCGAGGTGCCCGGCCGGACGCATGGCGACCCTAGAATGTCGCGATGTACGTCGTGATCATGGCGGGAGGCGGGGGCACCCGGCTGTGGCCGCTCTCGCGGCCCGACCGTCCGAAGCCGTTCATCCCGCTGCTCGGCGAGGAGACGCTGCTCCAGGCGACGGTGCGCCGGCTGCTCGACGGGCCCGAGCTCGACGGGCTGCGGCGATCCGACATCGCCGTCGTCACCGACCGGCGGTACGGGTCCCTCGTGCGGGAGCAGCTCGGCGGCGTGCGGATCGTGACGGAGCCCCACGGACGAAATACCGCGGCCGCCATCGGCCTCGCGACCCTCACGATCGATCGGGACGACGACGACGTCATGGTCGTGCTGCCCGCCGACCACCTGATCGATGCCGCTCGCGAAGGCATGTTCCGCGGCGTCCTGCGCGCCGCCGCGGACCGCCTCGCCGGCGCGGCGCCGTTCGGGGTGGAGGACCCCCTCGTCACCCTGGGCGTCCAGCCGACCCACGCCGCCACCGAGTACGGCTACCTCGTGCCGCGGTACGAGGACGGGGAGGAGATCGACGGGCTCCAGGTCTACCCGCTGCGCGCCTTCGAGGAGAAGCCGATCGCGACCAGGGCCCGCGAGCTGTTCACATCGGGTGGCGTCGCGTGGAACGCCGGCATGTTCCTGTGGCGGCGCCGCGCGATCCGTGCCGCCCTCGAGAAATACACGTCGCTGGGGATGATCCTCGGGCAGGGGCTCCGCTCGGAGGTCGCAATGAAGGCGGCGTACGACCGGATCCAGCCGTTGTCGATCGACTATGCCGTGATGGAGGGAGCCGCGCGGGATCACCGGGTCGTCATGGCGAGCCTCGACGTGGGCTGGAGCGATCTCGGCGGGTGGCCCGCGCTGCTCGGCGCGCTCGGATGGTCCGTCGAGGGTGGCGTCGTGAGCCCCGGGCAGGACACGGAGACGAGCGAGGGCGACCTCGTGGTGGAGCGGACCGCGGACGGGCTCGTCGTCCGGCCCCTGCCCGGCGGTACGATGAGGCCCGAGCGCCCGGTCGCGCTGCTGCGGGGGGCTGCCGACGCACTGCCGATCGTCCAGGACCTCCTGGACCGGTGCGCCGCAGCGGAGGCTCGCCGGTGACCGAACTGTCCCTCGCGTCGGCGCCCACCAGGATCGTCTTCGGGACCGACGGCTGGCGCGCGCGGGTGGCGGAGGACTACACGTTCGAGAACGTCCGCCGGTGCGCCGACGGCGTGGCGACGTGCATCACGGACCGCGGGGAACAGGCGAAGGGCGTGGTCCTCGCGTACGACCGCCGGTTCGCGTCCGAGCACTTCGCGCGCGCCGCGGCCGAGGTCCTCCTCGCCCGGGACATCCCCGTCGCCATCAGCCGGACGGCCGTCCCGACCCAGATGAGCTCGTACGAGGTCGTCCAGCGGGGCGCCGCGGCGGGCGTCGTGATCACCGCCTCGCACAACCCGTGGACCGACAACGGGTTCAAGGTCAAGTCGCCGACGGGCGCGGCAGCCGGGGCCGACATGCTGCCGCAGATCGAGGCCGTGATCGCGGGCCACGCCGGCCAGGCGATCGAGCGGCGGCCGTTCGATGACGCCGAGGCCGCGGGCCTCGTCGAGTGGTACGACCCGTTCGAGGGCTACGAGCGGTTCGTGCGCCGGACGATCGACGTCGACCGGATCAAGGCGGCCGACGTCTCGGTGCTCGTCGAGCCCCTGTACGGGGCCGGTTCCACGTGGATCCCCCGGCTGCTCGCCGGCGGGCGCATCCGGGTGACCGAGATCCACAACGAGCGGAACCCGTTCTTCGGCGGGGTCAACCCCGAGCCGATCCGGCCCCACGTCGACGAGGCGCTCGCGACGATCGCGGCGGGCGGCTTCGACCTCGGGCTCCTGCTCGATGGGGATGCGGATCGCGCGGGCGCGGCCGACGAGCGCGGGACGTTCCTCCACCAGCTCCAGGTGACCGGCCTGCTGGTCTACTACCTCGCCGAGCATCGGGGCCTGCGCGCCCCGGTCGTCGTGTCGGTGAACAACACGTCGACGGCCCAGACCCTCGGGCGACACTACGGCGTCGATGTGCACGAGGTGCCGGTCGGCTTCAAGTTCATCGGCCCGAAGATGATCGAGACAGGCGCGATGCTCGGCGGCGAGGAGTCCGGCGGGTTCGGGTTCGGCATGCACCTCCCGGAGCGTGACGGGATCTACGCGGACCTCATGCTGCTCGACCTGTTCCTGCTCGAGCGCGAGCGGGGCAACTGGCCCGTGTCGAAGGCCGTCGCGGCGTTCCACGAGCTCGCCGGGCCGTCGTTCTACCGGCGCATCGACGTCCACGTCGATCCGGCGTCCTACGACGGCGTCAAGGCACGGCTGCTCGTCGACCTCGCGGCGACCCCGCCCGGCTCTCTTGCCGGCCAGCCGGTGGTTCGGACGCAGGTGCTGTCCACGAACGACGGCTTCAAGTGGTTCCTGGCAGACGGCTCCTGGCTCCTCGTCCGGACCAGCGGCACGGAGCCGCTCGTGCGCGTCTACACCGAGGCGACGTCAGCCGAGCTGCGGGACGAGCTCGTCGTGACCGGAGAGGGGCTGGTGCGGGGACAGTGAGCGACCTCCTTGGCGGCGCGCAGCGCCACGTCCCGAAGCCGTGGGGGAGCGAGCAGATCTGGGCGCTGACCGAGCGGTACTGCGGGAAGATCATCCGGATCGACGAGGGTCGCCGGCTGTCGCTCCAGCGACACGCGCGCAAGGAGGAGACGATGATCGTGCTGTCCGGCACGCTGCGGCTCCACCTCGAAGATGCGGACGGGACGGTGCGAACGCACGATCTCGGGCCGGGCGAATCGGCGCACGTCGACGTGCCGCGGATCCACCGCTTCGAAGCGGTCACCGACGTCGAGCTGGTCGAGATCTCGACGCCCGAGATCGATGACGTGGAACGCCTCGAGGACGACTTCGGACGCGAGGGAACGAGCGCGCCCTGATCCCCGGATGCGGCGTTTTCCGGGGGCTGACCTTCACGTCCCGGAGGTGTAGGCTAGCCGTGCGACCGCCATCACCGGTCCAGTGGGTCCGACCGGACGGCGGCCCTCACGGACGCCCGTCGACGGGGCGACTGGAGGTTGATCGGCGATGCACTCCTCTCTCATCGGCAAGGTCGAGAAGGCGAATCGCTACGCACGCGAGCTTGATCGGATCTCGATCGAGCGCGTCGCCCTGACGTTCCGCGGTGACAACGACACCCATCACGTCAGCCTCGATGCCGGCCAGTGGCATTGCACGTGCCACTACTTCGAGAGTTGGGGTTCCTGTGTCCATCTCCTCGCGCTGCAGAAGATCTTCGGCGTGATGCTGCCCGAGGATGCGCAGGTCTCGATCTTCAACGCGAGCGCGGCGGGCGCCCTCGCGTGACGCGGCCGGCCAGCGGCCGGCCACCCCGAAGCGCACGTCCGGCGCCGCGTGAGCGGCGCCGGTTGCGTGCCCCGGGATGTCCTTCACGGGATCTCGATCCGCCAGTACCACACGGCGTTCCTTCCCGCGCCGAAGGCCGCCTCGAGCTGGAGACTCCACGATCCCGCAGCCGTCGGTGCCGCGAACAGCACGCGACCCGTGCCCTCCGCAGCGCTTGCGACATCCCCCGCTGCGTCCGCACTGATCGGCGCCCACCGGGCAACCCAGGTCGTCGCCGCGACCGCCGGCTCGAACGACACCGACACTTCCGCCCCGACGTGCGCCCGGCCGCCGGACGACGGGAGGATCCACGGGGCATCCGACCCCTCGTCGAGCCAGGTGTACGAGCCGAGCGCTCCGGGGAGCGACGCGCCGGCGGGATCGGCCAGCCCCGCGAGCCCGGCCGCGGGCGGCGCCGCGAGCGTGTCGATCGGGATCGATGCATGCAGGGCTTCCGACGGCGACGCCGGAGTTGCCGGCGGCCCGCCGGCGTCGCACCCGACGACGAGGGCCGCCACGACGAGCACGGCGAGAGCCGCGACGAGGCGGGTGGGGGATCGGATGGACGGTGCGTCCCGGTGGGTCACCTGACGGACACGGACGACTGCGGACACGTCCCGGTACAGGTGGACGACACGAACACGGTGATCGCCGGCGACCCGTCAGTCTCAGCGCCCTCGTTGCTCGGGCCGCGGAACAGGCTGCGGTAGTCGTGCGTGGCCCGAGCCGTGAGGCTTCCGCGGTACTGGCCCGCGGTCGACGTCCCGGCGAGGGTCAGCACGTCGGTCCAGCCCGTCGACGTGCGCTGCTGGAGGACGAC
>Ga0126313_10000420_pt1 | contig 19893 bp, 22 predicted proteins | sample Plot105A_FD_89954 | JGI IMG/M metagenome (GOLD analysis project Ga0126313, IMG submission 89954) | Serpentine soil microbial communities from UC McLaughlin Reserve, CA, USA - Plot105A | ecosystem: Environmental > Terrestrial > Soil > Grasslands | place: USA: UC McLaughlin Reserve, Lake County...
GGAGCGGGAGTCTAACCGGGCCGCGGATACACTCAGGCGCCCGTGGACCTCGACGTCAGCCAGCTCCCGGTCGGGCCGTTCCCGTCGAACTGCTACCTCGTCGGCACGCCGTCGGCCGACGAGGCGGTGGTGGTCGATCCGGGCTGGCCCGGGAGCGCGACCGACATCAGGCTCGAGCTCGCTGGCATGGGCGCGCGCTGCGTCGCGATCCTCGTCACGCACGGCGACCTCGACCACATCGGCGGCGTCGCCGAGCTCGCGGAGGGCTCGGGCGCGCCAGTCTGGATGGCCGAGGACGAAGCCGAGTGCCTCGAACGCGCGAACGACCTGAAGCCTGCAGGATTCGAGACCGTCACGCTCCGGTCGTGGACGCCGGAGAACCGGCTCGCCGGGGACGAGACGTTCGAGGCGGCCGGAATCCCGTTCGAGACCGTCCCCGTGCCCGGCCACACGGAGGCGCATCTTGCGTTCCACGTCGACGGCCACCTCTTTTCCGGCGACGTCCTCTTCGCCGGCTCGGTCGGGCGCACCGATCGCCCGAACGGTGACTGGGACACCCTCCTCGAGTCGATCCGGACGCTCATGGACCGTTTCGGGCCCGAGACGGTCGTCTATCCCGGCCACGGCCCCGTGACAACCCTCGGCGACGAGCTCGCCACGAACCCGTTTCTCGTCGACCTCCGGGCCGCCGCGCAGTGAGGCTCGAGGCACCGCCCGGCACTCACGACATCCTCCCACGCGAGCAGCCGAGCTGGGAGCGGGCCCTCGGCACCGCCGAGGAGCTCCTACGGCTCTACGGCTACCGGCGCATCCAGACGCCCGGATTCGAGGACACAAGCCTGTTTGCGCGGACGTCGGGCGAGGGCTCGGACGTCGTCCAGAAGGAGATGTACACGTTCGAGGACCGCGGCAGGCGCTCGCTCACACTCCGTCCTGAGGGCACGGCGCCGATCTGCCGCGCTTACGTCGAGCACGGATTCCACCGCGAGCCGCAGCCCGTAAAGGCCTACACCATCGCGCCGATGTACCGCTACTCGCGCCCGCAGCGGGGCCGCTACCGCGAGCATTGGCAGCTCTCGGTCGAGGCGATCGGTTCCTCGGACCCCGCCGTCGATGCGGAGATCGTCCAGCTCTACGACGAGCTTCTGCGGCGACTCGGCGTGACGGGCTACCGGCTCGAGCTCAACTCGATCGGGGACCGCGAATGCCGCCCCGCCTACCTCGAACGCCTGACCGCGTGGCTCGACGAGCACGACTCCGCGCTCGACGACGAGGCGCGACAGAAGCGCGCGACGAGCCCGCTCCGCGTGTTCGACGTGAAGAGCAAGCGCGTGCTCGAGGCGCTCACCGAGGCGCCGACGATCGGCGACTCGCTCTGCGTCGCGTGCCGCGAGCACTTCGAGAGCGTCCGCGCCTATCTCGACGCCCTGGGCGTCCGTTACGAGCTCGCGCCGCGGCTCGTCCGCGGTCTCGACTACTACACGCGAACCGCCTTCGAGTTCATGGACGAGGCCATCGGCGCCCAGAGCTCGATCTGCGGCGGCGGCCGCTACGACTACCTCGTCGAGGAGATCGGCGGGCCGCCGACACCCGGGATCGGCTTCGGCGCCGGGATAGAGCGGCTGCTCCTTTCGCTCGGCGACACCGAGGAAGAGACGTCGGGAATCGACGTCTTCTTCGCCGTCGCCTCCGACGCGTCACGCGCCGAGGTGCTCTCGGTCATGGCGGAGCTCCGCCGCCGCGGCCGGGCGTGCGACACCGACTATGCGGGCCGCTCCGCGAAGGGCCAGATGACGCAGGCCGGCCGCCTCGGCGCGCACCTCGTCGTCCTCGCGGGCCCCGACGGCATGGCGGCCCGACGGCGCGGCGAGGACGACGTGCCCGTCGCGGACGCGGACGGGATCGAGGCGCTCCTGTGAGCGAGTGGCGCGACCTCGGCGCGGGCGAGGTCCGCGCGGAGCACGTCGGACAGCGGCTGACGCTCGCCGGCTGGGCGAACACGCGGCGCGACCACGGCGGTCTCGTCTTCGTCGACGTCCGCGATCAAAGCGGGATCTGCCAGCTCGTCGTCAATCCGGAGCGGGCGTCTGAGGCTGCGGCAGCGGCGCACGCTGTCCGCAACGAGTTCGTGCTCCGGGCCGAGGGCGAGGTAGTCGCCCGCGCGCCCGAGGCAGTGAACCCGAACCTCCCGACCGGCGAGGTCGAGGTCCAGGTCGACCGCCTCGAGATCCTTTCCCGCTCGACGCCGATCCCGTTCCAGCTCGACGAGGAGGGCGTCGACGAGCAGCTGCGGTTCCGCTACCGCTGGCTCGACCTGCGCCGCGAGCGCCTCCAGCGGAACATTCGGATGCGCGCCCGGGCCGTTTCGATCATCCGCCGGCACATGGAGGAGGCGGGGTTCGTCGACGTCGAGACGCCGATCACGGGCAAGCCGACCCCCGAGGGGGCCCGCGACTTCCTGCTCCCGAGCCGCCTGCAGCCCGGCCGGTTCTTCGCGCTCCCGCAGTCGCCACAGATCTACAAGCAGCTGCTGGTCATCTCCGGCTTCGAGCGCTACTACCAGATCGCTCGCTGCTTCCGGGACGAGGACCTGCGGGCGGATCGCCTCCAGGAGCTGACGCAGCTCGACGTCGAGATGGCCTTCCCGGACCGGGAGTTCCTGTTCGAGCTCGTCGAGGAGGCGTACTCGGACGTCTGGCGCGAGTGCCGCGACGTCGAGCTCAGGCCGCCGTGGCCACGGATGACCTGGGAGGAGGCGCAGCTGCGCTACGGGTCGGACAAGCCCGACCTGCGCTTCGGGCTCGAGATCCAGGACGCGACCGAGGTGACGCGCGGGTCCGAGTTCGGTGTCTTCGCGAACGCGCCGGCCGTGCGCTTCCTCGTCGCCCCGCGCGCCTTCTCGCGCGGCGACCTCGCCCGGCTCGAGGAGATCGCGAGGGAATGGGGCGCGAAGGGGCTCGCGTTCCTCGTCGTCGACGAGGGCGGGGAGGTGCGCTCGCCGATCGCGAAGTTCCTGTCCGAGCGCGAGCTCGAGGCCTTCCGGGCCGAACCGGGGTCGACCGTCCTCTTCGGCGCGGACGAGCCGGCGATGGTCGCGCGCGTCCTTGGCGTGCTTCGCCTCCAGCTCGGCCGCGAGCTCTGCCTCGTCGACGAGACGGCGTGGAAGATGCTCTGGGTCACCGATTTCCCGCTCCTCGAGTGGGACGCGGACGAGGGCCGCTGGACGGCCGTCCACCACCCGTTCACGCGGCCGACGCCCGAGAGCGTCGGTCTCCTCGACTCGTATCCGGGCGCCGCCAAAGCGGTCGCCTACGACCTCGTCGGGAACGGCGTCGAGCTCGCGGGCGGCTCCTTCAGGATCCACGAGCCCGACCTCCAGGCGAAGATCTTCGACCTGCTCCAGATCTCGCCCGAGGAGCAGCGGCTTCGTTTCGGCTTCCTTCTGGACGCGCTCGCGATGGGCGCGCCGCCGCACGGCGGGATCGCGTCCGGGATCGATCGCCTGATGATGGTGCTCGCCGACGAGCCGCTCATCAGGGACACGCTCGCCTTCCCGAAGAACCAGGCGGGCGTCGACGTCATGAGCGGCGCCCCCTCGGACGTGGGGGAGGATCAGCTCCGCGAGCTTGGAATTCAGCTTCGGCGCGATTCCAGCCGATAAGAAGCGTCATACTGCTTCAAGCCGCTTGAGCTGAGGGGAGAACCGACCAGATGTCCGACGCAGGAACCAGGACGCGCGCAGGAAGCCGGCCTGACGCCGCTTCTGAGGATCGAGGACCTTCCGAGCTCGCCGAACGGGTTTGACCGCGAGCGCGTCGAGGAGGCGTTCGATGCCTTTCGCCGCCACGTGACCGCGCTCCAGGCGAACCTCCGCGTTCTCCAGGCTGCTCCCCGCCGCGGCGTCGCCGAGCCGAGTGGCCACGCGGTGCGCATGGATGCGCTCCATCTCATCCGGTCGGCGGCCGAGTTCGCGGACACCGTCGAGCGCGACGCGCAGGAGGCCGCGACGAAGCAGGTCGAGCGCGCCGAGCAGGAGATTCGCGAGGCACAAATGGACCTGGAACAGCAGGAGGCCGAGATCGCGCGCATTCGCCGGAAGACCGAACGGCAGCGCTCCGAGATCACGAACGCGGCGCGGACCGAGGCCAAGGACATCCTGTCGAGCGCGAACCGCGACGCCTCGTCCGAGATGCGCCAGGCCGAAGCGAGCGGCGCACGGCTCCTCGAGCAGGCCCGCCACCAGGCCACCGAGCTCACGAACTCGGCCCGGGCGGAGGTGGAGCAGACGCTCGAATGGGCCCGTGCGCAGGCCGAGGTCATCGTGCAGTGTGCGCGGATGGGCGCCGAGCAGCTCCTGCGGTGGCCGGGCACGGCGAGGCCGCCGTGCAGGGTGCCGTCGACGCAATCGTCGAGGCGGCACAGGCGACGACCCAGGCAAGCCGCCGAGAGCCCGAGCGCCCGGCGGGAGTCGGTCCCGGCCCGCTGACCGTTCCGTCGTCCGAGCCCGAGCGGGAGCCAGGCGCCCGGGCGGACGCTCCCGCGCCGGCCGAGCCCACGGCCGTCGGCGAGCCGCCCGTGGCGGAGAGACCGCCCGCCGAGGGCGAGCCGACGCAGGACGAAAGCGGCCCCGGCTCGGACGGCCACCGGCCCTAGCCCCGCGTCGCGTACCCTTTTCCGCACGGTCCTGGTCGTTTGTTCAGCCGCTCTCGCCGTGCTCGTCGCCGCCGGCGCTTCGTGGTCGGTCGACCTCGACGAGCCGGCGCTTTCCGTCATGACGGCGGCCGCCTGGGCGATCGCGGCGTCGGTCGCGTGGCGGCCGGATTCCCGCCTCCGGGCGCTTCCTGCGCCGCATGTCGTCGCAGCGGAAGGTCAGCCGCCGGCGGAGCCGCCGCGCCAACAGCCCGGGTCCGGGTCCGGGCGCCGCTCGTGGCTGGATGGGATCCGCCGCCGGCGTGAGGACGAACCGAAGGAGTCCGAGCCCGAGTCGCCGCGCGACCTCGAGGCGGCGCCGGAGCGGCCGCGGCTCCAGGCGGTCGAGACGCCGCCAGCCGAGCCGGCCCCTCCGACCGAACCTTCCGAGACACCGCCGCAGGAGGCGGACGCGACCGTCGTTCGCCTGGCATCACGTCGGCCTCCAGAACCGCGCGCGTGGAATCTGTGGGAGCTCGAGTCGCTCGCGCGCGGCCAGGCGTTCGTCGACCCCGCTCGGGCCGAGGAATGGCGCTACCTCTTCCTGCATCTGCGGGAGTTCGCCGACGCGGGCGGCGAGCTGCCGGCCGAGTTCGACGGGCTCGTCCGCGAGGCGTTCGGCGAGCTCGTGGAGCCGCTCGAGCCGGCGTGAACCCCTCGCTCCTGCAGCGGCAGGCCGCGCTCGCGGGGGTGGCGCTCGCCGCCGGCGTCGGAGCGATCGCATTCGGGCGGGACACGGCGCCCGCCTCGGCGCCGGTGAAGCCCGTCGTGCAGTGGCACGACGCGCGGGTCGGCGTCGCGGAATCGACGGCGGCGAGCGGCTGTGCGTCGCCGATCGACGAGCGCATCGCCGGTGTCGTCCATCCCGTCCTGCCCTGCGGTGCCAAGCTCGTGGTGGAGGGGAACGGGAGGACGGTTCGAGCGGAGGTGGTCGGTCATCGGGCGGTTGCCCCCAGCGTCGCGTTCGACCTCACGCGAGCGCTTGCGCAGCGGCTCGGCGTTCAGGGCGAGACGGTCATACGCTGGCGATTCGCAACGTGACGAGGCCGCTAGACTGAGCCCGCGTGCTCGACCGCGTGCGTGACCCCGCGCGCAATGTAGAACCAACAGCTACAACGAGGGAGCCCGCGTCCGGAAGTCGTCGGCGACGGCGACCGGCAGGACACCCACCTGGTTCGCCAGGTTCCTCACGCGCGGGGGCATCGGCGGGGTGGAGCACGTTTTTCTTGGCCCGCTTCGGCCGTATGACGGTCGCGGTAGCGTCACGAGGATGATCCGCCGGTTAACGGAATCCGACCTGCCGTGGGCCGAGACCTTTCTCGACGAGACGATGGCCGGGCGGGTCCAGGCACGGCGCGGCGAGCTCGTGGACGTGCTCGACGCCCCGGGCTTCGTCGCCGAGCGCAACGGCGAGCGAGTCGGCCTGCTCACGTACCGTCGGCACGACGACGGCTGCGAGCTCGCGGTCATCGTCGTCCGCGACCAATTCCACGGTGTCGGGACCGAGCTCGTCGAGGCGCTCGTCCGTGAGATCGCCGGGCGGGCCCGGATCTGGCTTGTGACCACGAACGACAACCTCGACGCGATTCGCTTCTACCAACGCCGAGGCTTCCGCCTCGCCGTGCTTCGGCCGGACGCGATCACCGAGGCGCGCGAGACGATCAAGCCCGCGATCTCGGAGGTGGGCGCATACGGGATCCCGATACGCGACGAGCTCGAGCTCGAGCTGCCGCCGGGCGCTACGGTGGGCGAATGACGACCGTCTCAGGGACGGCCTCTCGCTGCGGCGATCTCGCCTGGGTCGAGCTCGCAGTCGGAGGCGATCGCGTGGTCGAGGCTCGCGGAGAGGGGGAGGGCGTCGCGGAGCTCCTCGAGCGCGTTCGCGGGACGACCGTGCTCGAGGCGGCCGCGATCGCCGCTCCGCCGCTCCCCGGCGACGCGCTCGCCGAGGCGCTCGCGCAGGCCGCGTCTGCTGAGCGGAGCGAGAATCGCGTGGCCGTCGCGATGAGCGGCGGCGTCGACAGCGCCGTTGCGCTTCTGCGCGCACGGGCGGATGGGGAGGCCGTCGGCGTGACGCTCCGGCTTTGGATCGACCCCGCCGGAGCCGACACCGAGCGGGCGTGCTGCTCGCCGGAGTCGGTCCTGGCCGCTCGCGACGCCTGCCACGGGCTCGGGATCCCGCATTTCACGCTCGATCTCCGCGAGGCCTTCCGGCACGCCGTCGTCACGCCTTTCGTGCGGGGTTACGAGCTCGGAGAGACGCCAAATCCGTGCGTGCGTTGCAACGGCCGTTTCCGCTTCGCCGAGCTGCTCGCGTTCGCGGATCGGATCGGCGCGCCACAGCTCGCCACGGGCCACTACGCGCGTGTCGTCGAGCGCGACGGCACGCCACTCCTCGCGCGCGGCGTCGACGAGCGGAAGGACCAGTCGTACATGCTCGCCGACCTCGAACCGCGCCTGCTCGAACGGCTCTGGTTCCCACTCGGGGGCCAGACGAAGGACGAGACGCGCGCCGAGGCGCGTGCCGCGGGGCTCGGCGCCGCTGGCCGAGCCGAGAGCCAGGAGGCGTGCTTCCTGGGCGGCGACGACTACCGAGACTTCCTCGTCCGGCACGGCCTCGAGAACACGTCCGGGCCGATCCTTGACGAGCAGGGCGCTCGCCTCGGCACGCACGCGGGCTATTGGCACTACACGCCCGGCCAGCGGCGCGGCCTGGGCGTCGCACGGGACAGGGCGCTCTTTGCGCTTCGCACGGATCGCGACCGAAACGCGGTCGTGGTCGGCCCGCGGGAGGCGCTCGCCCGACGCCTCGTGGTCGTCCGGCCTGGCCGTCTCCACGTTCCCGTCGCTCGCGCGGAGGCGAAGCTCCGCTACCGGTCTCCTGCCACCCGAGCACGTGTCGAGCCGGACGGAAACGGGTTTGTCCTCGACCTTGACGAGCCGGCCTACGCGATCGCTCCCGGGCAGGCCGCGGTGCTCTACGACGACGACGTCGTCGTGGGTGCCGGGACGATCTCCTCCGCCTCGTAGGGCTGGCTAGGATCGGGCGATGCTCCTCGCCGACTTCACCGCGATCGACGGGCTCTGGGTCGCCCTTAGCATCCTGTGCGTCTTCATCGCCATCACGCTCGCCTATCTCCTCGTGCGCCTCGCGCTCGTGGTGGGACAGCTCGGCAGCTTCCTCGACGGCCTCGAGCGCGAGCTCCTGCCCGTGATCACGAAGGTCGGCGGCACGATCGACCGCGCCAACCTCCAGCTCGACAAGGTCGACCTGGTGACCGACAGCGCCGTCGACGCGGCCGACGCCGTCGACACGAGCATTCGCGCGGTCACGATGGCGATCACGCGGCCCGTCCAGAAGATCTCAGGGCTCGCCGCCGGCCTGGTGCACGGGTTCGCGTCGTTTCGCGTGGGGCGGAATCCGCGCGGGGCGTACGAAGCGGGGCGAAGCGCGGCCGAGCGACGGGAGCAGGAGATCGCCGAGGAGCTCGAGGGGGAGGAGCCGCCGCTGTGAGCGACACGGTCCGGCTCACGATGCCTAAGGAGGACGCGTACTACGGCGTCGCGCACCTCGTCGTCGGCGGGCTCGCGTCGCGGCTCGAGTTCACGTACGAGCACCTGGAAGACCTCCAGCTCGCGCTCGACGGCGTGCTCGCGAACGGCAAATACATCGAGGGCGAGACGGTGACGATCGAGCTCCGCGTCCGGCCGGACGGCGTCGAGCTTCGCGCCGGCCCGGTGGCCGAGACGTTGCGGGTCGATCTCGAACGGGAGGTCAGCGAGGACGAGGGCGTCGGGCTGGGCCGGCTCCTCGACACCGTCGCGGAGGAGGTGGGCGTCGAGGCCGTCGACGAGACGAGCTGGCTTCGTCTCGAGAAGCGCCTTCCCGGGAAGACGGTGACGTCGGCGTGAGCGCGGCGCCGGAGCGCACAGACCGGGAGCTGCTGCGGCGCTACCACAAGTCCGGCGACATCGAGGCCAGGGAACGGCTGATCGAGCAGTACCTTCCGCTTGTCCGCTCGCTGGCGCGCCGCTACTCGTACCGCGGCGAGCAGCTCGAGGACCTCGTGCAGGTCGGCTGCATCGGGCTCATCAAGGCGATCGACCGTTTCGACGTCGACCGCGGCGTCGAGCTGACGACGTACGCGACGCCGAACATCATCGGCGAGATCAAGCGGCACTTCCGTGACAAGGGCTGGTCCGTGCGCGTGCCGCGCGGCCTCCAGGAGCTGAACGTCAAGCTCTCGAGGCTGATAGAGGAGCTGACGGTGCAGCTCGAGCGCTCGCCCACGATTCCCGAGCTCGCGAAGGCCGCCGGAGTCGAGGAGGAGGAGGTGCTCGAGGCGCTCGAGACCGGCCAGGCGTACGCGACGTTGTCGCTGTCCGCGCCCTCGGGTGGCGGGGACGAGTCGGACCTCGACCCGCTCGAGTCGCTCGGGACTGAAGAGCATGAGTACGAGATCAGCGAGAACCGCGCCGTGCTCGCACCGGGCTTGCGCGTCCTCGACGAGCGCGAGCGGCGGATCCTGCACCTGCGGTTTTTCGAGGGTCTGACGCAGTCCCAGATCGCGCAGCAGGTCGGGATCTCGCAGATGCACGTCTCGCGGTTGATCCGGCGCTCGCTCGAGAAGATCCGCGCCCAGATCGCGACCGACGAGGACGCGACCTAGAGCCCCGGCGCCGCCGCCGCGACTCGTGACCCGTCGGTCACGAACCCGGCACAAAGCGTGTGTCTTATGCAGGTCTTTCCGCGGTACGCTCGCCGTGGGGAGGAGGCCGGGACCACCTAGGAAAGACGCGTGAAGAAGTAGAGTCGCGCGGTGCTTGACCCCTCGGCACGGTGGAGCAGGGACGACCGCCCGGACTACGCGGGGCTTCCGACCTACGCCGGGCTCCCGTACACGGAAGACCCGGCCGAGCTTGCCGGCGTCGACGCGGCGATCGTCGGTGCACCCTTCGACGACCTCGTCAGCGACCGTCCGGGCACGCGCTACGGCCCTCGGGCGATCCGACTCGCGAGCCTCCCTGCTGGGCCCCACCTCGAAGCCGGGATCGACCCGCTCACGGTCCTCCGTGTCGTCGACTACGGTGACGCCGCCGTCGTTCCGACCGATCCGCGCCGGGCCCACGACGCGATCGAGCGCGCCGTCCGGGAGGTGGCCTCGGCCGGTGCCGTCCCGATCGTCCTCGGCGGCGACCATTCGGTCACCGAGCCGGATGTGCGCGCGTGCACGGCCGTCCACGGCCCGCTCGGCCTCGTCCATTTCGACACGCACACCGATACGGCGGCGACGCTTTACGGTTCCGAGCTCTCGCACGGGACGCCGATGTACCGCCTTGTCGAGGCGGGCGCGGTCGACCCGACGCGGTACGTCCAGATCGGGCTGCGTGGCTACTGGCCGGGCGAGGAGGAGTTCCTGGCAGCGCGAGCGCGGCATCCGCCACTGGCTCATGGCCGACGTCCGTCGCGACGGGATCGAAGCAGTGCTCGACGAGGCGATCGGCGAGGTCGACAACGGGCCGGCGTTCCTCACGGTCGACATCGACGTGCTCGACCCGGCCTTCGCGCCGGGCACGGGGACCCCCGAGCCCGGCGGCATGACGACCGCCGACGTGCTCTGGGCCGTCCGCACGGTTGGACAACGCCTCGACCTGGTCGGCGCGGACGTCGTCGAGGTCGTGCCTCTGCACCTGGGCACCGCGGACATCACGGCCCTCGTGGCGGATCGCATCGTCCGGGAGATCCTGACCGGCGTCGCTCTCCGCCGTGCGTGAGTGACCCTCTCGGGGGATGCCTTTGCGTCCGCGAGGGCCTCTTAATTCGACTGTCAACTCGGACGGCGGCGCCGAGCGTTCCACTTCCCGGAGGAAGCATGAGACGACGATCGGGCAGCCGCTGATGGGATTCGGGGACTTCAAGCGCGCGTTCGCCGTGCGCATCGGCGCCATCGCAGCGGCATTCGTGGCGGGAATGGTCGTCGAGGCGGTCGGCGGGTACAGCGCCTGGGGCGTCGGCCTAGTGACGCTCTTCGTGGGCTTCGCGTTCGCCGCCGTGTTCGACGGCGCCGACCCGATGCTCGAGTGCCTCTACGACCGCTCCGAGCGCCGCCGGCGCCGGGAATGGCCTGAGTTTTAGGAGGGGCTTGGCGAAACATCGTTGTGCCGCCGGAGCGCGCCGCACGCGCTGAGGGCGGCGTCCTCGGTTGCACGCATCCGCGTTCGGTCTCACGTAGGAACGCGACCTGCGTCCTTACCTCAGCGCGCGCAGTGCACCCCTGCGACGAAGACCATTTCGCCAAGCCCTCCCAGCCAGGGGTAAGGCTACGATCGTCCCGTGCGGACGACGGCCGAGCTTCGCGAGGGCTTCCTCTCCTACTTCGAGGAGAAGGGCCACAAGCGCCTGCCGTCGTGGCCGCTCGTGCCGCGCGCCGACGACCATTCGACCCTCCTGACGACGGCCGGCATGCAGCCGCAGATGCCGTTCTTCCTCGGCCGCGAGCCGCCGCCCGCGCCGCTCACGACGACCGCGCAGAAGTGCTTTCGGACGCCCGACATCGACGAAGTCGGTCTCGACGGCCACCACCTCACGTACTTCGAGATGCTCGGGAACTTCTCGTTCGGGCAGTACTTCAAGGAGGGCGCGATCCAGCTGGCGACCGAGTTCGTCCGCGAGCGTCTTGGCCTGCCGTGGGACCGCATCTGGGTGACCGTGCACGCGGGCGACCCGGAGCTTCGACTCGGGCGGGACGAGGTCGCCGCCGGTCTCTGGGAGCAGGTCGGCGTGCCGAGCGAGCGGATCGTCGCGCTCCCCAGCTCCGAGAACTTCTGGTCGGTCGGGGGGCCCGGCCCGTGCGGGCCCGACACGGAGATCTACTGGGACTGGGGCGAGGAGCACGGCGGCTGCGGCGATCCGTCCTGTGCTCCGGCCTGTCCGCGCTGCGACCGCTTCCTCGAGTTCTGGAACCTCGTCTTCATGGAGTACGAGCTCCACTCCGACGGCACGCTCACGCCGCTCCCGAACCAGAACGTCGACACGGGCCTGGGTCTCGAGCGGACGGCGGCGATCCTCCAGGACGTCCGCTCCGTGTACGAGACCGATGGCTACCAGGCGATCATGGGCTGGATCGAGGCCGAGAGCGGCGTCCGGTGGGATGCCGACGAGCGGGCGACGAAGGCGCACCGCGTGCTCGCTGACCACGGACGCGGCATGACCTTCCTCGTCGGCGACGGCGTCACGCCGTCGAACGAGGGGCGCGGCTACGTCCTGCGGCGCATCATCCGCCGCGCCGTCCAGCAGGCGCGTGCGATCGACCTGCCGAGTCTCTGGCCGCTGACCGACGTCGTCGTCGAGCAGATGGCGACATGGTATGCGGAGCTCGACGAGCATCGCGCGCGGATCCAGGAGGTCGTCCGCACCGAGGAGGAGCGCTTCACGGAGACGCTCTCGCGCGGCCTGCGGCTGTTCGAGGAGGTGGCCGCGAAGGGCGCCGTGTCGGGCCGCGACGCCTTCGATCTGACCGCGACCTACGGCTTCCCGATCGAGCTCACGCGCGAGCTCGCGCGCGACCGTGGACTTCCGGTGGACGACGACGAGTTCGCGCAGCTCATGGAGGAGCACCGCGAAGTCTCGCGCACCGGCGGCGGGGGCGAGCTGCAACGCGCGGCGGAGTTTGCGCGCGAGACCAACTTCACGACCGAGTTCGTCGGCTACGAGAAGACGGCCGTCCTGACGCAGCTCGGCGCCGTCGAGGACCTCGGCGACGGGACGTTCCTCGCGAAGCTCCGCGAGTCCCCCTTCTATCCGGACGGAGGCGGGCAGGTGACCGACGCGGGCTGGGTCGAGAAGGACGGTGCACGCGCGGAGCTCGAGGCCGCATACCGCTTCGGCGACGACCAGGTGCTGCGCCTCCGCGGCGAAAGGTTGGCCACGGGGGATCGCGTACGCGCCGTCGTCCCGTGGCGCGTGCGGTTCCCTACGATGGCGAACCACACCGCGACCCACCTCCTGCACGAGGTGCTTCGCCGCGTGCTCGGCGAGCACGTCCACCAGGCCGGGTCGGCCGTGCGCCCCGCCAAGCTCCGTTTCGACTTCACGCACGACCGCGCGCTCACCCCGGAGGAGCGTGCGGAGGTCGAGCGCCTCGTGAACGAGCGGATCTTCGAGAACCTGCCGGTGCATGCCTTTCAGACGCCGATCGACGAGGCGCGGAACCTCGGGGCGACGATGCTCTTCGGCGAGAAGTACGGCGACGTCGTCCGCGTCGTCGAGGTGGGCTCGGGCGAGGAGGCATTCTCGCGCGAGCTCTGCGGCGGGACGCACGTGCGGACGACCGCCGAGATCGGACCCTTCGCGATCGTCTCGGAGGGCTCTGTCGGCGCGGGCGCGCGCAGGATCGAGGCGGTCACATCGGGCGAGGCGTACGCGCTCCTCCACGCGCGGGCGCAGGAGGCGGACGAGCTCCGAGCCCGGCTCGAGCGCGAGCGGCGCGAGGCGAAACGGCGTCCGGCCGAGCCGGTGGCCGCCGGGCCGGACGTCGACGAGCTGCTCGCCTCTGCGAAGGAGGCGGGCGGCATCCGCGTGGTCGCCGCCGAGGCGGGAGAGATGGACGCCGACACGCTGCTCGCACTCTCGGATCAGGTGAAGCAGAAGGGGGCGCCGGCCGCGGTCGTGCTCGGCGCGCGCGAGGACGGCCGAGCCCACCTCGTTGCGAACTTCGACGGCTCACTTCCCGAGCGGGGGGTGAACGCTTCCGACGTCGTCAAGGCAGCGGCAGGCGTCGTCGGCGGCGGTGGAGGGGGTAGGCCGACGATGGCGCGGGCGGGCGGGCGCGATGCCGCGAAACTCCCCGAGGCGCTCGCCGCGGCCGAGCGCGTCATCCTCGACGCGCTCGCCTAGACGCCCCGGTTTAGGGAGGGGGCTTCGGAGGCCCGAATTCGCGCTCGGCGCAGGGCGGACAGTAGACCACGACGATGGCTGGCTCTTCCGGGTCCTCAGTGACCTCGGCGTAGAAGACACGCCAACCCTGAGCTTGCACGTCCGCAGTCGTGCCGCACCTCGCGCAGGTCAGCGTCCGATCTGTCCCCATAACCTCAGCGCGGAGATCGGCGTTTCCCGAACGGGGCCACGCCTCACGATAAGCGATCTTGGCGAGCGAGCAACGCACCCTACTCATCCGTCATCTCGCCACACCCTCCTGGAGGGTTTCGCAACCTGGCTCCGAAGGGGATGACCGTCCCGGCGAGGCACACCGCCTCGTCGGGCGGAAGGAGTGAGATGCTCTGGCTGATTCTGCTGGCGATCCTGGCCATCGTGCTCTTCGGCCTCGGGTTCGTCGTCAAGTGGCTGTTCATCATCGCGATCGTCGCCGCGCTCATCTTCCTGATCGTGCTCTTCACGAGCGGGCGCGGCCGCCGGACGATCTGACGCAGCAGAAGCGAGCGGCGGGGCCGAGGGAGCCCCGCCGCCAGCATCTAGAATCGCGCGACGTCGTGAAGGTCCTCGCCCTCGATTACGGCGCCGCGCGGACCGGCGTGGCGGTCTCGGATCCGACGGGCACGATCGCCCGTCCGCTCGGCGTCGTCGAGCGGGCGGCAGGCGAGGCCGGCCTCAGGCGCGTCGCCGAGCTCGCGGCCGGCGAGGGCGCCGAGCGGATCGTCGTCGGCCTACCGCTGACGCTTCGCGGCGAGCGCGGCGCTCAGGCGGCCGAGACCGATCGGTTCGTCGAGGCGCTTCGCGCCGTCGTCGACGTGCCGGTCGAGACGTTCGACGAGCGGTTCACGACCCGTCTTGCGCAGGCGAACGGTGCGCGCGTCGACAACGACGCGGCCGCCGCGGCCCATCTGCTCACGAGCTACCTCACGTGGTCGAGCCGCCAAGGCGTGTGAGGCCCGAGCATCGGACGAGCCTCCGCGTGCGTCGCGCAGCGGCGCTCGGCGGTCTCCTGCTCGGCATCGCCGCCCTCGTCGGGATCGGCTTCGGCGTGCGGTCGCTCGCCGCCGACGACTCGACCGCGCCGCCGCCGACGACGCAGGCGCAGACGCAGACGACCACGGCCCCGCCTCCGCTCGCCGTCCTCAGGATCGTCTTTCCGGAGGGATTCACGCGCCGCCAGATGGCCGAGCGGATCGCGGCCGTGAACGAGATCGCGCGCAAGAAACGCCACGTGCGGACGAAGCTCCGCCCGCCGGAGTATCTGGCGGACACGAAGAAGGAGCCGCTTCCGCGCGACTTCCGCGGAGCGAAGCCACCTGACCTCGAGGGCTTCCTCTTCCCGGCCACGTACGACTTCACGAAGCGGACGACGACGCAGAAGCTCGTCGACGATCAGCTCGACGCCTTCAGCAAAGCGTGGTCGTCCGTCGACCTCCGCTATGCGGACTCGAAGAACCTGACCGCGTACGACGTGCTGATCATCGCCTCCATGATCGAGAAGGAGGTGCAAGTTCCCCGGGAGCGGACCCTCGTCGCCGCGGTGATCTACAACCGCCTCCGCGCCGGAATGGCACTCGGGATCGACGCGACGATCCGCTATGGCCTCGGGATTCCGCCGACGGAGCCGATCCACGAGAGCGAGCTCAATTCCGACTCGCCGTACAACACGCGGAAGTTCGCGGGCCTGCCACCCACGCCGATCGCGAACCCGGGCCTCGCGTCCATCCAGGCGGCCGCACACCCGGCCAAGGTCGACTACCTCTACTTCGTCCGCAAGGCCGACTGCCGCAGCCACTTCTTCACGGCGAGCAAGGCGAAGTTCGACGCCTATCCGCGCACGGGGCTGCAGTGCGGATAAGCGGCGAGACGCGCCTCGTCGGACTCCTCGGAAACCCGGTCTCACACTCGCTTTCGCCGCTCATGCAGAATGCGGCCTTCGCCGCCCGCGCGCTCGACTGGGCCTACGTCCCGCTCCCCGTCGAGGAGGCGCGTCTCGAGGAGGCCGTGGCCGGGCTCGCGGCGCTCGGATTCGAGGGCGCGAACGTCACAATCCCACACAAACGCGCCGTCCTCTCGTTTTGCCACGAGGTGGACGCCGTCACCGAACGGGCGGGGTCCGTGAACACCCTCGTCGTCCGCGACGGTCGCGTCCTCGGCTCGAGCACGGACGGGCTCGCGGTGACCGAGGCAGTGGACGTCGCGTCCGCGCGGGTGCTCGTACTCGGCGCCGGTGGTGCTGCGCAGGCGGTCGCGACGGCGGTGCTCGATGCGAGCGCGGGATCGCTCGCCGTTGCCGCCCGCGATCCCGAGCGGGCTTCGGCGCTCGTCTCGCGGCTTCGGGCCGTCTTCCCGGAGCGCGACATACGAGCCGCCGAGGGCTGGCCACCCGGGCGCGGGGACGCCACCATCCTCGTGAACGCGACTCCGCTCCGCGACGAAGTGCCGCTCGAACCGGATGGCTTTGAGGCGGTCGTCGACCTCGCCTACAGCGCCGACGGGGCCGCCACGGCGCTCGTCGAGGCGGCCTCGGCGGCCGCGTGCGACACGGTGGACGGCCTCGAGGTGCTCGTGCGTCAGGGGGCAGCGTCGTTCGAGCGGTGGACGGGGATCTCCGCTCCGACGGACGTCATGCGGTCGGCCGTACGCCGCCCGGCCTAGCGAGGAGCCCGGTCCCGCTCCGAAACCGTCGTGACGTACGCCATGGCGTCCTCTAGGCCGTGGCCTACGCTTCCTCCATGCCGCTCGGGCTCGTGACCGCGGGAGAGTCGCACGGACCGGCGCTCGTCGCAATCCTGACGGGCCTGCCCGCCGGGCTCGAGCTCGATCGCGACGCGATCCGACACGATCTCGCCCGCCGCCAGGCGGGCTACGGCCGCAGCCCGCGCCAGCGCATCGAGACGGACGACGTCGAGGTGCTGGCCGGCCTCCGGCACGGCATGACCCTCGGAACGCCCCTCGCTCTCGTCGTGCCGAATCGCGACCATTCGAACTGGGCGTGGGGGATGAGCCCCTGGCTTCCCGAGGGCGAGCCGGCCGGCAAGGGGAGGGAGCCCGTCACGCTGCCGCGGCCGGGCCATGCCGATCTCGCCGGCGCGTTGAAGTACGGCCACGAGGACGTCCGGAACGCGCTGGAGCGCGCGTCGGCGCGTCACACCGCGTCGATCGTCGCCGCGGGCTCCGTCGCGAAAACGCTCCTCGCGGCCATCGGCATCTCGGTGTCCGGCGCCGTCGTCGAGATCGGCGGCGCGCAGGGCGAGGAGGCCGCCCGTGAGGCGATCGACGCCGCCCGCCGCGATCGCGACACGCTCGGGGGAGTCGTGGAGGTTCGGGCGAGGGGCGTTCCGCCGGGGCTCGGCTCCTACGCGACCAAGGACGAGCGCCTCGATGCGCGTCTCGCCTGGACGCTCATGGGCACCCAGGCCGTCAAGGCGGTCGAGGTTGGCGACGGGCTCGCCATCGCGCGTGAGCGCGGGTCGGCCTCGCACGACGAGCTCCTTCGCGACGAGGGCGGCTACCGGCGCGAGACGAACCGGGCGGGCGGTATCGAGGCTGGCACGTCGAACGGTGAGACGATCGTCGTTCGCGCGGCGATGAAGCCTCTCCCCACGCTCATGCGACCGCTTCGCTCCGCGGACCTCGCGACGGGCGATGCGGCGCAGGCGCTCGTCGAGCGCTCGGACGTCGCGGCCGTCGAGGCGCTCGCGGTCGTCGCGGAGGCGTGCGTCGCCTTCGAACTCGCCGCGGCCGCGCGCGACAAGTTCGGCGGCGACGCGCTCGCCGACTTCGTTGCCGCGCACAGGGCGTACGTCGAGCGGATCCCGTGGTCGGCCGCGACGTAGGGGCCCTCGGCAAGCACCTCGCGCTCGCCGGGTTCATGGGCGCGGGCAAGACGACGATCGGACGCGAGGTCGCGGCGCGGATCGGCCGGCCGTTCGTCGATACGGACGAGGAGCTGGAGCGGCGCCACGGGCCGATCGCGCGGATCTTCGACGAGCGCGGCGAGGCTGAGTTTCGGGCGCTCGAGGAGGTCGTGGTCGCTGAGACGCTCGAGGCGCGCGAGCCCGCGCTGGTCGCGCTCGGCGGCGGCGCCGTGCTCTCCGAGGCGACACGGGAGAGGCTCGTCCGGAGCACGCACGTGGTTCACCTTCTAGTCGACGCTTCCGCCGCCTGGGAGCGGGTCCGCGACGCCGACCGGCCGCTCGCACGCGACGAGGATGCGTTTCGGCGCCTCTTCGAGGAGCGGCTCGAGGTCTACGCGGCCGTGCGAGACGGCGCCGCGAGCACCGTCGACGACGTCCTGCTCTCCGGCCTGGGCGTCACGATCGGCGCCGACGCCGGCGTGCGTGCCGATGCGGTCGTCGCCGACAGCGCGGTACTCGCACTCCATCCGCGCGACTTCGACTGCCCCGTCTACGAGGTTCCTTCCGGCGAGGCGGCCAAGCGCCTCGATGTCGTTCGCGGCCTGTGGGACGCCCTCGACGTCGCCCGCGGTGGGTCGCTCCTCGCGCTAGGCGGCGGAACGACTACGGACGTCGCGGGGTTCGTCGCGGCGACGTACAAGCGCGGGCTCGACTGGATCGCGATGCCGACGACGCTCGTCGGCCAGGTCGACGCGGCGATCGGGGGCAAGACGGGGATCGACCTCGAGGCGGGGAAGAACCTCGCCGGCGCCTTCCACTATCCGCGCGCTGTGGTGATCGAGCCTGCCTTCCTCGCGACGCTGCCGCCCGAGGAGCGCCGTGCCGGGATGGCGGAGGTCGTGAAGACGGGTCTGCTCGCCGGCGACCGGTTCTGGGAGCTCGACGGCGAGGCGATGGTCCGCGGCTGCGCCGCGTACAAGGCGTCCGTGTGCCTCGCCGACCCGTTCGAACAGACCGGCCGCCGCGCCGTCCTGAACCTCGGCCACACGTTCGCGCACGGTCTCGAGGCGGCCTCGGGCTTCGAGCTGCGCCACGGGGACGCGGTCGCGCTCGGGCTCCTCGCCGCGCTTCGCCTCTCCGGCCAGCCGACGGACCTGATCGAGGATGTGCTCGCGCCAGAGCCGGTCGCGGTCGACCCGCACGCCGCCTGGGAGGCGATGCGGCGGGACAAGAAGAACCGGGACGGGCGCATCCGGCTCGTGCTGCTCGAGGCGCCCGGGCGTCCGGTGTTCCCGGCCGAGCTTCCCGAGCGCGACGTGCGCCAGGAGCTCGAGCGCCTCATCGCGTAGGCTCGCGCCGTGCAGGTGGCCGTGCTGAACGGGGTGAATCTGAACGCCCTCGCCGACCGCGATCCCGAGCTGTACGGCGGTGTCGGGATCGACGAGCTCGAGACGCGGATCTACGCCTGGGCGAAGGAGCTCGGGCTGATGGCGCGCTGCCAGCAGACGAACCACGAGGGCCAGTTCGTCGACTGGCTCCACGACGCTCGCGGCTGGGCGGGAGGCGTGATCGTGAACCCGGGTGCGTGGACGCACTACAGCTACGCGATCCGCGACGCGCTCGAACTCCTCTCGACCCCGGTCGTCGAGGTCCACCTCTCGGACATCACCGAGCGCGAGGAGTGGCGCCGCCGGTCGGTTATCGAGGACGTGGTGAGCGCGTGCATCGTCGGGAAGGGGCCCGACGGGTACCGCGAGGCGCTGGAGCTGATCGCGAGGGAGCGGTGACGCGCGCCGACCTCGTCCGTGCTGAGCTCGACGGGCTCGGCGCCGACGCCTTCCTCGTCACGAACCCCGTCAATGTCCGCTGGCTCACCGGCTTCGAGAGCTCGAACGCGGCCTGCCTCGTCCGTCGCGACGCCGTCGTCCTCGCGACCGACGGGCGCTACATCGAGGCCGCCCGCGCGGTCGGAGACGTCGAGCTCGAGCAGGCCGAGCGCGACGTCTCGCGCTGGTTCGGCTCCAGGCTCGGGGAGCTCGCGTCCGGTCCGGTCGCGTTCGAGGCCGACCACGTGACCGTCGCGCAGCGAGACGTCATCGCGGAGAGCGGCGTCGAGCTCGTCCCGGCCGTCGACACGGGGGTGCGGCTCCGGGCAGTCAAGGACCCCGACGAGCTCGAGCGCATCCGAGCCGCCGCGGCCCTTTGCGACCGTGTCTTCGAGCGCTTCTCGGAGCTTTCGATCGTCGGGCGCACCGAGCGGGAGCTCGCCTGGTGGTTCGTCGGTGCGCTGGTCGAGGAGGGGGCCGACGGGCCGAGCTTCGACCCCATCGTCGGATCGGGTTCGAATGCCGCGCTGCCGCACCACCACCCGGGCGACCGGGCGGTCGGCCGAGGCGAGACGGTCGTGGTCGA
>Ga0126313_10000422_pt1 | contig 19888 bp, 19 predicted proteins | sample Plot105A_FD_89954 | JGI IMG/M metagenome (GOLD analysis project Ga0126313, IMG submission 89954) | Serpentine soil microbial communities from UC McLaughlin Reserve, CA, USA - Plot105A | ecosystem: Environmental > Terrestrial > Soil > Grasslands | place: USA: UC McLaughlin Reserve, Lake County...
ATGCCGGCATCTCGGCGATCTTCGCGAGCACGTCGCCCTCCCCGCCCGCCTTCTTCGCGCGGGAGCCGCGGCGCGCTTCCGCCTTCATCTCCTGGGCGCGCTCCTTCATCGCGGCCCGTTCTTCCTCCGTGAATCCCGTGGACTCCTGTGCACCCTTCCTCGGGCTCATGGAAGCCTCCTCCTCTTGCTCGGGTTGGCTGGTCATCATCGTGGGTCAGATTGATCCGCGCTATCACACATTCATCTTTCCGTCGCAAGCAGCCGCTCTACGAGCGGGCGGTCGATTAGCGGGACGATGCCGTCGGCAGCGGCCAGGCGCTCCCGCGGAAGCGTCCCGAGGACGCCGAGGCAGCGCATGCCCGCCGCCTTCGCGGCGGCGACACCCGCCTCGGTGTCCTCGAACACGAGAACCTCGCCCGCACGAATGTCGTGGTCGAAGAGGTCGAGTGCACGCTCGTACCCCTCGGGGTTGGGCTTGCCGCGCACGACGTCCTCGGCGGCGACCACGACGTCGATCGCCTCGCCGAGTCCGGCGGCCTCGATCACCGGGGCGATCTCCTCGCGTGCGGCCCCGGAGACGATCCCGACCTGCACGCGCTCGGCGGTATAGAGAACCGCCGAACGAACACGAGTCGGGATCGAGGAGCCATCGGCGACTGTCTCGCAGTAGAGCGCGATCCGCTGCTCGATGACCTCGTCGACAGCGGGATGGTCTGGGCCGAGCCAGGTTCGGACGATCTCCGGGTCCGAGCGTCCCGCGAGCTGGTCGAAGTACTCCCGCACCGAGAGGGGCTTTCCGTGCGCGGCGAAGAGCCGCCGAAAGATCTCGCACAGGATCGGCTCGTCGTCCGAGATCGTCCCGTTGAAGTCGAAGACGACCGCGCGGACGGGCATGGCGCGCGAGAGACTACCCGGGGCCGCCTCCGCGTTCGTCCGCTCTCGCCGTCGGCGAGCTCGCCCCGGCGCGTGGCTTTGAGCGCACTCCCGACTGTGGTATAGACCGGTTGCGCTCCGCTCGTCGGGTTGCGTCACGCGCAACGGAGGTGGGATTGGCCGCAGGCCCGAATGTCCTCATGATCGTTTCGGACACGTTCCGGCGCGATCACCTCGGCGTCTACGGCAACCCGAGTATCCGCACGCCGAACCTCGACCGGTTCGCGTCCGACGCGGTCGTCTTCGACCACCACCTCGTCTCGTCGTTTCCGACCATGCCGGCGCGGGCGGACTTCCTCGCGGGGACCTTCTCGTACACCTTCATGGGGTGGGAGCCGCTTCCGAGCGATCTCCCCACCCTCCCGGGCCTCCTCTCGGAGGCCGGCTACCTGACGATGGGTGTGGTCGACACGCCCTTCTTCATCCGCGAGGGCTACGGGTACGACCGCGGCTTCGACGACTTCGTCTGGGTCCGCGGTCAGGGCGACGATACGCGCCCTCACGAACGCAGCGACGCGCGCCTGACGTGGACGTCCGAGCGCGACCGGCTCGTCGCGCGGACGATGACCGCTGCCGACGAATGGCTCGAACGCCACCACCGCGAGCGTTTCTTCCTCTACGTCGATACCTGGGACCCGCACGAGCCCTGGGACGCACCCGACTTCTACACGCGGCTCTACCTCCCCGAGTACTCCGGCCGCCACCTCTACCCCTGTTACGGCAACTGGAAGGAGGCAGGCCTCACCGCGGACGACGTCGCCCTCGCGCACGCGACGTACTGCGGCGAAGTGACGATGGTCGATCGCTGGGTCGGACACCTGCTCTCGAAGCTCGAGGTGCTCGGCCTCGCCGAGACCACCGTCGTCGTCTTCACCTCCGACCACGGCTTTTACTTCGGCGAGCACGACCTCTTCGGAAAGGCCGAGTGGATCCACGACCCGGACGCCGCTCTCTCGGAGGACGCCGAGGTGCCGGAGTGGTTCTCGAGCTCGTGGCTGCTTACGATCGACTGGTCGCCGCTCTACCAGGAGCTGACCCGGATCCCGCTTCTCGTCCGCGGCCCGGGTCTCACCCCCGGCCGCCGCGGCGCGCTGACGTCCGCGCCGGACATCCCGGCGACCATCCTCGACCTGGCCGGCCTCGAGAGGCCCGAGTCCGTGCAGGGACGCTCGTTCCGCCCGGTCCTCGAGGCGACCGTCGGCGAGCACCGCCCCTTCGTCGTCAGCTCGTGGCCGCTCTACTTCGCGGCCGGCGAGCTGACGAGCGCCGTCGACTCGCGCACGCGCCGGATCGCGAGCTACATGCCCGTCACCGTGTCGACGCGTGAGCGCTCGCTGATCATCGGCGGTCCCGCCGAGCCACCGGAGCTCTACGACCTGGAGTCCGATCCGGGCGAGAGCGCAAATGTCTGGTCCGAGCGCGCCGCCGAGGACGCGCGCCTGTTCGCGGACGCGCTCGCCTTTCTGGACGAGCAGGGAACGGCCGAGAAATTCCTGAGGCCGAGGCAGGAGTCGTGGCGACAGTTCGCAGAGGCCGCCTCTTGAATCCCGTTTCGCGTTGGCGTACGGTCGCCTGGTTGCACCATGAGCAACACGCTTCAGAGCGTCGATCGTGCCCTCCAGATCCTTCTCCAGTTCGATCGGGAAGGTCAGGAGCTTGGCGTTACTGAGCTTGCCGCCCGCCTCGGAGTGCACAAGTCGAGCGCGTCGCGGCTCGCGGCGACACTCGCTCGCAAAGGGTTCCTCGAACGCGGCCGCGACGGTGAGCTCTTCCGGCTCGGACCGCAGGTTCGCCGTCTCGGACGGCTCGCGGCACGCGACGAGCCGCTCCTCGAAGCGGCGCGCGAGCCGATGGAGCGGCTCGCAGAAGCGACGGGCGAGACGGTGACCCTCTCGGTCGCGGACGGCGACGAGCCGGCGACGGTCGCACAGGTGGACGCCCGCTACGTCGTCGGTGTCAAGAACTGGGTCGGCCGCCGCTTCCCCGTCCACTGCACGGCCGACGGGAAGGTGCTGCTCGCCTTCGGCGGAGTCAGGCTGAACGGGCGTCCGCTAAACGCGCTGACGCCGCGGACGACGACGCGGCGAGAGCGGCTCGAGGACGAGCTCGAGGCCGTCCGGAAGGCCGGCTGGGCGACCGCAATCGGCGAGTTCGAGGAAGGGTTGAACGGCGTCGGCGCGCCGGTTCTGGACGTGGAGCGGCGCTGTCGCGGGACCCTCTCGATCTCGGGCCCGAGCTACCGGATCGAGCCGGCGGCCCTGCCGGAGCTGGCGGTCAAGTGCAAGCAGGCGGCGGACGAGATCGGCGCCCGCCTGGTGAGCTAGGAAGGAGGACAGGAGCGATGGCGGATCCCAACGATCCGGAACTGCGGAACCTGATCGAAAGGCGGATGTCCCGTGCGGCGTTCCTACGGGCGGCCGGGGGCATGGCGGCGGGCGTCTCGGTCGTCGGCCTGTCCGCCTGCGGAGGCGGCGGCACCGAGACGACGGGCGCCGAGAGCGGCTCCCCGAAAAAGGGCGGCATCGTTCAGGCCTCGTTCAGCGACTCGAGCACGAAGGAGAACCTCGACCCCGCGCTGACGACCCTCAACAACGACTCGTTCTACACGGGGCAGATCTACGAGGGGCTCACCATCGCAGACACGGACTGGAACGTGCACCCCGTCCTGGCCGAGAAGTGGACGCCGAACAGCGACGCGACGGAGTGGACCTTCAACCTCCGACAAGGCGCGAAGTTCCACGACGGCTCACCCGTCTCTTCGAGGGACATCGCGTACACGCTCCAACGGCTCGTCAACGAGAACGTCGGCTCGCCGCTCTTCTCGCGCCTGCAGCCGAGCCTGGACAAGGACGGCATCTCGGCGCCCGACGAGAGCACCGTCGTCTTGAAGCTGAAGCGCCCGGACTCGCTCATCCCGCTCGCGCTCAGCGCGCGTCACGCGATGATCGTCAAGGACGGGACGACGGACTTCGCGAAGACCGCGAACGGAACCGGCCCATTCAAGCTGAAGTCGTTCTCCCCCGGTCAGAGCTGGGAGGTGGTAAGGAATCCGGCCTACTGGGAGAGTGGAGTTCCCTACCTCGACGGCATCCGGGGTGTCGTGGTCGGCGAGCAGTCGACAAAGGTGCAGGCGGTCACCTCCGGTCAGTCGGATCTGGCCGACCCGATCGACTACTCGGCGGCGTCGACGGTCCAGGGCAGCTCGGCCGCATCGCTGCTCGAGTTCAAGGGCTCGACCTACCTCAACGTGGCGATGGATCAGACGCAGGAGCCGTTCACCAACGCGAAGCTCGTGCAGGCGATCAAGATGGCGGTCGACCGCGAGAAGGTCCTGCAGGCCGTCTTCCAGGGCTACGGCGACGTGACGCACGACGTGCCGGTGCCGCCCACCGACCCGTTCTACCCCACCGACCTCGGAAGCGACGAGCCGGACATCGAGGGCGCGAAGCAGCTCCTCGCCGACGCCGGCTACCCGAACGGCATCGATCTCGAGCTTTTCACGGCGGCTTCGTACGGAGGGCAGGTCGACCTGGCCGTCGCCTTCTCCCAGGTCGTGGAGCCCGCAGGGATCCGCGTGAAGATCAAGCAGTGGTCGCCGGACACGTACTGGGATCAGGTCTGGCTCGTGAAGCCGATGTACGTCTCGTACTACACGCGCCGCCATCCGAACGAGATCCTCGCCGTGACCTACGCCTCGAACGCGCCGTGGAACGAGTGCAAGCTTAAGGACCCGGAGCTCGACGACCTGCTCTCGCAGGGCCTGAAGACCACTGACGAGGCCGAGCAGAAGGACATCTACGGCCAGGCGCTCACGCTCGTTGCGGAGAAGCACGGGATCGCGATCCCCGCGTTCGTCAGCAAGCTCTGGGTGAAGAAGAACCGCCTCAAGGGCGAGGAGCTCGAGCTCTCGCGCGGGGTCATCATGAAGAAGGCGTATCTGGCGTAGTGGCGGAGGCCGACCTTCCCCCGATCGCCGGCAAGGCGCCGGCGGGCGCTCCCCCCGAGAGCGCGCCGCCGGCGCCCTCGCCGGGGCGGACGATCAAGCCCCCGCGAACGCGCTATCCGCGGCTCGAGTCGGTTCTCCGCCAGCTGGGCGCTGCGCTCCTCACCCTGCTGGTGATCTCGACCGTCACGTTCGCCGCGACCAACATCAAGTCACCGACGGAGGTGGCACGGAACGCGCTCGGACGCGAGACCTCGGAGGCGCAGCTCCAGGCGTACGTGGAACAACATGGCCTCGACGACCCGTTCTACGTCCGCTACGGCAGCTGGCTCAAGGACTTCGTGCAGGGCGACTGGGGAACCTCCGCAGTCACGGGACGGGACGTGCGGGCCGACGTCCTGCCGCGGCTCGGAAAGACGCTCCTCCTCTCGCTCATCGCGCTCGGGATCGCGCTTCCGATCTCCGTCCTCCTCGGCGTCTTCATGGCCCGAAGGGTCGGCTCGTGGCAGGACCTCTCGCTTCTGATCACCACGGTGCTCCTCGCGGCCCTGCCCGAGTTCGTCGTCGGCATCGGCCTCCTCATGCTCTTCGCAGTGTGGCTCGGCTGGCTCCCGGTCGACTCGACGTCGCTCTCCTTCGGCACGACCGTTGAGAAGGCGAAGGCGTACATCCTCCCGGCGCTGACGCTCGTCATCGCGATGGTGCCCTACATCGCGCGCATCGCCCGCGGGGCAGCGCAGGAGTCGCTGGCCGCTCCGTACACCCAGGCCGCCCTCCTCCGCGGCCTGTCGCGGCGTACGGTGATCTGGGACCACGCGATGCGGAACGCGGCAGTCCCGCTCGTGAACGCCGTCGCGATCAACCTCGTCTATCTCCTCTCGGGAGTGATCGTCGTCGAGAACGTCTTCGCCTTCCCCGGCATCGGCCAGGCCCTCGTCCAGGCGATCGGTCAGGGCGACACGATCACGGTGCAGGCGATCGCGCTCGTCATGGGCGCGATGTTCATCGCGATCAGCCTGGCCGCGGACCTGCTCGTCGTCTACTTCAACCCCCGCCTGAAGGCGGCCACGGCGTAGTGTCGAGCACCCTCGCCGACGTCGACGTCCTCGAGCCGGAGCCGCTTCGCCCGATCGAGGACGACGACGAGGCGCGCCCCGCCTCCGCCTGGCGCACGATCATCGGGAACGTCGAGGGCCAGATCGGACTCGTGCTCGGCGCGATCATGCTCGGGATCATCCTCTTCGGGCGCTTCTTCACGCCCTACTCGCCGACCGAGCTGGGCGTCGGGCCGCAGACCGTGGGCCCGTCCACGGAACACCTCCTCGGGACGGACAACCTCGGCCGTGACGTCTTCAGCCGCTTCCTGACGGGCGGCGACACGATCCTGATCGTCCCGCTCGTGGCCGTCACGCTCGCGTTCCTCTTCGGCGGCTCGCTCGGGATGCTCGGCGCCTACGCGCGGGGACGGATCGACGCCGTCATCAGCCGGACCTTCGACCTGCTCCTGACGCTTCCGCCGCTCCTGCTCGTGCTCGTGATCATCGCCGGGCTCGGTACGTCGACGATCGTCCTCGTCGTGACGGTCGCGCTCGTGTTCGTGCCGCGCGTCGGGCGCGTTCTCCGCGGGGCAACACAGGCGATCGTCACGAACGACTACGTGGCCGCGGCCCAGGCGCGCGGCGAGCGCACCGCGTCGATCCTCGGACGGGAGGTGCTTCCGAACATCGCCGCGCCCGCGATCGCGGACTTCGCCCTTCGCATCACGTACGCGATCATCTTCGTGGCCACGTTGAATTTCCTCGGCCTCGGCGCGCAGCCGCCCGACCCCGACTGGGGCCTCATGGTGGCCGATTCCCGCAACTTCCTGAGCGTCCAGCCCTGGGCGACCCTGGCTCCGGCGGCTGGGATCGCAGCCCTCTCGATCTCCTTCAACCTGATCGCCGACGCGCTCACACGCCACCTGACGCGCGAGACCTCGAAGGGCGTCGTGCCCGTATGAGCACGCACGGGCAGCCGGTGCTCGAGGTGACCGACCTCACGGTCGGCTACCGCCGGCCCGACGGTCGGACGAACGAGGTCGTGTGGAAGACGTCCTTGGAGCTTCACCCCGGGACGATCACGGGGCTCGCCGGCGAGTCCGGGTGCGGCAAGTCGACGACGGCGCTCGCCACGATCGGGTACCGCTCGCCCGGGAGCCAGATCCTCGGAGGCACGTCGGTCCTGGACGGAACCGACCTCCTTACGCTCTCGACGCCGGAGCTCCGGAGCCTTTGGGGAAGCAGGATCGCCTACGTCGCCCAGAGCGCAACCACGGCGCTGAACCCCGCCATTCCCGTCGGCCGCCAGCTCGCCCAGCCGCTCGGCGTCCACCTCGGTCTCAAGGGCGACGAGCTCCACAAGCGGCAGGTCGAGCTACTCGACGCGATGGGCCTTCCAGAGCCGGAGGCGGCGCTCTCTCGCTACCCGTTCCAGTTCTCGGGCGGCCAGCAGCAGCGCGTGGCGATCGCGATCGCCCTCTCCTGCCGGCCGCGGGTGCTCCTGCTCGACGAGCCGACCACGGGCCTCGACGTCACGACGCAGGCGCGGATCTCGGCGCTCCTCCAGGAGCTCGTCAAGGAGACCGGGGTCGCAACGCTCTATGTGAGTCACGACCTCGCGCTCCTCGGAGGAATGGCCGACCGCCTGGCAGTCATGTACGCGGGCGAGATCGTGGAGGAGTCGACGGCGGCCGCGGTGACGAAGACGCCGCGCCACCCGTACACGCAGGCCCTCATCGCCGCGGTGCCGAGCATCAAGAGGCCCCGGGCCGTCGCGGGCATCGCCGGGCGGCCGCCGACGCACGTCGTCCTCGACCGTTGCTCGTTCGCCGAACGCTGCTCCTACCGGCAACCCGCGTGCACCTCGGAGCCCATCCAGCTCCGCGAGCTCGACGGAGGCCATCGGGTGCGATGCATCCGCGCCGAGGAGATTGCCGCCGCGACGCGGGAGACGACCGCACTCCCGATCCCGGAGATCAAGGACCCGACCCCGCTGCTCGAGGTCGCCGAGGTCTGGTGCGAGTACGGCTCGCGCCGCGACGGCGCGCGGGCCGTCGTCAAGGGCGTGAGCTTCGACGTCCGGCCGGGCGAGACGGTCGGGATCGTCGGCGAGAGCGGGAGCGGCAAGTCGACCCTGCTCCGCGCGATCGCCGGGCTGCACTCCCCGGTCGACGGCGCGATCCGGCTGCGAGGGAACGAGCTCGCCCGGACTGCGGTGCAGCGGCCGCGGCAGCTGCGCCGGGAGCTGCAGCTCGTGTTCCAGAACCCGGACTCCTCGCTGAACCCGCGTCACACGGTGCAGGACATCGTCGCACGCCCGATACGCCTCTTCCGCGAGGACGTTACGCGCTCGAAGGAGAAGGACGCCGTCGGCGACCTGCTCGAGTCCGTGAAGCTGCCGCGCTCGCTCGCAGTCCGCTACCCGGCCGAGCTCTCCGGCGGTCAGAAGCAGCGCATCGCGATCGCGCGTGCGTTCGCCGCGCAGCCGACGCTCCTCCTCTGCGACGAGGTGACGTCCGCCCTCGACGTGTCCGTGCAGGCCACGATCCTCGAGCTGATCGCCGACCTCGCGCTCTGCTTCGAGACGGCGGTCGTCTTCGTCAGCCATGACCTCGCCGTCGTCCGCACGGTGGCAACGCGCGCGCTCGTGATGAAGGACGGCGAAGTCTGCGAACAGGCGGACATCGAGCAGCTCTTCTCGGCGCCCGCTCACCCGTACACGCGCGAGCTCCTCTCCGCCATCCCCGAGTCGATCGCAGCCGCCTAGCGACGCCTTGGAGAGCCTTCCCCGCCTCGAACGCATTGAGGTGCTCGAGGTCGCAGTCCCACGCACGCAGCGGCGCGTCGTCACGGCGTACGGCGACATCGCGGAGTCGCGCTACGCGCTCGTCCGGATCGCGGCCGACGGACTGACGGGGATTGGAGAGGCTCCCGCGGAGTGCTGGTGGACGGGCGAGGACGCCGTCACCGTCAGAAACGCCGTCGAGCGCTACCTGGCCCCGGCGCTGATCGGCCGTGAGCCGACGCTTGCAGAGGCGGCGGGAATCATGAACTGCGCCGTCGCGGCGAACCCGTACGCGAAGGCCGCGGTCGAGACCGCGCTCTGGGATCTGGTCGGGAAGCAGACGGGCAAGCCCCTTCACCGCCTCCTCGGCGGACCGACACGACCCGTTTCCGTGAAGTACGGGATCGGCGCCGTCTCCCCCGCCGAGGCGCGCGAGGCGGTCGCGGCGGGAAAGGAGCTCGGCTTCGCCTGGTTCAAGGTGAAGGGAACCGCCGACGCGACGGCCGACCGGGCTCGATTCCAGGCGGTCGCGGAGACGCTCGGACAGGCGGACCACTTCGGGGTCGACGCGAACGCGGCCTGGACGCGACAGGAGGCCTTCGACCAGCTTGACGCGCTCGGCGAGCTGGCGGTGGCGTTCCTCGAGCAGCCCATCGCGCGCCGGGACGCCGCGGGCCTTGTCGAGCTGCGGTCACGGGCTCCGATGCCCGTCATCGCCCACGAGAGCCTCTTCACCGTCGAGGACGGGCTCCGGGCGGCGGCCGACGGGATCGCCGACGTGTGGGCGCTCACCCCCGGAACGCACGGCGGCCTGCTCGCGACGCTCGAGCTCGTCTCGCTCGCGCGCGAGCACGGGATCGGCTGCCTGCTCGGGAGCACGTTCGAGCTCGGGATCGCGACGGCGCTCATGGCCCACCTTGCCTCCGCGGTCGACGAGCTCGCGCTCGGCGCGATTCCTTCGGACGTCGTGGGGCCGCTCTACCACGAGGACGACGTCGTCCGACCGCGGCCGGAGATCATGGACGGCACGATCACGCCGCCGGAAGGGCCCGGTCTCGGCGTCGAGCTCGACCCCGAGCAGCTACGGCGGTTCGGCGTCGGGACGAATGAATGACATAAAGGCTCGCCTCACGCCGTCGGCGCCGCTGGCTGCTCGTAGCAGCGCCGACGGCACGACGTCCGCCTTCCCTGAGCCGGGCTAGGCGCTAGGGCTGGGCCGATCGGCCTGCCGCGATCGCCTCGAGGTCCGTTCGCGCCAGGGCGCCCTCTGGTACGACGGCGATGTTGCAGCTCGTCTTGGCGCGGAGGGTTGCCGTGCGGCCTGCGCCTTCGAGGACTGCGCGTTCGCCGGCAATCGTTCCCGGACCGAGCTCGGCAACGGGTGCACCGTCGACCTCGACGCCCAGGACCCCGTCGAGCACGAGGTAGTGATCCGTGCCGGGCTCTCCCTGTTCGACCAGCACGTCGCCCTCTCGCAGCCGCTTGCGGCCTGCGGTTGCCCCGCTCGACATCAGCTGGCGCGACAGCTCACGCTCGAGCGCCGATTCTGCAGCTGCCACGAGCGCGGGTGAGTCCTCGTCGCCCCACGGCGTGCGGGCGCCGTGCGACTCGCGGTACCAGGACTTGAAGTCCACCGTTCCGCTCTTCTGCATGAGCTGGCCCGTGTCGTCGTAGATCCAGTGCCGCGGGAAGGGACTCGCACCGAGCAGCTCATGCGTGCCGGAGCCGTCGGCGTTGATCGTCAGGGAGAGCGTCGTCCAAGCGGTAGCCGAGTGGATGCGGAAGAACGGCTTGGCGCGCACGCGCCGCGGCGCTGGAAAGCCGGCACGACCGCCGACGGTCTGGACGAAGCGGATGCTGTCCTCACTCCGCTCCGGTTCACGACGCAACGTCTCGAACGCGACGCCAGGGACGACAACGGCCTTCGGCCCGACACGGAACGTCGTCGAGCCGACGAACGCTTCGCCGCTGTAGCCGCCGTCGACGATCCGCCCGTCCTCGACCTCGACCCATGCGCGCAGCAGGTTCGCCTCGCGAAACCGGTCCTCCGACCGCAGCCGCTCGAGGTCGCCGTCCTCGAGCTGGTCCGGCGGCGGCGGGTCGTAGTGGCCGACCCCAAGCTCGAAGGGCAGCTTTGGCAGGCCCGCAATCGCCTCCGACGGGATCCACGAGATCGCCGCCACTGACCGCTCGTGCCGCATCACCGCTCCTTCCGACGTCACCGGATTCGTGAAGTCAACAACTTCGCGCTCGCGTGATCAACCCCAGCGCCGACGGTCAGCGGTCGAGGTAGAGCGGACCTAATCCTCCGGCCGGTCTGCGGCGGATGCGCTACGTGTTCGGAGCCGGACAAGTGTCCGGCGTCGCATCGTCGCCGGGCGTACCGAACGGCGGCGCTTCATCTCCCTCCTTCGGACGGACGCGCGGACCTACGGACGCCTAGCCGGAGCGGTTTGCGGCCTCGTCGTTGGCGGCGACCCGCTCGGCCAGGGTCTCGAGCAGCTGCCAGGCGATCTGGGGATGCCCCTCGACGAAGCGCCTGAAGTCCCAGGCGCTGAAGGCGAAGCAGCGCAGATCGGTCTCCGCCCGGACGGTCGCGGTGCGGGGAACGTCGCGGAAGAGACCGATCTCGCCGAAGAAGTCCCCCGGCCTGAGCTGCGCCACGACGTCGCCGTCGCGTACAACCGCGGCCTCACCGTCGACCAGGACGAAGAAGGCGAGGACGCGCGCGCCGCGCTCCCCCTGTCTCACGATCGTCGAGCCGCTCTCGAATCCGAGCTCGTGCATCTCGTCGGCGAGCCGTGTCCGCTCGGCCTCCTCGAGCGGCGCGAAGAGCGGGACCCGCGTGAGGGCCTCAGCGCAGTCGATCGGCACGGCGCAATGCTACTGGGCCCCTCGCGGGACGACCTAGGACGCAGCGGCGACCTTCTCGTCCAGGAGGCAACGCTTCGGGAGGTAGAGGTAGATCTTGCTTTCGTCAGGGCGAAGCTGGAGCGACGAGCGGCGCGGGGGGTCCCCGAGCTGCGTTCCGCACGCGGTCACGTCGGGCGCCATGTCCGCCGCCGTCGCCGAGTCGGGAAGGCTCATCGTGATGTGTGTCGGCGTCGTCTCGAGCGGCCCGAGCGAGACGCCTCTCCCGATCATGCAGTCGCGGAAGCTCGTTGCCCAGTGGACGAGCTTCAGCGATTCGAGGCGGGTCAAGCGGATCTCGTTCGAGTCGGAAGAATCGGTCGTCGCCCGCGGACCCCCGTCGTCGCCGGCCGGTTCGGACGAGGCGCCGCCTCCGCATGCCGAGGCGGCAAGCACCAGGAGGGCGAGCGGAACGAGCCGTCTCGACATGACCGTTTCTACACCGGCGGGGCGCCCGGCGTTCCCCTGCTGCGGCGGTCGGGCCACCGCGCCGCGTACGCTTTTCCGCCATGGACGAGACGGTCGCGCCGATCGCCGCGCGCAGGCCGCCGAACGACCCGGAGGCGGCGATCGCCGACGGAGCCGACACGCTCCTCTTCGCGACGACTCCCGCGGGCTCGACGGCGGCGGCGCTGCTCGCGCTCGAGGGGGAGACGATCCTCGGACGGCTCGTCGGGCAGCTCACCGGTAACGGCGCGCGCGCCGTCCGGGTCGTCACACGGCCAGCCTGGCTCCGCGAGGTCGAGAACGCCGTGGGAGAACGGCCCGGCCTCTCGGTCGTGGCCTCGCCAGACGTCGCCGGAGACCTCCGCCTCGTCGCCTCAGAAGCCTCAAGCGCCGAAGGGGCGCTGGTCGTGGCCGCGGCAAACCTCACGGCGCACGAGACCCTGGTCGCCGACCTCGCCCGCGGCGGCGGGACACGCGTGCTGACCCGGCCGGGTGACGCCCGCCGTTCGGCTGCTGCAATCCGGATCTCGCGGGGGCTGGTCGCGGCCGCCGCGTCCTCCTACCACCGCGTCGGCCGTCCCGACGGGCAGTCGCTCGCCGCCCTTCGGGTGCACTCCGCCGCGCGTCCGCGCGTCGCGGCGGCGGCAACCGAGCTCGCAGGGTTGTCGTCCGAGGCCGCCGACGACGACGTCGTCCGGCTGCTCCTCGTCGGGCTCGTCCGGTCCGGAGAGATGGTGCGGGCGCAGCCGACGCGCGGCTTCGTTGCCACGGCCCCCGGATCGGACGACGAGGCGCGGGAGGCGGCCGCAGCGCTCGCATCCTCCGACGAGGACTGTCTTCGCCTCGCCGCGACCGTGAAGCAGGACGACGCCTTCTTCGCAAGCTTCTTCGCGACCTGGTGGACGAAGCACCTGGCGCGCGCGGCCGTCCGCGTCGGAGTGTCGGCGAACGCCGTCACGCTCGCCTCCTTCGCCGCCGGGCTCGGCGCAGCCGCGGCGCTCGCGGTCGGGACGCGGCCCTGGCTCGTCGCGGGCGCGCTCCTCCTCCAGCTCTCCTTCGTCCTCGACTGCGTCGACGGCCAGATCGCGCGCTACACGCGGACGTTCTCGCCGCTCGGCGCGTGGATGGACGTCGTCTTCGACCGAGTGAACGAGATCCTCGTGTTCGCCGCGCTCGCCGTGGGGTCGGGCCGCGGCTGGGACCGGGACGCTTGGGTCCTCGCCTGCGTGGCGGTGACGCTCCTCGTCGTCCGTCATCTCGGCGACTTCGCATGGGTCGCGCAGGAGCGCTCACTCGCGCCGCGCGCCCCCGGGCCGCCGCTCCTCCAGGTCGAGGACGACGCGCCGCCCGTCGTCGTCGAGGACGGAGCCGTCTCGGCGCTCCGCCGCTCCGCCGTTCCGAAGTGGGCGCACAGGGTCGTGCGCTTCCCCGTCGGCGAGCGGCTCTTCCTGCTCTCGGTTGTCGCGGCGGTCGCGACGCCGCGGGCCGCGCTCGTCGCCTACTGCGTCTGGGCCGGGCTCGCCTGGGCGTACACGATCGCCGGTCGCATCGCCAAGGGGCACGCGGCCGGGGGGCGAATGCTCGGAGCGGCCCTCCGATGAACGCGCTCTTCCTCTACCGCGACGACGGCCCGCTGGCCCGGCTCGCCATCCGCAGGCTCGCGTCGCCCGAGCCCGGTCCGTACGCGTGGCTCCTCCCGCCCCTCGTCCGGAGCACCGAGTACGGGCTCGTGATCGCCCTCACGGCGCTGATGAACGCCGACGCGCTTCCGGCGGCGTTCGCCTACCTCGGCGTGCTCGCCTTCCACCACTACGACATCGCCTACCGGCTTCGCGATCGCGGCGAACCGCCGCCCGCCTGGGTCGGCGCGGTCGGAGGCGGCTGGGAGGGACGCTCGCTCGTGATCGCACTGCTCGCGGCCGTCGGCGCCCTCGGCCTCGGTCTGGTCGTGCTGGCGGCCCTCCTCGGCACCGTCTGGATCGCAGAGAGCGCGGCCGGATGGATCCGCTGGATCCGGCGGTCGTCGCGATGAGCCCGCCGTCGATCGCGGAGATCCGCTCGGTCGGACAGCCCGAGGCGATCCTCCACCGTCCGTCCGCCGAGCACTGGTCAGCCCAGCTCTACATGCGGCGGGTCTCCCCTTACGCGACGCGCGCGTTCCTCGGTGCGCGCTTCTCGGCGGACGCGGTGACGGCGCTCATGATCCCCGTCGGCATCGCGGCCGGCGTGGTCCTCGGCATCTCCGGCGTCGCAGCGGCGCTCGGCGCGGCGCTCCTTGTTCAGCTCCAAGTCCTTCTGGACTGCTCGGATGGCGAGGTGGCGCGCTGGCGCCGGACGTCCTCGCCGCGCGGCACGTACCTCGATCAGATCGCGCACTACTCGACCGAGGCCGCGCTCGCAGCAGGGCTCGGGGTTCGCGCAGCGGGCGGCTGGGACGACGTCGCGGGCGCCTGGACCTCGCTCGGCCTCCTCCTCGCGCTCCTCATCGTGCTGCTGAAGTCGGAGACCCACCTCGTGCGGGTCGCGCTCGTCGCCGCCGGGCGCGATGACCGCTCCCTCGGCGACGGGCCGGCCGTCGCGGGGGCGCCGCGGTCGCGCCTCCGCGTGCGCGACGGCGTCCGCATCCTCCCTGGCATCCGGCCGTTCCAGGCCGTCGAAGCCTCGCTCCTGGCACTCGCCGCCGCGATCGTCGATGCGGCCACCGGAACGCTCGACGGCTCCCGCATGCTTCTCGCGGTCCTGAGCGCCGCGGCGCTCGTAGCCACCGTCGGCCATTTCGTCGCCATCGTCCGCTCCGACCGGCTCGGATGACGGCCGAGCACGCGGGGGAACCCACTACTCTTGAACGAGATGCCGGAAATCCCACGAGATCGAGCGCGGAGCCTGCTTTGAGCGCCGTCGCCGAACGCCGCGGCCGGCGCGACGACTTCACCTCCGAGCGACACGTGTACGAGCCGTTCCGGGTCGGGCTGCCGCCGCTCGGGTCGTACCTGCGACAGCTCTGGCGCCGGCGCGAGTTCGGGCTCGCGCTGGCGAGGAGCGAGCTTCGGGCCGCGCATCTCGACACGCTATTCGGGCGCGTGTGGCTGGTCCTGAACCCCATGCTCATGGCGCTCGTCTACTTCATGCTCGTGGAGATCATCCGCCACGGAAGCAAGAGCCCAGAGTTCCTCGCCCACATCATGGCCACGCTCTTCGCGTTCCGGTTCGTGTCGAGCTCGATCAAGGACGCGGCGCGGTCGGTGACGAGCGGTGGACGCCTGATCCTGAACACGGCGTTCCCGCGGGCGATCCTCCCGATCTCCGCGGTGATCGAAGGCTTCTATCGCTTCCTTCCGATGGTCGCCGTCTACGCCGTCGTCCACGTAGCCGTCGGGCTTCCAGTCGGGCCGCAGCTCCTGTGGGTCGTGCCGATCATCCTTCTGCTCGTGCTCTTCGCCACCGGCATCTCGATGTTCGTCGCCGCGGCTCAGGTGTACTTCCGCGATCTGCGCCACTTCCTCCGCTACTTCCTGCGGATCTGGCTCTACACCTCGCCGATCATCTGGACCGTGGACCAGGTCCCCGAGGGCCTGAAGCCCTTCCTCGCGCTGAACCCGCTCTATCCGTTCCTCGGGTCGCTCAGCGACACGGTCATCGACGGGACAAGCCCGCCGATGACCTGGATCCTCTGGTCCGCTGCCTGGGCGCTCGTGGTCCTCGTCGGCGGCGGGCTCTTCTTCATCTCGAGGGAGCGTGAGTTCGCTGTCCGCCTCTGAGCAGCTCGCCGAGCTCGAGTACGCGCCGCCTGCAGACAACTGGGCGATCCGGGCCGAGAACCTCTCGGTGACCTACCGGACGCCGATCGACAAGCGGCCGACGCTCAAGAAGACGGTCGCGCGCATGGTCCGCCGCCAGCGCACCCTGAAGGAGGTGCAGGCGCTCCGCGACATCTCCCTCCAGATCCCGCACGGCACCGTCGTCGGCATCATCGGCGTGAACGGCGCCGGGAAGTCGACGCTCATGCGGACGCTCGCGGGCATCCTCCCGCCCACACGCGGTCGCGTCGAGGTGAACGGGCGCGTCAGCACGCTGCTCGCGCTCGGGGTCGGGTTCAACGCTGACCTGAGCGGGCGCGAGAACGTCGTCCTGGGGGGGCTCGCCGCCGGGCTGTCGCGCGAGGCGGTCGAGGCAAAGTACGACGAGATCGCCGAGTTCGCCGACCTGGGCGAGTTCATGGACGTCCCGATGCGGAACTACTCGTCGGGCATGTACGGCCGACTCGCGTTCTCGGTGGCCGTGAACATGGAGCCGGACATCCTGCTGATCGACGAGGCGCTCTCGGTCGGCGACGCGCGCTTCAAGCGGAAGTCCTTCGACAAGATGCGAGAGCTCTGCGCCGAGGCGCGCACGATCCTGATCGTGAGCCACGCGCTGAAGAGCCTCGCGACGCTCTGCAGCGACGCGATCTGGCTCAACGAGGGCCGGATCATGATGCGGGACACCCCCGAGGCGGTCATCGACGCCTACACCCGCTTCCTCGACGTCGGCGAGGCCGACGAGGTCGACGAGGACGTGTAGGAGGGCCTGCCCGGGCCGGAGGCCGAGCATGGGCCGGAAGGCGCCCGGAGGCCCCGAGGGCGGTCGCGTTTTCGAGCGACTTCGCACCAGGAGCGGAGGCCGAAGGCCGGAGCGTTCACTCGTGGCGAGGCTTCCGCTGCATCAGGTCCGGGACGAGGTCCTCGGGGCGGCCGCCCGCGAGCACGGCGCAGACGGCCTCGGTGATCGGCAGCTCGAGCTCGAGCTCGTGCGCGAGGTCGCGCAGGATCGGCGCCGTCGTCACGCCCTCGACCGCCTGCGCGATCTCCGCGAGCGCCTCCTCGGTCGTGCGGCCGCGTGCGATCAGCTCGCCCGCGCGCCGGTTGCGACTGTGGTGGCTCCAGCAGGTGACGATCAGGTCGCCCATCCCGGCGAGGCCCGCGAAGGTCTCGGGGCGGCCGTGGAGGGCGCGGCCGATCCGCCGCATCTCGGCGAGGCCGCGGGTCACGATGGCGGCCTTCGCGTTGTCGCCGAGCTCGAGCCCGTCGGCGAGGCCGACGGCGAGCGCGATCACGTTCTTGGCCGCAGCCGAGATCTCGACCCCGACGATGTCCGTGTTCGTGTAGACGCGGAAGCGGGGCGACATGATCGCGTGCTGGAGGCGCCGGGCGAGGTCGGCGTCGCCGCTCGCGACGACGGCCGCCGCCGGTAGGCCCTGGGCGATCTCCTCGGCGTGGTTCGGCCCGGCGAGGACGGCAACCGGCCGGCCGTCGACGAGGGTCGAAAGGCGCCGTCCCGACGCGGGATCGAGGCCCTTCACGAGGCTGAGAACCGGGACGTCGGCGGACGGGAGCGCCTCGACGACCTCGCCGAAGGCGCGGCTCGGGACGGCGACGCAGACGAGGTCGGCGCCGTCGAGCACGAGCTCGCCGAGCGTCGTCGCCCCGACGCCGCTGAGATCGACGCCCGACGCGGAGCGCGGATTCCGGCGCGTCTCGGCGATCGCCCGCGCCTGCTCGGGGTCGCGGCAGACGAGTACGGGCTCGTGGCCGCGCTCGGCGAGGAGCGACGCGAAGGTCGTCCCCCAGGAGCCCGCGCCGACGACGACGATCCGCACGGCTACTGCTCCAGCGCGGCGTTGGCCGCGCCCAGATCGTCCTCGGTGTCGACCTCGATCGCGAGGTAGCGCGAGACGTCCACCGGCCTGATCACGAGCTCACGGGCCGCGATCGCGGTCTCGATGCCGCGCTCGAAGTAGTCCTGGTCGTCGCAGTCCTCGAGGTGACGCACGAGGGTCCTGCGGTCGCCCTCCGCCACGAAGTTGATGCCGACGGCCTCCCCGAGCGGCGCCTCGACCTGCTTCGAGAGCGCGGCCACGTTGCCGTCGCCGTCGAGGCTGTACTTGACCTCCTCCTCGGCGACGCGCGCGTCGTTGACGCACACGACCGACCGGTCCGATTGCACCCAGGGCCCGAGCTCGTCGAGCAGTCGTGGATCGAAGACGACGTCGCCGTTCAGCCAGACGACGCCCGAACCGCGGATGAGGCGGAGCGCACGAAGGAGGGACTTCGACGTGTTCGTCTCCGAGTAGTCCGGGTTGTAGACGAAGAGTGCGTCGGGGAAGGCCTCCATGATCAGCTCGTGCTTGAAGCCGACCACGATGTGGATCGGGCTGTCCGGGAATGCCGTAGTGAGCGAGCGCCACTGCTGCTCGAGGATGGAGCGGCCGTCACGAAGCTGGGTCAACGGCTTCGGGAACGGCCTCCCGAGGCGGACGCCGAGACCGGCGGCGAGGATGACGATCGCAGGGGCAAGCATGTGTCGACGGGGAGCGTACGGCGTCAGGCGACGCCGGCGCGCGTCTCGAGACCGACGGCGCCACGTCGCTCCGCGAGGAGCTGGTCGCGTCGCGTCGCGAGCTCGTCCACCGCGTCGAGGAAACGGGCCATGCTGTCGCCGGGCGCGAGGTCCCCGAAGTAGAACCGCCGCGCTTCGTCGCGGGCAGCGCGGCGGGCGTCGTTGTCGAGGCCGGCTGCGATCGCGTCGGCGAGCCGCGGAAGCGTCTCGCCGTCGAGGACGTCGGCCGCCGCGGCCGCGGGCGAGGCGCGCTCGAGCCGGGCGCGGTCCCCGTACGGATCGCAGAGCCAAAGCGGCGCGTCGGTCCGCAGGTACAGCCAGTCGAGCGCGACGGACGAGACGTCGGCCACGAGCGCGTCCGAGCCCGAGAAGAGCGCAAGGACCTCCGTCCCGTCATCGACCCGGTTCCAATCAGACTCGGGGCAACCGCGGTTCGCCGCCTCGAGCGCGCGGACCGTCTCGCGATGCGCCTCGGCCATGGCCCGAGTCCCGGTCGCCACACGAGGGTGCGGCTTGTAGACGACCCGGAACCGCTCGTCGGAGCCGAGCGCGCGCGCGATCGCCGGCCCGTAGCGCCGCACCGACGAGTAGTCCATCGCGTGCGTCTCGCCCTCCCACGTCGGCGCGTAGAGGATCGTCCGCCGCCCCGAGGGGGCGACCGGCGAGGGCAGCTCGAAGTCGAGCTGCGGGCGACCGACGCGCACAACGGTCTCGCCGTCGAAGGCGATCAGGTTGTCGCGGTAGCGCTGCTCGGCCGCCTCGCCGGCGACGAAGACCGCATCGTAGGCCTTCGCCTGGTTCGACGCCATCGAGACCTTGTCGCTCTCACCGTGATTCACGTGCACGTGCAGCGCCCGCCTCCAGCTGAGCGGCTGGAAGTTGTAGAAGGAGTTGTTCACGTAGATGCAGACCTTGGGGTCGAGCTCGCCAAGGACCGCCTCGAGGTCGTGGAGCCCGTTCGCGTAGACGACCGGGACGCGCGCGCCACCGTCCAGACGGCGGAACGTCGAGATCATCCGTGTCAGAACGCAGACGGAGCGCCGTTCGGCGAGCCGCTCGAGGACGGGCAGCCACTGCTCGAGCTGGTAGAGCCGCATCGGCGCGTCGGCGAAGTGGACGACGACGTCGACCGGCGGGTCGACCGGGCCGCGCCAGTCCGGCGTCCGCCGGCCGTGGCCTGCGGCCGCCATGACGTTCGGCGAGAAGCGGGCGACGAACCGCTCGCCGATCTGGGTGGTGAACACGCGGGCGGCGACGAGACCGAGCGCCTCGGCGCGTGCCAGCATGTCTCGCTTCCTGGCTCCGTCGCTCACCGGCGAAGCAGCTTACCGGCGTGCTCCTGGCCCTACGCGGCGTCGCTTCGGACGGCCAGCTGGCCGGCGGTGAGCCGCGCCGCAACGGGGTTCGGCTCACGCCTGCGCCGCGCCTGCTCGCGCGCGGCCCAGACACGGTCGGTGA
>Ga0126313_10000424_pt1 | contig 19839 bp, 19 predicted proteins | sample Plot105A_FD_89954 | JGI IMG/M metagenome (GOLD analysis project Ga0126313, IMG submission 89954) | Serpentine soil microbial communities from UC McLaughlin Reserve, CA, USA - Plot105A | ecosystem: Environmental > Terrestrial > Soil > Grasslands | place: USA: UC McLaughlin Reserve, Lake County...
CCAGAGCCGTTGGTCGTTCGGCTCGAAGACCGCCCACTGCGTCCCTTCCATGATCGACTCCGACACGAAGTTGAAGAGCCTGCGCACGTTCAGGTAGCGCCACTCGGGGTCGCTCGAGAGCGTCCGGGCCCCCCAGACGCGGATCCCGCGGCCCGGGAAGGAGCGGATGCAATTGATGCCTGACTGGTTCATAGCGCCCTGCTCCGGACCAGTGACCTGGAAGCCCAGCCCGTTCGCGCCGAGGACGACCTCGTTCGCCGGCGCCTTGTGCACGCCGCGCGTGGCGTCCGTCCGTGCCCAGATCCCTGCGACGTGTCCCGAGGGTGGGATGAGGATCGGCGACTTCGAGAGCGGATCCATTACCTCGACCCAGGGGTAGTAGAGCGTGGCGAACTTCGAGTCGTAGCCCGCCGTGTTCATCCGCCACTCGAGGAGCTCCTGCGGCAGCAGATTGGGCGGGGCGTCGAGGATCGCGATCCGGTCGCCCATGTTCTCGGCGTGGGCGATCATCTTCCCCTGCAGGTCGCGCACGGCCGCATCGCCGCCGCCGTTCTGCGCCAAGGTCATCACGTCAGGCATCACGACCATCGTCACCTCGTCGATGGCAGCGAGGCTGCCCATGCCGCGACGCCTGGCGACGTCACCCTCGAAGTCTCCCGCCTCGACTTCGCCGGCAGGGATGCTCGGAATCGAGAGCGCGTACTTGCCCGATGCCGGGACGCGCAGCTCTTCCGGAAGCGTCTCGCCCGTCTCCTCGATCTTGACCAGCTTCGACGCGGCGTTGACCTTCGTGGCGATGTTGTTCTTGCCCTTCTTGAGCGAGAGGCCCTCGTACTCCTCCTTGTCCGAGCCCGATGTCACGACGAGCTTGTACGTCGCTTCCGCCTTCTCGCCGGGGTTGGTCTCCTCGGACAGCTCGACCGAGATGTCGCCGTTGTCGGCGCTCTTGGCGAGAGCGCGGTAGGCCTCGACGTTCGTGTCGCTCGCGGCCGGCAGAGCCGCCTGCGCACGCGGCGCACCGTCTTCCTTGCCGACACGGACGACCCAGCAGAGGCTGCCGCCGTTGGCGAAGAAGCCGTACAGAGAGTGTGCGAGGTAGGCGCCCTCCATGAACGGCCCGTTGTCGGGATTTGCGGGATCGCCGTAGATCCTGGCGAACTGCGTCCAGTTCGAGATCCGCATCGGCGTATTGATCGGGCCGCCAGGTGCGAGACCGACGAAGGCTGCAGTCGACGTGCCCACCCCCTCGATCGGCTTCGACTGCGCGGGGACTTCCTCGACGTAAACCCCCGGGGTCAAGTAGTTCGGCATCTCACACCCTTTCTCTCGTGGTTGACACGCTGAGCTCACTCAGGAGGGCGTCGGGAACCGCCGTGGCGACCCGCCTCGGCGTCATGCTGCCCGGCTCGAAAACCTCCATCTCCGTCTCGTCCCGCGCCCAGAGGATCACCGTGACCTCCCGTGCGGCCGCGCGAACCTGCTCGCCCAGCATCCGCCCTGGACCGCCTTCGAGTGGGAGCACGACGGCGTCGGGAGCGAGTCGGCGCGATTCCGCCACGATCGCAGCCGGCTCGTCCTCCTCGGCGACGACGTCGATCCCACCGTCGGCCAGCCACTTTCGCATCCCCACGCGCGTCATCGGCTCGAGGTTGCCGAGCAGCACGCGTGGCGGCCTGCGGGCGGACACAGGGACAACCCTCCGCTTTCCGGGTCCGGAGGACTAGGGAGCGGCTGGGCAACCATTCGGGCAACCTCCGTTGCCCCACCTGCCGGAGGACGGGTCAGCTCGACTTCTTCGCCGGGGCCTTGGCCTTCGCCTTGGCGCCGAGCTCGAGGTCGATGCCGTTGCCCGGGACGTCCAGCGAGCCGGAAGCCTCGCGGCTATCGGCTGTCCGCGCCAGACAGGTGTAGCTGCCGGGCTTGAGCGGGGCGAAGCGGAAGCGGCCGTCCGCGTCGGAAGCAGCCCACAGGCCCACGTCCGGGAGGGCGACCCACGCATTCGCAACCGGCTCGCCCTCGGCGTCGGTGACCCGGCCGCCGGTCCGGTGGAACTCCTCGACCGACGCCCTCGGCGCCGCAGGATCGCGCAGGCGGATCGTCGTCGTTCGCACCTCGGGCCCGCGCTCGAACCGGGTTCCCGGCTCACACGAGAGGAAGACGAGGTAGTCGACGCAGGCCTTGTACTGCCCGCCGATCGAGGTCCAGAAGTCCGCCTTGTCCTCGGCGCGACCCTGAGCCGTCTTCGTGTCGAGTGGATACGGCTGGCTGCCGTTCGCGAGCGTGCCTGCAAGCACGTCTCCCGTCAGCACCGGGTACGCGTATAGCACCGCGAGCACCTGCGAGAGCAGCCGGTGCTCGTCCTCCACCTGCCTCGTCCAAGCGGTGACCGCATACGACACCTCGATGCGTAGCGGCGGTCGCTCGTCGACCGCCTGCCCGTTCCCGCGCTGCGGCTTCCACTCATGCACGCGCCGGTCGGTGGCCTCGCGCAGGTCGTAGAGGAAGAGGTTCACCGTCGGCGACGACAGCGCGGCCGCCCACTCCTTCGTGGGCGCGTCGAAGACGATGTCCACCCCGTCGAAGCCATGCCGTTCGAGCTCCCGTTTCAAGAGCGTCCGCAGGCTCTCGTCGAGATCGGCGAGCATGGTGTTGAGCGGCACGGTGGTGACGACGGCCATGGGCTTAGCTCACCATGTCCCGGCGTTCATGTCACGCTCGATCTGACCGCGCCGCCCCGGTGGGCAGCCGAAAGGGCAATTGCTTCTGCCCCTAAGGGGAAGCGGCGCTTCCTCCATCGCCGTTGCGCGGCCGGATCAGCTCGTGGAAGCGGTCGAAGTCGGACTCGAGCGTGAGCCGGCCCAGCTTGCCGTACTCGAGTGCGACGCCCTTGATCAGATGGCGCATCGAGATCGAGGCGCCGTCCTCGGCCGCGAGAAAGGCCGCGGCGAGCGAGACGTTGCGGATGCTGCCGCCCGAGAGCTTGAACTGGCCGGCGAGGAAGGGGACGTCGATGTCGGCGTCGAGCGGCGCCGCGTCGGGGAGCAGGAGCTGCCAGATCCGTGCGCGGTCGTCGGATTCCGGGAACGGGAAGTCGATCACGAAGTCGAGGCGGCGGAGGAACGCCTCGTCGAGGTTCTGCCGGAAGTTCGTCGCGAGGATGACCGCGCCGGCGTAGGACTCCATCTTCTGCAGGAGGTAGGCGACCTCGATGTTCGCGTACCGGTCGTGGGAGTCGCGCACCTCCGACCGCTTGCCGAAGAGCGCGTCGGCCTCGTCGAAGAAGAGGATCGCGTTGGAGCCGTCGGCGGCATCGAAGATCCGGTCGAGGTTCTTCTCCGTCTCCCCGATGTACTTGGAGACGATCGTCGCGAGGTCGATCCGGAACAGCTCCAGGCCGAGGTCGCGGGCGAGCACCTGGCCCGCCATCGTCTTGCCGGTGCCGGACTCGCCGGCGAACAGCACCTTCAGCCCCTGGTCGCGCGCGACCGCACGCTCGTAGCCCCACTCCGAGAGGACGAGGTCTCGATGGCGCAGGTAGCTCGAGATCGAGGTGAGCACCTCGCACTGGCGCTCCGGCAGGACGAGGTCGTCCCAGCCGAAGGCCGGCTCGAGTCGGGTCGCGAGCTCGCCGATGCGCGTGCTGGACGCCTGCCGCGCGCCGAGGTCGAGGTCGGCGCGGCCGGGCGTGTCGCCACCGCGGGACGCGGCCGCCAGCCGGGCTGCCTCGGCGCCGTCGACGATCTGACCGACCGAGAGGCGGAACTTCGCAGCGACCTCCCCGACCTCTTCCGCTCCGGTGAGCGCCGCCCACACCTCGCGGCGCTCGGCGAGCGCCGGCATGGGCACCTCGACGACGAGTGCGGTCGTGTCCCCGAGCGCGACCGCCGTCTCCCGCGCGGCCGCGCAGACGACGCCTCGCGCGGGACGGGCACCGAGAGCAGACTGAACGCGAATCCGCTCGCCCGGATCGAGCCGGTCGAGGCCGTCGAAGCACAGCTGGGCGCCGGCGAGCGCGGCCGTCAGCTCCGCGTCGAGGAGGGCGTCGGGCTCGACTGCGCGCGCCACGTCGAGCACGACGAGCGGTCGCTCCAACGCCACGGACAGGAGCGAGGCGGCGTCGGGCCCAGCCACGACGACCGGCAGACGGCTGTCCACGGCGAACAGCCGGCGCAGCTCGGCCACGGTCTCGGACCGTCCGGGGTCGTAGGCCGGCACGTCGAGCAGCCGGAGGTGGCCGTCGCGAGGCGGCTCGTGCAGAGCGTGCCCGAGCAGGAACGCCGCCAGGCGATCGGCCGTCTTGACCTGGCGCTCGGCGAGCGGGATCGGGCCGCCGGCATCCAGGAGTCGAAGGGCGCCGCTCGCCCGCAGGGGCGCGTCGCCGGCGAAGCACTCGAGCACCGCCGCCTCCTCGCCCAGGAGGCGGGCAGCGAGCCGCGGGCTCGCGAGCTTCCGCGTCACGTCGTCGTGGAGGTACGCGTAGAGCCGTCCGTAGCGGGGGCTCAGCTCGGGCGCGGCGCACGCGGCGAGCACGCGGCGCTCGAGCTCGCCGAGACCGAGCCGCTTGCCGGCCTCGTCCAGCCGGGCGTCCAGCTCCTCCGCCTCCTGCTCCCTCGCGAGGCGGAGCGCCTGCTCGTCCGAGACGTAGAGCCCGCGAAACGGGTCGAGCGGGCTCGGATCGCTCGCGGCGACGCCTTCGACGGCGTCGCGGACGAGCGCTTCCAAGTCGCCGAAGAGGCTGGAGGCCGCGGGGATCGGCTCAGGCGCCACGAGCGGCCCGCTCGGCGTCACGCTCGAGCGGCTCGCCGGGCATGGAGACCCTCATGGGACCGCTCTTGGGGGCTCCGCGCTGCTGGACGACGTGGGCGAGCTCGTGCGCGATCAGCTCCTTGCCCTCGGGCGAGTCGGGCTTGAACTGCCCGGGGGCGAAGTACACGTCGGTTCCGGTCGTGAAGGCGTTGGCGGCCACCGATCGGGCGATCTCGCCGGCCTCGGCATCCTTGTGGAACGTGACGTCGTGGAACGAGTCGCCGTACTTGCCGGAGAACTCCTCGCGCAGGCCGTCGTCGATCGCCTCGCCGTAGCCACGTCTCCGCGCGATCGCCGCCGTCACGTCAGGGTGCGCCGTGCCGTCCGGGAGGATCCCGCCACCGTCGCGGGCGAGGACGCCGAATGCCTGGTTGCCGATGCTCGCGGCCAGCCTCTCGACCGGCTCGGTCTGCGCCTCGGGCACGACCTCCTGCCGTCGAGTCGACGCGTCGTGGTCCCACTCGCGGTGCTCGTGGCTCTTCACGTTCGTGCGCAGCATACGACTCCGCCGCCGCGAAGGGAAGCTATCGTCGCCGCTCTGCCGCGGGTGGACGACACCGAGGGAATCCGGCTCCTCCGGGAAGCGCTCGCACGGGCCGACTTCACCCCCGGAGGCCTGCTGCGGGTGATCGGCCGCCGCGAGCCTGCCCGCGACGGCGACGAGGCGCTCGCGACGCTGATCAGGCTCCTCTACCTCGGCGCCCGGGTGGACGAGACCGATGCCGAGGCTGCATTGGCGCCCCTGGCGCTCGAGCGCGCCGAGGCGATGCGCGTCGTCGAAGGCGGCGTCCCCCTCGTCGAGGTCGTCCCGGAGGGCCGCGTCCTGATCGCCTCCGATCCCGAACGAGAGACGCGCCGCGCTGACCGCGTCCCCGGCCCGGGCAAGGCGTCGCGGACGCTCACCGCGGTGACGCCTCGCGACCGCGTTGCCCGTGCGCTCGACATGGGCACCGGCTCGGGCGTGCAGGCGCTCCTCCTCGCCGAGCACGTGGATGAGGTCATCGCGACCGACGTCAACCCCCGCGCCCTCCAGTTCACGGCGTTCAACGCGATGCTCAACGGCTTCGCGAACGTCGAGGTGCGCGAGGGCAGCCTCTTCGAGCCGGTCGAAGGCGAGCAGTTCGACCTTGTGGTCTCGAACCCGCCCTACGTTGTCTCGCCCGACGCCGAAGTGCTCTTCCGGGACGGAGGCCTGCCAGGCGACTCGTTCTCGGAGGCAGTCGTCCGGCAGGCGCCGGCGCTCCTGCGCGAGGGCGGCTTCGCGCAGCTCATGGTCAGCTGGGTCATACCGCCCGGTGAGCGCGTGATCGGGCCGCCGGCCCGCTGGTTCGCCGGTTCCGGCTGCGACGCGATCGCACTGCACACCGCGAGCTCCGCGCCGCTCGAGTACGCCACCTCGTGGAACTCGCGACTCCGCTTCGACCCCGCCGCCTACGGGGACGCGCTCGAGCGCTGGGTCGAGCACTACGCGCGCGAACGGATCGAGCGGATCGGGAGCGGCGTCGTCGTCCTGCGGCGCCGGCCGGCCGGGGACAACTGGGTGCTTCCGCTCGAGGCTCCCGAGCCGCAGCGTGGTGCGGCAGGGCAGCTGCGGAGGCTCTTCTCGGCCCAGGACTTCCTGCGGGCCAACGACGACGAGGCGTTCCTCGACCGGAGCTTCACGCCGACCGACGACCACGTCGTCGAGGTGGCGCTGCAGTCGCGCGCGGTCGTCTCCCTGCGCGCTTCGATGACCGGCGGCCTCGGGCTGAGCGTGCCGCTCGACGAGCCGGCGGCCGATCTGCTCGGAAAGCTGCCCTCGGGGCGGCTCCTCCGCGACCTCGGCGGCGACGAAGCGGTGCCGAGAGTCAGGCGGCTCGTGGAGCTCGGCTTCGCCGTGCCAGACTAACCGCGGATCCAGAGGGCGTGCCTCTGGGATCCAAGATAGCCCTGGATCGACCCTTGACGACTCTACGGATCGTCTCTAGGATCCAGAAATGCTCATGGACGTATCCAATATGCTCGACTGCGCCTCGGTCGCGGACGCGGAGGAGCGCTTGGTGAAGCCGGAGGCCCCGACGACGGCCGAGCTCGCCGAGTGCACGTGCCCGGACTTCTGCGAGCGCGACCACGACACCGACTAGGGAGGCAACGTGAACCGCAAGGACGGCCGCTGGAGCGGCGTGGAACGGCCCTACTCCGACGACGATGTCGAGCGGCTCCGGGGCCGCTTCACGATCGAGCACACGCTCGCACGGCTCGGGGCTGAACGGCTCTGGCGCCTGCTCGCCGAGGAGGACTACGTCGCCGCCCTCGGCGCGCTCACTGGCGGGCAGGCGGTGCAGATGGTGCGAGCCGGGCTGAACGCGATCTACCTCTCGGGCTGGCAGGTCGCCGCCGACGCCAACCTCGCCGGCCAGACCTATCCCGACCAGAGCCTCTACCCTGCCAACAGCGGGCCCGCGCTCGTCAAGCGGCTCAACAATGCGCTCCTGCGCGCCGACCAGATCGACCTCGCGGAGGGCAAGAACGGGACGTACTGGCTCGCGCCGATCGTCGCCGACGCCGAGGCCGGCTTCGGCGGCGCGCTCAACGCGTTCGAGCTGATGAAGGCGTACATCGAGGCCGGCGCCGCGGGCGTCCACTTCGAGGACCAGCTCGCCTCGGAGAAGAAGTGCGGCCACCTCGGCGGCAAGGTGCTCGTCCCCACCGGCCAGTTCATCCGAACGCTCGTGGCGGCGCGGCTCGCCGCCGACGTCTGCGACGTGCCGACGATCCTCGTCGCCCGCACGGACGCGCTCAGCGCGACCCTGCTCACGAGCGACGTCGACGACCGCGACCGCGAGTTCACGACCGGCGAGCGGACGCCCGAAGGCTTCTACCGCGTCAGGCCGGGAATCGAGGCGCCGATCGCACGCTCGCTGGCCTACGCGCCCTACGCGGACGTGCTCTGGTTCGAGACGGCCACGCCGGACCTGGACGAGGCGCGCCGCTTCGCCGAGGCGATCCACGCCGAGTACCCGGGCAAGTACCTCGCGTACAACTGCTCGCCGAGCTTCAACTGGCGCAAGCACCTGAGCGACGCCGAGATCGAGCGTTTCCAGCGCGAGCTGGGCGAGCTCGGCTACCGCTACCAGTTCATCACGCTCGCGGGCTTCCACTCGCTCAACGAGGCCATGTTCGAGCTCGCGAAGGGCTACGCCGCCGAGGGCATGCCCGCGTACGTCGAGCTCCAGGAACGCGAGTTCGCGCTCGAAGCCGACGGCTACAGCGCCACCCGCCACCAGCGCGAGGCCGGCGCGGGATACTTCGACGCGGTGACTGAGGCGGTCTCAGGAGGACAGAGCTCGACGCTGGCGCTCAAGGGCTCCACCGAAGAGACGCAGTTCGAGGCCGCCTCGCAGGGGTGACCACGACTCCAGAGGTCGTCGCCCCGGCCGACGCCGAGATCCTCAGCCGCGAGGCGCTCGCTTTCGTGGAGCTGCTCCAGCGCGAGCTCGGGCCGCGGCGCCTGGAGCTCCTTGAGCGCAGGACGGCTCGCCAGCGCGAGCTGGAGGCGGGCACGAAGCCGGACTTCCTCGCCGAGACGCCCGACGTCCGCGAGGGCGACTGGCGCGTCGCCCCGCCACCCGCGGACCTCCAGGACCGCCGCGTCGAGATCACCGGTCCAGTCGACCGCAAGATGATGATCAACGCGCTCAACTCGGGCGCCAGCGTCTTCATGGCCGACTTCGAGGACGCGAATTCGCCGACCTGGGAGAACGTCGTCGACGGACAGCGGAACCTCCGCGACGCGGTCCGCCGGACGATCTCGCTCGACCAGGGCGAGAAGAGCTACCGCCTGAACGAGGAGCTCGCGACTCTGGTCGTCCGCCCTCGCGGCTGGCACCTCGTGGAGCGCCACGTGCTCGTGGACGGCGAGCCGGTCTCGGCGTCGCTGTTCGACTTCGGGCTGGCGTTCTTCCACAACGCGCGCGAGCAGCTCGAGCGCGGCACGGGGCCGTACTTCTACCTCCCGAAGCTCGAGAGCCACGTCGAGGCGCGGCTGTGGAACGACGCCTTCCTCCTCGCGCAGGACGAGCTCGGGATCCCGCGCGGTTCGATCAAGGCGACCGTCCTGATCGAGACGATTCTCGCCGCGTTCGAGATGGACGAGATCCTCTACGAGCTGCGCGAGCATTCGGCCGGCCTGAACGCCGGCCGCTGGGACTACATCTTCAGCGTGATCAAGAAGTTCCGGGAGAGCGATTTCGTGCTCCCGGACCGCGCCCAGGTGACGATGGCGGTTCCGTTCATGCGTGCCTACACGGACCTGCTCGTGAAGACGACGCACCGGCGCGGAGCGCACGCGATCGGCGGCATGGCGGCGTTCATCCCGTCGCGGAAGGACCCGGAGGCCAACGAGGTCGCTCTCGCGAAGGTGCGCGAGGACAAGGAGCGCGAGTCGGGGAACGGCTTCGACGGGACCTGGGTCGCGCACCCGGACCTCGTCCCCGTCGCCCGCGAGATCTTCGACGGCGTCCTCGCCGAACGGCCGAACCAGGTCGAGCGGCAGCGCGACGACGTGGCCGTCGGCGCCGACGAGCTGCTCGACTTCGCCGTTCCCGGCGGCGAGGTCACGGACGACGGCCTCCGGACGAACGTCTCAGTCGGTGTCCGCTACCTGCACTCGTGGCTCAACGGGGTCGGCGCGGCGGCGATCGACAACCTGATGGAGGACGCAGCGACGGCCGAGATCTCGCGCTCCCAGGTCTGGCAGTGGGTCAAGCAGGGCCGCTTCGCGCGCGATCGCGTACGTGAGGAGGTCGACGCCGTCCGCGAGGGCATGGAGGCGGCCGCGGACCTATTCGAACGGGTCGCGCTCGAGGAGGACTTCGTCGAGTTCCTCACGCTACCGGCCTACGAGCTGCTGGGCTGACAGCTAGTAACAGTCTGTTACTAGCTGCAAGAGGCCGGCGTGAGCCGGCCCGAACCCAAGTAACAGTCTGTTACTTGGATTCGCGGTCGAGCTCGAAGACGAGCTCGAGGCCGTCCTCTTCGTCCCACTGCTCGCCGGTCTGCACGAAGCCGAGCTTCTTCACGATCGCCAGCGACGGCGCATTCGTCGGGGCGACGGAGGCGATGAAGCGGTGGATGCCTTTGTCCGTTTCGGCCCAGTCCATCAGGGCCTGCGCCGCCTCGGTCGCGTATCCCCGCCCGCGGTGGGGCTCGAAGATCGTGTAGCCCAGCTCGACCGCGTCGGGATCCTGCTTGCCGTTGACGCCGGGCTGACCGTGGAAACCGGCGTGCCCGATCATCGTGCGGACGGGCTGGCGCAGGATCACTGCGCGTACGAGCCACCGCTCGGCGTGCGGTGTCCGCTCGAGCTGCCGCTCGCGATAGCGGAGGAAGCCGGCGTCGTGCTCGTCCGGCCAGTCGGCCGGAACGGACGCGTCCAGCTCGCGCTCGGCGTCCGCGTGGCGGTCCTCCAGCAGCGCATCGATCACCTGCGGCGAGAGCAGGATCAGCTCGAGCCGGTCCGACGTGATCACGCGGCCACCTCGATCCGGCCGCGCACCTCGCCGAGCTCCACGTCGCCGGCGCGGCCGCGGAGGACGACCTCGTCGCCGTCCTCGACGAAGGTCCGCCTGCCGCCGTCGGGCAGCTCGAGCGGCTCGGCGCCGTTCCGCGTCAGCTCGATGAGGCTTCCCTCGGTGCCGCGGTCGGGGCCCGAGATCGTCCCGCTCGCCATCAGGTCGCCGGTGCGGATGCTGGCCCCGTTGACGGTGGCGTGGGCGAGCTGCTGAGGCATCGACCAGTACAGGCCGCGCGCGTTCGTCCGCGAGACGACGGCGCCGTTCAGCTCCACCTCGAGTTCGACGTCGAGCGACCAGTCGCCGTCGACGCGCAGGTACGGCAGCGGTTCGGGCTCCTGCGGCGGCCGCGGCACCCGGGCCTCGCGTAACAACGAGAGCGGCGTCACCCAGGCCGAGATCGACGTCGCGAACGACTTGCCGAGGAACGGGCCGAGCGGCTGGTACTCCCACGCCTGGAGATCGCGGGCGCTCCAGTCGTTGACGAGCACGACGCCGAAGACGTGCTCGTCGAAGCGCTCTCCGTGCACCGGCTCGCCGAGGCGGCTCGGGACGCCGACGACGAAGCCGAGCTCGAGCTCGATGTCGAGCCGCTTCGTCGGCCCGAAGGCGGGCCCGTTCGCGTCCGGCGGCTTCGACTGGCCACGCGGCCGCCGGACCGGCGTGCCGCTGACGACCACCGTTCCGGCGCGGCCGTGGTAGCCGACAGGGAGCTGCCGCCAGTGCGGGAGCAGCGGCTCCGCGTCGGGGCGGAACATGCGCCCCATGTTCGTCGCGTGCTCGAGCGACGAGTAGAAGTCGACGTAGTCGGCGATCTCGAACGGCAGCTTCAGCTGGACGTCGGCGAGCGGGACCGCCGCCGAGTCGGCCTCGCCGGCCTCGATTCGGGCGAGCGTCCGTTCCCAGACCACGGGGCCGGCCGCCATGAGGGCGTTGAGGCTCGGCCCGGCGAGCTCGTCGCCGAATCCCGATAGGTCGAGGACGTCGCCGCCTGCACGAAAGCCGACCCGCGGCTCCTCCCCGGGCCGGCAGAAGACGCCGAATCCCGTCATCCGGACAGGAAACCGAGCGAAATCAGGTCGTCGACCGGCTCGGAGAAGCTGCAACTCCCGAAGGCCACGAACAGAGCGCGGCCTCGCTCGACCTCGGCCGGCGAGGCGGTGCGGTCTCGCCAGCGGAAGACGTCGTCGTCGACGCCGAACGCTCCGGCGTCGTCCTCGGCCAGCGCCGCCTCCTCGTCGCCGAAGACCGCGGCAGCCAGGAGGTTCAAAAAGCCGTGCTGCCCGTCCTGCCGGACCGCGTGGTGCAGGCCGGCAGTCGCCTTGAACGGCACGCCGTACCGGCGGCACGCGCGTACGGCCTCGGCGAGCTCGGCGATGAGCGGCACTGCGGGGCCGCAGCGGACCTTGACGCGCGTCCCCGGCGCAGCGAGTGGCGGCAGCGCGCCCTCCACGTACACCTCTCCGCCGAAGGAAGGCACCGGACCGCCCGGCGGCACCTCCACGGCCTCGATCCGAGGATCGTCGACGTCGACGTCCGCATCGAGCACGACGGACAGCGCCGGCGGTTCCCCGTCGAGAGAGTCGACGACGGTCGCCGGAGCGACGAAGCGGCGGACGATCCAGCCGTGGCGCCCCTCGCGTGCCTGCCTGTGCTCCTCGAGCGCCTCGGGCAGCGGCAATTGCGCCGGCGGAAAGAGCGGCGCGTGGTCGATCAGGCGCTCGAACAGCGCGCTTTCGAGGAAGCCGGGCATCCGGGCCATCTTCTCAGGATTGGAAAAGGCTTGACCTGGTCCTAACCCGGCATTGCCCGCCCGTAAGCGGCGTCGGGGCACGGTGTCTCCGCAAGCGAAACCGAGGAGATATCCATGAGCAAGCTTCTGGCAGCGATCATCGCGGCACTGCTCGTCGGCGTCGGAGTCGCGGCGGCGAGCTCGCTCACGACGAGCAACGACGACCAGGTTCCGACGAGCTCGATCTCGACGATCGACTCGACTGCCTCGACCGAGGCGACCGAGTCGACCGGGTCGACCGAGGCGAAGACGACCGAGACCGGCGAGGACGTCAGCGGCCCGTGCGACGAGGCCGAGCATGCGAACGACGCACGCTGCGCAGGCGGCACGACGACCGCGGACGACGACCGCGCCGACGACGACCGCGGCCGAGAAGCGTACGACGACGCCGACGACGCCGAGGACCACCGTGGCCGCGGGCGCGACCACGAGGATGCCGATGGCGGCGGCGAGGACCACAGTGGCCGCAGCCACAGCGGCGGCGACGACGGCGACCGCTCCGGCTCGAACTCCGGCGACGACGACTAGAGCGGCTCGACGGCCGCCGAGCCGTCTGGGGGAAGGCCGTCCGGGGGCGGAAGCTCCGCCTCCGGTGCGGCCTCGTCGGCGCGTAAGGCGGCGGCCACCGCGAACGCGACCGCCGTCACCGGCACGGCGAGGTACGCGCCGAGGATTCCGAACAGGGAGCCGCCGGCCGCGACGGCGAGCAGGATCACCGCGGGGTGCAGGTCGACCGTCCGGCTCTGGATGATCGGCTGCAGGAAGTTTCCTTCGATGAACTGCACTCCGAGCACGATCCCCAGCGCGATCAGCGCGATCCACGGCCCGCCGTCGGCGAGCGCGACGAGCACCGCGATCAGCCCGGACAGCGTCGCCCCGATGAACGGGATGAAGGAGCCGAGGAAGATGATGACGGCGAGCGCGAAGGCGAGCGGAACACCGAGGATCCAGAGGCCGATCCCGATCAGCGTGGCGTCGATCGCGGCGATCATCGTCGTCCCACGGACGTAGCCGCCGAGAACGCGCCACGCGTGCTCCCCGGCGCGGTCGATGCGCGGTCGGTCGCGCTCCGGCACGCGCTGGAGGATCCCGCGCCACAGAGCCCGGCCGTCGCGCAGGATGAAATAGAGGAGCGCGACGACGAGGACGAGGCCCGTCAGGACCGCGATCCCGGAGCGAACCCCGGAGACGAGATAGGAAGACGTTTCGCGCCACGCCGCGCGCACCGAGCCGTCGAGGTCCCGGTCGAGCGACAGGTTGAGGCGGCCGTTCTCCAGCCAATCGGCCAGGTCATCGAGGCCCTTCCGCACCGAGGCGACGAGCTCGTCGTACTCCTGCACGACCGATGCGGTGACGATCGCTATCAGTACGGCGAGCAGGAGCAGCCCGATCACGAGCGCGCCCGCCGCGGCGCCGCGCACCAGTCCGGCACGGCGTAGGCGCCCCGCGAGCGGCGTCAGCGCCGGGGCGATCGTCACAGCCACGATTGCGGGCAGCACGATCACGCGCAGGTACCAAAGCACGGCCACGACACCCGCGATCGCCGCCACGCAGACGAGGAGCCGCCAGGCCCAGCCCGCGGCCCGGTCGAGTCCGGGCGGCACTGTTGGCACGCCGGTCACCGGGGGTAGGATTCAAGAGATGGACGGGCTCATGCTCTATCTGGTCTTCCTGATTCCGCCGCTGGTGTTCGGCCTCGTGGTGCAGTGGTGGCTGAAGAAGACCTTCGCGAGGTACTCCGAGGTGCCCGTTTCGGCGGGGATGAGCGGCGCGCAGGTCGCGCGCGCGATCCTCGACCGCAACGGCCTCAGCCAGGTGCCGGTCGAGATCTCGCCCGGCGGCGCGCTCTCCGACCACTACGACCCCAGGAAGAAGGCGCTCTTCCTTTCCGAGCCGGTCTATTCGCCGTCCACGGTGGCCGCGGCGGCCGTGGCGGCCCACGAGACGGGGCACGCGCTCCAGGACTCGCGTGACTACGTCCCGCTGAAGCTGCGATCGGCGATGTTCCCCGCAGTCGCCTTCGCGTCGAATGCCTGGATCTGGCTGCTCGTGATCGGTGCGTTCCTGCAGGCGATGGGCCTGGTCGCAATCGCGCTGCTCGTCTACGCGGTCGCTGTCGCCTTCCACATCGTGACGCTGCCCGTCGAGTTCAACGCCTCGCGGCGCGCGTCCGGACAGCTGCGCGAGCTGGGCATCGTCGGCGTCGGCGGCGAGCAAGCCGGAGTGAACAAGGTCCTCACCGCGGCCGCCCTCACCTACGTCGCCGGCGCGCTCGCCGCGATCACGCAGCTCCTCTACTACGCACTCGTCTTCTTCGGCGACGACTGAGCAGCGGGACTCCGGGATGGAGTCGACGAAGGCCGACGAGATCGCGTATGCCCTGGAGGAGGAGATCGTCTCCGGGCAGATCGAGCCCGGCTCGATCCTCCGCCAGGAATCCCTGTCCGAGCAGTACGGGGTCTCGCGGACGCCGATCCGAGAGGCACTGCGCCGCCTGGCCGCACTGGGGCTCGTCCAGTTCGTGCCGAACCGCGGCGTGCGCGTCCGCACGCTCTCGCGCGACGAGCTTCGCGAGGCGTTCCTCGTGCGCGCGGAACTGGAGTCGCTGGCGACCGCGTTGGCGGTTCCGCGCTTCGACGAGGAGGGCATCGCCGAGCTCGAGGCCGCCGAACGCCGCTTCGCCGAGCTGACGGGAGAGCTGCGTGCCCAGGCGCGCGAGGGCGGCCGGACGCACAGCCGGATCGTGGGCGAGTGGGTGCACGCGAACCACGCGTTCCACGACGTGATCTACGAGCGGGCGAACGCGCCGTTCGTCGTCCGCCTGGCGAAGAGCGCTCGGCGCACGTTCTTCGGCCAGACGACGTGGGCGGTCGGCGCGGAGCTGGACGATCTCTACGTGAAGAACCAGCGCGAGCACTCCGCGATCCGCGGCGCGATTGCGGCCGGCAGCGTCGACGGCGCGCGCTCGGTGGCCCGCGACCACGTCCTGCATTCCGGTCACCTGCTCGAGGTGATCCTCGACCAGGTCGAGCGATCGCAGGGCTAGCCCCGGGTGATGCCGTCCTCGGTGACGTACGCCGTCACCAGCTCTGCCGGCGTCACGTCGAAGGCGCGGTTCTCGACGGAGACGCCGGCGGGCGCGAGCCGCTGTCCTCCCACGACGGCGACTTCCTCCCCGTCCCGCCGCTCGACGGGGATCGCCGCGCCGTCCGGCGTCGCCGGATCGAACGTGGAGACGGGCGCGGCGACGTAGAACGGGATCTCATGGTGGCGCGCGAGCACCGCGAGGCCATACGTGCCGATCTTGTTCGCGACGTCGCCGTTGGCCGCGATCCTGTCGGCGCCGACGATCACCGCGTCGACCTCGCCTGACGACATCAGCGTCGCCGCCATCGCGTCGGCGACCAGTGTGCACGGGATCCCCAGCTGCTGGAGCTCCCACGCAGTCAGCCGGGCTCCCTGCAGCACGGGGCGCGTCTCGTCGACCCAGACGCTCGGCCGCCGCCCGGCCTCGTGCGCGGCCCGAATGACGCCGAGCGCGGTGCCATACCCCACGCACGCGAGCGAGCCCGTGTTGCAGTGGGTCAGCATGCGCGCTTCCTCGGGAATCAGCTGGGCGCCGTGCGCGCCGAGGCGCCGGTTCCGCTCGACGTCCTCGGCCGCGACCTTCACCGCCTCGTCGGCAGCGTCGTCCGCTGCGAGCGCGCGGTCGACGCCCCAAGCGAGGTTGACCGCGGTGGGGCGTGTCGCTTTCAGCCGCCGCGCCGCATCGTCGAGCGATTCCCCGCTCGCGGCGGCGAGTGCAACCCCCATCGCGCCGGCGGCGCCGAGCGCCGGTGCGCCCCGGATCGCAAGGCTCGTGATCGCGTCGCAGAGCTCGTCCACGGTCCGGCAGTCGAGAAACGCGAGCTCGGCAGGCAGGCGCCGCTGGTCGATCAGCCTGACGGTGCCGTCGTCCCACTCGATCGTCGGCGGGATCGTCACATCACGGCCTCCACGGTCGCACGCACGGCGGTCTCGACGCCGCCCGGTTGGCGGTACGCCCCCGAGCCGAGCAGCACCATGATCCCGTCGCGGACGCCGGCCCGTTCGACTTGCTCGGCCGCGTTCTCGGGACCGACTCCACCGCCGAGCACCGCGACGGAACGAGGGACACCGAGGTCGGCGTGGCAGGAGTCGATCTGGAACCGCACCTCGGCCTCGGGGTCGAAGACCCGTCCACTGAACGAGCCGCAAAGGACGTAGTCGGCTCCCAGCAAACGCACGAGCTGGGCGACCACTGCCGGAGCGACGCCGTGGGTCGCGTTCCGCGTCCACAGCGCCGCGCCCGCGCGGTGAGCGAGGATCGGGACGCCGAAGTCGGCATCGCGCAGCACGCGCACCGCGTCCAGACCTTGCGCGAAGGCGTCGACCATCAGCGCGCCCGCGCCGAGCTCGACCGCCAGCTCGGCGCGCTCGAGCAGGGCGTCCACCGGGCCGGTCACGTTCGCTGCGTAGCGGGTGTCCGTGGCAGCGACGACGGCCCTGACGCGCTCCGCGAGCGGGCACCAGTCCTGGTCGCCGAGCAGCTCGTCGTCCTTGACGAGATCCGCGCCGCCTCGCGCCAGCGCGGCCGCCACCTCCGCGACCTCGCGAGGCGACAATCCGAGAGACGGCTTCACGATCGCGCCGACGAGCACGCCTTGGGGTGCGTCGAACGCCGGTCCGCGGAAGAAGCCGGCGGGCCAGTCCGCGGCCACTACGCGGCACCGCGTCAGCCCGGCGAGGTCGGCCCACTCACCGGCGATGAGGGCGGCGACGAGCAGCGTGACGTCGGCGCCCCAGTTCTTCTCCGGGAACTCGAGCTCGGCACGACCGTCGCGCGCGGAGACGACACGCCCGCGGACCGCGGCCGGCCCGCCGGAGTGCCCGACCGATGCGACGAGCGCGAGCGCCTCCGCCGCGTCCAGCGGCTCGACCTCGTACGTCATCCGGATCACGCGGCGACGCTAGCCGAAGGTGCGGTTAACCGTACCCCGGAACGCCGGGGAGCCACATTCCCGCACGGAAAGGCGACGTGCACGATCACGGCATGACCAACGCAAGCGTTTTCGAGCCCGGAGCCACGGCAGGCGACCGCCTCTCCCCCATGAAGCCGTCCCCCACGGTCATCATGGTCGCCGCCGGAGCGACATACCCCCCGCCTGAGCCCGGGCTCGAGACGCAGGTCTAGAAGACCAGGTAGACGACCTCGCCGACCATCGCCGGCTTCTCGGAGCCCTCGATCTCGACCTCGGCGCCGACGTGGTAGAGCACGCCCTCTCCGCGCCGCTCGGCCGAGTTGATCCTGGCCTTGAGGCGGACGCGTGAGCCGGACGGGACCGGCGACGTGAAGCGGACCTTCTCGGTCCCGTAGTTGATGCCCATCCTCGCGTCCGTGACGCTGAGCATCGACCCGAGCAGCCCCGGGAGCAGCGACAGCGAGAGGTAGCCGTGCGCGACCGTCGTCCCGAAGGGACCCTGAGCGGCCTTCTCGGTGTCGGCGTGGTTACACTGGTAGTCGACGGTCGCGTCGGCGAACTGCTCGATCGCGCGCTGCTCGATCGTGACCCAGACGCTGGGCTCGAGCTCCAGGCCGGCCGCTCCCTCCAGCTCGACAAGCGTCAGTTCCTTGGTCATGCGGTCACCTCGATCTGTGCGCGGAGCGCCTTGCGGTCGAGCTTTCCGACCGGCGTCAGCGGAAGGGACGGGACGACGTGCACCTCGCGCGGGTACTTGTAGCCGCCGATCCGCTCCTTGCCGAACGCGACGAGGTCCTCAGGGCCGACGTCGTCCGAGCTCAGTTCGACGAAGGCGACGACCTCCTCGCCGTGGAGCTCGTCCGGTCGCCCGACGACGCCGGCGGCCGTGACGGCCGGGTGCTCGAGCAGCGCCTCCTCGACGTCGCGCGGGAAGACGTTGAAGCCGCTGCGGATGATCAGGTCCTTCTTGCGGTCGACGACGCGGAGGTAGCCGTCCGCGTCGAGAAAGCCGAGGTCGCCCGTATGCAGCCAGCCGTCGCGGAGGACGTCCGCCGTCAGCTCGGCCGCCTGCCAGTAGCCGAGCATCACCGCCGGCGAGCGCACGAGGATCTCCCCGACGCCCTGCTTGTCGGGCTGGTCGATCCGGACGTCGATTCCGGGCACCGGCGTGCCCACGGCGCCCGGCCGCGCGCGGCCGGGCGGCGACGAGGAGACGATCGCGGACGATTCGGTCAGGCCGTAACCCTCCCGGATCTCGACGCCCGGCACACGGCGAAGCAGCTCCTGGGCAGTCTCCGCCGGGAGCGGTGCGGCCCCGCAGACGATGTAGCGGAGCTCCGAGAGGTCGTAATCCTCGAGCGGCTCGGCGAGGAGCAGCTTCAGCATCGACGGGACGACCGCGACGATCTGGGCGCGGTGGTCCTGGACGAGCCCGAGCCAGGCATCGGGTTGGAACCAACGCATCAGCACGCTCGAGTGCGGCTCGCGGACGTGAAAGCCGACGACCGTCACGAGCAGCCCGAATGCGTGTGAGAGCGGGAGCGCCGTGAGCGAGCGCGTTATCCCCGGCACGTAGCCCGCGTCGTGACCGGACCGACCCGCGAACCAGAGGTTCTCGTGCGAGAGCATCACACCCTTGGCCCGGCCGGTCGTGCCACCGGTGTACATGAGCGCGGCGAGGTCGGCGCCGCCGGGCGGAACGATCGGGGACGGCGCGCCCTGCTCGAGACCTGCGAAGTCGTCGGTCCTCAAGACCTCCGCGTCGCCCGCCGCCTCGCGCGCGTTGCCCTCCAGCTCCGGGCTGGCCAGGATCAGGCGAGAGCCCGAGTCGGCGACGATGTGCGCGAGCTCTGCGGGCGGCAGCAGGAAGATCGCCGGCGTCACCACCGCGCCGGCCCGCCAGATCGCGTTGTACGCGATCCCCACCTCGGGACAGTTCGCCATCAGCACGACGACCCGGTCGCCCGGGCCGACTCCCAGCCGACGGAGTCCGCCCGCGAGCCTGGTTGCGCGCTCGTGCAGCTCGCCCGAGCGATACCAGCGACCCTCGAACCAGAGCGCGTCGTGGTCGCCGTGACGCTCGAGCGCCGCCTCGGCCGCCTCTGCGAGGTTTCGATCAGGCAACGTCAACGCGCATCGAGCGTCCGCCCGCGTGCTCCATCGCGGCGAGCATCCCGATCGGCTTGGCGCCGCCGGGGAAGCGCTCGCGCAAGGCCGCGAGCAGCGCGTCCGCGTCCCAGCGCTCGTCCGAGACGAAAGCGTCGCCCGCCTGCCACGGCTGTAGGACGTTCACGACGCCGCCCCAGACGAAGAAGCACTGGCCGGTGATGTCCTGCGCTTCGTCGGCCGCCAGTGCGACCACGAGCGGCGACATGTTGCCGGGGTCGAGCGGATCGAAGCCGTCTTCCGGCCTGGCAAGCTCGCCGAAGGTCTCCTCGGTCATGCGCGTGCGCGCGTTCGGCGCGAGGCAGTTGACCGTTACGCCATAGCGCTCGAGCTCCTGCGCGGCGATCAGCGTCAGGCCGGCGATGCCCGCTTTTGCCGCGCCGTAGTTTGCCTGACCGACGTTCCCGAAGACACCCGACGGGCTGGCGGTGGTGATCACTCGTCCGCGCACCTCGTCGCCCGCCTTCGAACGCTCGCGCCAGTAGGCGGCGGCGTGCCGCAGCGGCGCGAAGTGACCCTTGAG
>Ga0126313_10000425_pt1 | contig 19838 bp, 20 predicted proteins | sample Plot105A_FD_89954 | JGI IMG/M metagenome (GOLD analysis project Ga0126313, IMG submission 89954) | Serpentine soil microbial communities from UC McLaughlin Reserve, CA, USA - Plot105A | ecosystem: Environmental > Terrestrial > Soil > Grasslands | place: USA: UC McLaughlin Reserve, Lake County...
CTCAAGTACGATTCTGCTTCGAGCGCGGCGAACTACTACCGGGAGCTGGCGAAGGAGGTTCTGTCCCATGGCTCGGCGTAACAAGCGGGCAAGCATGCGTGAGGGGCCGCTGTCTGACCTTTTCCGGTCGACGTCCGAGGACGCTCCGGTTGATCCTCCTGAGGCGCCGCGTTACGGTCGCGAAGACCCGGCCGATGCGAAAAAGATTCAGGACGAGGCGGATCGGCCCGCGGGTCCTGTCTCCGATACGACCCCCTCGGCTGAAGCCGAGGGTCCCGCATCGTCGCCACCCGCGGGAGATACGCCTGAGGATCCAGCTCAGACGGACTTGCCGCTTCAGCAGGATGAGGCGCCCGCCCTGTATGACCAGGAGGTTCTGGGTTCGGAGCGGAATGTCGAGTCTTCCAGCGAATCCGCTCCGGAGCGGCTGAAAAGGGTCTTTGCTGAGGAGCCGGTTCAGCGGCGGGATCAGTTTGTGCCGGAAAACCCGCGGTATGGGCGGGATGAGCCTGCTTATGAGCCGCCTGGTAGCGGGGAGCCGCATCAGCCGGTGATCAAGGTCGTCGGGGTCGGCGGTGCCGGCGTCAATGCGGTCAACCGGATGGTCGACGCTCGCATTCCCGGGGTCGAGTTCATGGCGGTCAACACCGATCTTCAGTCGTTGCAGCTCTGCGTCGCCGACGTCACCGTCCACATCGGCGACCAGCAGACGCGCGGCCTCGGCGCCGGCGCCGACCCCGAGGTCGGCCATCGCTCGGCTTTCGAGGAGCAGGACAAGATCAAGCGCCTGCTGAAGGGTTCCGACATGGTCTTCGTCGCCGCCGGCGCAGGTGGCGGCACCGGCTCGGGCGCCGCCCCGGTCGTCGCCCGCCTCGCCCGCGAGGTCGGCGCGCTCACCGTCGGGATCGTCACCAAGCCGTTCAGCTTCGAGGGCAGCCGCCGCGGCGACCAGGCGAACAAGGGCATCGAGGAGCTCGCCGCCGAGGTCGACACCCTGATCGTCGTCCCCAACGACCGCCTGCTCGACGTGCTCGACCAGCAGACCTCGATGGTCGAGGCCTTCAAGGTCGCCGACGACGTCCTCCGCCAGGGCGTGCAGGGGATCTCCGACCTGGTCACCCTGCCCGCCGTGATCAACCTCGACTTCGCCGACGTGCGCTCGATCATGTCGGAAGCCGGCCGGGCGCTGCTCGGGATCGGCATGGCCTACGGCGACGACCGCGCCGTCCTCGCCGCCGAAAAAGCGATTTCCTCGCCGTTGCTGGAGACCTCGATGGAGGGAGCCCGCTCGATCCTCCTCTCGATCACGGGCGGCGCCGACCTCTCGCTGGTCGAGGTCTCCGAGGCCGCCAAGGTTGTCGGCGAGGCCGCCCATCCAGAGGCCAACATCATCTTCGGCGCCAACGTCGACGAGGAGCTCTCCGAGCAGATCTGGGTCACCGTCGTCGCCACCCGCTTCGACGGTCGCGGCCAGCCGCAGCGCCGCGCCGCCGAGCCGACGATCCGCCGCACCAAAGACGCCGAGCCCTCGCGTCGCGGCCGCTCACCCGAGCGCGGCGACCGCGAGCTCGGGATAGACGTCCCAGAGTTCCTCCCCGGCTGATCTCGGCCCCATGCGAGGGGTCGTCGCAGCTGGCCATCCGCTGACCGCCGAGGCCGGTGCCGCCGTCCTGCGTGATGGTGGCAACGCGGTCGACGCCGCCGTCGCGGCGGTACTGACGTCGTTTGCCGTCGAGAGCCCGTTGACCGGGTTCGGCGCCGGCGGCCACATGCTGGTCCACGAGGGCGGCGAGACGACGCTGATCGACTTCTTCGTCGCCGCCCCCGGCCTCGACGGAATCGAGCGCAAGACCGAGCTGGTCCCGGTCCCGGTGCGCTTCGACGCCGATACGACGCAGACGTTCTATGTCGGCCCCGCCTCCTGCGGGGTGCCCGGCACGGCCGCGGGGCTTGCCCACGCGCTGCAGCGGTTCGGGACCATGCCGCTCGCCGATCTGGTCGCGCCGGGCGTGCGGCACGCCCGCGAGGGGGCGCCGATCAACCGCGGCCAGGCCTACATCCTCGACATCCTCGCCCCGATCCACGACCTCCTGCCGGGCACCCGTGAGCTCTACGCGCCGGCCGGGCCGCACCTCGGCGAAGGGGACGTCTTCCGCTTCCCGGAACTGGCCGCGGCGCTGGAACTGTTCGGCGCCGAGGGCGCGGAGCCGTTCTACCGCGGCGAGGTGGCGGCGCGGATCGCCGAGTTCGTCGTCGGGCGCGGCGGCACCCTCGGTCCCGGCGACCTCGCCTCCTATGCGGCGGTCGAGCGCCCGCCGATCGTCGCCCCCTTCCGCGGCGCCGAGGTGCTGACCAACCCGCCGCCCTCCTCGGGCGGGATCCTGATCGCCTACTGCCTCGGGCTGCTCGAGCGCTTCGGCCCCCGCAGCGGCCCCGAGCAGCTGGTGATGGCGATGGAGGCCGCCAACGACCGCCGCGACCTCGCCTTCGCCGAGGCGCTCTACGAGGAGGGGATGCATGAGTCCTTCCTCGACCCGATCGGCCTCGACCTGGCCGCCGTCGACCTGCTCGGCTCGACCACCCACATCTCCGTCCTCGACGCCGACGGCAACTGCGCCAGCGTCACCTGCTCCAACGGCTCCGGCTCCGGGGTGCTTGTCCCCGGCACCGGCGTGATCCTCAACAACATGCTGGGCGAGGAGGACCTCAACCCGGCCGGCTTCCACGGCATCGCGCCGGGGCGGCGGGTGCCGTCGATGATGGCGCCGACGGCGGTGATGCGCGACGGCGAGGTCGTCCTCGCGGTCGGCAGCGCCGGGTCCAACCGGATCCGCTCGGCGATCCTGCAGACGGTGGTGCGGGCGATCGAGCAGGGCTATCCGGTCGCCGCAGCGGTCGAGGCGCCGCGCCTGCACTTCGAGCAGGGGATCGTCCAAGCCGAGAAGGGGGTCGACCCCGACGCCCTGCTGCGGCTGGAGGAGCGGGGATGGGAGGTCGCCCGCTGGCCCTCGCTCAACCTCTTCTTCGGCGGCACCCAGGCCGTCTCGAGAGACCCGGCCAGCGGCGAGCTGAGCGGCGGCGGCGACCCCCGTCGCGGCGGCGCCGTCGCATACGCTGACTGAGATGGCGGGCCCTGGGATCGATTTCGCGGCGGAGGGGCTGCTGGACGAGCTCAGCGGTGAGGCGCGCGAGGCGCGGCTGGCCCTGCTCGAAGAGCTCGTCGCCGACGGCGTCTCACTGGAGGAGCTGCGGGAAGCGGTCGCCGCCGGCCGGCTCGCCCTGCTGCCGGTCGAGCGGACCCTGGCCGGGACCGGGCAGCGTTACACGGCGCGGGAGATCTCCGAGATCGTCGGCATCGAGCTCGAGAAGCTGCGGCGGTTCAGCGCCGCCCTCGGGGTCCCCTACACCGATCCCGACGAACCGCGCGGGACCGAGGCCGACCTCGAGGCGGCGCGGCGGATGAAGGCTTTCCTCGACGCCGGCCTGCCGGAGGAGGGGATGCTGCAGGTGGCAAGGACGATCGGGATGGGGACCGCGCGGATCGCCGAGGCCAACCGCGAACTGGTGATCCGCACCCTGACCCAACCCGGCGACAGCGAGCGTGACGTCGCCCTGCGCTTCGCGGCGGCGGCCGAGGCGATGATGCCGCTGGTCGGCCCGACCGTCGTCCACGCCCTGCAGGCCAACATGCTGGAGCAGATCCGCCGCGACGTGATCGCCACCGCCGACCTCGCCTCCGGAGCGATCGGCGGCACCGCCAACCTCACCGTCTGCTTCGCCGACCTGGTGGAGTTCACCCGGCTCGGTGAGGAGATCCCGGCGGAGGAGCTGGGCCTGGTCGCCGGTCGCCTGGAGGAGATGGCGAGCGCCGTCGCCGATCCGCCGGTGCGGCTGGTGAAGACGATCGGCGACGCGGTGATGTTCGTCGCCAACGAGGCCGAGCCGATGCTGCGCGCCGCCCTGGCGCTGATCGCCGCGGCCGAGGCCGAAGGCGAGGAGTTCCCCTGGCTGCGCGCCGGCCTCTCCTGCGGCTCGGTCCTGCCCCAGTCCGGCGACTACTACGGACGCCCGGTCAACCTCGCCAGCCGCATCACCGGCGTCGCCCGTCCCGGCAGCGTCGTCGTCGACGCCGGGGTCAAGGAGGCGGCGGGGGAGGGGTTCGCCTACACCTACATCGGCGAGCGCAGGCTGAAGGGGATCGACGCGAAGGTGAAGCTGTTCCGGGCCCGCGACAAGTAGCTGCACGATTGTTCATATTCATCCCTATCGAGCTGCCTTTCAGTCTGATATGCACGATCAAGCATCTGACCCCCTTTCGGCCGCAGAATAGGAGTATAATGTGCGATTGTGCATTCGAAGCTGGATATTGCCCAAGCTGATGCCAGCGCCATAGGCGCGAGCGTGCGCCGCGCTCGGGAGGAGCTTGGCATGCGCCAGGACGAGCTCGGCCTGGCCGCCGGGGTCAGCACCAGGGCGATTCATCAAATCGAGAGCGGTAAGCCGACCAGTCGTCTGGACACGGTCTCTCCCGTGCTCGCGGCGCTGGGACTTGAGTTGAGGGTCGAGTGAATCCCCCGCCCAAGGCGCTATCGGTCTTGTTGCGAGGGAGGCGGGTTGGGTCACTCGAGCGGACCGGTCCCTCCCGTTATCGCTTCGCGTATTCCGAGGACGCCATCCAGGGCGATCGCAGCGACCCGATGGCGAGGCTCTCAGCCTCCCTGCCGCCGCGCGAGGAGCGGTTCAAGCCCAGCGAGTCTGCCCCGTTCTTCGAGGGCCTCTTGCCGGAGGGGGCGGTGCGCGCCACTATCGCCAGCAAGCTCGGGCTCAGCGAGGCCAACGGCTTCGGCATGCTGGCGGCGCTTGGCGGCGATTGTGCGGGGGCAGTCACGGTCCTGCCCCCGGACCAACCGTCGCGGCCGCCGGGGGGCGCCGCCCGCCCCCTGGAGGAAAACCAGCTCGGCGAGATGCTCCGCGACCTTCCGCGCGATCCCCTGGGCATCGACGTCGACCCCGCCGGGGTTCGCCTCAGCTTGGGTGGAGTCCAGGACAAGCTGATCCTCATCCGGCTTCCCAGCGGTGATTTCGCTCAGCCGCTGGGAGGGGCGCCCAGCAACTGCCTGCTGAAGCCCGAGCACGAGCGCTTCGAGGGACTCGCGGTCAATGAGGCGTTCTGTATGAGGGTCGCGGCGGCCGCCGGTAACGAGGCGGCCACGACCGAGTTGCTCGAGCTCGACGGCATACGTTGCCTGTACAGCGAGCGGTTCGACCGCACCGTCGATACCGATGGCGCGATCGCTCGTCTCCATCAGGAGGACATGTGCCAGGCCCTCGGCTTGTTGCCAACTCAGAAGTACGAAGCCGATGACGGGCCATCGGTGGCATCGGTGATCGCGCTGCTGAGGAGGCAGCCGAGACCCCGCATCGCCCTCGACGTCAACGCCTTCATCCGCGCGGTGCTGACCAGCTTCCTGCTTGGCAACAGCGACGCGCACGGCAAGAACTTCTCGCTCCTCTACGACCCCGCGGCCGGTCTCCGCCTGGCCCCCCTGTACGACGTCGTTTCGACTGCTGTCTACGACGACCTGACCCCGCGGCTGGCGATGGCAATCGGCGGGGAGGACGACCCGTCCCAGGTGGACCTCTCGTGTTGGGAGCGCCTGGGCGCCGAAGGCGGCCTGGGCGGCGCGCTGCCAAGATTCGTCCAACGCTGGTCGAGCGAGATCCTCGCCGCGACGGAAGGATGTCTGCGCGATGCCGAGCGGGAGGGCTGGTCGCATCCCGTCCTGGAGGCGATTGCCGACGTGTGCCGGGAGCGAGCCCGCCGGTTGATCGACGGCCGCTAGAGCGGTTTACGTGCCGAGACCAGCAGGTTGTAGAAGAGCTCGGCCGGCAGATAAGGCTCGAGCAGGCGGGTGTCGACCTTCTGCAGGGCGATGTAGCTGTTGAAGGCGAAGCGGCGCCAGCCGAAGGAGATCGACTCCGGCTCGGCACTCGACTCGACCGTGCGCAGGCCCCAGCCCCACGCGTTGGAGAGCAGCTCCTCGCCGCCGACGTGGCGCTGCTCGAAGCCGGAGTCGCGCAGCAGGCGGCGCAGGTCCGCGGGGGCGAAGGCGTGAACGTCGACCTCGCCCTCCAGCGAGTGGTCGTGGGACTGGTCGCCTTCGGCGACGGCGCGCTCTCGGGCGCCGATCGCACGGCGCCAGAGCGGCGCCAGCGCCATGCCAGCGCGCTTTGGCGCCGCGGCCAGGGTGTCGCCGTAGCGGGAGGGCTCGCCAGCGAAGGCGATCATCCCGCCCGGCCGCAGGACGCGGCGGAATTCGGCGAAGGCCCTGTCGAGGTCGGGGATGTGGTGGAGGACGGCGTGGCCGAGGACGAGGTCGAAGCTCTCGTCCTCGAAGGGCAGGGTCTCGGCCTCGGTCTGAACAGTCGTCACGTCCTCGAGCCCGAGCGCGTCGGCGGTCGCCGCCAGCCGCTTCAGCATCCCGGGCGAGATGTCGGTCGCGGTCAGCCGCTCGATCACTCCGAGCTGGACCAGGTTGAGCGAGAAGTAGCCGGTGCCCGAGCCGATCTCCAGCGCGTCGCCGAAGGAGCGTCCCTTCCTGCCGCCGAGCGCCTTGACCAGCTTCAGCCGTACCTGCCGCTGGCCGACCTCGCCGAAGTCGATGCCCCACTTGGCGTCGTACTCGTCGGCGGCCGCGTCGTGGTAGCGGGTGTTGACGTCCTTGATGTGGTCGTGAGTGGCGGTGGGGGAGGCCGGCATCGGGGCGGGAACTCTACGCGGAACGGCCCGGCAGGCGATCTCCGCGCAGCGGTGTTCCTTTTGTCCTCTATGCGGACATGAAGCGCACCGCTGCAATACGGTCCCCGCATCGCTGAGGAGTACCTACAGCTGAACCAGCCGCCCGGGGTGCCGCCGCTGCCGTTGACCGGCGAGCGGACGCTGCCCGACGTGCCGGAGGAGAACTACTGGTTCCGCCGCCACCTGGTCGTCTACGAGTGGATTGCCGAGCGGCTCCAGGGGAAGCGCGCGGTCGACATGGCCTGCGGCGAGGGATACGGCTCCGACGTCCTCGCCGGCAGCGCCGCGAGCGTCGTCGGCGTCGACGCCAACCCCGAAGCCCACGAGCACGCCCGGCTCCGCTACCAGCGCCCCAACCTGCGCTTCGAGCGGGACCTGGTCGAGTCGTTCAGCGAGCCCTGCGACGCCGTCGTCTTCCTGCAGACGATCGAGCACGTCCAGGATCCGAGCGCGATCCTCGAGCACTTCAAGTCGATGCTCGCGCCCGGCGGCATCGCCTTCGTCTCGACCCCCAACCTGCTGACGTTGGCGCCCCCCGGCGCCGAGAAGTCGGACAACCCCTGGCACGTGAAGGAGTATCGAGCCGACGAGTTCCGGGAGCTCTGCGAGGCCCACTTCGGCCGGGTCGAGATGTTCGGCCTCTTTCACGCCCGCAAGCTGCGCGCGCACGAGCTGGCGATCAAGCTCGGCTGGGACAGCGTCCATAAGCACCTGCGGCTGACCAAGCCCTTCTACGACCGCTTCACCCCCGCGATCGCGAGCTCTGACTTCAGTTTGAAAAAAGAGAATCTCGACGCTGCATTGGATTTCCTCGCCGTTTGCCATGCGTGAATCGGACCCACCCCTGCCGGGGGGTGGCGCCGATTTGGGGGACCACCCCGAAAGGGGTGGTGGGACCAAATCGGGGACAGGACCCGCCGGCCCGGAGACGATCGGGGATCTGGCGATCGTCCTGCACAGCCACATGCCCTACGTCGAGGGCTTCGGGACCTATCCGTTCGGCGAGGAGTGGCTGTTCGACGCGGTGATCCGCTCCTACCTGCCGGTGCTCGAGGTGGCGCGGGACCTGACGATGACGGTGACCCCGGTCCTCGCCGACCAGCTCGAGGACGCCGGCGCCGCCGAGCGGCTGCGCCGCTTCCTGGTCGAGTGGCGGATCGGCGCCGCCGAAGCCGATCTGCCGCAGGTGCCGGAGGAGTGTCGGGCGGCCTGCGAGGGCGAGCGCCGTCGCTACAGCCGCGCCCTCGAGCTGCTCGACGCGGCCGGGGGCGACCCGCTCGTCCCCTTCCAGCGGGCGGCGGCCGAGGGACGGATCGCCCTCGCCGGCTCCAGCGCCACCCACGCCGTGTTGCCGCTGCTGGCGAGCCGGCAGGGCCTGCGGCTGCAGCTTGACGCCGGGATCCGCTCGCACCGCCGCCGCTTCGGCTGGGATGGCGGCTTCTGGCTGCCCGAGTGCGCCTACGCGCCGGGGCTCGAGTGGCGGTTGGCTGAGGAGGGCGTGCGCTGGTTCTGCATCGATCAGAGCGAGCACGCCGAGCCGCTCGAGGCCCTGGCACCGGTCCGCACCGAGGCGGGCCCGGTGGCGCTGCCGATCGACTGGGAGGCGATCTCCTGGCTCTGGTCGCTCGACGGCTATCCCTCCGACCCCGCCCACGCCCAGTTCGCCGGTAAATCGCTGCGCGGGATCCGCATCTGGCGGGTCGGCGGCGGCGCCTACGATCCGGCCGCGGCCGAGGCGGCGGCGCGGCGGCAGGCGCGGGAGTTCCTCGCGGCGGCAGCGCAACGACTGCGCGATTACGCCGAGGGCAGCGGCCGGCGCGGCCTACTGGTCTTCGCGATCGACACCGAGTTGCTCGGCCACTGGTGGTCGGAGGGGCCAAGCTGGCTGCGCGGCGTCCTCGAGGGGGCCGAGGGGGCCGGGATCCGGTTGCTGACGGTGCCGCAGGCGCTGGCCGAGCACGAGCCGGTCGAACGCCCGCTGCAGGCCTCGACCTGGGGCGAGGGCAAGGACCTGGGCACCTGGGATTCGCCGCCGGTCGCCGACCTCGCCTGGGGCGCTCGGCGGATGGAGCTGCGCCTGCTGCGCGCGGTTTCCGGCGGTCTTCGCGGCGACGCGCTGACCCGCGCCGCGCGCGAGCTCCTGGCCGCCCAGGCGAGCGACTGGGCGTTCCTCGACCAGCGCAAGCAGGCGGGCGATTACGCCTATCAGCGCGCCACCGACCACTCGCGGGCGATGTTGGAGGCCATAGACTGCGACCCCCCCACCGATCCCCGAATGCGATCCCTCGCCCCGGACCTCAGTCTCGCTCCGCTCCTGGAGCCATAAAAGCCAACTCAGGATCAAGCCACCCGAATGACCCGCGTCCTGATTCTCTCCTGGGAGTACCCGCCGCTGATCGAGGGTGGCCTCGCTCGCCATGTCCGCAAGCTCTCCGAGGCGCTGGTCGAGCGCGACGTCGAGGTCCACGTCCTGACCCGCGGAGGGGAGGAGTCGCCGGCGCGGGAGCTGCGCGAGGGCGTCGTCATCCACCGCATCCGCGAGCCGAAGCGACCGACCGACCTGGGCGAGTTCGTCGCCTGGATCGAACGGATGAACTCCGACATGCTCGCCGCCGGCGTGGAGCTAGGCGACCGCTACAGCTACGACCTCGTCCACGGTCACGACTGGCTCGTCGCCAATGCCTGCGACCACCTCGCCAAGCGCTTCGACGCGCCGCTGCTGATGACGATCCACGCCACCGAGTACGGCCGCCACCAGGGCTGGGTCGACAAGCACCCCCAGACCTACATCCACGGGGTCGAGCGCTGGATCACCAACCGCTCCGACCGGGTGATCGCCTGCTCCCACTACATGCGCGAACAGGTCGCTGACATCTTCGGCGTCGAGGAGGGGCGGATCAGCGTGATCCCGAACGGGATCGATCCCGACGACCTCCCCGCTCAGCCGGAGGCGGAGCTGGCCCGGCTGCGCTCCGAGTTTGCCACACCCGACGAGAAGCTGGTCCTGCTGATCGGCCGGCTCGTCTACGAGAAGGGCTTCCAGCTGGCGCTGGAGGCGATGCCGCGGGTGCTCGAGGAGGCACCGGGGACGCGCTTCCTTGTCGCCGGCTCGGGAACGCACGAGTCCGAACTGAAGCGCCAGGCGCAGGAGCTGGGGCTGATGGAGCACGGCACCTTCCTCGGCTGGATCGGCGACGACGTGCTGCACTCGCTCTACCGGATCGCCGACCTCACCGTGGTTCCCTCGATCTACGAGCCCTTCGGCCTGGTCGCGCTGGAGGCGATGGCCTCCGGCTGCCCCTGCATCGTCGCCGACACCGGCGGCCTGCGCGAGGTGGTCCCGCACGAGGAAGCGGGGCTGCGCTTCCGTGCCCATGACCCAGAAGCTCTGGCCGAGGTGGCGATCCGCGTTCTCTCCGACGACGAGCTCGGCCGCCGTCTGGTCGCCGAAGCCTACGAGCACCTGCGCCGCTTCGACTGGGGCGACGTCGCCGAGCAGACGGCCGCTGTCTACGCCGAGCTGGCCGGCGCCAAGACCGCATAACAGCGCTTCGCTGCGCTCAGTCGTCCCCGCGCCGGCGCGCCAGCGTCCGCTCGCTGATGCTGAAGCTCCCGTCGGCGCTGCTGCCCGGAGTCCAGTGGATCCCGTCGAGCAGCTCCAGCGGTGAGATCGAGAGGGCGCCGGCGAGCTTCATCAGCGTGTCGGCCCGGGCCAGGCGGGTGCCCGCCTCGAGCATCCCGATCTCGGTCCGGTGCAGGCAGGCGAGCGCTCCAAGTTCTTCCTGCGACATCGCCGCGCGGCGGCGGCAGCGGAAGAGGTTGCGGCCGAACTTGACCGCGACCTCCTCCGATCGCAGTCTTCCGTCGGCGGCCATGCACCCACTGTTTCGCGAACGGCGCATTGTCGGCCAGACAATACGTTTCAGGCATGACGGATTCCTTGCAGGCGGGAGGTCAAGCAGCTGAGGAAGGGAGCTAGGAGATCGCGCGTCTGAGGAAGTCGACCTGGGTCTGCTTGCGCAGGATCAGGTGCTCGAGCAGGTGCTCCAGGGCCTCCGACCGGCCCTCGCGGCCGGTGGGCTCGATCGCTTCCTGCAGCGCTTCGACGACCGCTTCCTCGTTCTCGGCAAGCAAGCGGATCGCGCCCCCGGCGTCGGCGTCGAAGCGCAGCTCGGCGACGTTCGCGGTCGGCTCTCCCCCGAAAGAGACGATTTTCTCGATCAGGCGACGGACGTCGGCGAGCTCCGAGTCGCCGTACTCGGTCAGCTTCGAGCCGAGCGCCTGGGTCTCGATGCCGGTCAGACTCGAGGCCACGACCGAGTATTGAAGGGCAGACCGGTACTGCAGCTCCAGTGCCGCGTTGAGGCGCTTGACCGCCTCCTTTTCGTCGAGCTTCTCTTCGTCGGGCACAGCCCTGGCCTACCCGACGGCGCGGCTTGCTACTCGTCGCGCCCCGCGTACTGGGGCGGCTGCATCGTCGTCCAGGCCTCGGGGTCCGGTTCGACCGGCCGCTCCCAGCGCAGCTCGCCGGGTGCCTCGCGCATGCGGATGATCCGGGCGGGGATACCGCCGACGACGGCGTTGGCGGGGACGTCCTTGGTGACGACCGAGTTGGTGCCGATCACCGAGTTGTCGCCGATGCTGACGCCGCGCAGGACGCAGGCGCCGTAGCCGATCCAGACGTTGTTGCCGACCTCGACGTCGCGCTTGTAGATTCCCTGCAACCGGATCGGCCGCTCGATCTCGACCATCCCGTGGTCGAAGTCGATGAACATCGCCCGGTCGGCGATCACGCACTCCTCGCCGATCCGCACCCGCTGGTAGGCCGAGATCGTGCACTCCTGGCCCATCACCGTCTTGGCGCCGATCTCGACGGCGCCCTCGTGGCAGCGGATCTTGGTTCCGTCGCCGATCCAGACGAAGCGACCGAAGCGGATCTCGCCCCGCGGCTCGATCTTCAGTTCCAGGCCGCGGCCGAGGAAGAAGGGGCCGTCGGAACGCCAGCGCCAGCCGGCGGGGGTCAGCAGGCGACGCCAGAGGTAGCGCCAGAAGAGCTGCGCATAGCGCGGGGTCAGCATCCGGTTGCGGGTCAGGAACGGGAGCACGACGGGGCAACTTTAGAGGTGCGCGCGGGTCCAGGCGCGACCTCTTAGACTGGGCCGCCCTTGGCCGACGTCGCCAAATCCGCCCCGCTAGCCGAGCGCCTGCTCGCGGGCGAAAAGCGGGCCCTGGCACGGGCGATCACCCTGATCGAGTCCGACGACCCGGCCGGCTGGGATCTCGTCCGCGAGATCTACCCGCGCACCGGCAAGGCCCGCATCGTCGGCTTCACCGGCCCGCCGGGGGTCGGGAAGAGCACCCTGATCGGCGCCCTCACCGCCGAGCTGCGCAAAGCCGAGCGCGAGGTCGCGGTGCTCTCGATCGACCCCTCCAGCCCCTTCACCCGCGGCGCCCTGCTCGGCGACCGGATCCGGCTCACCGACCACTTCCTCGACCCTGGCGTCTTCATCCGCTCGATGGCCTCGCGCGGTGCCCTGGGCGGTCTCTCCGAGGCGGCGCTGCAGGTGGCGCTGATCATGGACGCCGCCGGCAAAGACGATGTCCTGATCGAGACCGTCGGCGTCGGCCAGGCCGAGATCGACATCGTCGACCACGCCGACACGATCGTCCTCGCGTTGATGCCGGGCTCCGGCGACTCGATCCAGGCGCTGAAGGCCGGCGTCATGGAGATCCCCGACGTGATCGTCATCAACAAGGCCGACCACCCGATGACCGACACGATGGTCCGCGAGGTTCGCGGCGTGCTCGCCCTCTCCCAGGACCCCGAGGGTTGGAAGGTGCCGATCCTGCGCACCGAGGCCGCCCGCGCCGAGGGCGTCGCGGAGCTGGCGGCGGCGATCGACGAGCACCGCCTCTTCATCGAGGAGGCGGGGACGCTGGCCGAGCGCCGCGCCCGAAATCTCCGCAGTGAGGTGCTCGGGATCGCAACCTCCCGGATGCGCCGACGCCTCGAGCAGACGGTCTCCGGGGACCCGGCGACCGCAGATCTGCTTGACCGTGTCGTGCGGCGTGAGCTCGACCCCTCCACCGCGGCAAGCGAGCTGCTGGAGAAGCACGCCGATGGATGAGACGACGAACTGGATCGGAACGGACCTCGCCGAGCTCGGCGGAAGTCCGGTCGGCCAGGTGCAGGGCCTCTACGTCGATGCCGAGGGCGGCGGACCCGCCTGGCTGATCGCCCGCCTCGGCCGCCGCCGCCGCGCGCGCGTCGTCGCCGTCCCTTTCTCCAACTGCGCCGGCGCTCCCTTCGGCGTCTGGGTGGCGCAGGAGGCGGACGCCCTGCGCAGCGCTCCCGTGGTCGACCCTTCCCGCCCTCTGCGCCGCGAGCACGAGCTGATGATCTGCGCCCACTACGGGATCGGTGAGCAGGTTGGCCGCGCCGCCGAGGTCGCGTCGCGAGAGGCGGGGGCGGCCACGGCGGTCCCGCCTCTCGCGCTTTCCTAACTTCGAGCAGGCATAATTGATTAATGGGACGGCGAGGAATCGCTTGGGCCGCGGTGATGCTGGCGGCGCTGGTCGGCATCGCCGGCTGCGGTGGGGCGACCGAAGCAGAGACGACGACTGAAACCCGTGCGCCGGGCATGCGCGAAATGGACATAACGGTTGACGGGCTCGCTAGCCCGGAAAATCTCGGGGTCCTGATGGCCCAGCGGCGGGAGTACACCCTGCAGAACGAACTCGACGTCTTCCTCCACTATCCCGTCAGCCCCCTGGTGCCGCTCCAGTACGTCGCCAGGGGGGAAGTCGACCTAGCGGTCGCGCACGAGCCGCAGGTGGTGATGGCCGAGGAACGTGGCCTCCCGGTGGTGGCCGTCGCGAGCTTGGTCTCGGAGCCGACTGCCGCGATGATTTGGCTGAAGCGGTCGAAGATCGGCGACGTCGGCGACCTCAAAGGCAAGACGATCGCGATCCCTGGCCTGGCCTACGAGAAGGCCCTGCTGGAGAACGTTCTGGAACAGGCGGGCCTGACGTTGAACGACGTCAAAGTCGAACGTGTCGGATTCGAACTCGTGCCCGCCCTGACCAGCGGGCGCGCCGACGCGATCTTCGGCGGCTCTTGGAATGTCGAGGGCGTCGAACTCGAAGCGCTCGGGGTGCGGCCGGAGGTGACGCGGGTGCAGGACCTCGGCGTTCCCAACTATGACGAACTGGTGCTGGTGACCCGCAGAGATCGATTGAGCCGGGATCCCCAGTTGATTCGCGACTACATCGCGGTGATGCTCCACGGCGCGGAATCCGCGATCGAAGACCCCAAAGCCGCCGCCAACCTCGTCGCCGCGCGGGTCGGTGAACCGAACAGAGCGGCGATCGCCAAGGAGACCGACGCGACCCTGCCGATGCTTTCGACCAGCGGCTACCTCGATCCCGACCAGGCGAGTGAGCTCGTCGACTGGATGCATGAAGAAGCCTTGATCGAGGAAAAGCCGGCGCTCTCCGACTTTCTCACCAACGACTACCTGCCAGCCGAACCCTGAGAGCGGGTGCCGCGACGCAGCGACCTACAGCTGCAGGCTCTTGACCTGCAGCAGCTCCTCGATTCCGTAGCGGCCGTTCTCGCGCCCGTGGCCCGATTGGCCGTAGCCACCGAAGGGGGCGAGGGGGTTGAAGGCGCCGCCGTTGATCTCGATCTGGCCGGTGCGGATGCGGCGGGCGACGGCGATCGCGCGCTCGCTGTCGGCCGACCAGACGCCGCCGGCGAGGCCGTAGGGGGTCGAGTTGGCGATGCGGACCGCGTCGTCCTCGCCTTCGTAGGGCTGGATCGCCAGCACCGGACCAAAGATCTCCTCCTGGCCGATCGTCATCTCGGCCTCGACCTCGGAGAAGACGGTAGGGCGGACGAAGTAGCCGCGCTCGAGGCCCTCGGGCGCCTCGGCGCCGCCGGTGATCAGACGCGCTCCCTCCTCGACACCCTTGGCGATGTAGCCGCGGACACGGTCGCGCTGAACGTCGGAGACGAGCGGGCCGAGGCGGGTGGAGGACTCGAACGGGTCGCCGGGGGTGAAGCTCTCGGCAGCCCCCCTGGCCAGCTCCTCGGCCTCGGCGAGGCGCTGGCGCGGGACCAGCATCCGAGTCAGAGCGCTGCAGGTCTGGCCGCTGTTGAGGAAGCACTTGGCGACGCCGTCGGGGACCGCTCTCTCCAGGTCGGCGTCGTCGAGGATGACGTTCGGTGACTTGCCACCCAGCTCCATCGCCACCGGCTTCACCGTCTCGGCGGCGAGCTCGCTGACCCGACGCCCGGCTCGAGTCGAGCCCGTGAAGGAGACCATGTCGACGCCGGGGTGGGCGGCGATCGCCTCGCCGACGACCGGCCCGAGGCCGGTGACGAGGTTGAGGACGCCCGCCGGCAGCCCGGCTGCCTCGACCACCTCGGCGAGCAGGAAGGCGTTCAGCGGCGTCACCTCGCTCGGCTTCAGCACCACGGTGCAGCCGGCGGCGAGGGCGGGGGCGACCTTGGCGGCGATCTGGTTCAGCGGGTAGTTCCAGGGAGTGATCGCGCCGAGCACGCCGACCGGCTCGCGCAGCACCCGCGAGTTGCCGATCTCCTCCTCCCAGGCCACTTCCTCCATCAGCTTCGGCATCGAGGCGAACTGCGAGGTGGGCAGGCCGACCTGGATGATCCCGCTCAGCTTCAGCGGCATCCCCAGCTCCTGGGTGATGGTCGCGGTGATCTCCTCGGCGCGCCCGCCCAGCCCCTCGGCGATCGCGGTGAGGTAGCCGGCGCGGGTCTCGCGCGAGGTCTGCGACCAGCTGTCGAACGCCTCGCGGGCGGCGGCGACGGCGCGGTCGGCGTCCTCGGGCGAGCAGGCGGGAATCGCCCCGAGCGTCTCCTCGGTGGTCGGGTTCACCACCTGGATCGACTCAGAGCCGGTCGGCTCGACCCACTCGCCGCCGATGAAGATCTTGTCCTTGACCTGAAGCTCTGCCGCCGTCGCCATGCCGCTCCCTCCGTCACCTTCGTTACTCGACAAAGTAACGGCTAATCGCTCGCCGCTGCCCCAGCGCCAATGGGCTGCTGCGCCCCAGGTCCCGGCACCTGCTTCGCGTCGCGCGCGCTCAGCAGTTTGCCGCAGCTTTCGCAGATCCCCCGCTCGCTGACGGTGCCGCCGCACCCCTTGTGGACGATCAGGCGGCGCGGGCCCTCGCCGCTGGGGGAGTAGCGGTCGCCCCAGTTCAGCAGCGCGATCAGCGCCGGCCAGAGGTCGAGGCCCTTCTGGGTGAGGAAATACTCGTAGCGGCGCGGGCTTTCCTGGTAGGCGCGCCGCTCGAGGATCTCCTCGTCGACCAGCCGCTGCAGCCGCGCCGAGAGGACGTTGCGGGCGATGCCGAGGGACTCCTGCATCTCGCCGAAGCGGCGGTTGCCATGCATCACCGAGCGGACGATCAGCAGCGACCAGCGCTCGCCGATGACCTCCAGGGCCTTCGCCACCGAGCAGTCGAGGGCGGGATAGTCGCGATGCAGCACGTGTGAATCTTCGCACACTGAGTTGCATCAAGCAACCGACCGCTGTAGGCTCACGCCATCCATAGTTGTTTGATGCAACTGAGCCGATTGGAGGTCCGAGATGAGGCTGATTCCACGACACAGGCAGCACCGGCGCCCGAAGGGGCCGCGGATCGCGATCAGCGAGGCGGAGATCAGCGCCGATCTGCACTACCCCGCGCAGCCGGCGAAGCCGCGCCGCGCCGATCAGCGGCTGGAGGCCAGGTGAGCGAGAACGGCGTCGTGACGGCGCCCGAAGGCAGCGCGGCGGAGGTCGCCGAAGCGTTCGCGGCCTCCGATCCGGGGAGCTCCCGCACCCGCACCCTGGTCTGGCAGGACCCGCTGCCGACGGCGTCCGCCGGGGCGACGATGACCGGGATGGAGTACATGACCGCGGTCGTCACCGGCCAGATGCCGCCGCCGCCGATCGCGGTGACGATGCGGCTGCGGCCGGTCGAGCTGGAGGAGGGGAGGGTGGTCTTCGAGGGCGAACCCGGCGAGGAGCACTACAACCCGATCGGCGTCGTCCACGGCGGCTACGCCGCGACCCTGCTGGACAGCGCCCTCGGCTGCGCGGTCCACACGACCCTCGACGCTGGCGTCGGATACACCTCGCTCGGGCTCGAGGCGAAGTTCGTCCGCCCGATCACCCGCGACACCGGCCGGGTCCTCTGTGAGGCGACCGTTCTCTACCGGGGCCGCAAGCAGGCGACGGCAGAGGCGAAGCTGACGGCGGCCGGCTGCGGCAAGCTGCTCGCCCACGGCATCTCCACCTGCATGATCCTGGGGTGACGGAGCCTTGGCGAAGTCGCTTCTAGGCCGACTGATGACGCGCGAGCTCGACCAGGAGCCGCACGCCGAAGCCGTTGGCTTCGTTGCCGACGTACTCGCGGCCGATGTCCCAGGCGCTGCCGGCGATGTCGAGGTGCGCCCAGGCCGTCTCGCCGACGAACTCCTCCAGGAAGGAGGCGGCGGTGATCGTCCCCGCCTTGCGTTTTTTCCCGAGGTTGGAGAGGTCGGCGACGGTCCCCTTCATCAGCTCCTTGTACTCGGGGTGGAGGGGCAGCCGCCAGGAGAGCTCCCCGGTCGCCTCGCTGGCGCGGCTCACCGCGGCGGCGAGCTCGTCGTCGTTGGAGATCAGGCCGGCGTAGGTCGAGCCGAGGGCGATCTCCACGGCTCCGGTCAGGGTCGCGATGTCGACGATCTTCCCGGCGCCGAGCTCGACCGCGTAGGCGAGGGCGTCGGCGAGGATCAGCCGTCCCTCGGCGTCGGTGTTGTTGACCTCGACGGTCTTGCCGTTGTACTGGGTGATGATGTCGCCGGGCTTGATCGCCGTCCCGGACGGCATGTTCTCGGTCGTCGGGACGAGCGCGATCAGCTCGATCGGCAGCTCCAGCTCGGCGATCGCGGCGACCGCCTCCAGCACGGCGGCGGCGCCGGACATGTCCATCTTCATCTCCTGCATCCCGGCGCCGGGCTTGAGCGAGATGCCGCCGGTGTCGAAGGTGACCCCCTTGCCGACGAAGGCGAGGGTGGGGCCGGAGCCGCCGCCGCTGTAGCGGAGGACGACGAGCTTCGGCTCCTGCGGGCCGCCCTGGCTGACCGCGAGCAGCCCGCCCATGCCCTTCGCCTCGAGCTCGGGCCGGCCGAGGACCTCCACCGAGAGGGAGTCCGAGCCGGCGGCGATCTCCTCGGCGCGCTCAGCGAGGAAGGTCGGGGTGGCGACGTTGGCGGGGGTCAGCTGCAGGTCGCGGGCGCGGTTCTGCGCTTCGGCGGCAATGCGGGCGACCTCGACGGCGCCGGCGAGCTCGGCCGGGCCGAGCAGGGTCAGCGTCTCGAGCCGCGGCGACTCGTCGGCCCCCCCGGACTTGAAGCGGTCGAAACGGTAGGCGGCGAGGATCGTCCCGGTGACCAGGGCATCGGCGGCAGATGCGGCGTCTTCGCTCTCCGGGACCGTCCACGCGATCGACGTCGCCTCCAGTCGCCCTGCCTCTTTCGCGGCCAGCGCGGCGGCGACGCGAAGGCGCTCGGGGTCGATCTCCTCCCGGGGGCCGAGGCCGACTATCAGCAGCCATTGGGGATCGTCGGGATGCAGCAGGGTCAGCTTCTTGAAGGTCCCCTTCGCCTTTTGCGTGCCAGGCACGATCCCGATTCCCGCCGGCTCCGGGTCCCCCTCGTAGAGGCCGACGACCAGCAGGTCGACGAGGGTGACCCGCGGCTCGCTCTGACGTACCTCGACCTTCATCGGCCGCGAGTCTATGCCCTGTCGGTATCGTCACCCGCTGGACCTGGCGGACAGGGGCCAGGCCAGCGAACTTCGGAAAGGAAAGGCAGTAGATGCCCAGCTCAGTGATTCTCGGAACCGCGCGTACCCCCTTCGGAAAGATGGGTGGCGGTCTCGCTTCCCTCGACGCCACCGACCTCGGCGGCACCGTCATCGAGGCGGCCCTCGACCGCTCCGGCGTTGCCCCCGAGCAGGTCGAGCAGGTCGTCTTCGGCCAGGTCCTGCAGGCCGGCCAAGGCCAGATCCCCTCCCGTCAGGCCCAGATCAAGGGCGGGATCCCGAAGGAGGTCCCCTCGGAGACGATCAACAAGGTCTGCGCCTCGGGCATGCGCTCGCTCGGCCTCGCCGACCAGGCGATCCGCGCCGGCGACTCGAACGTCGCCGTCACCGGCGGCATGGAGTCGATGAGCCAGGCTCCCTACCTGCTGCCGAACGCCCGTTTCGGCTTCCGGATGGGCGACGTCAAGGCACTCGACGCGATGACCCACGACGGGCTGACCAATCCCTTCACCGAGAAGCAGATGATCAACGAGGCGAGCGAGGTCTCCAACGAGCTGGAGATCACCCGCGTCGACATGGACCGCTTCGCCGAGCGCTCGCACCGGCTGGCCCACGAGGCGACCGAAGCCGGCCGCCTCGCCGACGAGATCGTCGGCGTCACCGTCAAGTCCCGTAAGGGCGAGAGCACGGTCGAGGCCGACGAGGCGATCCGCCCCGGGACCACCCTGGAGACGCTGGCGGGGCTGAAGGGCATCGGTGGTCCCGATGCCACCCACACCGCCGGCAACGCCCCCGGCGTCAACGACGGCGCCGGCGCGATCGTCGTCGCCTCCGAGGAGTGGGCCGCGAAGGAAGGCAAGACCCCGCTGGCGCGGATCCTCTCCTACGGCACCGTCGCCGACGACTTCCCCTACCTGGCGAAGACGCCGGCCAACGCCGCCAGGCAGGCGCTGGAGAAGATCGGGAAGAGCGCCGAGGAGGTCGATCTCTGGGAGATCAACGAGGCCTTCGCCTCGGTCGCCCTCAACAGCGTCCGGATGCTCGGCGTCGGCGAGGAGAAGGTCAACGTCAACGGCGGCGCGATCGCCCTCGGCCACCCGATCGGCGCCTCCGGTGCCCGCATCGTCGGCGCCCTCGTGCACGAGCTGCGTCGCCGCGGCGGCGGCCTCGGCGTCGCCGCGATCTGCTCCGGCGGCGGCCAGGGCGACGCGATC
>Ga0126313_10000426_pt1 | contig 19824 bp, 22 predicted proteins | sample Plot105A_FD_89954 | JGI IMG/M metagenome (GOLD analysis project Ga0126313, IMG submission 89954) | Serpentine soil microbial communities from UC McLaughlin Reserve, CA, USA - Plot105A | ecosystem: Environmental > Terrestrial > Soil > Grasslands | place: USA: UC McLaughlin Reserve, Lake County...
CCGCTGGCCGGCGTTGAACAGGTCAGATTCGAGGTAGATCTGGCCATCTGTGATCGAGATGACGTTCGTGGGGATGTAGGCGGAGACGTCGTTCGCCTGCGTCTCGATGATCGGCAGGGCCGTCAGTGAGCCGCCGCCGAGCTCGTCGTTGAGCCGGACCGCGCGCTCCAGGAGCCGGGAGTGCAGGTAAAAGACGTCGCCCGGGTAGGCCTCGCGCCCCGGCGGCCGGCGAAGCAACAGCGACATCTGCCGGTAGGCGGAGGCGTGCTTGGTGAGGTCGTCGTAGACGCAGAGCGCGTCCTTGCCCTGATACAGGAAATGCTCGGCCATGGCGCAGCCCGCGTACGGGGCCATGTACTTGATCGGCGCCGCCTCGTCGGGCGGAGCGGCGACGATGATCGTGTTGTCGAGCGCGCCGGCCTCGTCCAGTACGTTCGCGACCTGAACGACGGTCGACATCCGCTGCCCGACCGCCACGTAGACACAGATCAGATCCTTGTCGCGGTTGTTGATGATCGTGTCGAGGACGATCGCCGTCTTACCGGTCTGGCGGTCGCCGATGATCAGCTCGCGCTGGCCGCGGCCGATCGGGATCATCCCGTCGATCGCCTTGAGCCCGGTCTGAACGGGCGTGTTCACGGGCTGGCGCTCGACGACGCCCGGTGCCTTGAACTCGGCCGGCCGGGTCTCACTGGTGTTCACGTCGCCCTTGTCGTCGAGCGGGCGGCCCAGGGGGTCGACGATCCGGCCGAGGAGCTCCTCGCCGACCGGGATCTCGAGCAGGCGGCCGGTGCGCTTCACCGTGTCGCCCTCCTCGATCTTCACCCAGTCGCCGAACAGCACGACGCCGACGTTGTCTGACTCGAGGTTCAGCGCGAGGCCGGTGACGTCGTGAGGCAGCTCGAGCATCTCGAGCGACATGCAGTTGTCGAGCCCGTGGACGCGGGCGATGCCGTCGGCGACCGAGAGCACCGTCCCGACCTCCGAGAGGTCGGCCGCATCGGTCTCGAGGCCCTCGATCCGCTGCCTGAGGATCTTCGCAATCTCGTCGGGCTTGATCTCCACGCTCAAGTTCTCCTTTGAATTTCGTCGCCGCGCTCAGCTGGCGGCAGCGACTTCCTTTCTAAGTTTCTCCAGCTTCGACCGCAGGCTCGCGTCGAGGACCATGTTGCCGACTTGGAGCACGAGGCCGCCGAGGATGTTCTCGTCGACGTTGCTCTGAACGTCGATCTTCCGATCCGTCTGCCGCTCGATCTCCGATCCGACCCGCTCGACCACCTGCGGGTCGAGCTCGACCGCGCTCGTCACGGTCACCTCGAGGCGGCGGTTGGCCTCCGCCCAGAGCTCGTCGTACTGCCGGCGGATACGGAAGATAGCTGGCATCCGGTGCTTTTCGGCCAGCAGCTCGAGGAAGTTCACGAGCTCCGGCTCGGCGCCGGAGACCGCCCTCGCGATCCCCTCCCGCTTCTCGGCCGAGGAGAAGTACGGGCTGAACAGGAAGAGCTGGAGGTCCCGGTTCTGCGCCACGGCATCGGCGAACTGGCCGAGCTGGTCGCGGATCTGATCGAGCTTCCCTCCGTCCTTCGCCGCCCCGAACAGCGCGTCGGCGTATACCCGCGCGATCTCCTCCACGGTCTAGGCCCTCTCCTCCGCGCCGTTGCCGGCGAGCGTCGAGAAGTCGACCTCGGCGAGCGCCTCCTCGACCAGGCGGCGCTGGTCGTCGTCATCGAGCGCCTTGCGGGTGATCTTCTCCGTCGCGAGCACGGTCAGGTCCGCGACCTCCTTGCGGATCTGCTCGAGCGAGCGCCGCGTCTCGGCCTCGATGTCCTTGCGCGCGGCGGCAACCAGCTCCTCGCGCTTGGTCCTGCCCTCCGACGTCGCCTCGGCGACCGCCGCCTCGGAGGCCTTGCGGGCGCGGGCGAGGATGTCGTCGGCCTGCTCGCGAGCCTCGCGCAGCCGCTGGCGGTACTCCTCGAGCAACTCGTCGGCCTCCTCGCGCTGGCGCTCGGACGCCTCGATGTTGTCGCGGATCGCATTGGCGCGCTTCTCGAGCGCCTCGCCGATCCTGGGGAAGGCGAACTTTCCGAGGACGAACATCGTGATCCCGAACAGGAGCAGGGTCCAGATCATCAGGCCGAGGCCGGGCGAGACGAGGAAGCTTCCTCCGCCCTCATCCTCGGCGGCGACGGGCAATACCGTCGCGATTGTCGCGAGCAGCTCCATCTGGTCTAGAGGAAGAATGCGATCAGACCGAAGATGAACGTGTAGAAGGCGACCGCCTCGGTGAGCGCGAAGCCGAGCCAACGGATCGACTGAAGCTCGTCCTTCATCTCGGGCTGGCGGGCGACGGACTCGATCTCCTTGCCGAAGATGATCCCGATGCCGATGCCCGCGCCGATCGAGCCGAGCCCGGCGCCGACGCCCAGCGCGATCGCCTTGCCGGCGTCCGTGATGCCGGTGTCGGTGATGCCCTCAGCGGCCTGAGCGATGGGCAGCAAATCCATTCTGATTGCTCCTTTTCTAGTGACTCTCGGCGGTCGCGCCGCCGAGGTAGATGGCTGTCAAGGTCGAGAAGATGAATGCCTGAAGTGTGGCGATCAGCCCCACCTCCAGGAGGAAGAAGGCGAGCGCGAGCGGGAAGGTAAGCAACCCGAGCGCGGCCACGCCGAGCAGCACCGCGAGCCCTCCGCCCATGAACAGGAGCAGCAGGTGCCCGGCGAGGATGTTCGCGAACAGTCGCACCGAGAGTGAGATCAGCCGCGCGAAGTGCGAGATCGCCTCGATCACGAAGAAGAACGCCTTGCCGGCGAAGTTCATGTTCTCGAGGCCGGGCGGCAGCCAGCTCGCCAGGTACTTGATAAACCCCTTCGCCCGGATGCCCTCGATGTGGTACGAGAACCAGACGACGATCGTGAGCACCAGGGGGATCGAGAGATTCGCGGTCGCGGCGTAGAGCGCGAGCGACGGGATCTGGAGCCCGAACACGTCGATCTTGTGCTCGGTGTTGATCGGCAGCGGCAAAAATCCGATCATGTTCGAGAACCAGATGAAGAAGAAGAGCCCCGCCAGGAAGGGAAACCAGCGCCGCGCCAGGTCCCTGTCCGGGATGTTGCCTCCGGTGATGTTGTTGCGGGTCAGGTCGTAGGCGAGCTCGACCGCCATCTGGATCTTGTTCGGCTCGCGCTGCATCCGGTTGGCGACGAAGATCATCGCCGCGATCGTCAGCGCGCAGGCCAGGACGAGGTAAAGGACGGCCTTGTTGATGCTGAGGTCGATCCCCGCGACGTCGATCGAGATCCACGGCTCGAGCTTGAACTCGTTCTGGGGCTGGAAGGCGTCGTTTTTGCCCTCGTTGCCGAGCACGAGCAAGAGCCCCGCGAAGAGCGCAACATACAGGCCGACGCCGAGCCAGATCTTCGCCTTGCGGCTCACCGCCCGCCCTCCGGCTCGAGGAAGAGCTTCGAGAAAGCGAGCCCGCCGAGGTGAAGGGTGACGAGGGCGAACGTGAGCACTGCCGCCGCGAGCCCATCCTCGCGCTCACCGAGGAGGCCGACGAGGAGGATCGCGAGGGTCACGAGCCAGACGCGCCCCAGGGTCGCCGCGCCGACGATGCCCAGCGCGCGGCGGCGATCGCCGCGCCGCAGCGCCGCCGCGGACGCGCGGTCGGCGATGGCGAGCAGCCCGTGCTGGGCGAGCCAGGCGGCCGCGGCGGCGGCGTAGCCGGCCAGCGGCAGGTCGCCGAGAACGAAGACCGGGAGTGCGAGCGCGAGCAGCCCGAGGTCGGCGTAGCGCAGCACTACGCCCGGACGTCCGCCGCTCCTGGCGGCGGCGTCAGAGCCTTCTAAAGCGAACGTAGACAAGAGCAAGACCGGCGCCGAGCCCTACGAACAACCCAAGCAGGCCGAGCGGCACCGCAAGGTTCACCAGCGATCCGAGCCCGAACCCGGCCGCCGCGCCGGCGAGCATCACCCCGATGAGGGCCATGCCGGCCGTGGCGGCGTCCGCCCTCCTCCGAGGGGCCTCGGTCATCCGGAAAGTTGAAGTTGCGGCCAGACAATGACGGGTCGCCGAAGGGTCCGATTCCCAGGTGAGACGTGAGCAAAGCCGCCCTACCTCCGGCTGTCCCGGTGGCCAGGCGGCATGCCGACTATAGAGGAAATTCGCGGCTTCGCGGCGGGGCTGAGGGCGGCTTCGTAACAGCCGTCACGCACCCCGCCCGGGGCGCCTGCGGCCTATCGATGCGGCGCCGGATCGTCGAGCGTCTCGAGCTCTCCCGTGTCCGGGTCCACCGCCGGAAAGCTGCCGGTCTCGAGCTCCCGCGCGACGCCCTGGTCGACCTCGGCCTCGTCCGGCGGGCTGCCGCGGACGGAGAAGAGGTCGCGGAAGCGCGCCCTGCGCAGCTTCAGGATCTCGAGTGTGACCACCAGGTAGACGCTCGCCGCGATCGCCGCGATCAAACAGGCGGCGATCACGACGGTCCATGCCGTGTCGAAATGGCCGTGGTCGTCGCTGTACGGGACGAAGCGAAGCGCCAGCGCGACGCCCGCCATCACCAGCGTCCATCCGTAGAGATAGGCGAGGGTGAGCCGCTGCGAGAACCCGATGTCCGCCATCCGATGGTGGAAGTGCCAGGTGTCTGCGCGATAGATCGGGCGCCGGTACTTCAGCCGCTTCGCGACCACGAAGCCGGTGTCGAGCATCGGCACGGCGAGGATGAGCAGCGGCAGGAAGAGCGCCACGATCGCGTTCGTCTTCAGCGCCCCCTGCACCGCGATCACCCCGAGCAGGTAGCCGAGGAGGTTCGAGCCCGTGTCGCCCATGAAGCTCGACGCCGGTGGGAAGCCGTGGCGCAGAAACCCGAGCGAGCCGCCGGCCGTGAGCGCCGCGAGCACGCCGGCGCTCGTGCGTTCGAGTGACACGGCGATGATCGAGAGCGTCGCCGCCGCGATCACGCACACGCCTGCGGCGAGACCGTCGACGCCGTCGATCAGGTTGATCACGTTGATCACCGCGACGATTCCGAGCACCGTCAGCACGTGGCCGAGGTGAATCTCGCCGATCAGAGGGGCGTTGACGAGATCGACGCCGGCGAGGTCGATGCGGCCGATGAAGGGGATCGTGAAGCTCGCGACCTGGACGCCGTTCAGCACGGGCATCGAGGCAGCCACCGCTTGCCCGGCCAGCTTCAGCGCGGGAGGCAGGTCCCAGAGATCGTCGAAGATCCCGACCACGGCGATGACCACTGCGCCGGCGAGAACGGCCTGCGTGATCGGAACCCACGGCAGGAAGATGAGTCCGCCGACCAGGATCGCGACCAGGATCGCGAGGCCGCTCAGCTTCGGCGTCGGCTCGACGTGGATGCTGCGCTCGTTCGGGTAGTCGATCGCGCCGACGCGCCGGGCGAGACGCTCCGCGAACGGCACCAAAAGCCAGGCGAGGATCGCCGCCAACAAGAACGCGAACAGAGCGTCGATCGGCTCGGGGCGCCCGCTCATGATTGGGGCATCTTCGCCTACCGAATCGGCGGACTTGAGCTTCCGACGTTCGCCTCCTGCCACAGGGTGAGCGCCAGCAGGCCCCAGATCTGGCGGCTCAGGTCCTCGGCGCCCGAGCGGTGGCGTTCGAGCAGCGCCTCGACCGCCGCGGGATCGAGGTAGCCGTGACGTCGTAGGACCGAGGGCGCGAGCGCGTCGCGCGCGAAATCGTGCATCTCGCCGCGCAGCCATGCGGCGACGGGCGCCGAGAATCCCTGCTTGGGACCATCGACAACTTCTCGCGGAAGCAACCCTCGGACGGCGCGCCGCAGCAGCCGCTTCTTCTGAAGCCCGCGGATCAAGGCGCGGCGCGGCACCGCGAGGGCGAAATCGGCGACCTCAGGGTCGAGGAACGGCACGCGCGCTTCGAGCGAGTGCGTCATGCTCGCGCGGTCCGTCTTCACCAGCAGGTCGTCGACCAGGTAGATGCCCAGGTCGACGTCCTGAAGCCTCGCGAGCGGCTCGGCGCCTTCGGTCTCGGCGTACCGTCGTCGCAGGAAGTCGAGGGGGTCGGTGGCGGCGTCGGCGCCACCGAGCAGATCGACGCGCGCGTCGGGCGAGAAGATCTCCTTCCAGGCATGGTGGCGCTCGAGGGGCGGCAGGTGCGCCGCACGGACAAACCGCTTCGCCTTGTAGTCGAAGCTCGCCTTGCGGGTGGAGCTCGGCAGGGCCTCGACCACCGGCCGCGCGAGTCTGGCCGGCGCGCGCAGCCACGGAGCGATGCGGTCGGCGACGTAGGTGTAGTAGCCGCCGAGCAGCTCGTCACCGCCCTCTCCGGACAACACGACCTTGACCGAGCGCGCCGCGAGCTCCGCGACGAGGTACGTCGGAAGGGCCGACGAATCGCCGAATGGCTCGTCGAAGGCGGCGACCAGGCGGGGGAGCAGCGCGACCGCGTCCGGCCTCACGACGAGCTCGTGGTGGTCGGTCCCGAAGCGGCGCGCCACGGCGCGCGCACGATCGAGCTCGTCGAAGGAGCCCTCCTCGAAGCCGATCGAGAAGGTGCTGATCGCGCCGTTGCCGGAGGTCGCCGCGAGCGCCGCGATCGTCGACGAATCGACGCCCCCGGAGAGCAGCACGCCGACCGGAACGTCGGCAACGAGATGCGCCCGCACCGAATCCGAGAGACGGTCGAGCAACTCGCGCGCGAGCTCGGGCTCCGATTCCGTCCGCACAGCCACGGCCGGGACCGGGGCAGGCCGCGAGTACCGGTGCACCGACGGCTCTCCACCCGAGCTCCAGAGCAGCATCTCCCCGGGACCAAGCTTCCGCACGGTGGCGAAGATCGTCAGGGGCGCGGGGATCGAGTTGAAGGCGAGGTAGGACTCGAGCGCATCCGGGTCGAGCGCATGGTCGAAGCCGGAGATCCGCTGGAGTGCCCGGAGCTCCGACGCGAACGCGAGCGTGCCTCCGACGCTTCCCCAGTAGAGCGGCTTGATGCCGAACCGGTCGCGGGCGAGGACGAGCCGCTGGCGCGGCTCGTCCCAGATGGCGATCGCGAACATGCCACGGAGCCGCTCGACGAATCCGGGGCCCTCGTCCTCGTAAAGGTGAACGAGGACCTCGGTGTCACAGTGCGTGCGGAGCTCGTGACCGCCACCGCCGAGCTCCTCGCGAAGCTCGCGGTAGTTGTAGATCTCGCCGTTCTGGACCACGTGGATGGTCCCGTCCTCGTTCGTGAGCGGTTGGTCGCCGTGGTCGAGGTCGATGATCGAGAGACGCCGCGCCGCCAGCCCGACGGGACCCGCGATGGTGATTCCCTCGGAGTCGGGACCGCGATGCCGGAGCGTCGCGTTCATGGCGGCGAGCGTTTCCGGATCGGGGCCGTTGCGCGAGCCGTCGAGGCGGGCGAGCCCGCAGATCCCGCACACGATCCGACCTCAGTCGCGCGCCGTGCGGCTCTCGGGCAGCCTGCCGCCGCCGGCGGCGCGTCGCAGCATCCGCCACGCGGTGGCCGCGATGACCTGCAGGTAGAGGGTCACGGAGCGATCCGCGATGTACTCGAGGTCGTGCGCGAGCTTGTCGCTCCAGCTCTCCTCGCGGGTCATCCTCGTCTGGGCGAAGCCCGTGACGCCCGGACGGACCACGAGCCGCTGCCAGTACTGCGGGATCTCGGTGCTGAGCTCAGCGAAGAACTTGGGTCGGATCGGCCTCGGGCCGACCACGCTCATCTCGCCGCGCAGCACGTTCCAGAACTGCGGCAGCTCATCGACGTGCAGGGCGCGCAGCAGTCGGCCGAGCCGCGTCACCTCGAGCTTGGTGCGTCGCGTGAGCTCGGGCCCGTAGTACGGCCCGAGTCTCGTCTCCGCGTCCGGGGCCAAGGTGCGCAGCTTCAACATCGTGAAGATCTGCCCTCGGCGGCCCACGCGGGCCCCGCGGTAGACAACCGGCGGCCCGGACGTGACGCGGATCGCGACCCCGACCGCCCCGAGCACGGGGCTCCATAGGAGCAGAACGCCGCTGGCGATCGCGATGTCAAGCCCGCGGAGCACCACGTCGACCGGGCGGTCGCCGTAGATGTCCTCCATCGACGCGTAGGCAGCGAGCTGCTCCGCGTGGAGTCGGGCCGAGGGCGCCTGCTCGGCGGGGTCGCTCGGCGCTTCGCGTTCATCATCTAGTCGCAGCCGGTCGGTCAGGCTCGAAGTCCACCGTTCCCAGTATCAGGTCGACCAGGTCTTGGGGATCGCGACGCGTCCGCTCAACACCGACACCATCCTCGCGCTTTCGAAGCTCGAGTGCCCCCGGATTGGTCAGCGGCCGAAGCCGCCCGGAGCGAATCAGCGCCTCGTCGACTCCTCCCATCCGACCTCCGTACGTAGTGTAGACCGGCACCCCGAGGGCAGCGGCCTCCCGATTCATCGTTCCCCCGGCCGAGACGACGAGGTCCGCGACGGCGATCAGGCTCTGTGCCTCCACCGCCCGCTCCGGCAGGATGACCGAGGGGAGCTCCAGCGTCCGCACGAAGGTGCGCTGTGCATCCGTGCGCGGCAGGACGACCGCGTGCACGCCGTCATCGTTGCCCAGCCGCAGCAGCACCTCCGGAAACAGCGGGTTCGACTTGCGGTGGTAAAGCGAGACGTCCGGAGGCGGACGCAGCACGACGACGACCCGACGGACGTCGACCCCCAGCGAGTCGAGGATCGTCGGATCCGGCTCGAAGTCCGACAGGTAGTACTCCTCCTTGAGCCCCGGGTACTGGCGCAGCTTGTCGGGCCCGACGCCGAAGCGCCGCAGGCGCTCGGGGGGAACCGTCTCCGGAAAGATCACGCGCCGCGCGAGGCGGCAGCCGACGTGGTGCTGCGCGACCGCCCACTCATAATCGTGCATGTTCGCCTCCGGGATGCCGAGGGCGCGTGAGGCGATCGCCAGGTCGTTGGAGCCGTGCGCAAGCGCCAGGTCGAACTCCCGCTCGCGGCCGAAGCGGATCATCCCCGTCGTCCGCTGGACCAGCCGGGCGAACTTCCGAACGCGCGAGGCGCCGCCGTGGTGGCCGATGGCCGTTTGCTCGATGCCGTGCAGCTCGAGCAGCTGCTGCGTCTGCGTGTACTCGCGGGACGTGACCTCGATCTCGTGGCCCGCGGCCTCGAGATGGTCGATGATCGGCCTCAGGACCAGCACGTGTGCCGGCCCGCTCATGTCGACCCAGATCCTCATCTCGGCGCCGAAACTAACGGACGGCTGCGCGGGTTTGACCGGTGGGGGGAGTCAACGACTCCGTAAGGGAGGTTTCGATGAGCGTTAGGAGGAGGCTGCCCTCGCCGGCAATGGTTGTCGCGATCGCCGCACTGGTGGCCGGGTTGACCGGATCGGCCGTCGCGCTTCAGGGCAAGAACTCGGTCAAGTCCGACGACATCGCGCCGAGCGCGGTGAAGGCCAAGGACATCCACAAGCAGGCTGTGAAGCCGACCGCGCTGAACCTGTTCAGGACCAACGGGCTGGTCGGCCCGATCTCGACGGCGTCGGTCCCCGCCGTCGACCTCGGCGGCCCGAGCGTCACGGTCAAGGTTCCGCGTACCGGCGTCGTCGCCGTCTACGCGCGGGTCACCGGCCAGATCAACGGCGGCGGCCAGAGCTCGGCGGCCCAGGTTCACCTGTTCGAGCCGACGCTGCTCCCGAACAGCCCGAGGATCATGGAGTTCACGGGAGCGGACCCGCAGATTCGCTTTACGGTGCCCGGAGCGGGCGACGTGGGCGGCGTGGCGAGTCCCGTACGCGCGGGCTTCCTCGTGTTCTCCCCGGTGAACCCCGGCAAGTACACGTTCTCGCTGCGCTACAGCATCCAGGGTGGCGGTGCAGCGACGTTCTCGAACGCTGGCCTGTGGGCCGGCGTGATGCAGTAAACGAAGGGGGTCTCCGCGCCTGCAATCGGCGGACGGGCCCGCGCAGTCCGTCCGCCGATTGCGCGAGGTAGGCTGCTGACGTGGCAGACCTCACAGGGACCACCTCGGTGACCGCGGCCCTCGATGCCCCGCTCAGCGACGTGGATCCGCAGATCGCCGAGCTCGTCGAGGCCGAGGCGGAGCGCCAGGCCCTGAAGATCCGGTTGATCCCGAGCGAGAACTACGTCTCCCGGGCGGTGCTCGAGGCGACGGCCACGCTGCTGACCAACAAGTACTCCGAGGGCTATCCAGGCAAGCGCTACTACGAGGGCCAGCAGGTGATCGACCAGGTCGAGACGCTGGCGGTCGAGCGCGCGAAGTCGCTGTTCGGTGTCGAGCACGCCAACGTCCAGCCGTACTCCGGGTCGCCCGCGAACCTCGCCGTCTACCTCGCCTTCCTCGAGCCGGGGGACACGGTCATGGGTATGGCGCTGCCGATGGGCGGCCACCTCACCCACGGCTGGAACGTCTCGATCACCGGCAGGTGGTTCCGACCGGTTCAGTACGAGGTGCGCCGCGACACCGGCCGGGTGGACCTCGACCAGGTGCGCGAGCTGGCGCTCGCGGAGCGGCCGAAGCTGATCTTCTGCGGCGGCACGGCGATCCCGCGGCTGATCGATTTCGAGGGCTTCGCCGAGATCGCGCGCGAGGTCGACGCCGTCATGTGCGCGGACATCGCCCACATCGCGGGCCTGGTCGCCGGGGGTGCCCACCCCTCCCCGGCCCCGTACGCCGACGTGATCTCGACCACCACGCACAAGACGCTGCGCGGCCCGCGTGGCGCGATGCTGATGTCGCGGTCAGAGCACGCGGCGGCGCTCAACAGGGCGGTCTTCCCCGGCCTCCAGGGCGGCCCGCACAACCACACGACGGCGGCTATTGCGGTCGCGCTGAAGGAGGCGGCGACCGACGAGTTCGCCGCCTACGCGGCGCAGATCGTCGAGAATGCACGGGCGCTTGCGGACGCGCTCGGAGAGCACGGCTTCGACTTGGTCTCGGGCGGTACGGACAACCATCTGATCCTGGTCGACCTCTCGAACAAGGAGATCGGCGGCAAGCCCGCGGCCCAGGCCCTCGACCGGGCCGGCATCGAGCTGAATTACAACACCGTCCCGTACGACACCCGCAAGCCGTTCGACCCCTCCGGCATCCGATTGGGCACCCCCTCCGTCACCACCCGCGGGATGACGAGCGAGCACATGGCGCCGATCGCGGCGTGGATGGACCGCGCCGTCGATGCGGCCAAGCGCGGGGACGAGGACGCGATCGAGGCGATCGCCGTCGAGGTGCGCGAGTTCACCTCCGGTTTCCCGATCCCGGGCGCCCCGGACGCGGGCTAGCTCCAGCCGTACGCGGCGGCCACGCGGGCGACGAGGTCCGCCACCTCGGCCGCCGGGACCGCTCCCTCGCGCAGGACCACCGGGTCGGCACCGGACTCGATCCCGGTGATGTCGACAACGGTCGACGGCCGTCCGGTGAGCTCGCCACCGTCGATCGCGAGGTCGGCGCGCTCCCGGATGTCCTCCGGCACGTCGGCGAAGCGGCCGGGCGCCGACTGGCCGGCACGGTTTGCGGAGGTCTGGAGGACCGGGCACGATGCGCCGGCCAGAGGTCCGTCGATCAGTCGCACGCCGAGCCGGCGCTCGTCCTCGCGGCAGGCGAGCGGGTAGCGCCGCTCCGGATTGTCGACGACGAGCGTGAACGGCCCCGGGAGCAGCGTGCCGACCGCATCGCGCGCTCGCGGCCTCAGTGAGGAAACGAGCTCTCGCATCGCGAGCGGCGAGAAGAACATCACGGCGGAGGGCTTTCCTTCATCGCGGCCCTTGAGCTCGTGGATGCGCGCGATCGCGTCGGCGCGCAGGGGATCGCAGGCGAGCCCGTAGAGCCCGTCGGCGGGGAAGAGCGCGATGCCGCCGGAGAGAACGCAGCGCTCGAGCGCCTGGCGCGCGGCGGCGGCGCCGTCGCGCTCGATCTCCACGACGCGGTCCATCAGCGGCCGACGACGACCCGCTCGACTCCGGCGAGGTCGCGGCGCGTCTCGACCGCTTCGAAGCCCGCGCGGCGCACGAGCTCGGCCACGGTCGCGGCCTGTCGCTCGCCGACCTCGAGCGCGATCGCCGCAGGGCGCCGAGCCGCGATCGCGAGCTCGCCGAGCAGCGTGTCGATCGCCTCGAGGCCGGTCGCCCCGGCAACGAGCGCCTCGCGCGGCTCGTAGCGCGCGATCTCGGGCGCGAGGTCGCGCCACTCCGCCTCGCTCACGTAGGGCAGGTTTGCGACGAGGAGCTCGACGCCGGGATCGTCCGGCAGCGTCCCGTGGCTGAGTCCGACCGCGACCCCGAGCCGGTCGCGGTTCGCGCGCGCGACGGCGAGCGCGTCGAGCGAGGTATCGGTGGCGAGCACGGCGGCCTCGGGGACCTCGTCCGCGACGGCAAGCGCGATCGCGCCCGATCCGGTGCCGACGTCGAGCACCGTGCTCGGCTCGAGCTCGAGCGCCACCTCCACGAGGAGCTCCGTCTCCGGACGCGGGATCAGCACCCGCCGGTCCACGGCGAGCTCGATCCGGCGAAAGCCCTTGCGGCCGAGGATGTAGGCGATCGGCTCGCGCGCGACCCGGCGCCGCACCGCGGCGCCGAAGGCGCGCGCCGCGACCGCGTCGACACCGCGCCCGGGCTCGGCCGCGAGCCCGGCGCGGTCGAGGCCCGTCGCCTCGGCGAGCAGGAGCTCCGCGTCAAGTCGCGCGCTCTCCACCCTGGCGGCCCTCAGGGCGTCGGTCGCCGCGGCCAGCGCCTCGCGCACGGAGCCGGCGACGGCCGCCGTCATCGGAGCGGCCTCAACAGCGGCCGGCCTCGGCTTCGTCCTTCGGGCTCCGCCTCACGCCGCCTCCGCCTGCGCCTCGAGCCGGGCGCGCTTCTCCTCGGCGGCGAGCGCGTTCGTGAACTCGCTCAGGTCGCCGTTCAGGACCTCGTCGAGGTTGTGCGCCGTGACCTTCACGCGGTGGTCGGTGACGCGGCCCTGCGGAAAGTTGTAGGTGCGGATCTTCTCCGAGCGCTCCCCGGTTCCGACCTGGGAGCGGCGGTCCGCGGCGATCTCGGCCCGCTGTTGTGAAAGCTCGCGCTCATAAAGGCGCGCCCGCAACACGCGCAGCGCCTTCTCGCGGTTTTGAAGCTGGGATTTCTCGTCCTGCATGGAGACCACGATCCCGGTCGGCCTGTGAGTCATGCGGACGGCGGAGTCGGTGGTGTTCACCGATTGGCCGCCGGGGCCGGAGGAGCGATAGACGTCGACCTGGAGGTCTTCCGGCGCGATCTGCACCTCGACCTCCTCGGCCTCCGGCAGCACGGCGATCGTCGCGGTCGAGGTGTGGATGCGTCCCTGTGACTCGGTCTTCGGCACGCGCTGCACGCGGTGTGTCCCGCCCTCGAACTTGAACACCGAATAGGCCCCTTCCCCCCGGACCTCGAACGTGACCTCCTTGAAGCCGCCGACCTCGGCGGGCGACTGCGAGAGCACCTCGGTGGAGAAGCCGCGGCGCTCGGCGTAGCGGGTCAGCATCTTGAACAGGTCGCCGGCGAACAGCGCAGCCTCGTCGCCGCCCGCGCCGGCGCGGATCTCGATGATCACGTTCTTCGCATCGTTCGGGTCGCGCTCGACCATCGCGAGCCGGATCTCCTCCTCGAGCGAGCGCAGCCGCTCGGGCGCCTCGGCGACCAGGCCGCGCAGCTCCTCGTCGTCGCCGTCCTCGGCGAGCAGCTCCTCGGCCCCCTCGAGGTCACCGGAGAGCTGGCGCCACTGGACCGCCAGCTCGTGCGCAGGCTCGAGCTCGCGGTACTCGCGCCCGACCTCGGCATAGCGCTCGCGATCAGCGATCACCGCCGGGTCCGACATCAGCCGCTGGAGCTCGCTGAACCGCCCCTCGACCTGCTCGACGAGCTTCTCGATCATGAATCTGAGGCTACCGCCGGCCGAACGAGCCGCGCTTGCGCGCGGCCCGCCGATCTGGTGGGATCAGGCCATGCCGGTGAAGCTGGTTGCGCTTTTGGTCGCGGTCGGAGCAATCGCGCTCGTTCCCGGGAGCGCGACCAGCGCCCCCTCCTGCCTTGGCCGGACTCCGACGATCGTCGACGGCGCCGGTTCGAGCCGGATCCAGGGCACGCCCGGCGGCGACGTGATCTTCGCCGGCGCGGGCAACGACACGATCGCGGCAGGCGACGGAGTCGACTACGTGTGCGGTGGCGACGGCGACGACACGATGGACGCCGGCACGGGCGACGACCTCATGGATGGCGGCGAAGGGGACGACGAGCTCCACGGCTATAACGGCGACGACCGGGTCGAGGGCGGCGCGGGCGGCGACTTCCTGGATGGACGCCGGGGCCGCGAGGACGTCCTGATCGCGGGCCCCGGCAGGGACGAGCTGATCGGCGGCAGCCTCCAGAAGGGCGGCGGCGGAAACGACAGGCTCGACAGTGCGGGCTACAGGCGGGAGACCGGCATGGATCGGCTGCTCGGCGGCGCCGGCGACGACCGGATTCGCGGCGACGGCCAGGGCGGCTTCGGAGACCGCCTCGAAGGCGGCCCCGGCTCCGACTCGATCAGCGGTGACGCCGGCGACGACGCGCTCGCCGGTGGTGACGGGCCGGACACGCTGCGCGGCGACTCAGGCGACGATTCGCTCGACGGCGGCCCGGGAACCGACGCCTGCGACCAGGGTTCGGGCTCGGGCCCGGAGCGTGGCTGCGAGAGCTAGGAGGCGCCGCTAGGCGACGATCTCGATCTCGCCGGCCTCCGCCGCCTCCTCCTCGGGGTTCTCGACCGAGAGGACGGCCTCGAGGGAGGCGATGGCGACGGCGAGCTGCTCGCGGTCCGGCTCGCGCGTGGTCAGGTTCTGGAGCATGAGGCCCGGCCACATCACCGCCCGCACCCAACGCTTGCGGCGGTTCTTGCCCGCCCACTTGATGACCTCGTAGGAGAGGCCCGCAATCAGCGGGATGCCGAGGATCCGGGACAGCACGAGCCAGTACCACTCCGGGAGCCCGATCGGCGCGAAGACGAAGATCGCCAGCACCATGACGATCAGCAGGAAGCTCGTGCCGCAGCGCGGGTGAAGGCGTGAGTAGGTCTCGGCGCGCGCCGGGATCAGCCGGTCGCCCGCCTCGTAACAGGAGATCGTCTTGTGCTCGGCGCCGTGGTACTCGAACACGCGGCGCAGGTCCGGCAGGCGGCTGATCGCGGCGATGTAGCCGATGAAGATCGCGGTGCGCAGGATCCCCTCGACGAGCCAGAAGAGAAGCGACGACCCGAGCTCGTCCTTGATCAGGCTGGTGGCGCCGACCGGAACGACGAAGAAGAGCCCGACGGCGAGCGCCATCGAGAGCACGATCGTCAGCCCCCAGGTGAAGCCGCCGATCGGCTCCGGCTCCTCACCCTGCTCGGGCTCGAGCTGTGCGTTGGCCGAGATCGCGAGCGCGCGAAAGCCGATCTTGAGCGACTCGACGAGCGCCACGACCCCGCGGATGACCGGCAGCCGCAGGAAGCGATGGCGCTTCATCCAGGAGACGAGCGGCTCCGAGGTGACCTCGATCCCGCCGTCGGGCTTGCGAACCGCGACGGCCCAGGTCGAGACCCCGCGCATCATCACGCCCTCGAGCACGGCCTGGCCGCCGACCGGTGCGTCGCGCGCGGCGACCGGCATGCCGTCGGGCATCCGGGTGACGTCGAGCGTCGGACGGGCGGCCGCGTCCGGACTACCGTCGGCGCTCATCGCCGACGAGCTCAACCGCGGCGACTGCGGGCTGCCCTGCGCTTGAAGCGCTCGACCCGGCCGCCGGTGTCGACGAGCTTCTGCTTGCCGGTGTAGAACGGATGGCAGGCGGAGCAGATCTCGACGTGCAACTCGGGCTTCGTCGAGCGCGTGTAGAACTCGTTCCCGCACGAGCAGCGCACGTGCGCGAGCGTGTACTCGGGATGGATCCCGGCCTTCATCACGTTCGATTCTAGCGACGCGCTGCGGCTGCCCGAAAACCCCCGCGGCCGCGGGGCGGTCGAGGAGCGAGAGGGGCGGTGGCGGCGGAGCGGCCGCATGGCGGCGTCACGCGGCCGTCTCCGACGGCGCCGCATCCGCGAAGCTCATTCGGCCGCATCCAGGGTCGTGGGGGTTCTCGGGCAGTCGCATACAGTGCCGACCATGTACCGGCGGATCCTGGTCGGCTACGACGGAACCGAAACCGCGCGGGACGCGCTCGCGCTCGCCCGCGAGCTGGCGCGGATCGAGGGCGCGAGCCTCGTCCTGGTCAGCGCGCTCGAGCTCGACCCGCTGGCGACGCCCGCGTCCGCGTACGAGCGTGCGACCACCGAGGCCGAGGCGCGGCTCGCCGAGAGCGCTCGCGAGCTGCTCGGCGAGACACCGTTTGAGCTGCGCGTCGTCGGCGGTGTCTCCGCGCCGCGGGCGCTCACCGAGTACGCGGAGGCCGAGCGGGCGGACGTGATCGTCCTCGGCTCCACCCACCGCCACGGGCTCGGACGGGTCGTGCCCGGCAGCGTCGGCGAGCGCCTCCTGCACGCCTCCCCCTGTGCCGTGATGGTCGCCCCCAGCGGCTACGCCGGCCGCGAGGGGCTCGAGATCAAGCGGATCGGGGTCGGCTACGACGGCCGCACCGAGTCGGGCCACGCCCGCGAGATCGGGGCGGCGCTCGCCCGCGACCTCGGCGCGACGCTGGAGACCATCACCGTGGGGGAGGGCGAGGGCGAGCCGGCCGAGGTGCTTGCCGCACACTCACGGGAGCTCGACCTCCTCGTCGTCGGCTCGCGCGGCTACGGACCAGTCCGCCACGCCCTCGTCGGCAACGTCTCCTGGGCCGTGATGCGGACGGCTGCGTGCCCGGTGATCGTCGTGCCGCGCTCGGCCACCTAATCGGTTACGGGGCGAGCCCGCGCACCAAACCCCGAAGCGTCTCCCCCACCTCGCGGCGTGCGGCGCGGGGGTCCTCGGCGCGTGCGACGAACATCGCTACCTCGTCGAGGGCTCCGAGCAGTGCGTGGGCGAGGGGCGTAACCGGCTGGCGGCGCACCTCGCCCTGCTCCATGCCCGTGCCCAGCAGAGCCTCGATCAGGCCGAGGCCGTAGCGCGCGCCGATCTCCCGCCACCGCTCCCACCCCAGCACCGCCGGCGCGTCGAGCAGGACGATCTGCTGGACCTCGCGATCGAGGCAGCGGTCGAGGAAGGCGTCGACGCCGCGCTGCAGCGTCTCGAGGACGCCCGCATCCGGCTCCACGACGTCGGCGAGCTCCTGCGCGAGCTCGCTCTCGATCTGCTCATGCACCGCCGCGAGAAGCTCGCGCTTGCCGGCGAAGTGGTGGTAGAGCGCGCCGCGGGTGACGCCCGCCTCGCGCACGATCTCCTCCGTCCCCACGTCGGCGTAACCGCGCTCCGCAAACAGGCGCCGAGCCGCTGCGACGAGTGCTCCCTTCGTCGCCTGCGAACGCTCGGTCTGGGTCCTGCTTGACATGCGTACAGCCTGTATGTTAGAAACGTACTGCCGGTATGTTAGGCGTGGGACCGGCGGCGATTCGAAAAAGGAGGACCATGAGCAAGACCGCGATGCTTCCCGAGGGGAAGGTCTCCTATCTGGATCGAGGCGAGGGCGACCCGCTGCTCTTCGTGCACGGCCTGCTGGTGAACGGACAACTCTGGAAGGGCGTCGCCGACCGGCTCGAGGGCAGCTTCCGCTGCATCGTGCCCGACTGGCCGATGGGCTCGCACCGAACCGCGCTCAACCCGGGTGCGGACCTCTCGCCGCCTGGCATCGCGGGGTTGATCGCCGCGTTCATGGATGCCCTTGAGCTCGACCGGGTGACGCTGGTCGGTAACGACACCGGCGGGGCGATGTCGCAGATCTTCACCGCCGCGCACCCCGACCGGGTCGAGCGGCTGATCCTCACGAACTGCGACACGCTCGAACACTTCCCGCCGTTCCCGTTCAACGGGATCCCTGTGCTGGCCCGCCTGCCAGGCGGCATCACGGTGGCCGTGGCCCCGTTCCGGATCGGCGCGATCGGACGACTCACGTACGGCACCCTGACGGCACGGCCCCTCGACCCCGAGCTGGTTCGCTCCTGGCTGGAGCCGGTGATCCATGACCGCCACGTGCGGCGCGACACGCGAAAGCTGACCGCCGGCATACACAAGCCACACGATCGCGGCGGCCGAGAACCTGCGCTCGTTCGAGCACCCGGTTCGGTTCATCTGGGGCACCGCGGACCGCTTCTTCAAGCTAGCTCACGCCGAGCGGCTCGCGGCCATGCTGGCGGATGCCGAGATCGCGACCGTCGACGACGCCGCCACCTTCTCGCCACTGGACCGACCGGAGGTGGTAGCGGAGCTGATCGCCGGGTTCGTCGGGGAGGGCGCCGCGGCCCCGGCGGGGCCTAGCTCGCCTGGCGGAGCCCCCAAGGTGGCGTAGCGAGCTCGACCATGCCGCCGGCGACGACCCGAAGGACGCCTGCCATGTGGTCGCCGATCCCCTCCTGGGGGATCTCGACCTCGACCTCGATCGTGCCGGCATCGCGCGAGATCACCCGCGCGGGGCCCAGCGAGGCGAGGACGTCCTGCATCTGCTCGTTCTCCGAAAGCAGCAGGGCGGTGAAGCGCCGGATGCCCTCGTCCCGGGCGCGCTCGGCGAGCAGGTTGCAGAGCAAGCTGCCGAGGCCGCGGCCCTGCCAGTCGTCGATGACCGTCACCGCCGCCTCGGCGCGGACGGCGTCATCGAGGCGGACGTAGCGCGCGACGCCCACGCCGTCGCCGCTGGCTGTCTCGACCGCCACGAGCGCCTCGTGATCGTGGTGGTCTACCTCGGTCAGATAGGCGAAGAGGCGGTCGGAGAGCTCGGAGATCGCGGTCAGGAACCGTTGGTAGCGCGACTGATCGCTGAGCCGCTCCCACGCCGCCGCGATCAGCTGCTTGTCGTCGGGACGGACCGGCCGCACGACGACCTCGGAGCCGTCGCGCAGGCGAACCTCGATCGGCAGGCTGGTCAGACTTCCTGGTATAGCGGACCGTCGCCGCCCTCGGGCATCGTGAGCCGCCCGCCCTTGGCGTTGATCGCGCCGCACTGCACGCAATTCGAGGCCGTGACGTGCACGTCGACCTCCGGCGCTCCCGAGGCAAGCTGGTCGTCCGGGATCTCATAGACCTGCGCCGGGCAGAGGTTGACCCACGTCTTGGCGAGCTCGCGCGGCACGTGGCTCTGGATCCGGATGTGGTTCGGGGCGTCGTCGCGCGTCGCGTTCCCCGACAGGAACACCGAGTCGAGCTTGTTGAAGGTGAGCTTGTTGTCGGGATCCGGGTAGTCCTCCGAGGCGCCTCCGTCCGCCATCGGGATCTCGATGTCGGGCTCGTACTTCCACTTCCCGCCGGGGAGGAGCCCCTTGGTGATCGTCATCGCACTCGCGACAGCGCCACCGACGAAGAAGCCCTTCGAGAAGGGCTGGCGCATGTTGCGCGACTCGAACAGGTCGTTGCCGATCACCGAGTTGCGGACCCGCTCGTCGTATGAGTCGAGGTTGACGGAGTCCTTCTTGAGCGCCTCGAAGATCGCCTCCGCGGCGAACATCCCGGCGTGCATCGAGTAGTGGATGCCCTTCAGCGTCGGCACGTTGACCATGTTCGCGGCGTCGCCGGCGATCGCCATGCCGGGCACAGTGAGGCTGCGCGGCATCGAGAAGTAGCCGCCCGACGGGATCGTCTTCGCCCCCCATGCGACGCGCTCCCCGCCGTCGAGCATCTTGCGCACGAACGGGTGCGTCTTCAGCTCCTGGAGCAGATCATGGACGGACAGGGTCGAGTCGGTGTAATCGAGGCCGACGACGAGCCCGATGCAGAGCTTGTCCTCGCCCATCGGGTAGATGAAGCTGCC
>Ga0126313_10000427_pt1 | contig 19796 bp, 18 predicted proteins | sample Plot105A_FD_89954 | JGI IMG/M metagenome (GOLD analysis project Ga0126313, IMG submission 89954) | Serpentine soil microbial communities from UC McLaughlin Reserve, CA, USA - Plot105A | ecosystem: Environmental > Terrestrial > Soil > Grasslands | place: USA: UC McLaughlin Reserve, Lake County...
GCGATCCTGCTCGTCGTCGACGGTCGCGCCGGCCTCCGCGCCGGCGACGCCGAGCTGGCGAGGACGCTGCGCGGCGGCGGCGTCCCGGTCCTCGTCGTCGTCAACAAAGCCGACCGCGCCGACGACCACGGCATCGCCGCCGAGTTCCACGCCCTCGGCCTGGGAGACCCGCTCTCCGTCTCGGCCACCCACGGGCTCGGCACCGGCGACCTGCTCGACGCGATCGTCACCGCGCTCGGCGAGCGCGAGCCGCGGACCGATGACGACGACGCCGTCCGCGTCGCCGTGATCGGCCGCCCCAACGTCGGCAAGTCCTCGATGGTCAACGCCTTCCTCGGCTCCGACCGGGTGATCGTCTCCGACATCGCCGGCACCACCCGCGACGCGATCGACACCGAGCTCGAGGTCGACGGTCGCCGCGTGATCCTGGTCGACACCGCCGGGCTGCGGCGCCGCTCCAAGGTCGCCGGGACCGTCGACTACTACGCGCAGCTGCGCTCCGAACGGGCGGTCGACCGCGCTGACGTGGCGATCGTCGTCTGCGACGCCTCCGAGGGGGTCACCGCCGAGGACCTGCGCGCCGCCGAGATGGCGATGAAAGCCGGCTGCGCCACCCTCCTCGTCCTCAACAAGTGGGACGTGACCGAGGCCGACATCGACGACGCCCGCGCCCGCGTTGCGCGCAAGTTGCGGCTGCGCCCGGCCGTGATCACCGCCTCGGCGACGCGCGGCCGCAACGTCGGCAGCCTGCTGCCGAAGGCGCTGCAGCTGGCCGACAAGGCCGCCGAGCGGATCCCGACCCCGGAGCTGAACCGCTTCGTCGGCGACGTCGTCGCCAAGAACCCGCCGCCGTCCCGCCGCGGCAAGCGCCTGCGCCTCTACTACGCCGCGCAGGTGGGGGAGAGCCCGCCGCGGGTCGCGATCCAGGTCAACGACCGCAAACTGATCGTCCGCGACTGGGCCTACCACCTGGAGAACCGGATGCGCGAGACCTATGAGCTCGAGGGGGTCCCGCTGATCATCGATTTCGTCCCGGCTTCCGGCCGCCGCCGCTACTCCTGACCGGCGCATATCGGCGTCTTCGGTCGCTTGTGTGCAGAGCACACGGCGCTCCCTGCATCCTTGATCTGCTTGGTCAGGAGTAGCGGCGGTGCCACTCGGGATTCCTTTACTCTTCCCGCCATGCCTACTTCCAAGCCGCTCGCCGAGGGCGAGTACCTCTTCACGTCGGAGTCAGTCACCGAGGGCCACCCGGACAAGGTCGCCGACCAGATCTCCGACGGCGTCCTCGACGCGATCATGCGTGACGACCCGGAGGGCCGCGTCGCCTGCGAGACCCTTGTCAACACCGGCATGGCGGTGGTCTCGGGGGAGATCACCACCGACGTCCACCTCAACATCCCGGAGATCGTCCGCGAGACGGTCGGGAACATCGGCTACAAGGGCGGCGGCTACGGCTACGACTGCGACCACATCTCGGTGATCGTCTCGATCGACGAGCAGTCGGCTGACATCAAACAGGGTGTCGACAAGGCCTACGAGACCAAAGTCGACCCCTCCGACGACGACGAGCTCGACGTCGCCGGCGCCGGCGACCAGGGGATGATGTTCGGCTACGCCAGCGACGAGACCGAGGCGCTGATGCCGATGCCGGTCCACCTCGCCCACCGGCTCGCCGAACGGCTGGCGGCGGTGCGCAAGGAAGGCTCGCTCGGCTACCTCGGCCCCGACGGCAAGACCCAGGTCTCCGTCCGCTACGCCGACGGCCGCCCCGTCGCCGTCGAAAAGCTCCTGATCTCCACCCAGCACGACGAGGGCATCGACTCGCAGAGCCAGATCAAGCCCGAGCTGTGGGAGAGCGTCGTCCTCCCGGTCCTCCAGGCGGAGGTCCCCGGCCGCTTCGACGAGTCCGAGCTGCTCGGCGAGTTCCTCGTCAACCCGACCGGCAAGTTCGTGATCGGGGGCCCGGTCGGCGACGCCGGCCTCACCGGCCGCAAGATCATCGTCGACACCTACGGGGGCATGGCCCGCCACGGCGGCGGCGCCTTCTCCGGCAAGGACCCGTCCAAGGTCGACCGCTCCGCCGCCTACGCCGCCCGCCACGTGGCGAAGAACGTCGTCGCCGCCGGCCTGGCGCAGCGCTGCGAGGTCCAGGTCGCCTACGCGATCGGCGTCGCCCACCCGGTCAGCCTGATGGTCGAGACCTTTGGCACCGGCAAGCTCCCCGACGCGAAGATCTCCCAGCTGGTCGAGGCAGAGTTCGACATGCGCCCCGGCGCCTTCCGCGAGTACCTCGACCTCCACCGCCCGATCTTCCAGAAGACCGCCGCCTACGGCCACTTCGGCCGCGGCGACGAGGACTTTACCTGGGAGAAGACGGACCGCGCCGACGCCCTGCGCAACGCCGCAGGCGCCGAGACCGCAGCGGCGTAGCGGTAATTGCCGGCGCTAGTCGGAAAACGGGCGAACAACTGGCTGGGTAAGGGGGCGAGACCGGCGCCTCTCCGAACTTTGGGGGGCTATGACCCCCCAAATCTCGGAGTCGCAGAGTCGCCAGGCGTGGAAATTGGCGCGGCGACAGCACGGCGTGGTGACGCGGGGCCAGTTGCTCGATCTCGGCTTCAGCGCTGAAGCGATCAAACACCGCGTCCAGAAGGGACGACTCCATCTGATCGTCCGTGGCGTTTACGCCGTGGGCCGACGCGAGCTGAACCCCGAGGGGCGATGGATGGCGGCCGTTCTCGACTGCGGACCCGGCGCCGCTCTGAGTCATCGCAGCGCTGCCGCCCTTTGGGGCTTCGGGAAAGAGCATCCGGGATACATCGACGTCAGCGTCACTCGTTCCTCCGAAGCCCGCAGCCCCGGCCTGCGTTGCCATCGCCGTCCTTCCTTACCCCGCCAGGAGATCACCGCTCGCCAGAACATTCCCCTCACCCAGCCAGTCCGCACCTTCCTCGACCTCGCCACCGTCACGGGTCCGAAGACGCTGGAGCGGGCGATCAACGAGGCCGACAAGCTCGATGTGATCGACGCGGACTCGCTCCGCAAGGCCCTGGACGACCACCCCGGCCAGCCAGGTATCCGCCTCCTGCGCCACGTTCTCGACGAGCACACCTTCCGCCTCTCCGACGACGAGCTGGAACGGCTCTTCCGCCCGCTCGCCGCGAGCGCCGGCCTCCCGACCCCGCTGACCAAACACATGGTCAACAAGTTCGAGGTCGACTTCTTCTGGCCCGACCTCGGCCTCATCGTGGAGACCGACGGCTGGCGCTACCACCGCACCCCGTCAGCTCAAACTCGAGACGCCCTGCGCTCACAGGTTCATGTCGCTAGCGGCCTGACCCCGCTCCGCTTCTCCCACTACCAGGTGAAGTACGTACCTCGCCACGTCATCGACATCCTGGGGAAAACCGTCGCGAACTTACGCGGCCACCCTGCACCCTCGCAAAGCAAGTAAGGGTGCAGGGTGGCCGCGCCGAAGCGCGTTTCTGGGGAGGAGCGGCGAGGGTGCGTGTCGAAGTCGCCTCTCCGAACTTCGGGGGGCTATGACCCCCCAAACCTCGGAGTCTCTAACGGGCTTCCGGCGACTGGGCCTCGCCCAGCCCGTGCGTCCCAGCAGCCCCGACGCCGGTCGCTTTGTCGACCGATTCGACGACCTCGCCCGGGTTCGCCACGCCGTTGAAGACGAAGTTGTAGTCGTCGCTTGCCGCCGTGTCGAAGTCGACGTCGCCGATCTGCATCAGGCGCTGGTAGACGCTCTGGCGGTAGTTGACGTTCTGAACCCGCTCCAGCCGCGTCTCCTGGACCTCTTTGGAGACGATCCCACGCTTGATGTTGAGCCGGCGGTCGGTGATCGTGTACGTGGTCGCCACGCGTTTGACGAAGCCGATCAGCACGGTCAGGGCGAGGACGACGAGGACGACGACGAAGGTCGTCGCGCCGCCGTCGATCAGGTTCGCGACGAAGCCCAGAACCACAGCGACCAGGGCCCCTTTGAGGTAGAAGCCGAGGATCGCGCGCCAAGACGGATGCCCTTCGAAGATCACCCGCTCGCCGGGGTGGAGGTTGATGCCCATGCGGGCCAGCATATGGCCTCCCCCGGCAGCAGGCCAGGCCATCCCCCGGCACCCATAACCTCGGCTCGATGGCGATCCTCCGCGTCGAGCCGCTGACCACCGCCCGTGCTCTGCGCGGCCCCTTCGACTACCGCCGGCCGGAGGCGATGGCCGACGTCGGGGTCGGCAGTGTCGTCCGCGTCCCCTTCGGGCCGCGGCGGCTGCTCGGCGTCGTGGTCGAGGTCGCCGAGGCCTCCGAGCTGCCGCCGGAGCGCCTGGCGGAGCCGATCGAGGCGCTCGAGGCGGGGGCGACGCCGGAGCTGGTGCGGCTCGGCCTCTGGGTGGCCCGCGAGTACTGCTCGACGCCCTCCCGCGGGCTCCAGCTGGTCCTGCCCCCGGGCACGGGAACCGGCAGTGGCGGCCGCACGACCCGGACCAAGACTGAGCTCCGCGCCGAGATCCTCCCCGCCGGCGAGGCCGCCCTCGGCGGCGGCGAGCGGCTCGGCGCCAAGCAGCGCGCCGTGCTGGAGGCGCTCCGCGCCGGGGAGATGTCGGCGGGGGAGCTGGCGACCGCGGTCGGCTCCGACCGCCAGACGCTGCGGCGGCTGGAGGAGCGCGGCCTCGTCGCCACCCGCAGGTCGAACCTGCGCCGCGCCCCGGCCGAGTCGGGGCTCTCCGCCGCGGCCCAGCGTCCCAAGCTGCTGCCCGAGCAGGAGGAGGCTGTCGCGGGGATCGTCGCCGCGCTCGACGGCGAGGCCGGCGCTCCCCGCCAGCTGCTCCTCCACGGCGTCACCGGATCGGGCAAGACCGAGGTCTACCTCGCCGCCGTCGAGGCGGCCCTGGAGCGCGGCCAGGGCGCGATCGTCCTCGTCCCCGAGATCGGCCTTGCCCCGCAGGCCGTGGCCCGCTTCCGCGCCCGCCTCGGCGACCGTTTCGCGGTGCTGCACTCGGCCCTCTCGGCCGGCGAGCGCTACGACGAGTGGCGCCGCCTTCGCGGCGGCGAGGCGAGCGTCTGCGTCGGCCCGCGCTCCGCCGTCTTCGCCCCCGTCCGCGACCTCGGCCTGATCGTCATCGACGAGGAGCACGATGCCTCCTACAAGCAGGAGGGCGACCCCACCTACGACGCCCGCGCCGTCGCCCGCAAACGGGCCGAGGACAACGGCGCCGTGCTGGTCGCCGGGACCGCGACGCCGCGCCCGGAGACCTGGCTGGAGCTGCCGCGACTGGAGCTGCCGCGCCGGGTCGACGGCCGCCGGATGCCGCCGGTCCACCTGGTCGACATGCGCCAGGCGAGCCCTCGCTCGGGCCCGCTCCACACCGAGACCTGGGAGGCGCTGGAGTCGGTGCGCGCCGCCGGCGCCAAGGCGATCGTGATGATCAACCGCCGCGGCTTCGCCCCCTGGCTGACCTGCCGCTCCTGCGGCCATCACTGGAGCTGCCCCAACTGCGACGTCTCGCTGATCGTCCACCGCCACAGCGGCCGCCTCGTCTGCCACCACTGCGCCCACTCCGAACGGCAGCCGACCGCCTGCGTCGAGTGCGGCTCGACCACGCTCTCACGCGCCGGCGCCGGCACCGAGCGGATCGAGACCCTGCTGGCCGAGCGCCTCGGCCCGATGCCGGTGCTGCGGCTCGACTCCGACACCGCCGCCGAGCGCGGCGCCCACGCCCGCATCCTCGCCCGCTTCGACGAGGCCCCGAGCGCCGTCCTCGTCGGCACCCAGATGGTCGCCAAGGGCCACGACTTCCCCGAGGTGACGCTGAGCGCCATCCTCGACGCCGATGCGACCCTGCGCTTCCCCGACTTCCGCGCCGAGGAGCGGACCTTCGCGATGGTCGCCCAGCTGGCGGGACGCTCGGGCCGCGGCGAGGCGGGGGGAGAGGTGATCGTCCAGACGCTGGCGCCGCGAGCGTCGAGCATCGAGCACGCCTCGCGCCACGACTCGGCCGGGTTCCTCGAGGGGGAGCTGGAGCGCCGCCGCATCCTCCGCTACCCGCCGTTCTCGCACCTGGCGCGGATCAACCTCTCATCCGAAGCGGAACCGAAACTTGACGAGACCGCGATCTGGGTCGCCCGCGAGCTCGATCGCGAGCTCCCCGACGGCTCGGAGCTGCTCGGCCCGGCGCCGATGTTCCGCGTCCGCAACCGGCACCGGCGCCGGATCCTGATCAAGGCCGACGACCGCGGCGGCACGATCGCCGCGGTGCGCGAGGTTGTCGAGCGCCGCGCCGCCGACCGCTCGCTGAAGGACGTCTCGATCGGGGTGGACGTCGATCCGCAGTAGGTGGGGAGGGGCGGGCACCCCTCTGCCGCATCTGGTCTCCGCGCAGGAAGTATCAGGCCGGAGAGGAGTTTTAGACTCCGCCTCGATGAGCGACGAGGTTGAGACGCAGGAGCGCGAGGACGAGGACCGCCAGCTCGAAGTCGAACTGCTGGAGCGGCGCGAAGCCGCGCTCGCCCACGTCGTCCAGTTCGGCGACCCGGTGCTGAAGAGCAAGGCCTCGCCGGTGAGCACCTTCGGCCCCGAGCTGCGCACCGAGGCCGAGCGGATGATCGAGATCATGCGCGACGGGCTCGGGATCGGCCTCGCCGCGACCCAGCTCGGGGTGCTGCGGCGCCTGCTCGTCTTCCAGGCCGGCCCGGAAAGCGAGCCGACCGCGCTGGTCAACCCCGAGGTCGAGTGGTTATCGGCCGAGATGGCCGTCGCCGAGGAGGGCTGCCTCAGCCTGCCGCGGGTGACGATGGACGTCGAGCGGCCGCTCTACGCGCGCTTCAGCGGCCGCGACGCCGACGGCGAGCCGATCGTGATCGAGGCGGCCGGGCTCGAGGCGCGCGTCCTCCAGCACGAGATCGACCACCTCGACGGGGTCCTGATCCTCGACCGCACCACGCGCGAACAGCGCAAGGCGGCGCTGCGGGCGCTGCGCGAGGGCGTCGGCTACGCCCCCTCCTCCGAGGAAGAGATCGACGAGGGCGACGACCTGCGCGAGCCTCGCACCGACGCGTGAGGACCGCCTACCTCGGCACCTCGGACTTCGCCGCCACGGTCCTGCGCCGCCTCGCCGCCTCGCCCCACCGCCCGGCCCTCGTCGTCACCCCGCCCGACCGCCGCCAGGGCCGCGGCCGCAAGGTCAAGCCGCCGCCGGCCGCGCTCGCCGCGCAGGAGCTGGAGCTCGACCTGCTGCAGGCGGAGAACGTCAACGACGAGGACGGTTTGGCGCGGATTCGCGCCGCGGCGCCCGAGGCGGTCCTGGTCTGCGCCTTCGGACAGCTGATCCGCGAGCCGCTCCTCTCCGAGTTCCCGATGTTGAACGTCCATCCCTCGCTGCTGCCGCGCTGGCGCGGGGCGGCGCCGATCGAGCGGGCGATGATGGCCGGGGACGCGACCACCGGCGTCTGCGTGATGCGGCTGACCGCGGGGCTCGACTCCGGCCCGACCGGCCTCTGCGAGGAGACGGCAATCGACCCCGAGGAGGACTTCGAGGCGCTGGCGGCGCGCCTGGCCGCGCTCGGCGGCGACCTCCTCGTCCGCGCCCTCGACCTGCAGGCCGCGGGTAAGCTCGAGTTCGCCGAGCAGGACGAGGCGGGGATCACCTACGCGGAGAAGATCGAGGCGGCCGAGCGGCGGCTCGACCCCCAGCGTCCCGCAGCCGAGCTGGCCGCCAAGGTCCGCGCTCTGACTCCGCACGTCGGCGCCTACCTCGAGCTCCCCGGCGACGAGCGGCTCGGCGTCCGCCGCGCTCGCCCCGTGCCGGACCGGCTGGAGCCGGGACGGCTGGAGGAGCGCGAGGGAGCGCTGCTGCTCGGCACCGCCGAGGGGTCGCTGCGGCTGGAGCTGGTCCAGCCGCCCGGGGGCAAGCCGATGCCAGCCGACGCCTACCTGCGCGGCCACCCGCTGCCGGGCTCGTGAGCGCCGACGGCGGCCGGGTCTCGCCGGCCCGCGCCCTCGCCTTCGCGACGATCCGAGCCACCTTCGAGGACGGCGCCTTCACCGAGCGCGCCTTCCGCGCCGAGGCCGATCGGCTCGCGCTCTCCGGCCGCAACCGCGCCCAGGCCCAGCGCCTCGCCTACGGCGCGGTGCAGCGCCGCGGCAGCAGCGACGTCGCGATCGAACGTCTCGCCGGCCGCTCGACCCGGCTGCTCGACCCGCCGGTGCTGGCGGCGCTTCGCCTCGGCCTCTACGAGCTGCTCTTCGCCGACGCCACTCCCGACCACGCCGCCGTCGACCAGGCGGTCGAGCTGGTCAAGGCGGCCGGCGCCGCCCATGCCGCCGGCTTCGCCAACGCGATCCTGCGCCGGGCGATCCGCGAGCGGGCGCAGCTGACCGCGGCGCTGCGCGACGACTCGACCCCCGCCGCCGCCGCGGTCGCCGACTCGGCCCCGATGTGGCTGGCGGAGATGTGGTGGGAGGAGCTGGGAGCCGACGCGGCCCGCGCCGCGCTCGCCGCCTGCAATGAGCCGGCCGAGGTGGCGATGCGGGTCAACCTGCTGCGAACCGACCGGGAGGCGATGCTGTCCCAGCTGAAGGAGGCCGGGGTGGAGGCTTGCGCCCCCGACGCGGACTGCCCGCTCGCCGCGCCGGAGACGATCGTGATCGAGGGCCGCACCGGCGAGGCCGTGCCGTCTGCCGTCGCCGCCGGCGAGCTGACGCCGCAGAGCCGCGGCTCCGCCGCCGTGGTCGAGGTCCTCGACCCGCGGGAGGGCGACCATGTGCTCGACCTCTGCGCCGGTCCCGGGATCAAGACCGGCCAGATCGCGGAGCGGATGGGCGACCGCGGCGAGGTGATCTCGGTCGAGCTCGATCCCGACCGCGCCGCAGAGACCGCTGCCCAGGCGACCCGGCTGGGGCTGCGCAGCGTCACCGTGATCGAGGCCGACGCGACCAAGGGGGCGATCGGTCCAGGCTTCGACCGGGTCCTGCTCGACGCGCCCTGCTCGGACCTCGGCACGCTCGCCTCCCGCCCCGACGCCCGCTGGCGCAAGTCGCCGAAGACGATCCAGCGGCTGACCGAGGTCCAGGACGAGCTGCTGCGCAACGCGGCGGCGGTCCTCGAGCCCGGCGGCACCCTCGTCTACTCGACCTGCACGATCTCCCGCCGCGAGAACGAGGAGCGCGTCGCCGCCCTGCTGCGCGCCTCCGAGGCAGGCGACGTCCCGCCCCTGCAGCTCGACGACCTCGGCGCCCGCGCCCCGGACCTCGCGGCGCCCGCCGAGCGCCGATGCCTGCAGCTGCGCCCCGACCGCGACCGCACCACCGGCTTCTTCATCGCCCGCTTCACCAGATTTTCGTAAACCGATAGGGCATGATTGGGGCGATGAGCCACCCCAACCAGTCGGACCAGGGGGACTCGAACCCCCTGGGACGCGCCCCCTGCCCCAACTGCGGCGAGCCCTGGCTGCGCCCAACCCAGCTGCCGGGGCGGCTGCGATGCGTCAACTGCCTCACCCGCTTCGAACTCGTCTCCCAGTGCCCCAACTGCGGCGAGCACCAGACGATCGCGCGGATGACCAACACGGCTGACATGGAATGCCAGTCATGCGGCGCCTCGATGTTGAGGATCGCTTAGCCACGTCCGTAGGGTCTCAGTAGGTTTCTGGTTATGAGCGACCGGATGATGGAGCTGATGGCCGAGCCGCGGATCCTGCCCTCGATCCTCTCGGCCGACATGGGGCGCCTCGGGGCCCAGGTCGAAGAGGTGATGGACGCTGGCGCGCGGATCATCCACTTCGACGTGATGGACGGCCACTTCGTCCCGCCGATCACGATCGGGCCGCTGGTCCTCAGCGGGATCGCCGACCAGGTCCACGACGCCGGCGGCGCGGTCGACGTCCACCTGATGATCGAGGCGCCCGAGCGCCAGATCGCCGACTTCGCCGAGGCCGGCGCCGACTCGATCACGTTCCACGAGGAGGCGACGCCGCACGCCCACCGCACTCTCGCCGCGGTCCGCGAGCTCGGCTGCCTGGCTGGGGTCGCGATCAACCCCGGTACCCCGGTCGAGGCTGTGCAGGAGCTGCGTGGGCTGGCCGACGTCGTCCTCTGCATGACCGTCAACCCCGGCTGGGGCGGGCAGTCCTTCATCGAGACCTCGCCGGAAAAGCTCGAGCGCCTGGCGCCGCTGGTCGGCAAAGCCGCGATCGAGGTAGACGGCGGCGTCGACACCCAGACCGCTGCTCCGCTCGCCGCCGCCGGCGCCCAACTCTTCGTAGCCGGCTCCGCAGTATTTGGGGCCGCCGACCCGGCTGCCGCCTACTCCGAGATCGCAGCGGCGGCCGGAGCCTCCTGAAGCAGCATCAACCGTGGAGGGGGCGCGGCTCAACCACGCGCGATCAGGGCTCCCGTTACCTCCTGCCACCAGGCTCGCTCCGCCGAGTCGACTTCGGGCCTAGCTGCTCTCCTCTCACACCAGCCGGCCAGCGCCCGCCGGCCGCCGATCGCGACCAGGCCGGAGCTCATCACCGCGTAGCGGCCGTCGGCGAGGGCGACGAGGTAGGCGCCGCGCTCGCTGCGGTCCCGCATCACCCTGACGATCGGGATCCCGTCGATCTCCTCGCTGAGCTCGCCGTCGCCCCGCGCCGGGCGCACGGTGAAGACCTGGGAGGCGCCGCGCCGCGGCAGCGCCGGCGGGACCGGTTTGCCGATCGGCCCTTTGGCCCAGTGGCCGGTCAGCCCCTCGACCTCGTCGCGCAGCTCGCTGCGGACGAGGATGTGCAGCTCGTCGCCCTCCCGCAGCTCGGTCGATCCCCGCGGCGGCATCGCGTTGCCGTCGCGGACGATCACGTTGACCAGCGCCTCGCGCGGCAGCTCGAGTTCGCGGACCCGGTGGCCGGCGATCGCGGCCCCCTCCGGGATTCGATAGGCGATCACGTCGCCGCCCATCCGCCGGATCCGCCCCGACTCCAGCAGCCGCCGCGGCAGCGCCGGCTCGTCGGTCGTCAGCCCCAGCCGCGTCGCCAGCGGCTCGAAGCTCGCGCCCTGGACCAGGGTCGAGGTGACGACGACGAAGAAGACGATCGCGAACTCTTCCTCGCCGCCGGCGATGCCGGCGACGACCGGGAAGGTGGCGAGCCAGATCGGCGTCGCCCCGCGCAGGCCCGCCCAGCCGAGCATCAGCCGCTCGCGCGCGTTGAGCGGCGCCAACGCGGTGGCGGCGAAGGTGGCGAGCGGGCGGGCGACGAGGATCAGCACGGCGGAGAGCGCCAGCCCCTTCAGCGCCACGTCGTCGAGCTGGCTGGGGAAGACCAGCAGGCCGAGGAGGATGAAGAGCGACAGCTGCGCGACCCAGCCGAGGCCCTCGTGAAAGGCGACGACGGTGCGCCGAGCGGGGATGTTGGCGGCGCCCAGCGCCAGCGCCGCCAGGTAGGTGGCGAGCAGGCCGGAGCCGTGGGCGATCTCGGCGACGCCGTAGGCGAGCGCCGCGATCGCGACCGTCGCCACTGGGTAGATCCCGTCGGTCGGCAGCCGCACCGCGCTCAGTCCCGCCACCGCGAGGCGGCCGATCAGGTAGCCGACGGCGATTCCGACCGCGATTTTGACCGCCAGCAGGCCGGCCATGTCGGCGAGGCCGTAGCCGGGCTCCTGGATCCATTCGATGAAGCCGATCACCAGCAGCAGGGCGACGGGGTCGTTCATCCCGGACTCGCCCTCCAGCGAGCGCGCCAGCCGCTTCTCCAGGGTCGAGCGGCGCAGCACGGCGAAGATCGCCGCCGAGTCGGTCGCCGCGATCGCCGCCCCGACGATCATCCCTTCCAGGGTGCCGATGTCGAAGATCAGCTTCGCCGCGAAGCCGGCGACGAGCGCGGTGAGGACGGTGCCAATCGTCGCCAGCGAGGCCGCCGTCCCCAGCACCGGCCGGATCTCCGACCAGCCCGCGGTCAGCCCGCCCTCGAAGAGGATCAGGATCAGCGCGATCGTCCCCAGCGTCCGCGCCAGCTCCATGTTGGAGAACTCGATCCCGCCGATCCCCTGCGAGCCGGCGATCATCCCCAGCGCGAGGAAGAGCAGCAGGCCGGGAACCCGGACCCGGTCGGCGAGCAGCGCGCCGACGATGCCCGCGCCCAGCAGCGCCCCCGCGATCAGGATCAGCTCGGCGTCGTAGTGCCCCATCGCGGCGACCCTAGATCACCGGTTCGCGTAAATCGAACGCACCTGGTGCAAACAAATCAGGTGTTCTCGTCGATCGAGGCGAGCCGCAGCTCGAGCTCCTCGGTCGAGCCCTCGCGGGGAATGTCCTCGGGCCGGCCGTGCGGGCGGCGGTAGACGAGGTAGAGCAGGGCGAAGAGGACGCCGGCGGTCAGCGCGAAGCCGATCTCGACCCGGCGGAACTCGTTGGAGACGATCGGCAGGAAGTTCCAGAGGATGAAGAAGGCGGCGCAGGAGATCCAGCGGGCCGCGGCGCGCCTGACCTGTCCCTGGGCGAGGCAGGCCTGGTTGAGGGTGACCGAGGCGAGGTAGAGGCCCATCCCCAGCGTCACCAGCAGCAGCCCAGGCCGGTCGTACTCGAACTTCTTGCTGAAGGCGAGCTGCATCATCTGCGGACCGGCGATCAGGAAGGCGAGGGCGGCAAGCGCGGTGAAGGCGGCGACGCCGAGCAGGACGCCGCGGACCGAGCGGTGGAATTCGCGCTCGCTGTCGGGAGCGGTCGAGGTCTGGAGGTTGGTGAGGTGGGGGAGGATGCTGGTCGAGACCGCCTGGAAGAGCTGCAGCGGCGCCCGCGCGATCATCAGCACGTTGAAGATGAAGCCGGCGGCGGCGGCGCCCTGCAGGCCGCGGGTGATCAGCGGCCCGGCGTTGAGGAAGGCCTGTTCGCTGAACATGATCACCATCACCGCCGCGGCGAACCCGCCACCCTCTTTCATCGTGAACTCTGATGAATCCGCCGCCTTCTCAGCTTCGCTTCCGGGCGCGGCGGGCGAACCTTGCTGCCCATCTTCAACCTGTTGCTTCTTCGCCCGCCGCAGGAACGCGAACGGCACCACCATCAGCGAGAGGCTCGGCGCGGCGACGATCCCGACCGCGACCCAGGACTGGCCGCTGAGGACGCTGACCGCGACGAGGACCGCGAAGAGGGTGCGGAAGCAGGACTCGGAGAGGATCAGCGCGGTGAACAGGCCGAAGCTGCGCTGGCCGGCGAGGAAGCCGCGGGCGAAGTAGCTGGCGGCGTAGAAGAGGACTGCGCCGAAGAAGACCCAGTAGAGCGTTTCGTTGCCTTCCAGCAGCCCGTCCTGGATCGGCCCGCGCAGAGCGAGGGCGGTGACGGCGAAGAACAGCGCCAGGCCGATCTGGATCGTCGAGGCGACCCGCAGCTCCTGGCGCAGCGGCTCGCCCTTCGCCAGCCGCTCGGAGATGTGGCGGCTGAGCAGCTGTTCGACCGGACGGTAGAGGGTCGAGATCGTGATGAAGACCGCCGACCAGAGCACCGTAATCTGCCCGTAGTCGGGCTTCGAGAGCACGTGCGAGGCGATCAGGAAGTAGGCGTAGGTGATCAGCCCGGTGAGGCCGACCCCGATCGCCAGGAAGCTCGCCGTCTTGCCGTACTCGGCGGCGTTCGCCTCCTCGCCGCCGCGCTGCTCCGCGGTCACTCGGCGCTCTCGCGGTCGGGGACCTCACCGCCGCGCTCGTAGTACGAGGGCTCGACGCCGAGCTGCAGCTCGACCCGCCGCACCCGCTCGAAGACGCGCTGGGTCATCACCCGCTGGCCGGCGAGCAGGTCGCCGATCACGCCCAGGGCGAAGAGCTGCATCGCGGCGATGAAGAGGACGGCGCCGAGGATCAGCGACTGGATGTGGCCGGTGCTGTCGCCGTTGAAGATCCAGTCGATCAGGAACGGCAGCCAGGCGCAGAGGGCGAGGAAGAGGGCGACCGCGCCGGCCGTGGCGAAGGCGCGCAGCGGCTCGTAGCGGGCGTAGATGCGGAGGATCGCCGGCGCGTTGCGGCGCACATAGGCGCCGGTCGTGGCGAAGAGGCGGGACTCGCGTGTCTTCTCGTTGGTCCCGATCGCGACCTCGCCGACGGCGATCCGCATCTTCCCGGCCTGGATCAGGCTCTCCAGCGTGTAGGTGAAGTTGTCGACCACCAGCAGCTGCAGGGCGGCCTCGCGGTTGTAGGCGCGGAAGCCCGAGGTGGCGTCGCTGACCTCGGTGTCGGAGAGCCGGCGGACGACCCAGCTGCCGAGCCGCTGCAGCCCCTTCTTGGAACCGGAGAAGTGGTCGATCTGATCGACCTGGCGGTCGCCGACGACCATGTCGGCCTCGCCGGCCACGATCGGGGCAACCAGCTTGGCGACGTCGGCGCCCTGGTACTGGTTGTCGGCGTCGGTGTTGACGACGATGTCGGCACCGAGCTTGAGGCAGGCGTCCAGTCCCGCCTGGAAGCCGGCGGCGAGGCCCTTGTTGTTGGTCAGGCGAACGACGTGCTCGACCCCGCACTCGCGGGCGACCTCGACCGTGCGGTCGCTGCTGCCGTCGTCGACCACGAGCAGCTCTACCTGGTGGATGCCGGGCAGGGTGCGGGGGAGGTCGGCGATCGTTGCCGGGAGCGTTGCCTCCTCGTTCAAACAAGGGATCTGGATGATGAGTTTCATCGCCATGAGCGTATTCGTGCTTCCCATTCGGGAGCCTGCCGCTCGGCGCGCGGGTCCTGTCTCCGACATTGGGCTCTGCCTACCGGCAGAGTCCTCAATATCGTCGCCACCCGCGCGAGGGGCGTAGACTGATTGACTCGTCAGTCAACTATGTATCCCCAGCTAACTGCCACGGATCAGGCGCATCTGCAGCGGGCTTTGGAGCTTGCGGAGCACGGGCGCGGTGCTGTGAGTCCCAACCCCTTGGTTGGAGCTGTTGTTGTGCGTAGCGGGATGGTGATCGGCGAGGGGTTTCATGCTGAGTTGGGTGGATTGCATGCTGAGCGGGCGGCGCTGGGAGATTGTCGGGAGCGGGGTGAGAGCCCTGCTGGAGCGACCATGTACGTGACGCTTGAGCCCTGTGCTCATCAGGGGAGGCAGCCTCCGTGCGTGGAGGCGATTCTCGAAGCGGGTATCGGCCGTGTTGTGATCGCCTCTGACGATCCGAGTGAGAAGGCTGCTGGCCGTGGCCCCGGAATTCTTCGAGACGGCGGGGTGGAGGTCGCTTTCGCCGCCGGTGCTGAGGCCACCGCAGCACGCCGCCTTACCCAGCCTTTTCGCAAACACGCGCGCACGGGGTTGCCATTTGTGGTCCTGAAGATGGCGATGTCCCTCGATGGCCAGACCACCACCGCACCGGGCGACAGTCCCTGGATCAGCGCTCCCGAGAGCCAAGAGCTGGTCCATAAATGGCGATCCGAATCGGACGCCATCGCGATTGGCATCGGCACCGCTCTGGCCGACGACCCGCTCCTCACCGCCCGCATCGAAGGCGCCCGCCAGCCCAAACGCATCGTTTTCGATTCCCAAGCCCGCCTCCCCCTCGGGAGTCAGCTGCTGAAGACCCTCGACCAGTCCTCGGTCCTAGTAATCACCGCTCCCGACGCGCCAGCCGACCGCGTCAGCGCCTTAAAGGAAGCCGGCGCCGAGATCATCACTGCCCCTGACATCGAAGCTGCCCTGCGTGAACTCGGCCGCCAAGAAATCACCTCTCTCTTCCTAGAGGGCGGCCAAACCTTGGCATCAGCCTTCGTCTCCTCCGATCTAATTGACGAATCGCGTACCTTCATCGCCCCGATGCTTCTAGGTAGTCAACCCAATTCCGGTCCCCGCGTGGGTGGCGACGATCGGGAGGACTCCCCCGGTAGGGGGAGCCCCCGATCGGAGACAGGACCCGCGCGCCAAAACGCCCTGCGGTCGTCAACCAAATCCATCGGCCCCGACACCCTGATCAAGTCAACCTTCAAGGAGTGGTGACATGTTCACGGGCCTGATCGAGGACATAGGAACCGTCGAGACCATCGACCGCACCGGAGACGGAGCCCGCCTACGCATCGCCTCGCAACTGGCCACCGACCTAGCCCTAGGCGACTCGATCGCCGTCAACGGCTGTTGCCTCACCGCCACGGCGGTGGACGGCGACCGCTTCGATACCGAGGCGATGAATCAGACCCTGGAGATCACTGCCCTCGATTCAGTCGAGCAGGGATCCCGGGTGAATCTCGAGCTGGCGATGCGACCCACGGATCGTCTTGGCGGCCACATCGTGCAGGGCCATGTGGATGGGGTTGGGACGGTCTCATCGGTCGAGGACGACGGCTTCGCCCGCCGCGTCCGCGTCGATCTCCCGCCGGAGCTCCTCCGCTACGTCGTGGACAAGGGCTCGATCACCCTCAGCGGGGTCAGCCTCACGGTCTCCGAGCTGGGCGAGACCTGGGCCGAGGTTTCCCTCATCCCTGAGACCCTGGAGCGGACCAACCTCGGAGATTTGGCGCCAGGAGACCGTTTGAACGTCGAGAGCGACGTGGTTGCCAAGTACGTGGAGCGATTGATGTCACCATTCGCCCGGAAGGAGCAGGCGTGAGCAAGATGGCCGAGACGCAGAGACAAGAGCAGAGCAGGGGGACGGGGGAGAGCCCGTTCGCTCCGATCGAGGAGGCGATCGAGGAGATCCGCGCCGGCCGCATGGTCGTCGTCTGCGACGGCGAGGACCGCGAGAACGAGGGCGACCTGGTTATGGCCGCCCAGTTCGCGACGCCGGAGGCGGTCAACTTCATGGCCAAGGAGGCGCGCGGGCTGATCTGCCTGGCGCTGACCGCGCAGCGCTGCGAACGGCTCGGCCTCAACCTGATGGCGGCGAAGAACGAGGCGCCGCTGGAAACCGCCTTCACGGTCTCGATCGAGGCCGCCGGCGGGGTCAGCACCGGGATCTCGGCCCAGGACCGCGCCCACACGATCCAGGTCGCGATCGACCCCGAGTCGGGACCGCGCGACATCGTCGTCCCCGGCCACATGTTCCCGCTGCGCGCCAAAGCCGGCGGCGTCCTGGAGCGCACCGGCCACACCGAGGCCAGCGTCGACCTCGCCCGCCTCGCCGGGCTGACTCCGGCCGGGGTGATCTGCGAGGTGATGAACGACGACGGCACCATGGCCCGCGTCCCGGACCTCATTCCCTACTGCGAGAGGCACGGCTTGAAGATGATCACCGTCGCCGAGCTGATCGCCTACCGGCGGCGGACCGAGAAGCTGGTCGAGCGGGTCGTCGACACCGGGCTGCCGACCGCGTTCGGCGACTTCAAGGCGGTCGGCTACCGCTCGCTTGTCGATGACAAACACCACGTCGCGATGGTCAAGGGCGAGGTCGACGGCGAGGAGGACGTGCTGGTCCGCGTCCACAGTGAGTGCCTCACCGGCGACGTCTTCCACTCGATGCGCTGCGACTGCGGCGAACAGCTGGAAGCGGCGCTCTCGATGATCGAGCGCGAGGGGCGCGGCGTCCTCCTCTACCTCTCCCAGGAGGGCCGCGGCATCGGCCTGCTGAACAAGCTCCGCGCCTACAAGCTGCAGGAGGAAGGCGCCGACACGGTCGAAGCCAACCTCAAGCTCGGCCTGCCGGCCGACCTGCGCGACTACGGGATCGGCGCCCAGATCCTCGGCGACCTCGGCCTGACCAGCATCCGCATCCTCACCAACAACCCGAAAAAGATCGTCGGCCTCGAGGGCTACGGCCTCTCGGTCTCCGAGCAGGTTCCGATCGAGTCGGCCCCCAACGCTCACAACGAGGCCTACCTGCGCGCCAAGCGCGACAAGATGGGCCACTCGCTGCACCACCAGGGCCTGGCGCTCGACGAGGAGATGATCCACGACGAGGAGGAGCGCGACGCTCGCGAGGGCCGCGACGCCAAGAACGGCAAGGGTCCCGAGGCCGCGGATGGCTGAGGCGGGGGCATTCCTCGAGCAGTTCGAGGACGGCGAGAAGGAGAAGCTGGCGAAGCTGCAGTTCGCGGTCGTCGTCGGCCGCTTCTACGAGGAACTGGCGCTGCGGCTGCTGGACGGCGCCGACCATGGCTTCCAGCTGGCCGGGGTCCCGATCGGCAACGTCACCCACCACTCGGTGCCCGGCGCGTTCGAGCTCCCCTTCGCCGCCAGCGCGATCATCGACGGCGTCCGCCGCCACAACGCCAAGCAGGGGGGCGGCCCGGAGATCGGCGGTGTCGCCTGCCTCGGCGTCGTCATCCGCGGCGAGACCGACCACTACGACTTCGTCTGCGCCGAGGCCGCGCGCGGCATCCAGGACGTGCAGCTGGCGACCGGCGTCCCCTGCGCTTTTGGGGTAATCACCTGTGACGACATGGAGCAGGCACTGGCCCGCTCCGGCGGCGACAAGCGCGACCAGGGCCGCAACGCCGCCCTCACCGTCGCCCGCATGGCCCTGCTGAAGCGCCAGGCCGGCTGACTCCGGTACCATCACCGCTCCTCATGGCCAAGGTATGCCACAGCTGCGGCAAGGGACCGGCGTTCGGCCAGTCCCGAAGCCACTCGATGGTCGCCACCAAGCGGCGCTTCGACCCGAACCTGCAGAAGGTCCGGATCCAGGAGAACGGCCGGCCCCTCAGGGCCTACGTCTGCACCCGCTGCCTCAAGGCCGGCAAGGTCACCAAGGCCGCCTAAGTTCGCGTCCTAGTTCTCAGGCTCGCTTCCCGGCATTGACTTCATCGCCGGTTTACCGAGGTCGGCGAGTTTGGCGTTCAGCGCAGCTCTTTTCGCCTCTAGCGCTGCCGGTTGGGTGAAGTAATGGTCGAACAAACCCTCGAGAGTGTCTAGGTTCCACTCGGCCTCCCCCGGCTCGACATCGACCACCTCGCCACTGCTCTTGCTCTTGAGGGGATGGGCGGCAAAGTTGCCAAGATTTCGGACTGCGTCCATTGCGTCTGCAAGGTGACTCGGAAGCTGCCCGGAATCGATCACCTCTTGGATTTCCTTGCCGAGATCGGAATGCTTGACATCGGCCTTCTCGCGTAGGAGGTGCTGGAGGCATCGCCGGCTGAGCGCTGCACTCGCTTTCGGGCTGTCATCAGCGACAAGGCATGCCTCCCGGTAGTCGGAGGCGAACTCATCTGGGACGCTTTGGGGGAGCGGGGACCGAGTTGAGTTCTTCGGATAAATCATCCATTCCTGGGTCTCGGTGGCCGTCCCAAGGTTGAGGGTCTGCGTTCGCATGTAGACCACGTATTTCTCGCAGGCTCCCAATCGGCGTGAAAGTTTTCGAGGCAGCGCGGACACTTCACGCTGCTACCGATTCGCGAGACCGCAAAAACTCCTCTTGAGGAAGGGTTTTTGCGGTCTCGCCGAACTAGCGGCCGGCTAGCGGTCCGAGTCGCCGCTGTCGCTCGCGCCCACGGTCGCGAACTCGCCCGTCGGCGACGGGTCGCCCTCGGCGGGCTCTACGTGCAGTCGCGGCAGGATCCGGTCGAGCCAGCTGGGGAACCACCAGGCGCGGTCTCCCAGGAGCTGCATGATCGCCGGGACGAGGACGGAGCGGATGATCACGGCGTCGATGAAGACGGCCGATGCGAGGCCGAGGCCGAAGAGTTTGATGATCCGGTCTTCGCCAAGCATGAAGGCGGCGAAGACGGTGACCATGATCGCCGCGGCGGCGGTGATTACCCGGCCGGTCAGGGCGAGGCCGCGGGTGACGGCCTCGGAGGCGTCTTTCGTGTGTTCCCACTCCTCGTGGATCCGCGACATCAGGAAGACCTCGTAGTCCATCGAGAGCCCGAAGACGATCGAGAAGAGGAAGATCGGGAAGAACGAGATGATCGGGCCGGTGCTGTCGAC